>WNFX01000116.1_pt1 | contig 60670 bp, 47 predicted proteins | sample 5400111 | NCBI WGS metagenome assembly WNFX01 (sample SAMN13153363, study PRJNA577476) | soil metagenome | isolation source: 40 cm soil or saprolite under grassland replicate 1 | place: USA:California | collected 2016-06-15
GCGAACGGAACATCTGCTTCCTGCAGGAGATCCACATGTCCCAACGGCTACGATGTAGGGAACCAATGAGGGTTACGATGTGAGTAACTCATACAAGCTCGGACGGGACTCACGGGACGACGCTCGCCTCGATGAAGTGCTGTCGAATCAAGCAGACGTGAAGTCTGGTACTGACGACGCGGCCGCGTCGTTCATGCGTGCCCGCCGGCCGGTGTTCGGGATCGCGTACAGAATGCTCGGCAGTGCGTCGGAGGCCAGCGAAAAGCCAGCCGCAAACCCCTACATTCACGGGAGAATAGACGGGAAATTTCCGCCCATACTGGCCGAAAAGAGACTGAAGGATCGAATGAAATGCCAGGTTGAGAAGGTTTGTGTCGAACCTTCAGCCCATTTTTTGCATGAACTGGTGCAGGCAACGTCTAGAAAGTGGCCGGCTTCCGACTCGAAATTACAACGACCGCGCACAACAATCTGCTTCTCGAGCGGTTTTTCAGGTTGTCAATGGTTGTGCTGCTCACCCTTCGCGCAAACTGCTCTTCATCGAAATTACCACCTGTCCCATTCAACATAATGATTAACGACCCCTGGTTTGCGAGTCTACGATCAAATTATGACAGTACGGTCACATCATCGACAAAGAAGGCAGTGGTAGCCGAGCTAGATGACGTTTTGGCATTAAAGACGAGCGTGACCGTCCGACCGGCATACCTGGACAGCATACTGGTGGCATCGAAGGTCACCCGTTGCCAACTGCGGTTTGCGTCGGTGTTGCAGGCACTTTTCACCTTGCCAATGATGTGACCGCTGCTATCCATCATCTCGACAGTTAACGTATCCTTACACTTATGGGTAGTATGGCTTGTATGACCGTACCACCAGTAACCAATGGAGATATTGGATGCGTTCGCTGGGACGGTAAAATCCTGACCTATGCTGTCGTCACAGTAACTATAACCACAGAGGTAGGCACTGTAGTTTCCTGAATGTGGATTCGCCGTGTCGATCAGTTCATAGCCATCTGCCGAGTATTCCTGCCAGGAGCTACTCCCCTGTTCAAAGCCACTGTCCTGGACCAACAAGTTAGTTGGGCCTGATGGAGTTGGACTCGGACTGGGTGTAGTCGTATCCGTCGGACTTGGACCTGGACCAGGTGTAGCCGTGTCCGTCGGACTCGGACTGGGCGTGGTCGTATTCGTCGGACTTGGACTCGGGCTTGGTGTTGGAGTTGGCGGTGAAACCCCGCCTGCAACATCACGCGCGATATTATAGATATCTGGAGATCCCCACCCGCTAGCCTCATCGTAATTAGCAGTAGCAGGATAATACAGATTAGTGCCACTAGTTACATCGTGGAAAGGTGGAAATTGCTGTTGAGCATTCTGCAGGCCGTACAGCACTGGATTGGCAAATCCCATACGAGACTTTTGCTGTTTTTGCAGGTACTCATTGATGAGCGCCGTACTTCCTGCCCAAAGCGGCGCTGCTGCACTGGTACCACCCACGGTTATCCACCCACTAGACGAGCATCCCGATGCGGAAACGGTGCAGTATGTAGAATAACCAGTCGCGGGGTCAGCGTCTGCTGAGACATCCGGCACCTGTCGATTGCCATTGCTGTACTGGTTTTGCACACCGGGACCGGTCTGCCAGGTCGGCTGTTTGAAGAAACTACTGATGCCACCACCACCACCAGCCCCTTTAGGGCTGCGCTGCGTATCGCTTGGATTGCTCCACACCGATTCACTGCCATAGGCACCGTTGTTTAGTTGCAGGTTGGTACCACCGACGCCTGTGATATTAGGATCACCGGCCGGCGAGTCTACCGCGAGGTTGGAATCGTTGCAGTCGTATGCACCAGAATCACCCGAAGCAGCATACATGGCGATCCCCTCGGCGGCCCCCTGGCTCAAAATGTTATCGAGTGTTTGCAGCTCGGCATTCCCGCTCTGCGACTCGCATTCGCCCCAACTGATCGTGGTGATTTGAGCCTTATTGTCAGTGACGATTTTATTGTACGTGTCATTGACACCTTGAGTCGTGTTGGGGCCTTCATAGACAATCTGAGCCGCCTTAGGCGTCATGGCCGCTACCACTTCAATGTCAAGCTCAACCTCAATCGCACCCTGACCAGCAGAGCCGTCGAAACCATCAACAGTGACATTGGTGATGCTCGGACTGCCCAGATTGTACGTCTGGAAATACTGAGTAACATCGCTACTCTGATAACCGTCTAACTCGAAGACAGCGATGGTCTGATTGTTACCCTGTACTCCGGCCTGTAGCAGTGGTGTGGCATTATATGCGCCATTCAGGTCTGCTGGCGCTAAACCCCCACCCTGCCCAGCAAGTGGCGGAGTGTGAGCTAAATGTGGCTCATTACTCATAACTGGCTTGGGCTTCCCATGCTTAGGGTTGACAAGGTGATAGAGAGGCTGCATACGTACACTATTATCGAGGCCGCCGATGGAAGCTATGATCGATGAAAGTGGTCCTGGTATTGTCGGAGGATTGGCATTTGCATAGAACGCTCTTGCTCCAAATTGGTAATTATTGATCGATACCTGAAAGGCAGCTTCGACCTGGGCAACAGAGGCACTGACATCAATCAACAAGCGATTGCTAGAAAGATGCGTAATGTTCAATCCTTGTTGCCGTAGAAAGTCAATCACCTGTTGCTGCTGGTCAGCACTTGGCCCAAATTCGTCAACAAACTGCTGTGGTGTGAGAAAGTGATGATAACTTGGAGATTGAGGATTATACATGTCAGCGAGCAGAGTTTGTAGTTCCTGCTGGTTCCGCAGTTGCAGTCCTATCGAGAGATCGAGTTGCTGCTGTGCGCTCGCTGGACCCAGTAGATGGGCCTGGCTGATCAGGGGAACGGTCTGATTTTTGAGTACGTAGGGGGAATTTTGCTTGGCTCTGGCAATTAACGCAATACTGAGAACACTGATGCAAACTAAGATAATGGCGACACTAGTAGTTCCGAGCTTGCGTACAAAAGTCCGCTGCATGAAGCTCTCCAATTCAAAAATATACGAAACGACAGTAAGACATACAAAGATAAACGCTGAAACAGCGGGGCTTAGGGTATAACTGCATGCTTACTTTGGGGTAGGTTAATCGGCCGCATCAGGTCTCATTATCTCTGCCAAGATAAGAATTGCACGGGCTGTAGTTGCTAAACATTTGCTCTTCACTCACCAGAATTCTTCAACTAAGATCATGATCAATTGTACCTTTACGCACTTGCCATCGCTCTCCTCCACAAGGAATTTAATAAGAGAGATGTTTGTTTTCATTATGAGATTCGCTTGTTTTCTGTAACTCTTCAGGGTTCTTTGCTCTTACACCGCCTCCGGCGGTAGGGTGGGGGAGGAAGGCGGGGCCACCCCGCACCCCGCCAAGGGGCCTTGCAGGCCCCTTGGAACCCCCTGCTGAATCGTTACTGTTTTCTTTTGCTAAGTTGAACCAAATCGCGACGTAGTACGTAGATAGAAAATCGCAGAGATATTCGATCAGGGTAAGTCGTAACAATTGTACTTTGTCGAGTTTTGCAATCCCAATGGTTATCTCATATAATCTGTGAGATGTCTTAAATATTAATGAAGGAGTATCAGCTGCATGGCAAAAATCGCTTTCCAGGCCATCACAAAGCAGTTTCAAGGCTCTAATAAACCGGCCGTCGATGCTGTTTCTTTCTCAGTGCCAGAGGGGAGCACCTGTATGCTGGTAGGGACCTCCGGCTCTGGCAAGACGACCCTGTTACGCATGGTTAACCGCCTGATAGAACCCACCTCGGGTGAGATTATCATTGATGGCAAGAACGTGCTCGAAGAAGATCCGATCTTGTTGCGCCGTCGCATCGGCTATGTGATTCAGCAGGTCGGGCTCTTCCCGCACATGAATATTGCGGAGAATATTCGTGTGACAGCCGAAATTGCCGGTAGCTGGTCGAAGCAGCGTCTTGCCGAGCGTGTTGATGAGCTACTAGACCTGGTTGGCTTGCCACCCGCAGAGTATCGCAAACGCTTTCCGCGCCAGCTCTCTGGTGGGCAGCAGCAGCGTGTGGGGCTGGCTCGTGCACTCGCAACCGACCCTGCTATCCTGCTGATGGATGAACCCTTTGGCGCACTAGATGCCATTACGCGCGCACGGTTGCAGGATGAACTGCTGCGGATACAACGCGATGTACGCAAAACCATTCTCTTCGTCTCACATGATATCGAAGAGGCCTTCAAGCTGGGCAACCAGATCGCAGTGCTGCATGAAGGGAAGCTCCAGCAGATTGGAACTCCGGTAGACCTGCTCGCAAACCCGGCTAATGACTATGTACGCAAGCTGGTCGGGGCAGATAATATTTTACGCCAGATTCAGTACTTACCCGTTTCCGATGCACTGAATGGTAAACCAGAGGCTGTGTCTTCGGCGCACTGGGGAGATGTTCCAACGATTCCTTCTGATGCCACGCTCCTCGATGCCATGTTGAAACTCCTCGAAACTAATGCCCCCGCCCTCGCTGTACAAGACCAAGATATACAAGAACCACGTGGATACATTACCCTCGCAAGCATCAATCACGAGATAACAAAGACCCGAAGTAACGAAACTTCACCGGAAGAGACAAGAACATAGATGATAGTGTGCCCTATACGAGGGCACAAGATTCGCCTTTAGAAGGAGTGTTATGCATTATATACTCCAATCTTACAACTATAACCTGTCGGACCCGGAGAGCATTCCTAATCTGTTCTTGAAGCACCTGTCTCTTGTCGGGATCACTATGTTGATTTCGATCCTTATCGCCATCCCTGTGGGGATACTGGTGGCCCGCTACCGCCGGCTCTACCTTCCGGTGGTCAGCATTTCAGGCATATTGTACACCATTCCTAGCATTGCAGCTTTCGCTTTCCTAATCCCCATTACTGGATTGTCAACCGCAACCGCTATCATCCCGCTTGTCCTCTATAACCAGCTCGTATTGATCCGTAACACCGCGGCAGCCGTAAATGGTGTTGATCCCTTGTTTATTGAAGTAGGCCGGGCGATGGGGATGAAACCGCAACAGGTACTTTTCCGCATTACCTTCCCGCTGGCACTACCCGTCATTGTCGCAGGTATACGCATTGCAACAGTGACAACGGTGGGTATTGCAGGCCTGGCTTCGCTGGTTGGACAGAGTGGACTAGGAGATCTGATTTTTCAGAATATTGTGAGCGGTGATATCGATGCAGTTGTTGGTGGTGCAATATTGATAGCTTTCTTGGCCATTACTGCTGATCTTCTATTGTTGGCCTTGCAAGTAGGACTTAACCGGGGACGTAGCGCACTGTCCGTTGAATAGAAGGGAGGGTCTGCACGAGATGGGATATCTCAACTTTATCCTGGATCCCAAGAACGACTATCTGGGACAGACCATCGAGTATCTCAAGATTTGCGGTGTTTCTATTGCGGTGGCAATAGTCATCGGAGTTGTGCTGGGGGCATTAGTCTCACGCAATTCATTCCTGGCCTTTCTTGCAGTTAACACGAGCGGCCTGATGCGCTCAATTCCCATAATTGCGATCTTGATAGTGTTTGTCCCTTTCTTTGGTCTCGGCTTTGTACCCACTGTTATCGCTTTGATTGTGCTCGGTATCCCGCCAATCTTGCTCAATACCTATACAGGAATTCGCGGAGTCGATCCCGCTATGATCGATGCAGCTAAGGGGATGGGGATGACATCCTGGCAGATCGCCACGCGGATACAAGCCCCGCTTGTCACTCCGCTGGTCGCGGCCGGAATCCGAACCTCGGCGGTGCAGATAATCGCGACCGCGACTCTGGCGGCGTTCATCGGTGCAGGGGGCTATGGAGACTACATTGTAGACGGAATTTCCGTCTTCAATTATACGGAACTCATCGTTGGAGCAATCTCCGTAGCTATTCTGGCATTGCTCGTAGAAGCGTTTATGAGTTGGTTGCAGCGTGTCTTGACCCCTGAAGGCCTTAAAGTGCAGGCGCAGGCAGCAACAGCCAATGCATAATACAATTTTCCGCAGTATCGTTTGCTGCACACATTTATCTTGTTCATAGTAAGTTTAAGGAGGAAGAAATGGCTCTTCTCAGGCGTTCATTAGGAGCGAAGTCCTTAGTACTGCTCGCTCTTATTCTTATGCTCATCTTGTCAGCATGTGGTGGTTCCGCAAGTAGTCCGAGTGGCACTAGTACGCCATCAAAGGTACCGATAACGGTTGGGAGCAAGCTTGATCCCGAGGCCCAGCTACTTGGTGAGATGTACGTCTTATTGCTTCAGAAGGCTGGCTTCACGGTTAATCCAAAATTGGCTTTGGGGATGACACCTACGGTGATCGCTGCATTAAAGAGCGGTGCGATTGATCTTTACCCAGAGTTTACTGCGACAGGGTTGAATATACTGGGCGTTAAGTCATCTTTCGATCCAACAAAAGATTATCAGACTGTCAAGAACGGCTTCGAGTCACAATACCACATTACCTGGCTCGATCAGGCACCTTTGAATGATGGTTACGCCCTTTGTACGTCACAGGCCCAGTCTCAGAAGCTCGGTGTCACCAACCTTTCGCAACTGGCTCCAAAAGTACCACAGTTGACTCTGGCAACCCAGAGTGATGGTGTTACTTTCTTCGATGATTTAAAGGCAACTTACGGATTCGCTACAAGTAGCTTCAAAGCAGTGAAGAAGGTTGACTATTCAATCGGTTTCGCTGCAGTGAAGAGCGGGGCTGCACAAGTAACGGAGTGCTATACTACCGATGGCTCGGTCAAAACGCAAAACTTCATCTTCTTGAATGATGATAAACATGGGTTTCCAGAATTCCACCCTGCGCCTATTGTGCGTGACTCTGTGTTACAGAGCGATCCTGGCATCGCGGCTGCACTCAATCCACTCGCGCCGAAGCTGACGACCGATGTGAGCATCATGCTACAACAGCAGGTAGCAGCAAAAAAAGCCAGTGGCACATCTGTTAGCCAGGCAGTCAAAGAGGTCGCAATGTCTTTCTTACAGAGTCAGGGATTGTTGTAGAGGGACCGGTTATTCGCAAGAGGTGAGCTGCTTCTGGTGGGTAACAAGGGAGTAGGTAACAAACATCTGAATCAGCTCACGAATGGATCAGCCGATGCCAAAGGTAGCAACATTTGCGCTTACCTGGTCTTCCTCTCAGCAAGCCTACGCACTCACGGAGGGCGAGGGCCTAGTGTCCTTGCGCATCGTGCTGGACAGTCCTGCCTGGTTTGCCTGGTTGGCCCAGGTGCCATCCTTTGCCTTCGTGGGCAAGAGCGGATCCTACACTGCACGCAAGGAAACCAGGCACGGCGACCTGTACTGGTATGCTTACCTGAGAACGGGGGAGAAGCTCACCAAGAAGTATCTGGGCAAGACCTCCGGCCTGACGATCGCGCGGCTGGAGGAAGTGGCAGACTTGATGCAGGCTGAGCGGGGCGCTGCTCGACAAGCCAAGCAGAAGACGCTACCACTGTCTCCAGAGGGCGGGACCCACAGCTCCATCACGCCAGTGGATGCAGAGGAAACACCACATGTCTACCACCACAACGAAGTCCCAATCAGCGGCGAGTCCGAACAGGAACAAACTAGACGACTACGCCCGCTGGGGGCTGTGGGCACTACCCGTCTGGGCGGCGCTCCTGGTCTACGGTACTCTGACCCCCCAGCCCTCCTACCAGACCGATTTCCCTGCATACTCGAGGTATATCACCACCACCGAGTTCCTGATCAGCCACCTGGTGGCCAGCATCTTGGGTGCGGGCATCGGCACTCTCGGCTTCATCGCACTATTCGTGGTCCTCTGCAAGGGACGGGCAGCGCCCCTTGCGCTCTGGGCGCTCGTGATGGGGGTCATCGGCAACACGCTCTTCACATCGGTCGCCGGTGTCGCGGCCTTCGCGCAGCCGGCGATCGGTCGCGCCTACCTCTCCGGGCACATGGCTGAGGCAGTTGCGATCAACAATGATGTCTACGGGCCCGCACTGTTCGCCACGGCCCTGCCCGGGCTCTTGCTCCTCACGATTGGGATCGTCCTGTTCGGCGTGGCAGTCGTCCGCTCCGGCTTCCTGCCAAAGCTGGCAGGCATCGGTTTTGCGCTGGGCGGCGTGGTGTTCGCAGTGCTCGGCTTCCTTCTCTCTAATTTCATCCAGCCTACTGGAGCCGCTCTCATGGTCGCCAGCACTGTTTGGATTGCAATCGCCGGATGGCGGATGCTGCGTCCGTAAGGACCTCCTTATACAGTAGGTTTCATTTTCAGATTCTGAGACGCAACCTTTAATGAGCAGCCGTCGTCGATGTTGTACTTCCGACTAGTGCCGCCTCCATCGAGCGCGCATCATGGCCGCGCAGGTGCTCACGGATTGCAAGCGCGGCAGCAGCGCCCTCGCCGGCGGCACTCACAAGTTGCTTGGTGCTACCAGAGCGTACATCGCCGGCGGCAAAGATGCCCTCTGTACTGGTCTGGAAGTCGATACCGGTCATAATGAAACCCTGGGCATCCAACTTCGCAATATTCTTGAACTTTCTGCTATTTGGCGACAATCCGATAAAGACAAAAACACCCGGGACATGCAATTCGCTTGTCTCACCGGTTTTTGTGTTCTTGTAAACGACTGTATCCAGGTGGTTATCCTTGCCCTTGAACTCAACTATCTGCGTATTGAAGCACACTTCTATCTCAGGAGAGTTGAGCGCTTTGTCTACAGCGATCTTATTTGCGGTTAGTTCGGAGCTACGTACTAGAATCGTCACCTTTGGGGAGAAACGGGTCAAAAAAGCGGCCTCTTCAACAGCGCTATTGCCGCCGCCAATCACAGCTACCTCGCGCCCTTTGTAAAATGGACCATCGCAGGTTGCGCAGAAATGTACCCCCGCGCCGATGTAATCATCTTCACCTGGTACACCTAGCCGCTTGTATGTGGAGCCGGTAGCAATCAAGACGGCGTTAGAGCGATACATATGTCCTGCGTCCGTCGTAACAAAATGTGCATCCAGGTCGTTCCCAACCCTCACCACATTCTGAGCCGAAAGCAACTCCACTCCATAACGTTTGGCCTGCTCGATGATACGTTCTGCAAACTCTGCGCCCGTCACGCCTTCAGGGAAGCCGGGGTAGTTATCCAGGCGCTCGGTAATACCTGCCTGTCCTCCCAGTCCGCTGCGCTCGATTACCAGGACGTCATAACCATCACGTGCTGCGTAGATAGCTGTTGTCAGGGCAGTTGGACCACCACCCACGATAATCAGATCGTAAAACTCGCATTTGGCCCTGGTCTCCAGGCCTAATTTCGCCGCCAGTTCCGCATTTGACGGTTCGATGAGTATCGAGCCATCCTCGAATACGATGGTGGGGATAGTAAGGCCTCCATTTTGTAATTTCTGCACAAAGTCCTGACCCTCGTTGTCTTCTTCAATGTTGATAAATTCGTAATGGACACGCTGCTCTCCGAGAAATTTTTTACTGCGCTTGCAGTCGCTACACCAGTTAGTGCCATAAAGTTTGATATTGGTATGAGACATGCTGTTCTCCTTTCGGCGTCGAAAGCACCTGGGCGGGCGACCGCGAGGGTCGCCCCTACATTTCAAAGGGGCATCGAGCGAAAATGTAGGGGCGACCCTCGCGGTCGCCCGGATAATACACTAAGGGAGCGGTGGAGCGGCATCGGGTTTTGGAAGTTCGAGCGTATCGCAGTACTCTGTTGCAAGGGTTGCAGATTCAGGATCGTCGGGATGCCACCACCATAGGCGCTGAAAAACGCCCTTTTCTTCCGGAGTCCAATGAAAACCAATTTCTCCGATATTGGCATATCCTACGATATATGTTCCAGCTTTCCACTGGCTCAGCCACTCCTCACGATGGAATAGTGCATCCGTCAATCTATTCTTGCGCTTTTCCAGTCTGCGTTCTAACCGATCTGCTCCTTTTATCGATCCGCGTACAATGTTGTGCGTCCCTTTGGGAAGCATTTCAGGATTCTGTTCAGCAGCTAATGACCTTCTCGCTAGCTTGCGCCTGGCTCTTCCAAGTCTTGCTTCCGCAAAGGTTATCGCTCTCAAGGCCAAACCTTTCAGCCTGAACCTTATTCTGACCGGTGGCAGATGAGACATCTGTCCCTGCTCAAAGGTGACATCTTGAGTGTCGGCGGGATGTAACGTGTCGCGTAGATAACGCAAGCGATAGCTTCGATCGGGTGGCGTGTCATTGAATGTGCCTTCAGGCCATCCCCTTGCCGGCAATACTATCTCAGATGCGGATCTTGTTGCGCCTATCAACCTTGGCACTGCCCACCAGAACAGGTAGATCCTTGATCGGATGAGTTGAAGCATTTTCTTAAGGATTTGGCGTTTACTAGCAACCATATCCCAGGCAAAGAAATCTGCCGTTGGCATTTGCGCGTGCCTTAACAGTTGATAGAGATACGGGTAACCCACGGCGAGCATGGCCATCTGGGAGCTTGAGCCTTCATTCCGCAAAGGACTGGAAGTGAAATTGACGATCTTGGCGGTCATCGATCTCGCAAGGTCCCAATATTCCAAAGATGCACCAAACGCATAATGGACATCCCCGGAGAGAAAGACAATGCGATTCATGGCAGCTACGGTACTGAGAATTTTTTGGAAGGTCCCCCACTCTAAATTCCACGCCTCCCGGTCGTATGCATAATTATCTTTGATGCGCAAGCGGCTCCAAAATTGAATAGCCTCCATAAATCCCACACCGAGCACAGGAGCAGCCGAAATAATAATCGTAACATCTACATCCATACGCTCAACAGCGACTATTTGACTCTCTATGGCCTCAGGAGCTAGCAATCCCGGAAAATCGCTTGGGGTTCGATAGAAGCGGTGCGTGCGAGTATCCAACATGATCAACTGGTAGCGAGGGCCAGAAAACGTATAGTTCCATCTGAGCGCCTGATCTGAATGCGTAAGTTCGCCGCTTCCCTCAAAGGAAGCAGGCAAACCGATGATTTCGGTGATCGTTTCCTCCCTCGATTTCGACTCCTCTCCTCGCCAGCTATCAATGGCATTGAGGAGAGCGATACCATTCGGCTCATCATATTGGTCTGGGGTATTGCCCCATGCCTGGAAAAGAGCATATGCCAGCAAGGCATTGCGTACCACTCGACGTCCTAATGGGCTGCCCAGGACCCTGCGGCACCATGCGCCATCCAGAAACCAGTCATCGGTCACATCATGGTCGTCACAAATCGTATAGGTAGCAATGTTCGCCAGTGCCCGGCGCACCTGTGGCAAGGTAGACCGAAAGACGCGTAACCTCTCAATGTGATCAGCGAATGTGGCCTCTGCTTTATCCTGGTGCTTAGGCTGAGGTCGCGCCTCTGGATATACGTCCCAAATATTTTCGGCGCCAGGCAAGTCGTCCGGCCAGAGTACATCCGACCAGGCAAAAAGGTACATAGTAGCGTATTCAGCAAAGGAGAGCAATTGGCATTGCGGTGTGGTCGTAGTGAACAAGACTTTGTTGAGCACGACCTCAGTGCGTCCCCCTGGTGCTAACATACGGGCGGGTATATTTATCAGTGGAAGCACTTCTTCCTTGTTTCCCTCGAGTAGGATATTGCCTGCATCTATCAGTGCAAACAAGAGCGATGCAGCTACATCATCTCCATAAATCTGATCGCCCGTCATGAAAAGCTGTTGGGGGCGATCCGCTGAATTCCCGGCTGCACCTTCGAGTATGGCATCTATCACCGATAGCATCTCCTTACCAACCCCATGTGGTTTGCGACAGGAGCCATGCAGTATCTTGACCTGGTTCAAATCTTCAGGGGGCAAGACGAAACTAGGAAATGGATGCCCTGGATACACCAGGCGATGAAGTAGATCAGCCGATGAAGGATCAATGTTGAGGATGCCGGGCGTGTTGAGATCAGCAAGTGTCTCCGACGCGTTACTCCCGGTCGCGCTCTCAGATTGAAAGAAGAGATTATAATAGTAGAGTTCGCCCCAGGCCAACCGCTCATGCTCGTTTGTGGTACGAGCTGTGACAGCCACAATGTGCAAATGGTCGCCCAGGCGAACTGTTTGGCGTGTTCCCTCCAATTGCTGAACAAGCTTGCCTTCAGCATTACTCCTATAAATACGCAGGGTGACCTGCTGGGATGCCTTTAACGCTAGCCATACAGTGACGGCATGAGGTTCAGTACGCCGTAGCATTGGTCCCGCAAGAATAAGTGGTAAGGACGAGAAGCGTTCTGTTAATGGTGTCCAAGGCATGTGACCTACTACTCCAGACCAGCTACATAACTGGTTATGCAATATCCACGAGATGTGCTTTGCTATTAACGATAACCACTCCGATACGGGAAGACATTCTAAGAATACACTATTTTGTTCTGCTTGAGTACGTGTTACAAAAAAGGAGAAGCAAATCAGCGCAAAACATATCCTGAGAACTGCTTATTTTTCCATTTGTTTGACCACTACCTGTGTAAAGGAATATCAGGATATATTAGAATGCAAATAGATTACGGTTTCTTCATGTGTATTAAGGAAAGATAATGCCAAATCGCACAAACTTAACAGAGGCAGAAGGTACTTTCGTACTTGCGCAACGAGTCGCACGGCTGGCTACTGCTGATGCGGATGGGCGCCCGCACGTCGTACCTGTCTGCTATGCTTTCGACGGTACGCGGTTTTATACACCATTGGATGAAAAGCCAAAGCGTGTGGATGTTGGCAAGTTACGACGTGTACGTAACATCGAAGCACGTCACGAGGCATCACTGCTAATTGACCAATATGATGATGACTGGTCACAATTGGGTTATGTACTGTTACATGGACATGCCGAATTGCTCCAACCAGGAGATCCCCTGCACTCTCAAGCGCTAATATTGCTACGTGAACGCTACTATCAATACAGGATGATGGATTTAGAAAGCCTCCCGGTGATCGTGATTACGCCGGATAGTGTGACATCGTGGGGGCCTGCCATTGCCAGGTAATACTTTGTTCCTCTATCTATCCTTAACTGCTACATCAGCAAACCATAAGTACCTTATACTGGTGCAAAAGGACAAACATAGCTATCATATGGCATGATTACGCGATATTCCCTCTAGCAAAGAGAGGTATGTTAATGCTCCGATGGCGTGCGATGCATATGGAGCACCTGAAAATAGGGCGTTTACGCATAGGCATCGGCAGCTATGGACTGACTGCAGTTGGTATCATAGCTGTAGGGGTTTTCATACGTGTGCTACTTTTATCTCAAGGTTGGCCTCACACGACTATGGACGAGGGCACACTAGGTGAGATGGCTATGAATATCGCTTACCACGGTGAACATCCTCTCTTTTTTTATGGACAGAACTACATGGGATCACTCCAGGCTTACCTTGCAGCAGGAGTATTTCACATCTTTGGTGCCTCGCTGTTCTCACTACGTATTGGCCTGGTTTTTCTGTTTGTCCTGTTTCTCATCAGTATGTACCTGCTAGCAAGCTTACTCTATACGAAGAAGCTTGCTCTCTATTCGATTCTTCTGCTGAGTTTGGGAGCCAGCAATCTTATTTACCGAGAGCTTCAAGCAATTGGCGGTTATCCTGAATCATTGCTGTTTGGCTCCCTCACAATTCTATTTGCCTCCTGGCTCGCACTCACATCAGATTTAAAAGTATCACCGGGTCGTCAAAGATGGCGCATGGTCACCTATTTTGGTTGGGGAGTCGCTGTAGGACTTGGCCTATGGAGCGACTTACTTGTCGTTCCAATGGTAGTGATGTCAGGATTGCTCTTGCTACTCTTCTGCTTGCGGGACATGCGTACATGGGCACTTTTATACCTGTTGCTGGGTCTCGCCATAGGTGGATTGCCTCTAATTATCTACAATCTACATGCAAACCACAATAACAATACGTTAGCTACAGTGATTATTCTCTACCATGGAGGAGCCGCTCATGGATCGGTGCATCAACTGCTTACTCACAGCATTATCAGCACTTTACTGATTAGCTTACCTACTATTTCCAGCTACAACCCGGTATGTGATGTCTCATCAACTCTATTCTTTGGTGGGAAAGGTCCCGGCGCTATCCAATGCGCGGTATTTCAGGGTGCCTGGTCACTCATCTTTATTGCGCTCTGGATAACCGCCGTCTTTCTCGCCATCAGATCTATTTGGAAGCTAGTGCATCAGACTCCTTCAAGCGCACGAACCCTTGATGATAAGCAAGATATCATCCGTTCTTGTACCCACCTGGCTGTACTACCATCGGCAGGAATCTCATTTCTACTTTTCGCAATCAGTCCAACTGCCACACTTTCACCGTATCTAGACGCACGCTATTTGCTTTGTGTGTTGATCGCAATTCCTGCCGTGATCTATCCCCTCCGGAACGCCGCAACAAGTGGAGACAGAGAAGCCCTGGGAAGATTCGCGAGGATTATCAAAGTAGATTCCAAACGCTTTATCTTAGTGTGCATTGCTCTCATGTTTCTAATAGGAACCGTAAGAACCTTTGGCGAGATTCCCAGTACACAGGCGACGAATCAGCAACAGGAGGAACTTGTTCAGCAACTCTTGCGCATCGGCGCCAAACACATCTACTCCGATTTTTGGAGTTGTGATCGCATCGTCTTCCAGAGTTATCAGCAAATCGCCTGTAGTGTAATGACCGAGCAGTTACAACATTTTAGTGACCGCTACAAACCAAATGGTGTGATAGTGCAATCCGACCCAGGCGCGAGTTATGTGTTTCCCATCTACTCACCACAAGCACATGCCTCTGCCCTGCGCTTTTCAAACTCGCATAGGCCTTACCGGCACTTCATCTTAGATGGGTATGTCGTCTACCAACCAGAGTAAATTCTGGCAAGGGGATATATTTAGAGGGCTGGTAAACGCTTTGTCTTTCGCAAAGTCTCCACAAAACGCTGAAAACCCATTGACTCAGCTATTGCACGCACACGCCGAAATCCTTCGCCATAGACCGGGTTCTGGTTCCTTTCAATGCCCTCAGCGAAATAGCGACTCTCAGGTGTATTCAACTGAGTATAGTAGCGATAGGAGAGTAGTTCGCAGAATCCCTCTTCGGCCCATGTTGGCAGGCCCTTAATATCGTGTACAATCAGCCAGACATGGCCTAGCTCATGAATTGTGACGCCCTGGAACAACGTAGTTGGTAAACCTTCCAGAACAGCGACACCGCTCACTTCGGTACGAATTATCTTTCCATTCAGGGTGTGCGTTGTACTCAACGTAACGCCCAACGAATCTGTTCCAACGCGCCCTTTGAGTAACTCCGCCAGCTTAGGTCTATCACGTAGCTCCAGGGAGAGGTGCAGGTTGTTGTATATAAGACCCTGGCCATTGATCCAGCGTATTAAATGAGAAAAGATTGGCCTGGCCTGGTCGACTGTTTCGATGGCACTGGCTCGACAGACTGGACAGCGAATACTACCTATATTCTTCACGTCCTGCTCTTGCTGCTGGGGAGGAACTAGACGACCACAAAATGAACATGCTGGATATTTACCTTTGTGCTCTTTGCAGAATTTTGTGCCCCAGTGATCTACCAGGTACTCACCTATCAGCGGCTTGCCACAGTAGGCGCAACGTGGAGCTACGCGTTGAAGATAACATTCGGTGTGATATGGCGCTCCCTCGTGCAGTTGGAACTGTGTATCGCCGATAGGTTTATGGCAGGCAGCGCAAAGGAAATGCTCTGGGTGCCAGGTGGCTCCTAGCGCCGTAAAGTAGCTTCCCCAGATTGGCCGCCCACATTGTTTGCAAATAGGTGCCGATGACATAGATACTCTTTGGATGTCCTTTATTCCACTTCTAATAGCACATCGCCATCATCAACAAAGTCGCCCTCATTTACATTGATCGTTTTAACTGTTCCTTCGACTGTTGACTGGATGGGAATCTGCATTTTCATTGATTCAAGCATAACTACATCCTGGTCAACGGACACTTTCTCACCTGGTTTGACCAGGAACTCCAGGACAACGCCGGCCATGTTGGATACTACGCGTTTCATACTTGCTAATAATGCCCCCTTTCGGGACCTTTGTCTGCTGCTTTCACTTTTGTATTTGCGCTTCTCTCCTTGTACGAGCAACTTACGCTGTTCAGAAAGATTCAGCATTCAAGCTCTGCATTGAAGGCAGGGTTCCTCATTATACCATTCATGAGCAGTCACCTCCTACAACCAATAACGCTCTCTATCGTATACTATTAGGAACTTGCGATATATCGCAAGTTTGCACACAGTAGCAACGATCGATCGTCGTGTTTACTTTCAGAGAAAGGAGACCAGTGAAGATGTTTGGCAGATTCGGAAGACGTTTCGGCCCATGGAATCGAGGTGACTGGGAAGGCTGGACACCTCCCTGGCTGCAGCCTGAGTGGCAGGGTCCTGGTGGTCCTCGATTTTTTGGACCCAGAGGGCCATTCGGCCAAGGTTGGCAATGGGGGCAGTGGAACTCTCCAGAGTTTCAAGCGCTCTGGAGTGAAGCAGCAGAAGTGGGGCGACTCTTTGCAATTGCAAGCCGGAATGCTCTCCAGGACCGGGAGCGCCTGGCCCAACTGCGAGCCTTGCTGGAAAGCTCCCGTAAGGAGCTCACAGATATGATCTATAGGACAGGCCAGAGCGAGAATACAGCTAGTAGCCCCGACACCGGGCAAGCCTAACAGTTCAAACACACAACCCATGTCTTCGGACAACAGTGGCAGGCATACACTCGTTTGCGCATACCTGCCACTGTTGCTGGTCTGCGCGTAAAGCACATACGAATGTGGAACCAGGTGCAGGGCAGATCATTCATTGATCACATAAGAGATCACACCGGATAAATTGGGTTGCGACATTCGGAGAACCGCGCCTCTTTTGCCTGGTAGATGCTGAAACGCGCGATGAGTTCGTCGCGGAGTGATTCAAATGGCGTGATGTTATCTACGATCAACTCAGAGGCGAGATGGAAGATATCAATATCCTCTGCGTACCTGGCCTCCATCGTCTTGCGGAAAGGCTCACGCTGCTCCTCGGGCATTTCGGCGATCTGGTTGGCAAAGACAGCATTGATGGCAGCTTCGGGACCCATAACGGCAATCTGTGCAGTTGGAAGCGCCAGCACGGCATCTGTGCCAAAAGCTGGGCCCGCCATTGCGTAGAGTCCCGCTCCATAACACTTGCGCACAACGACAGAGATTTTTGGCACCACCGCCTGTGATACCGCCGCGATGAACTTGGCACCGTGGCGAATGATGCCCGCCCGTTCTACGGCTGAACCGATCATGAAGCCGGAGACATCTGCGAGGAAGAGCAAAGGAATATTGAAGGCGTTGCAGGTGTTGACGAAGCGCGTGCCCTTGTCCGATGAGTCGGTGAAGATTACACCGCCCTTAACTCGTGGCTGATTGGCAACGATGCCAATGGCCCGACCTCCAAGGCGTGCAAATCCAGTGATAAGTTCCGGGGCAAAGAGTTTCTTGACCTCGAGGAAGCCGTCGCCATCTATCAACGAGTGAATAAAGTCGTACATATTAAAAGGTTTATTCTGAGCCTCCGGTACGATATCTTTCAAGGGCCGATCACTGGCAGGAGATACCGGCTCGACATCAGCAGGCTTACCCAGGTAATTCTGGGGCATGTAGCGGAAATAATCCCTGGCTATACGAATAGCTTCCTCTTCGCTCTCCGCCAGGAAGTCTCCAAGGCCGGAAACGGTGCAATGCATGCGAGCACCACCCATCTCTTCGAGCGTAACCTTTTCGCGTGTGACCATCTCGGCCATACGCGGGGAACCGAGGTAGGCGCTGGCGTTGCCCTCGACCATAATAGCAATATCGGCGAAGGCAGGAGTATAAGCTGCGCCAGCAGGTGAGGGGCCAAACATGATGGCGATTTGCGGCACAACACCGGACATTTTGACCTGGTTATAAAAGGTGCGCCCGCCCTGGTTGCGACCTGGGAAGAGACGTACCTGGTCGGTAATGCGTGCGCCTGCGGAATCGATCAGGTAGAACATGGGGATTCGCATCTGCATAGCCATTTCCTGGATACGCAGACTTTTCTGTACTGACTTCTCGCCCGCTGACCCGGCCTTGACGGTCGAGTCTGACGCGCTGAAAGCCACGGGACGACCATGAATGCGCCCTACGCCTGTAATACTACCATCGGCCGGAAGTTCTGGGTTCTGGCATTCCGCAAACATACCATCTTCAAACTCTATCGTGCCATCGTCGAGCAGGAGTTTGAGGCGGTCACGCCCAAAGAGCTTTTTTTGCTCGCGATTGCGTGCATGATATTTTTCTGCTCCACCCTTTTTGATACGCTCGATCTCTGCGACTAATTGCTCATCTCTGCTTGTCATCGAGGTGTGTGTCCCTTTCTCACCGTCAGATATCCTATAGTATAGGATGAGGAAGCTATTGCTTCTCCCCATCAATTCAGCTGTTGTAAAACGCTTCTAAAGCATTACCTGGCCCGAAGAAATCGGAGCACTCTGCTCCACGATACCAGAACGATGTTGGGAGTCTGTAATGAGGATCGTTCAGCAGAGCTCTCGCCTTTATCTGCAGGTGCGCCATAATCGCAACTAAAGATGAAGCAGTATTGTACCATACTTCGTGATGATTGCCGCTCTCATCATTCCATGCAATCTCAGGTGTTGTAGGGTCTGAGCTGACTTCAGACAATAGGGTGTGTACTGCTTTCTGAGTACTGACCTGCTGGCAGGTCTCTTCAGCGACAGGATGCCACTTTCCATTTGCAGCTTGTTGCCATTCTCTGCCGTATAATGGGAATTCGAAAATTGTCTTGCTCAATGCCTGCGGAATAGTTTGCCACAAGTAAGCCAGTTGTTTTTCTATCCAGGGAATCGACGTAAGTGGACCTGGTTTGCCCAACGAGAGATCAAAGTCCAGAACCATGTCGACAAGAAAATCCATTCTGCTGAGTAATTTCCAATCTTCAAAATAGTTAGCCTTAAAAGAAGCATCTTCTTCAGGCATATCACTGACTTTGTGGATTAGCGTAATGCCGCATAGCATCCCTTTTCGGTGCAATGCGTCTTGAAGTTCCTGCATAAACGTAGCAAACTTCATACGTATATTTGGGTAATCCCTTTTGACTGACTCAAAGTCAATGATGACACCTGTGTATCCTCCAGCAATTGCCCAGTTTACGATGCTGCAGATATAGGTTGTTGCTTGTACCGTGCAGGGAACTTGCGGCTGAGAGGCTGCCTGATCAATGTATTGTGCAAGGTCCTTTTCAGACCAGTGACCATCTACTCCTACTGTTAAGAAAGTAGGTAAACTCTGTTTTCTCGCCTGGCGAATGAGAGCAGTCTTATTGCAGTCTTGCCATCCTTCAACAAGATGTCCATCACTTGGGTACAACCAGGCATCCGAGTCATATGCGATAGTCGCATTCATCTGGCTGCTATGATACGAATCAACGGCCTGACCACAGGTTATATTAAATACCCAGTCCATGACTGGATATTCTGGATTCAATAACCCCCTTGGCAAAGGTTGTTGCGCTAGGGGCACAGTTTGTGAAGGAGTTGGAGTTGCTGGTAATGAAACCGTAGTCGTTCCATTGCTACATGCCTCTAAGAGTAGTAGTATGATGAGAGTCAGCAATTGTCCGAATAGATAGCGCTTCATGTGCTCCTCGTAAACCCAGCTACACGTGAGCTAGACGTGGATAGATATGCTGAAGAACCAGGTCTTTCAAATCGAGGAATACTTTCGGATCTTCATCGGAGAGGCACGAGAGGTCACCACTCGTTTTGCCCTGGTAAGTAATGGTAGTGGTAGAGCCAAAAGAGACCGACTTCAGGCAATCACGATTGGGGATGGTTCCCACGTCCTTAATCTGTGCAAGCACGTTTTCTAATTGGTTGCTCTCAAAGGTGCCTGCTGGAAATGTCCTGTCTCTATAAGACTGAAAGCGTTCCCTCTGTGTTCCTTTCTGGTAGGTTAGCGTCCCGCTGCCATCAGTATTGATCGTGAGCGTGGAACCTGGAGCATTTGTGGAGCCTGAATTAGTGATTACAGCCAACACCCCAGGTGTTTCGCCTGCATGCTGATTCCCACTCCTTGCTCTAGCTTGAATGCGCCTGGCTATAATGGCGATGAGCACGATGACCATGACTGCTAAGCCGAGCCAGAGAAGACTGCTCCGGGCTAACGTTCCTGGCGATTTTGAATCTGAATCGTTGCGCTGTTTTGACATACATACCTCCTATTTCTCTTCTTTTCTCTATTATATATTTTAGAGGAGGAAGGATGTTGACCCGATCTGTTCATACCTCTATTTCCATCCGCAACAATGCAGACGAGAGCGACTTCCCCAAGGTATCACTCCTTAAAGACCTAGATGCCCCACCATTCAATGCACCATGCAACACAAAATTAAGAGCCAGCACATTAGGAGCCTCATAACGCTCAACCCTCCCTATGACAATGCCTTCAAAATGCGTTCGCACTCGCTCTGCTGTCACTTCTCGTAACAAGAGGTTATACGTTGCACGGTCTGGTGCAAAGAGGGCAATGTTCGCTATATCACCCTTGTCACCAGAACGTGCATGGGCTAATTCGACTAATTGCTTTTTCATGTCTATGACTCCTCCACGCTCACCTGTATGTATTCTTCCACCACTTCACGAGGGGCCAGTGCTGGCCAGATGCCGAGCAGGCCTCGCGGTTCGATCATGCCGCCAGCGCCACCAATGAAAGGCGGGCCACTGAGCGCCAGGGGAGGGAATAGGCGTCCCAATTTCGCCGCTTCCTTCTTATCAGCACAGCGCACCGCTATACGTAAATATACCTCGTTCAAGTCTTTGGCATGTGCGGGGTTAGCCAATGGGCCGTGGATGGAGTTATATCCCATGTACTCAATGACGGTCTCCTCAGCTTTCAGACCAACTTCGATCATCTGCTGCTGAATGATCTGTGCTGCCAACTGCGCTTTTGCCAGTGCATCGGGCCAGGCATAGCCGATCATAGCCTGTCCCACTACACCGTCTTCGTAGCCAGCAACGATTTTAAGCATTTCGGGTGCGGGCCGCCCCGTGGCTCCGATCACGCGTACCTCGTCAGGTCCGATCTCTTCTATACGCAGGGTAGTCATATCCACGTCGACATCAGGTGTCTTGTAATGGCCTGGATTATGCACCTCGTAAAGCAATTGCTCGCGCAGGGTATCAAAATTGACCCGCCCACCTGTGCCAGGCGCTTTGCTGATAACTGCCTCGCCATTCTCCCACACTTCGGCAATGGGATAGCCAATATGCACAAGATCGGGGATGGAGCGCCAATCACCACCAAAGTTGCCTCCTGTTGCCTGTCCGCTGCACTCCAGCAGATGCCCAACCACGATGCCCTGCGCTAGTTTATCCCAGTCGTCCCAACGCCAGCCCAGTTCATAAACCATCGGTGCAAGGAAAAGAGCGGCATCCGCCACACGGCCCGCCAGTACAATATCCGCTCCCGCTTCTAACGCTTCCACCAGTGGACGCGCCCCCAGATAGGCACTAGCAAATAACAGGTGGTCGCGCACAATAGCAATATCCTCTCCTGTATCCATATGCGACAGCGAGACGCCCATCGCTTGCAGCTCATCTAGGCGTTCCAGCACAGAATCGCCCAATACAACTCCCACCTTGAGCTTGATGCCCAATTTTTGCAGGGCATTCAACAGCACCTCACGTGCCTCCATGGGATTCAGCCCTCCTGCATTGAGGATGAATTTGACGCCTCGCGGAATGGCTATAGGAAGAAGGTCGAGCAGCATGGGTGCGAGGTCGCGGGTGTAGCCCAGGTTGGGATCGCGCTGGCGATCTTTTTGGAGAATCGCCAACGTCAATTCTGCCAGGTGGTCTGAGGCAACGTATTGTACGTTTCCACGCTCGATACTGGCCCTGATTGGTCGCCAGGAGTCGCCATAGAAGCCAAGTCCTCCAGCTATACGAACGGACTTCATGCTCTGTCTACCTCATCCCTAGCAATTCTCTGGCGATAAGCAACTGGCGAATTTCATTTGTGCCGGCGCCAATCTCGCCAAGTTTAGCGTTTCTCCACATTCTCTCGACCTCGAAGTCGGTCAGATAGCCCCAGCCACCATGAATCTGTAAGGCCTCGTCCGCAGCCCGCATGGCAGCACGTGCAGTGAACAGGAGGGCAGCCGCCGCTTCTTTACTGACTCGCTTGCCCTGCTGCGCCAGCCACATGCATCGATGGGCCATCAGTCGCGCAGCTTCCAGGTCAGTGTACATATCGGCGAGCTTGGCCTGAATGAGCTGGAAATTGGCAATGGGTTGCCCGAACTGTTCGCGTTCTTTGGCGTATTTGAGGGAGATTTCCAGGGCTGCCTCAAGCCCTCCCACCATGCTCACCGCGAAGAAAGCTCGCTCCAGGTCGAGTCCACTCATGACAACTTTGAAACCTTCGTTGACCTTGCCAAGGACGTTCTCTTGCGGTACAAAGGCATCCTCGAAAACCAGTTCTCCGGTGGGAGAGCCATGCATGCCCACTTTCTCTAATTTGCGTGCAACGTGATAGCCAGGTGTATCGGTTTCAAAGATAAAGGCGGTAATGCCCCGGCTGCCAGCCTCTGGGCGCGTTTTAGCGTAGATAATGAGCAGATCGGCGATAGGACCATTGGTGATGAACACTTTGGTGCCGTTGAGCAAGTAACCACCATCAGTACTGCGAGCCGTCGTCTGGATACCCATGGCATCGGAACCAGCATTTGGTTCGGTGAGACCTAACGCGCCGATTATCTCGGTACTTACGAGCCGGGGCAGGTACTTCTGTTTCTGCTGCTCTGTGCCATTGCGCAGGATGTTGTGGGCACAGAGGTTGAGATGTGCGCCAAAAGACATGGAAATACCACTATTCGCGCGTCCAATGGCGCGAGCTACCAGCGCAGCCATTAAGAAATCGCCGCCACTACCACCATATTCTTCGGGAATGGCTATGCCTGTATAGCCCTGTTCCGCGAGGCGTTTCCAGATCCAGGGAGGAAAGTCGTCCGTACGTTCGATTTCGGCGTTATGCGGTCGTATCTCATCTCGTGCGAAGGCAAATGCGCTTTCGTACGCGAGTTGATGGTCCTCTGGAAGTTCGAAGTCCATGATGTGGCTGTCCTTTCTTGTGTTCAACAGCAGGTGGTCTTACGGGTAGTGTACGTTCTAGGAGACGATGATTACAAGAGGTTTGCTGGTAGATTATTTTACTGAAATGTGTTTCACTTGAAGGCCTGGAACTCGTTCAAAGTCCTTATTCGCAGTGACAACAGTAACGTTTCTCTCCAAAGCAGTCAATGAAATGAATTACCGCTCCTCCAGGCGCCGCTGTCTTCTTTTTGATGGGGCCAAACGTGCTATCTCATAAGGAGAAATGTATCTTGAAGAGATCCACTCAATTAGATCGGTATAGACGCTTTGTCGGGGAAGAAGTGCTTGCGCACATTTATCGTGCCGCTGAGCCTCTGGCTGGATTGCATGTCCTACATGTCAATACCACGGCTGAGGGTGGGGGAGTAGCGGAACTCCTTCAGAGCCTCCTCCCTCTTATGGAGGAACTCGGCATTCCTCATACCTGGAAAGTGATCCCGTTAGATGAAGCCTCTAACCTATTCGCGGCGCATCTCGTAGATCTCCTGCAAGGGATTGAGCATAGTGACATCCCTGAAGCAGATCAGCACGTGTTCCTTGAGAAATTACGTCGTACCCCTGAAATGCAGCAGGCAAAGCAAAATCAGGCTGATCTCTATTTCATCCATGACTTTCAACTCGCTCCTCTGGCTACCATATTTCCCTGGATCCGACCGGCTCTCTGGATGTGCCATGTCGATACAGCGAATCCAGATCCAGGTGGAAAGGCATACATTGATCAGTTCCTCGATGCCTATAACGTCTGTGTTTTTGACACCCCGCTCTCCGTCTTCAACGGTTTGCCGCCAGAAAGGGCACACGTCATCACGCCAACAATAGACCCTTTCAGCGAAAAAAAATAGATTCCTTACTCCAGCAAAGGGATTAAGGATGCTGGCTCAATGTGGTATAGACACAACGCGGCCACTCATCACGCAGGTTTCACGGTTCGGCAACTGGAAAAATCCCTGGCAGGTGACCGACGTCTATCGCCTGGTGAAGCAGGAAATTCCTTCTGTGCAGGTGGCTCTTGTCGGTGCCATGGAAGCCGCCGATGACATCAAAGCTATGGAGATACTCAAAGACGTACAAGGGAGGGCAGGCGCAGATCCAGATATCCATCTGCTGTACGATCCCGATGTGATCAAGCATCCCGAAGTGAATTCCTTTCAACGCTATTCCAGCGTCATCCTTCAACGCTCAACCCGTGAAGGCTTCGGCCTGACCGTGACGGAAGCCATGTGGAAACATCAGCCTGTCGTCGGGACCTCTGTGACAGGCTTACGTGAGCAGATCATCGACGGTCAAAACGGCTATATCGCGGATGACACAGAAACGTGTGCCAAGCATACGCTCCAGCTCATTCAGGACCGAGATGTGTGGCGTGAACTCGGCAAGCAAGCACACGAGCGCGTCAATGACAATTACCTCTTCCCTACGATGGTGTTGCAATATCTGGGTGCGCTCATGAAAGCTCGTGGCATGTCACACGCTGCTGGTCATCCATAAGCAGTGCTTGTTCGCGCATCTTCATTGTAGTTGATTTCTGCTGCCAGTTTTCTGCAATTTGTCAGCCTAGCAGAAAAATTTACTCAAGACAAGGCAGAGGCGAGTACCTGTTCAGGCGTCATGGCACGTCCCTCCGTCCACGTAGTGTCAAAGGCCTCCACCCCGAGGTGGTCGCGAGCAGCCGCTACCGCATGATCATAGCCAGCGCGTTCGATAGGCAGCAAGGGCGCACCGATGATTTCGCGCAGGGCTTCCGCTGTACCCCAAAGGTGAGCCGCCCATGCAGTTTCACCCTGTTCTGCAGCCACGCTCGCCAATCCTTCCAAACCAGAGGCGATAAGCTCCTTATCACCCATCTCTCTCGCCATCGCCAGGCTTTCTTCGTAGAGGGCTCGGGCAGAGGCATGATTACCCTGGTATGCCTCCACCCTTCCTAACAGGGAGAATGATTCAGCAATACCCTCACGGTGCTCCATCTCCCGGTAGAGAACCACGCTCTCCTCTACTCGCGTGCGTGCAGTAACACCGTCGCCCTGACTGAGGGCTAACCATGCCAGGAGGAGTATGGAGGCGGCAATCCCTTCTTTGGCACCCACCTCCCTGTCGAGCGAGAGTGCCTCCTCGAGCATGGTGTGTATCATTGTCCGATCGCCTTGGGAAATCAAGAGCATACCTGCCCATTGTGAGAGAGAGGCAGCAATTCCTCTCTTGTTCCCCAGTTCCCTGAAGAGCGCCAGGCTCTCCTCAAACAGTTTACATGCTACGGTGTACTCGCCCTGCTTACTATTCAATAAAGCCAGGGTGAAGAGCGACCAGGCGACACGTTCCTGGTCACCTACCTCTTTGAAAAGAGATAAATCCTCCTCCATCAGAGCACGTGCTGCTGTGTAGTCGCCTCTTCTCCAGGCTGCCATTCCTAGCCGATCGAGTGAGAGCGCAATACCACGGGTATCTCCAAGCTCCCGGAACAAAGCAAGGCTCTCCCTGGCCAGCACTTCTCCTTGATCATAGTTGCTCTGAGTGAAAGCAAGTCGCGCGGCGGCAATAAGCGCCTTCGCCCGCACGTCCGTCGCAACTCCCAGGCTTCCTGCCAGCGCCCGCTCCAGGAAAGCCCGCCCCTCGTTCCGGTATCCACGCACCACCCAGAAGCGCTCCAACGCTGCTCCTAGCCGTAAGGCCATTTCCATAATCTCCCTGGCATTCCCTCCTTCCAGGGTCCACTGCATTGCCGCGCGAAGGTTGTCATGCTCCCGCTCCAACCGATCCAACCAGACGATAAGCTGTGGCCCTCCGAGAGCTGCTGCCGCTTGCTCCGCCAGTGCCAAATAGTAGTCAGCATGCGCCCGCAAGGCAACCTCGTCCTCCCCATTCGCGGCCAGCACCTCAAGCCCATACTCACGAATCGTTTCCAGCATAAACAGGCGCGGCTCTTCATCCCTTTCCCCCGCTTGCTCCGCTCGTTGCAGTAAGCTCTTGTCGATGAGTGAGGCAATTCCGTCCAACACCTGTCCTCCTCCGTCGTCAATTGCAGCGTAGATGGCTTCTACTGCCTGGAGGCTGCAGCCACCAACAAAGACGGAAAGCCAGCGGAAGAGCCGCTGCTCCTGGCCATCGAGCAGTTGATAACTCCACTCGATAGTGTTGCGCAGTGTCTGCTGCCGCTCTGGCACGTCCCGCGCCCCGCTCGTCAACACCGTCAATCGCCGGCCCAGTCGCCTAAGCAACGCTTCAGGAGACAGGAGTTTCATGCGTGCCGCTGCTAGCTCAATCGCCAGTGGAAGTCCATCCAGGCGCACACAGATCTCTGCTATTGACCTGGCGTTGGCAGTGGTTAACTGGAAATCGGGCCTGACCGCCTGCGTCCTGTGGATAAAGAGTGCTACTGATGGATAGCGCGAGAGCTCTTCGATTTCAGGGAGGTGCGTGGGATCAGGTAGCCCCAGTGGTGGTACCGCGAACTCGAGCTCTGCTCGCAAGTGCAACACCTCACGACTCGTTACCAGCACCTTGAGCTTTGGGCAAGAAGCCAACAGATCTGCCACCTGCGAGGCAGCACCAACTACCTGCTCGAAATTGTCTAACACGAGCAACACCCGCTTCTGCTGTAATACCCTCGCTAGGCGTTCTGAGAGAGTCTGACCCGGTCTATCCTGGATGCCAAACGTCTGGGCAATAGTTGCCACGACCAGCATGGGATCACTGATAGGAGCTAGTGACACGAAAAACACTCCATCGGTGAACAAGTCCCTGAATTCTGCTGCCACCTGTATTCCAAGGCGGGTTTTGCCAGTGCCACCCGGACCAGTCAGGGTCACAAGGCGTACATCCTCGCGGCGCAGGAGCTGTCCGATGACTGCCACTTCCTTCTCCCGCCCAATGAGTGGAGTCGGCTGCACGGGCAGCCTGTCGGGGCGGCTATCAAGGGTTTTGAGTGGTGGAAAATCAGAAGGCAGGTCCGCGATGACCAGTTGGAAGAGGTGACCGGGGTATTCAACATCCTTGAGGCGGTGTTCCCCTAGATCCAGCAAGCTCACGCCATCCGGCAGGTCGTGCTCCACCAGGTCACGGGTCGTCTGAGAGAGGAGCACTTGCCCACCATGCCCGGCGCTCATAATGCGTGCGGCATGGTGTACGTCCAAACCAACGTATCCTTCAGGTACAAGAGAGGGCTCGCCTGTGTGTAACCCCATACGTGCGAGTACCGTCACGCCATCTGGCCAAGAATTGGCAGCGAGTGCGCGTTGTGCTGCAACCGCCGCCAGGAGACCATCGGTGGCGCGAGCAAAGGCCACGAAGAAAGCATCACCTTGCGTATCCACCTCGAAGCCGTGATGTGTTTGAAAAGCTTCGCGCAGCAGCTGTCGATACGTTGCCAGTATGTTGGTATAGCACTCGCCCACTTGTTGGAGCAGTTGTGTAGATCCCTCGATATCGGTAAAGAGTAAGGTGACCGTCCCCGTCGGTAGGTCAAACATGCAGGAACCTCTTCAATCCATGTAATACACCAGGGGTAAGAATGCAACGGATTTTTGCTCTGAAAGATGGCATTAACCATCTCTCCAGCATTATACCGCATCCTGCGAGTCAAATCTCTTATAACACTGGAGCTTCGTGATATACTAAGCCTGAGACCTTACATAAGGCCAGCAGGGACGATGACCCACCCACCAGCAGGAAGCAAGGGGCAGCTATGCTCAACTCAAGCTCTTTGGATGCAGTAAATGCTGCGAAATTCTCGCAGAGATTTGTAAAGCCACTCTATGACTCGTATTGCTTCACCAATTTGCCTCAGACGATTGAGTTTATATTGACTGGCGAGGGACATAGCGCCTTACCCAGGGATACGTTTGGAAACTTTCCGACCAGGTATAATAAGGTAATCCTGTTTTTCGTGGATGCTTTTGGTTGGCGATTCTTTAAACAATATGCAGAAAAATATGAGTTCCTGAAAACTATTCTGAAACTTGGGATCGTCTCAAAGATGACTTCCCAGTTTCCCTCTACCACAGCGGCACATGTTACATGTCTGCACACCGGACTGGACGTTGGACAAAGCGGAGTCTATGAGTGGAACTACTATGAACCCCTGGTAGATGAGGTCATCACCCCCTTGCTCTTTTCTTATGCGGGAGACAAAGAGCGTGACACCTTAAAACGAACACGCATTCCTGCAGCGGCATTTTTCCCCAGGCAAACGATCTATCAAAAGCTGCAAACGAGGGGCATAGCATCGTATGTCTTTCAAAGTGACGCCTACACGCCATCCACGATCTCTAATATTGTGTTCAACGGAGCGACGGTCATTCCATTTAAGAAGTTGCCAGACGTTCTAACGCGCCTGGCGGAACTTGTGATATCTGATACTGCTCCTGTTGCCTATTACTTCTTGTATTACGACAAGATCGATGCTATTTGTCATACCTATGGGCCTAACTCACGCCAGTTCGAGGAGACAATCGATACGTTTTTGAGTATGATGGGGGAACTATTCTATAAAATGCTGCTCGGTAAGGTTGAGCATACATTGTTAGCCTTAACTGCCGATCATGGACAGGTGGAGGTAGATCCTCGAAAGACATACTATCTGAATAAGCAAGGTACAGGTATTGAAAACTATTTGCAAACCAACAGGAGGGGAAAACTGCTTGTTCCAGCAGGCTCCGCACGTGATATGTTCTTACATGTAAAAGAAGAGCGCGTGGACGAGGTGGTAGCACTCTTACAAAAACACCTGCAGGGAAGAGCCGAGGTGTATCGAACAGAACAACTGGTAGCACAGCACTTTTTCGGCTCCGCGCAACCATCATCTGAGTTCATGATGAGGGTGGGCAATGTGGTTATCTTGCCTTACCAAAACGAGACGGTTTGGTGGTATGAGGCTGGCAAGTTTGAAATGCATTTCCTTGGCCATCATGGGGGGCTCACTCCGGATGAGATGGAGATTCCCTTGTTGTTGTTACCGCTATGAAAATCTTAACGAGCGACCATTATTCCAAGGCAACCAGGCCAGTGCGAGTCAAGCTCCGCCCTTACCATACGACGAAAGAGGGATTCGTGCTCCGTGTATGGTAGAGGCGACCCGCGCGGTCGCCCTTTAGCACCATTCGCTAGCTAGCCAGTTCACATTTATTAGGAAGTTCAATGACTACATCATCAAGCCCCATAACGCAGCAGAGCGAGGTAAAGATAAGTAAGCTCCTACTTGTAACCATGACCCTTGCAGCAAGTCTCGTATTCTGGATATTTGTGTTCGCCGATAGTGGGTGGGGGCCAATCCTCGTTCCACTTTCCAACCAGTTGCAGGTCTCCCTCACTGTAACGGGACTATTCTATGTGGCCTGGTCTACCGGCTATTTGCCGGGTGCGCTGATTGGAGGAGCGATGCTCGATTGGTATGGCCCCCACCGGGTACTGCTTGGAGCCTCGCTGATTGTCCTGTGCGGTTTTTTCTCGATTTATGTTGGCATGGCGATACCACACCTGGTGCCAGTGATAGTGCTGTTGGCGATCGCTGGCCTGGGAGGTATTGGCGGCGGGGTGATTGACGCGACAACCAACGGACTGATTAGCGCCATTTATGCTGAGAGACGCGGTATGGCACTTAATATGTTCAACCTGCTCTATCCTTTGGGAGGGGTGCTGGTTGCGCTCACAGACGCAGGCTTATTAAGGTCGTTTCACGATGATCCGCGACCCTGTTTTATTTTTACCATATGCTTTACGATGGGAGCAATGATTTCTCTTCTGGGTATTCCAAGAAAATACAGGATTGTAAACGAAACCAGTACCAACGCAGGTAAGCCCCCTCTAACGCGTAGGGGCGGGAGCGGTGTGGAAACGGGGCGGGGACGCTTGCGTCGCCTCCCGTGGGGATCATCTGTTATCGAGGAACAGTACCTGGGACCTGACGACTATCCTCCGCTGTTGACAGTATTAGCTCCGGTAATTCTGGTGATGATGCTGACATCGGGTATAAGTACGAGCGTCCGCGCCTGGGCGCCTGCCTATCTGCATGTCGCCTATGCCCAGACCCCCGTCATTGCAGCAGCGCTCAGCAGCGTTACCTGGGCTTTAGCGGCCAGCAGTCGTCTGGGGGCCGCTTTCTTGATCCTGCGCATTGGTTCATGGCGCATGGTCATGCTGGGAGTAGTGGTTACGCTTCTCGGCCTGGTCGCCATGATTTTTAGCCCGAATGCTGTTGTTGCGACACTGGCTATCGCGCTTACAAGCATTGGCCTTTCGCCCATCTTCGCCACTTGCCTTGCTATTGGCAGCGAAAGAGCAGGAAGATCATATGGCTCAGTAGCGGGTATCCTGCTCTTTGTAAGTGGTATTAGTGCAGTCTTCTGCGGCTGGTTTTTTGGCTTCTTACTGAATACGGTTGGCCCGATATGGCCTGTCGTTTTCTGCCTTACTTTTGTGACCTTTGGTGGATTAATGGCGTTGCGCCTTCGTCCTGCTCACTAATGATGCCGATGACTGCACCGCCTATGACAGATACCCACAAGGCAAGAAGTGCCCACTCCACAACTTCTGGCGTGTACGCCAACACTATCATTCCGTTGAAGAAATCGTTCAGACTACCACCAGCGTATCCAAAGATTGGCACTGTGAACAAAAGCGCATTCCAGATTAAGCAGACCAGCCCAGAAAGTAGAGCATTCGTCAGACCAAAGAATACCCCCCAGAAAAGGCTCCATGAAAATGTAGTCATCTGGATACGCCGGAATTTGAATGCGAGTAAAGGGCCAACCAGCAGGGCAGGACACAACGCCAGGAACAAGTCTACTCCGAATCCCACGCCTCTCGCTTGCAAGGAGCGCAGTCCGGCCAATACAAGGCATATAAACAAGTTGAGCAGTAAAGAGTACCACACCCATTTGTTGCTATACCTGGGGAAATTGTGTTCATCCGTATGAATATCTTGATCTTGCATTTGTACTGCTTGCTTCCCTACATTCTCCCACGCCTGGTTAATTGGAGGTATAGCAGGAGCAGCAATGGCATCTGTAGCAGGAGCATTTGCAAGAGATACTCCCACCTCTTGTATCTCTCGCCACTCTTTCCCGTCTGTTTGGACGTTCCTGGGCACAGGTCGAAATAGAGCAACATCACCCAGATCAGGTCTGGGTGCTTTGTTGAGTTGTTGCGTGATTTCCTGAGAGGCAACCAGTAAATCAGATGCGAAGGCCTGCACGGTAGGATATCGTTCGTGCGGTTTTTTTGCCAGAGCTCTTTGTAAAACAACATTGACTGCCTCCGGTACGTCAGGACGGAATGCGCTAAGGGAAGATGGCGTAGCAAAGCAATGCAAATTTTGCCAGCTGCGAGCATTGTTTTCCCCGTTCTTTCTCAAGGGGTAGTCACCCGCGAGTAAAAAGAAAGAGGTTACGGCGAGCGCATACTGGTCAGAATATCGTCCCGGGTGCAGATTCCAGACCTCTGGAGCCATATAGGCAGGTGAACCAGCCCAACCGATACTTAGATGCGATGAGTCGGCATCAATGAGTGATGCTACACTGAAATCGGAGAGCAATACATGCGAGCCCATTTGCAGTAGATTCGCAGGTTTGACATCCCGATGGAGCACATTACGCGAATGGGCATAGTCCAGTGCTTCCGCCATTTCCATAGTTAACGAGACCACACGTTCAAGGGACCAGGGGCGTCTCCCTTCCCGTACAAAGGACTCAGCCAGGGAACCTTGCTCGGCAAAGGGCAACACCAGATATGGTATGCCGGTTGGTGATGCTGCTTTTTGCTCATAGATTACTCCATAGGAGAAGATAGGAAGAATATAGGGATGTGATAAGGATGCTAGTAGCGCTGCCTCACGTTGAAAATTTTCAACGTGCTGTCGATTGCACGACCGGTGTAGTATCTTTATCACGACCTTACGCTGAATGAGCGATTGCTGCACCGCCAGGTACACGTCGCTGGAACTGCCGTTACCGATATAGGAAAAAACACGGTAGTCACCAATCAGAACACCTTTAATCAGGCTGTTGCACTCGACACACCGTATCTTACCCGGCTCGTTGAGATGGTGGTTGATACAACAATATGCCATTGCGTATGCTCCAAGTCAGGGTACCCACTGCTGTTCTCGCCTACAGAAGTTGCTGGGGTACCGCTACAGAAACAGAATGCAAGCTAAAAGCGAAAGACAAGCATCCGAGATGCCTTATGGTTGGGAAAGGGTTTTTCCTGCCTATTTATACGCTGTAGGTACGAAATTTTAGCGGTGAATGTAAGCAGTGGGATGAAAATGATTTTTGGAGTTGAAGTACTTTGAGGTTTTCATTGCCCGATACTCCCACCCACATTCTCAATGGCAGCAATCATACCATCCAAAAGGCGGATAGACCGGTCAGCCTGCGAGGCCACGATTGGATTATGTGTGGCAATAATGAATGTTTTGCCTGTCTGCGCTCGCAAGTAAGCGATCAGTTTCAACACGTTCTCGCTGTTTTTCGCATCCAGGTTACCAGTCGGCTCATCGGCCAGCACAAAGGCTGGATCGGTCGCCAGCGCACGCGCAATAGCGACGCGCTGCTGCTCTCCACCGGAGAGCTGGTTTGGCCTGTGCGTCAGGCGATGTGAAAGGCCCACCAGATCAAGGAGTTCTTTGGCGCGAGCGGAGGGTGAGCCTTTATGCTTGCCCACGTAAAGAGGTACTTCGACATTTTCCTGCGCTGTCAAGGTCGGGATGAGGTTGAAGGCCTGGAAGACCATGCCAATCTTGTTGTTGCGCACCTCCGCCAGTTTGCCCTCGCTCATGGTCGTAATATCCACCCCGTCGATCAAGACCTGCCCGCTGCTAGGGTTATCCAATCCTGCGATGATACCCAACAGTGTGCTTTTACCTGAGCCTGATGGCCCAACGATCGAGACGAATTCTCCACTCATGATTTGAAAACTGATACCTCTGAGAATATCAATACGCTCGCGACCCAAGGGTAGACTTTTAGTTATATTGTGCACATCCATGACAATTTTCTGGTTAGTATTTTGTAGAACAGTATTCTCTACACTGGTATTTTCTTGCACGGATCTAATTGCTCCTTATTTCCTCAAATGCAGCTCAACAGAAAAAAAGAAACACTTCATTCTGTCCAGAAAAATATCGAAAAGAACCTCGACTTTTGCTATAACTATTGTAGCAACTCACAGGTTAAATGTATACGCGATGAGGAGTCAGAGGCCGTACCTGCAAAGATCTATGAGAATCCCTCCTTGTTTTGCTACGCTGTAGAGCAATGAAGGTTGCAGTTTACCTCCATTTGGGATATGCAAGGACGAACAACTATGCTATACTGCACAGAAATCGAAGATGACGTTGTGCACTATACTATAATGTACGGTACTGTACTGCGTCTTTCCTGAATATGCGTGCTAGTGTCTAAAACATAGATATAACGAGGGGAAACATTACTTATGCGCCGAGGAACTCTTACACTCCTCCTATTCATCATTTTGCTGGCTGCGAGCGCGGTCTACATTGACTTGCCGAAAACTCCTGGCCTACACTTCCTTGGTATCGATAACCCTCTGAATATCAAGCTCGGACTTGATCTTCAAGGTGGCGTACGTGCACTGCTCGTCCCTGATCCATCACAACATTACGATCAGAAAACACTCAATGACGAGATGCCCGCTGTACGAGATAATATCGAACAACGAGTGAACGGTGGATTGGGAGTTAGTGAGCCGAACATTCGCCTTCAATCCAGCAATGGGCAACCTAGTATCCTGGTCGAACTACCTGGATTTACAGGAAACCAGACCGAAGCGGTCAATTCACTACTCAAGACTGGGCTCCTGGAGTTCTGGAGCACTGGAACACAACCTGTCCAACTGGGCTCACCGTTTGATCCATCGCAGTACGTTCAGTACAATCCAGGCGGCAAGCCGCAATTCACAGGCGCCAATCTCGACCCTAACCAGGTATATGTGAGCCAGGACCAGGCGGGTCGACCACAGATAAGTTTCGAGATGAAAGGCGATGCCATCAGTGGTTTTGGTACGTTCACAGCCAAGAATGTGGGACAATACCTGACGATCACGCTGGACAAGAATGTCATTGAATCAGCAGTAATCCAAAACGCTATTAATGGCCCTGGAGTGATTACAGGGAACTTTTCGACTCAGCAAGCACAGAGTATTGTGACCGTCTTAAAGTATGGTGCACTGCCCATTGCGCTCTCACTGCAGGGCGAAGAGACGGTGGGGCCGACCCTTGGCCAGGACTCAATCCAGAAAAGTGCGATCGCAGCGATCATCGGCCTGGGTATCGTCATGCTATTCATGCTGCTGTACTACCGCTTGCCTGGGTTACTGGCTGACCTCGCACTCCTTCTTTATGCGGCGCTTACCTTCGCGATCTTCAAATTGATCGGCGTCGTACTATCGCTGGCAGGTATTGCAGGATTCGTTCTCTCTATCGGTATGGCAGTGGACGCTAATGTGCTGATCTTTGAACGAGTTAAAGAAGAATTGCGTGCTGGGCGGTTGCTATCCTCGGCGATTGATATCGGATGGAAGCGTGCATGGCCCTCGATTCGAGACTCCAACATCTCCACACTCATCACCTGCGCAGTGCTGTATGGTTTTGGTAGTAACTTCGGCGCAAGCATCATCGTTGGATTTGCTACGACACTTTTCCTGGGCGTCTTGATTAGTATGTTTACAGCCGTTGTCGTGACGCGCACCTTCCTGAATCTACTGGTGCCGACCGGCGTTGTGAGTCACCCCGCACTATTTGGGCTTCCTCCTGGCTCGACTGCCACGGCGTCCCTGGCGCGGCGGAACAGCACTGTTTGATGTGAGAGTAGAGAGAAGAGGGAGAAAGCCGTGTTTAATCTTGTAGGAAAACGATACCTTTTTCTAGCCATTTCGTTAATAGTAATTGTCCCCGGTGTGCTTTCATTGATATTCAAGGGGTTGAACGTCGGTATTGACTTTCTAGGCGGCACAAATATTGAGTTTCGCCCTGAAAAAACCATTACCATCGCTGATATGAGGAACCTGGTCAAGCCTTTCAATCTTGTCGATTTGCAGGTCGTGACCGGCGACAACCCCCAGTTGCCAGGCAAGCAGACCGTCTGGATACGCTTGAATACGCAGGTCGATCAGAATGTGCAGAACGCCATCAAAAATGATTTGCAGGCAAAGTATGGTACTCAACTTGCTGTCACACCTGATAACCTGAATCTGATTTCCAGTACTGATGGGAAGCCAAAAACCGTCACGGTTTTCACAGTAACGAAGTTCCAACCCGGGGTCACACCTAACATCAACGATATTCAAAGTGTACTCAGCAAATTGCCTAATACTTCGGACCCCACGAAAGGGCCTCCAAGTTCGACACCAACACCCAGCGCCACGGGAACAGCTACGGCGACGGGCACGCCTAATGCCACTGCTACACCCAAGAAGACGGGTACTCCATCAGCCAACGCTACTCCTACAGGAACGCCAGCAGTAGTAATTACTGCAACCACAAGGTCCAACCCGTCGACCATACCGGTAAATGTAGCTGAAGTGCGCCAGGGTGGGACGACACAGACGATTAACGTGTTGACGCGCACTTTCATCGATAATAAATTTCTGCTCCAGCTTCAGTCACATTTCGTGAATAGTGGCAACTATATGCAGGTGCTGGATAATGCCAACGTAACCGGCTCGGTAGCAGGTGAGACGACACGTAATGCCGTTATCGCTGTCATCGTAGCTTCAGTAGCTATTCTGCTCTACATCTGGTTTGCATTCCGTAAGGTGGACAAACCCTGGCGCTATGGTACGTGCGCGATTATAGCTTTGCTACACGACGTACTAGTGGTACTCGGAGTCTTCTCAATCCTGGGCTGGTTGCTGAATTTCCAGATAGACGCGCTGTTCATCACGGCCCTACTGACGGTCGTCGGTTTCTCCGTGCATGACACGATCGTTGTGTTCGACCGCATCCGTGAGAACATGCAGCGCCGTACTTCTGAGACCTTTGACCAGGTGGTGAATGCAAGCCTGGTGCAAACGATGGCACGTTCACTCAATACGTCGCTCACGGTAATCTTCACCTTGAGCGCGCTCACGCTCTTTGGTGGTACAACCATCCGTCCATTCACATTAGCACTACTGGTTGGTATCGTTAGTGGTACCTATTCATCGATCTTCAACGCCAGTATGTTGCTGGTTATGTGGGACAAAGGTGAACTTGGCTTTGGCCGATTTAGGCGCGACCGCACACCTGATGGACGCGAGGTGCGCGAACTGGCACGCACCCGAGGGTAGTGCATAATGCTGACAGCAATCGACCACATCATCATCGGCGTAAATGATTTGGAACGGGCAGCAACAATATTCAGCCAACAACTTGGACTGGCAGTCTCCGGCGGAGGTATTCACCCTACCGGCGGGACTGCCAATCGCGTTATTGTGATTGGCGACACCTACCTGGAACTGATTGCCGTTCGTACTCCCGCAGAAGCACAACAGAGCATGCTGGATCGATTGGCAAAAGGTCAGGGCTATTTGAATTTTGTGCTTGCTTCCAATGATATCGAGGCCGATAGCGCAGCCATGGCCAGGCGGGGCGTTTCAATTCTTGGACCAACTCCTGGATCGTTGAGAGCTGCCGATGGTCGCACTCGAAGCTGGATGCGCGTAAATATCGAACGTCCAGACCTGGCTCAACATTACCCATTCGTGATCCAGCACGATAGCAAAGGTGAAGAACGCCGTTTTCGACTCGCTGGTTGGACATCTCCACCACAGCATCCTTTAGGAGTCACACAGGTACGCAGCACAACTATCGCGGTTGCTAACCTGGCGGAGGCTACCCAGCGTTTCCAGCACATCTATGGGTTGCAAGCTTCGGAATCATTTACAGGCGAGGCTGATGGATGGGATGCATTGCTAGTTGCTTTTCCACTTGGCGGCAATGACCAGGGCCAGTGTTTTGAACTGGCTGAACCTTTACCTCTCAGTTCTGAGGTTGATCAAGAAGTGGATTATGAGCATTTGCCGGAACCTGGTGCATTTGCCAGGCATCTACAGGACTTTGGTGAGAGCTTGTGTCGCATGACGCTGGCGGTAGAGAATCTCGATGCTTCCCAGCGTTATCTCGATGAGCACGAAGTAACATATACGTTACGAGAGGGAACACACCCCGTAGTGTGGATTCACCCCGATTATGCTTGTGGTGCATCGATTGTGCTGCATGAGCAGGCACAATAAAGCAGGTTTTGCCTTAATCCTGGATCAAGAATTGCAACTTCCTCTTAAATACCTTCTCAAAGAGATCGGCTTTCTCATAGGCATGTTCCAGTTCATCGTCGAGATCAGCTAATGGACGTACCCATAGGGAGATCGTCCAGGAATGCTCATCACATAGCTCAGTTTCTGCAACAAGACGCAACACGCGCCCATCATGGCTATAGTCAAGAGCATCCGCGATGCGTATCAGGGCTGCCAGGGCCGAAACTCGTTTCCGCGCAGAGCGACTCAAAGCCGCGAATTCCTCATGGGACGTACTAGGCAGTGCTCGCCGGTGGTAGCGAGCAATGCAGGCAATCTCATGGCGCTCTTCATCAGTAAAATCTGGCAAAGCAGTCTCTTTAATTAAGCGAAAAGAGTGCTTGTGATGACGGCGTACCTCGATCAGCATACCGGTATTGTGTAGAAATGCCGCACGTTCAAGCAATCGCAACGCGCTTTGATCCAGCTGGTGCAGAGTCTGTGTAGCTTCAAACAATTGTGCTGAGAGTCGTACCACTTGACGAGCATGTGGCCAGTCTTCTACAAGTAGGCCCCCGCTCAAGCGAAGTTCCTCTGGAGTTGGTTGAGGAAGTTGCCACCAGTCAAATTCTTCGATCGGAAAAGGTATCGGCATTTGATTACCCGCCTTTACTATGTGTCCAATATTTCAAGAATCTCACGCCTGAAGTCTCGGGCATGAAGCGTGTACCAGTGCTGGCGAAAAGTAGCATACTGTTTTTCGCGCAACTGCTCCTGGCTCTGTAAGAACTGCTCTAGCCCATAGCGTTCCTCAGCATTTGGAGCGACAGCCTGGGCCAAGAGTTCAGTGACCAGTTCAGGTGCTACGAGCGATTTACCTTTCCCATGGTGTCCGATTGCATCTAGTTGCGCTTGGTCAAGAATCGCCGCGCTGTCCTGGTTAGCCAGGCAAAGTCGCAACAACGCTATCATTACATCAGTATCATGCAGAGCACCAAGCTCTTCTTGAATCTGTACCAACTCATTGGTGATAGGCTTACACGCCTGAGGTAACGCCTCTTCAAAGACTTCAAACGTATAGCGCAGTCGCTTGGCCGCAATACGCAGGTTGTGTAGCTCTTGTATATGGTAAGGATTATCTACATAGCTCTCCCAGCTATACAGCTCCTCCAGGCGTACTTTGGCGATAATCCTGGCATTCTTACCCGTTGGAGCCTGTGGATCAAGTCCTGTAATCGGCCTAGCTTTTGCCATGTGAAGTCACTCCCTCTGGAATACATGCCTCTATCTGCTTCTTCAGTGCGACCTCATCCAGCGTTTGGAGAAATGATTCCAATTCTTGCTGCTTCGTCTCGCGAAAAGCTTCCAGTCGTTCAATGATCCATTGTATTCCTGCTCGCTCCTCGCTTTTCACACCTTCGAGTTGAGCTTGCAAATTGAGCAACATGACATCCGTATCGCGTGCTGCGCCCAATATATCGGCCGCTCTTTTGATTTGGCGATAGACTTTCCTGTAGATCTTGGGATCGCAACACGATTCATAACCATCAAGCGTGGCGCGTAGGCGACGTATGGCAACGCGCATTTTATGAACAGCCTCGACATCCTCGTGCTTTACTACCTCTTTGGGCCAAACCAGCATTTTTTTTGTACGTTCCAGGAGCAGGCGACGACCAGACTGGACAAACGGTTCCTCTTCTGGAGCTATAGCAAGAGGGGCTCCCGATTTAATTCCAGACCGCTGTTGATGGTTAAGAGCTGCGGCGCTTTGACTCACTACCTCTAACCAGCGTTCTCCATAACGCTCATAGATGAGCAGGACTCCTTCTCGAATGCCATGCGAACTGACATGAATCTCGTTTATATGCAGGCGCGACATGACCATCTGAATAATTAATGCGCCAGCTAGTAAAATACGTGCCCTTCCAACTGGCTGATCGAACCGTTCAGCAATTTCTTCTGCGGGGAGCGAACTCAACAAACCTTGACAACGGATCAGATCTTGTTGAGTCAACTGGGTATGATGTATTTCCAACTTGAATGCACGATGAACAAGATGCAACAGCGAATTTGCGCTTCCACCGGTGACAATGAGTACAGGGGGATGCTGTTTCAAACGCAGTCTCTGAAAGTAAGTTTGGAGAAAGGCGTCTGCAACCGCTATTTCGTCGTAAGTGGGAGGATTCGAGGAAAGATAACGGTCGTGCAACCAGCCAGAACCAATGGGTAGAGAGGTACGCCAGGTAATTTGCATATTTCTTGCCGTCACCAATTCGAGGCTACCACCGCCAAGGTCCATTACCCCTATTTGCGCAGGAGAATTTGGCTCTTTAGTGACTTCGTAAGTTGCACCATAGAAGGTGAGACTAGCCTCAGCAGTTCCGCTGATCAGCTGTACTGTAAGCCCGGTTTCACGCTGCACCTGTGCCAGGAAACTAGCGCTATTGCTGGCCCGGCGTATCGCTTCAGTTGCCACGACAAATATGGGGTCTGCGGCATGCTTCTCGGCAAGGGCCTTGTACTGCTCGAGAAGAGCAATGGCCGCATCAGCCTTCTCTTGCGAGATCTCGCCTGTGGCAGTTACACTCTCGCCAATACGCACTAACTCAACCTGATCTTCTACAATGTCCAGGTCGTTGGGAGTACAGCGAGCAACGACGATATGGATGGTATTACTACCAATATCGATGGCAGCACGCATGGGGGAGAACTGCTCATGCATACTTCTAACGGCTCCTCTATTACGGAAACAGATCTCGATGCTTTAATAATAGGCGAATTTCCATCAGTTTAGTTTCAAGCGTTTTAAGCATACGAAGGCCTGGGTTTGGTGCTCATCAGGATCTCACTATAATTATAACACGTCCACAAGTCTTATTGGGCGAATCAGCGAGCCAGGACAGGAGGCTATTGACAGGTTGCTCGAGATTCGGTAATATAAGCCTGTCCACAAGCATGGATAAGCCATAAGCCGAAGTGGTGAAATTGGTAGACACGCAACGTTCAGGGCGTTGTGCTCGCAAGGGCATGGGGGTTCGAGTCCCCCCTTCGGCACCCAGGAACGTCTCAAGCAGCTTATAGACGGGCTTGAGACGTTTTTTGTTGAGCGTTGACAGCAAAACTGACAGCAGAAGCTAAAAATCCCTTTCGCGAGGCATTTCTGCAAACACTAATCGGGTAGCGAGATCTTGCGTTCATTTCGACAACCTCTCGACAATCGCCTGCCATGTTTTTGCATAGATGCCTTTCAAATGGTTTCCTAACCCTGAAGGATTACCGCCTGTATCCAAGAGTGCAATGACAGCATCAAGCATTGCTGCCATATTGCTGTCACCATGTGCAGTGGCTTGGTTGCGGATCTCAACGAGGTTGTTCCGCCACTCGCCGCGCCTGCTTGCAGCAGGACCAAGCACTGCCAGCGTATTGTTGGAAATTGCCTCAAACACACGCGCATCCACACCACCCGCCTCGACAGTGGCGGCAATCGTCTCCCAGGCCTCGCGATACACCCCCTGCAAATCCCGCCCAAGCTGCGAGAGATCATCCTTACTGAACAATGCTAACTGGATCACCTGGAGCAGGGCTTTGAGGCCCTCATCGGTTGCCTGGGCAAGCTGGGCGGCAAGGTACTGCATATGCTCCATTTTCTGCTGGGGGCTTCCGAGCAGAGCCGCAACGCTGCGCTCGATCAGGTCGCTATCAAAGGGTTGGGCTTCTTCCTGTGGCCCACGTGCTGCGATGCCATCCTGGATGGCCCTGATCTCACCTGCATAGGGGTGATCGTCCGGCAAAGCGGGCTGCCGACCAGCGAGAATGGCCAGGATGGCAGTAAAAAATTCAGCATCGTGTGCCTGATTCCTGCTCTGCGCCTGTTGCAGCACCTGCTCGATGGCCCTACGCCACTCAACGCGTTTCTCAGGAATGATTGTCATCACGGTAATTGTACTAGTGACGAATACACTGAGTTGCTCTGCTGAGATGCGTGCCCGCTCAGGTGATGGCTCTGCCTGGACATCGCGCAGCCATGCGGGCTGTGGGATATCGATGGCCTCTCTCCACACGGTATCAAATTGCGCCGGGCCGAGTACCTGCCCTTTTATCGAGATGAGCACTTCCTGCACGACCTGGGCATCAGGGGCATAGCCATGGTGATGCAGGCTGGTATAGGCTTCCCAGGCCATTCTTAGGGCACGGTGATGTTCACCCAGTTGGAGTAAGAGTTGGCTGAAGTTGGCCTGCGTCACCGCCACCTCGCGCTTATCCCCTAGTTCCAGCTTGGTGCGTAAGGCCTGCTCATAGAGAGCGAGCGCCTCCTGCGGCTGGCCCAACCGCACCAGCACGTCCGCGATCGCATGCTGCGTCACCGCCACCTCGCGCTTATCCCCTAGCTCCAGCTTGGTGCGTAAGGCCTGTTCGTAGAGCACCAGGGCCTCCTGCAGCTGGCCCAACCGCACCAGCACACGCGCCATCGACGATTGCGTCACCGCCACCTCGCGCTTATCCCCTAGCTCTTGTTTAGTCCGCAAGGACTGCTCGTAGAGGGTGAGGGCCTCCTGCGACTGGCCGAGCTCCACCAGCACATTCGCCATCGAAGTTTGTGCCACGGCCACCCCGCGCTTATCCGCTAGCTCTTGCATCATGCCTAAGGCCTCTTTATAGAGGGCCAGGGCCTCTCGCGGCTGGCCGAGCTGTCTCAGTACATCAGCCATCGCGGATTGCGTCACCGCTACACTCCGAATATCTCCCAATTCTTGATAAATGGATAAATTTTGCTTATAGAGCGTCAGGGCCTCCTGCGGCTGGCCTTGCTGCCTCAGCACAGCCGCGATCGCAAGTTGTGTAGTCGCTATATCACGTACGCCTTCTAACACCCGGAAAGTCTGCAAAGCCTCTTTATAGAGGGCGAGCGCCTCCTGCGGCTTACCCAGCTGCTTCAGCACATCCGCGATCGAAGCTTGCGTCACCGCCACCCCGCGCTTATCCGCTAGCTCTTGCATCATGCCTAAGGCCTCTTTATAGAGGGTGAGGGCCTCCTGCGGCTTACCCAGCTGCTTCAGCACATCCGCCATTGCTGATTGGGCGACTGCCACATTGCGGACATCCCCTAGCTCTTGCATCATGCCTAAGGCCTCTTCATAGAGGGCGAGCGCCTCCTGCGGCTGGTCCTGCTCGCTCAGCACATTTGCCATCGCTTGCTGCGTCACCGCTACCTCGCGCTTATCCCCTAGCTCCTGCTTGGTGCGCAAGGCCTGTTCGTAGAGCACCAGGGCCTCCTGCGGCTGGCCTTGCTGCACCAGCACATCCGCGATCGAAGTTTGCGTCACCGCCACCCCGCGTTTATCCCCTAGCTCTTGCATGGTGTGTAAGGCCTCTTCATAGATGGCGAGTGCTTCCTGGGGCTTACCTAGCTGCACCAACACATCCGCCATCGAAGCTTGCGTCACCGCCACCCCGCGAATATCCCCTAGCTCTTGCATGGTGTGTAAGGCCTCTTCATACAGAGCCAAGGCCTCCTGGGGCTTACCTAAGTGCCGCAGCACATCCGCCATCGCTGATTGGGTGACTGCCACATTGCGGACATCCCCTAGCTCTTGCATCATGCGTAAGGCCTCTTCATAGATGACGAGCGCCTCCTGGGGTTGGCCCTGATCGCTCAGCACTTGTGCCATCGCCTGCTGCGTCACCGCCACCCCGCGTTTATCCCCTAGCTCTTGCATGGTGTGTAAGGCCTCTTCATAGATGACGAGCGCCTCCTGGGGCTTACCCAGCTGCACCAGCACTTGTGCCATCGCCTGCTGCGTCACCGCCACCCCGCGCTTATCCCCTAGCTCTTGCTTAGTGTGTAAGGCCTCTTCATACAGAGCCAAGGCCTCCTTCGGCTGGCCTTGTTGCACCAAGACGTCAGCCATCGCTGATTGGGTGACTGCCACAGTGTGGACATCCCCTAGCTCTTGGCGCATTTCAAGCACCTGTTCATATAAGGCCAGAGCGCGTCGATTCTGGCCTAACCTCTGATAAGGATTGGCGAGATGATATGCCAGTGAACTTCTGGCAGCGGGAGGAAGATATTGCAAAGCAGTCTCAAAATCTGGAAGGCTCTGGCGCACAAGGTACCTCAGACGTGAATTATTATCGTATGCCTCATAAGCCTCTCGTGCCAGCTGCTCATAGACTTCACCATAGCGTTCCTGTAGCTTAGCATCAGGTGCCGGGAGGTGATGCTGGATATACCAGCGTTGCATGGGATGGAGTTCCAGGAGGAGCAGTTCGCCTTCAGGGAAGGTTCTGACAGTTGCAGTGAGCAGGCCCAGACGCACCAGGGTTTGCAGTTGTACGGGAGCGTGTTCCTCGTCGTCCAGAATGCCGGCGAACTCAGGTGGGAATGGGGCCAGGAAGAGGCTGATGGCGTCGAGGACTTTGCGCTGTTCAGGTGTGAGACGCCTGACGCTGTAGTCCAAACATGCGTAGAGGGTCGCCTGGCGCTCAGGGTCTTCTAGGCTCGTTGGAGTAGCCTGCTCTGCCGCCTGCAGTTCCGCATCAATCTCTTTCAGGAAGGTCTCCAGGTCGGTGGTAGCTTCGGCAAACCGTCCAGCTATGAGTCGGATGCTCAAAGGGTGGCCTTTCACGCGCTGGCTCAGCTTCCTGTGCATACCTGGCAACGCTGCGGCCCTGCGATCAGGAGGTAATAGCGCCAGAAGCAGACTTCCCCCGGCATCATCATCTAATCCAGAAACATTGATGACCTTACAATCTCCCCAATCTGTAGGTGGAAGGATACGTGAGGTTAAGAGAATCGCTCCATCTCCCTCTTTCAGTCGGCTGATAAACGTCGCCAGGGCTATGGAAGCAGGATCACCTCTCGCTTGGGCATCAATAAGGGTCTCGATGTTGTCCAACACCAGCATAGAGCGAAGGTGCATTCGTCGTTGCAGAATAGCTCGCTGCAGGCCGGCAGTCGTGTTATAGGCAGCAGGATCAAGCTCATAGAAGTGCGCAAGCTGGTTATAGAAGCGATCGGCGAAATACTCCTCGACAAGTGTCTGTCCGTTTGCATCCAGGGTAGCGAAGGTCTCGAACGAGACGGCAAGCACACGATCACCATAGTGATGACTGACACGCTCTGCCACCACCCGAGCCAGCGAGGTCTTGCCAATCCCGCCCAGCCCATGCAGCACCACAAAGTCAGCAGGACGATGCGACAACAAGGCACCCAGGACTTCGCTGATCTCGGCACTACGGCCTAAAAAATGTGGGGCATGTGGAAGTGCGGTGAGATCACACGTCTTTTGTAGTCGTGCAGGGTCAGGTTGAATAGTAGGTTGTCCCGAAGTGAGTTCAATGGGAGATGCAGGTGTACGCAGGCTAGTGTAGAGAACGGGAATCCCTACCAGCCAAGCAGGGTTGGCGAGTTTCCCAGGCTCTTCCAAGGCTCGTCTCGTATGCATCACCGCCTCCTCGACGCTATGCCCCTGTAGTAAGAAGTCATACAGAGCATCGCTTAAAACCAATGCAGCATCATCGGGGAGGATGAACTGCATGCCCAGCGCGTAGGGAATGCTACGATATACTAGCGCTTGAGCAATATTGCCGAACTCGGTAGGGGCGACAACAGCGGAGAGGCAGCTATTGAGCACAACTAGGAATACCTGACTATTCAGGGAATCGGCAAAATCGGCGGCATCAATCAGATGTGAACGAGCACGGGCATCTTCAAAGGCTAAGAAGGCTTTGCCAGCACGGCTAGTACTATGGCCCATAAAGTGAACGATGGAGATACATTGGTGGCTTAGAGAGCGCTCCAACTGGCTGCGTGTGGGTGGCCGAACGCGCTTTAAGGTGAGAGATTTGGGAGGGCTGGTGATGGTGACGGCTTCCGCCAAGTTCTTCCACTCGCCCTCAACATTAAGTATACGTGGTTCGTCGACAGATGAGACCGGAACGGCGATGATTTCCAGCGGACCATTGAAGGAAAAGTTATCTTTGCGTTGGCTTTCAGGAATGCCGCGCACAAAGTTGAGGCGGGAGGCAAGCAGTTTGTTGTTCTGGTCGCGTAGGTATTCCCAAGGAATCACAGCAACCAGCGGATCATCAGCGACCAGCAGCAAGCGCTCATTTGCCTGAAGGTTGGCAAGCATGGTGCGTAGCTGCTCATCACGAAAAGTCTTATCAAACAGATCCCGCCCGTAGGTTACGGCTTCATCGTAAATGCGCTCCCATGTAGTTGCGTTCAGCGCGACATCGGCCAGGGGAAAGGTTGATTTGTGTTCGCCAAGCATTACATCCAAAGTACTTTCACTGCGGTGCAGGTACAGTTCCAGCATGAATTATTCCTTCCCTACACATTCCAGACGATCGAGACGATCAGGAAAGCCAGGATCAGCGTGCCAATAGCAAACAAAATGCCTGCCCATTGTACCAGGCGCTTCTTGTAGGCGATGATCTTCTTCAGCGTTTCTGCCATCATACTGGCTTGATAGCGATGCCAGGCATAGCTGCGGGGACGAATCGCCAGCATCCCAAGCGCCAGTGCCGCAAGATAACAGAGCAAAGTAGCGATGACCAGGTATTTATTCCAAGCATTTGTCTTGAGGTATGGGGGAGGAAAGCTGCTACCAAAAGCGGTCACACCGAACAGAATGGCCAGAAAGGTCGCAACCCGTTCGATGATGCTTTTGCCGGCCTCATCCAGAAAGGCGGGTTGCTGCTTTTCCATGTCGGCAAAGGCCGCCTTGAGCCGTTGTTTCTCTTCGATCTGCTCTTGCGTTTCAGGCTCAGAGTCATAAATGGGGATCTGGTTACTCATCGATAGCCTCGGCAATCTACGTGAACCTTGACCGGCACCCCACACTCTCCACAGGAGAGGTCACGTTCGTCTAGCTCCAACCCAGCACGCTGGACACTCCGTACTACTGTCGCCTCGTCGGAGCAGATACGTCGTTTGTCAAAGTAGGTGATATGTCCGTTCCTACATCGCACACCAATGATATGGCGTGATTCTTCAGGCCGAAATGCGGGAGTCGTCACTTTCTTCGCATCCGCGTCTAGCACTTCCTGCGCCTTCTCGCGCACCCCCATCATGAGATCATTATGGGCGAGATATTCCAGGATTGCAAGGACGGCTTCGCGGTGTTCTCCTCGCTTGAGCATGTCGGCAGCCTGGTCGATGGCCTCTTTGCGGACACGGATGAACTCGTGTGCTGCCTTTTCGGAAAGCACAATAAGTGGGTCTGCACTATCTGGTGGAGGGAGATGAGGCAGCAGTTGTGTAGCGACATCATTACAAGAGGTCTGAATAGTGATGGTCATACTTACGATCAAGGTAGTGGGAAGATCAGTACCATCAATCACGACTGGGACAATCGACTTTTCTAATTGTTGCGCGAAGAGAATATGCCGCTCTACCCATTCTGACTGTGCGGCGCTGCTGCTCCAGACAAGGACAAAGACGGCGCTGCCCAGGATGACATTTTCGATGGTGCGGGGATAGAGGATGGATTCCATGGTGAGAGACGTTGGTTCGCGCCAGATCGTATAGCCTTTGGCTTCGAGGCTTTGGCGGATGTGTTCTGCGCAGTCGGTGTCTTCTTTTGTGTAGGAAACGAAGATGGTGGTCATGAAGGTGTTTCTCCTATAAGTGAAGCTCCGGCATGCATGGCTTGCAGCATATGCTGCAGTTTCTCTATTGTACGTCCAGCGGCATCCTGGGATAGGTCGGTTTGCATTAACACGGCAATAGCTTGTTCCATCTTGTTAATTGCATCCTGAGGTCGGTTGAGACGCTGATAGAGTAGCAATGCCATTCCAACTAACCCTGCTGCCTCTCCAGCACGGTGAGCGATCTGCTGTTCTAGCTCGATAGATCTTTCGAAGAACGTCAAGGCTTCTGCACACTGACCTATATCTCCACATAAATATGCTATCCCATTTAGTGTCGCCGCTGCCCCAGCTCGGTCTCCCTCTTCATACATAAGGCGTAATGCCTCTTCATACGACTGCAAGGCCCGTTGGGTGTCTCCCATTACCTGGTACAACCCTGCCATGTTGTCAAGCGTTGCCGCTATCCTGGCTCGCTTTCCCAATTGACGACGGATTGCCAGCGCCTCTTCATACAGTTGCAAGGCCCGTTGTCGTTCTTTCACATACTGATACGTCAACGCCATGTTATGCAATACCGTCGACTCTCCTTCGCGATCTTCTATCCCTCGGATGAGGGGCAAGATTTTTTCGTACATCTGAAGCGTCCATTCTGGCTTACCTATTGCTTGGTATATCCCTGCTATAATGTTGAGAATATCGAATTCTAGAACTTTATCCTGTCCTTGTGCGATTTCCAATGCTCGCTCTAGCAATTTCAGCCCATATCGGGGATATCCTAACCTGTGTACTAGCCGTGCCAAGCAATATAGATAGTAGCCTTGTTGTATGCCTCTCATATACTCTACTCCGCGCTCAAGATCCTCACGAGTTTGCTGGGCAACGATCGAAGCGTTGCCACTTCTATCCAGCTCATGATTAAGAAAGTTTGCTAGTTGCAAATATGCTAATCCAAAGCGCGCCATTAGCTCGTCACGCTCATATATTTGCTCCATATAGTGTTCAACATAGGTACGTGTCGCTGAGGGTAGACGATAGAACTGAAGTAATTCCTCATTTGCGATCACAGCCTTGTATGTCAGAAGACCACGTTGCCAGAGGATGTGGAGATAGCTACGTACCTGAGATGGGGCATATTCACTATCCCCCTTTTCTGAGTCGAAGATGAAAATGGCAACCTCTGGTAAGAAAAAGCCTCGAAACACCCCTAGCCCGCTAAGGAGCGCTCGCAGTTCTGCATTGAGATACCGCAGGCTTGTTTCGATACTAGCATAGAATGTGCGATGCCGGTGGTCCACACCTTTGTATTTATCTTCAGTTCTCAGCAGATATGCTGCATATTCTTCAACAAAAGCCAAGAAGGAAATTGCGCTTGCGTTGAATGCACTGCCTAATAAGTGGAGGCTAAATGGATGGCCTTCTACTTCCTCGCACAATTTCCACGCTGTTGCCCAATCTATCTCTTTTTCTCGCTGTGGAGCATGTTGCCGGAACAGCCTGACACCCTCTCTAGGGGCTAAACCACCTAATTTATAGGCGATTTCACCTGCCCAACCGAGAAACGAACGGGAGGTAGTTAGCAAACTTACTGGAGGTCTCGGCAATTGTTCGCGGATAAACTGGGCTAAACGCACGGCTTCTTCATTATTCGCCTCCACAGCCTCAACGAGTGTTTCTGCGTTATCCAGCACAATCAATGTGCGGTGAGGAGCAAGTTGAGCTACTACAAGACGCTCAACTTCGTCGGCATCGGTTACATTTTGTGTATCGATGCCCAGGAATTGTGCCAGGTCGCTGACGAACAGTTCTCGGCTCGGCGAGTTTTCCAAAGAGGTGGCCCAGACGCCTCCTGGCCAGGCATAGCCAAAACGTTCTACTGCTTCACGTGCCAGTGCTGTCTTGCCCTGACCCCCTGCCCCTTGAATGGTGAGAAGAGGCAGGCGGCTATCGTCGGTCAGAGCCGTACCAAGCTCTTTCAATTCGTCGATGCGGCCCTGAAAAGTGCCTTCGGCACGGGATAGGACATTCACCTCGATGCGAGGCTGATGCTCTTTGATCTCAGGCGTACCTGGTTTGGAGACGAAGCCTTTTGCAGGAGCAGAGAGGGAGGTGTAGAGCACAGGTATGCCGATCATCCATTGACGTTGCCGATTCCTGGAGAGAGCCAGGCGTACCTGGTAGACGGCATCTTCGACGGAGGAACCACGTGCCAGATAGCTATAGAAGGTGCGTGAGAAGGCCAGGGCTTCCTCATCCGGGATGCGAAAACACATGCCGAGCGCATAGGGTGTTTTCTGGCGTATGAGTGCCGCCGCGAGATTACTCAGGTGGGTCTCGCCTGAGGTGGCACTGACACAGGCATTGAGGGTCACCAGGAAGACGGTGCCGCGTACCTGGCGCATAAAGTCTCTGGCGGTCACCGGGTCGAAATCGCCATTGTCCTTCTCAAAGCAGAGGATGCCTCCCTCTTTTTCGTCTTGGTCGCCATGTCCCATAAAATGCACAATACGTAGTTGTTGACCCGTGACCAGGAGTCCGAGGCGCTCAAGGGTGGGCGGGTGGGTTCGCTCAAGGGTGATGGCATAGTTCTTTAACTCCTGGATGATTTCTTTCAGGCGCATCCACTCACCGTCGATGTTGAGCGGCTCAAGCTGATGACTCAGTGGATTGGAGGGCACCGCCACAATGTGCAAGCCAGTATCCAATGTCGGGGGGTTGATGCGTTGATCAGTAGGCAGACCACGCACAAAATGACATTCCAGAATAAGGAAGCCCTCGGAATCTTCAGAGCAATAGGGGCCATAGGCATATTCCCAGGGCACAGCGTCAAGGCCGTTGTCGGTGGTAATGAGCAGGATGCGTTCTGGCGCGTTGGTAAGAGCGCGCTGAGCTAGTGCCTCCGGTGGAAAGAGGGCCTGGTAGAGAGCCTGGCCGTAGCCAACAGGATCGTCGAGTGGCTGTGGGAGCCCCTTCTCATGAGGGATAAGGGTGAGTAGATCAAACGTGTGGGAAGGCTGGTGGTCACAGGTGACGAGGATCTGTGATCTAGCTTGGCATTCCAGGGTAAGTTCCATTGGCGGCACTTCCTTTTCTCCATGCTATCTACATTGTGATGCTTCCCTTATAAGGACGTTGCTTTTAGGAGCAAATTTATTGTCGTCTACATAGTAGATAAACGTTGGCGCTCTTCGATACTTTAATGATCCGGCAACATGCGCAGAATATCGCTACCATATATAAAAGCAAGCGCCGCTATAAGTCATTCGACCTGCGCACAGTATAGCAAGTGGAAGAGCTTTGGTCAATTGCATGACTATGCAGTATTTTTTACGTCTGCTATAATAATTGCAACAATGAAGAGCGAGCACCATGGATTGGCATGTTTTGGAACTGATACTCTCACATGATACCTCTACTGAGCCCGATTGGCGTCTCCCGTAATGCCCAGGCATCTCATGGATTCGACATGAGCATCATTCCTTCGCCTATATATGCCAATAATCTGCCAGAACTCATCGACCCGCAAGCCTACGGTAGAGCAGTCTATCACGCCCTTGCCTTCTATGAGCAAGCTGTGCTACTCATGCAAGAAACAGAAAACCTTGCTAGGGAAGCCTGTGCTGGCTACGTGGCACATCCGTTCTTAAAAACCGAGAAGAGAACGACACTTTTACATTGCACTCGTCTATAACTTGCTGCAAGCTTATGCGTCCAATTTCAACTTACTGCAAGTTTTTCGTCCAAATCGCTAGTAAGTTCTTCTATAATCTTTCAAACTTTGAGCGCATGGGTGGCCCTTTACTGCAATCTTATGCATCCAGCGCACTGCAAAGAAATGGGAATAATCACACGATGTCTTCCATCCGCTCTACAAGCCAATCGAATGCCCACCGCCATCCAGAGAAATCCACTGTTGTCTACGTGGAGTGCCCCCAAAGGAGCCATACCACACATTTTGACAGGTGACACCCTTGTGTGAGTAAACTATCAGCAAGTGTGGGAGTCAAAAGAAAGCGAAGGAGGGCCTCTAGGGGGAATCAGCGAAGTTATCCCTGGGAGTTTAAGTTGCAGCATGAGCCAGGCGAGAGCTACGAACATCATGAGGGTGGAGATGCCACTCTTTCCGGTAAGATGAAAGGCTCGTGTCCATGATCCTGGCTTCGGGTCACGCTAGCCAGATGGAGGGGGGCCTTGTGGAAAAAGCCAGGAAGACCGTTTTCGCAATTGAACGGGATAATCTGACCGATTGACCCAACCGACACACCCAAAGGAGTACAATATGACCGTTCTCACGACCCATGAACAGCAAGAGATCGACCGCGCCAACACGGAGGGAAAGCAGCCGGTCGTGTTCGTGCATGGCCTCTGGCTCCTCGCTAGCAGTTGGGACAACTGGCGCCAGCTGTTCGAAGCGCAGGGCTACACGACTCTCGCGCCGGGCTGGCCCGATGACCCGGACACCGTTGAGGAAGCCAAGCAAGACCCGGAAGTCTTTGCCCACAAGCGGCTCAAGCAGGTCACCGATCACTACGTCGACGCCATCGGCCAGCTCAAGACGAAGCCCGCCGTCATCGGCCATTCCTTCGGTGGACTCATCGCGCAAAAGGTGGCTGGGGAGGGCGTGGCCGCCGTGACGGTCGCCATCGATCCCGCCCCGTTCCGCGGCGTGCTGCCCTTGCCGCTCTCGGCGCTGAAGTCGTCGGGGGCGGTCCTGGCCAACCCCCTCAACTACACCCGCGCCGTCCCGCTGACCTACGAGCAGTTCCGGTACGCCTTCGCCAACGCCGTTGACGAGAGCGAAGCGCACGAGCTGTACGAGACGTACTCGGTGCCCGGCTCTGGCGTGCCGATCTTCCAGGCGGCTACGGCCAATCTCAACCCGTGGACTGAAGCCCAGGTCGACACGAAGAATCCCGAGCGAGGACCGCTGCTGATCATCTCGGGCGAGTACGACCACACTGTGCCGTGGGCGATTGCCCATGCCTCCTATAAGGAACAGGAGAAGAATCCCAGCGTGACTGAGATCCATGAAATACCCGGCCGCGGACACTCGCTCACCATCGACCATGGATGGCGTGAAGTGGCCGAGACAGCGCTCGCCTTCATCGCGCAACAGCTTCAAAAAGGCTAGGAGAGGACTGAGCGCTGGGTTCGGGACAGTATCTAATGGCTCATTTGAGCGCACTTTGTAGCAGCGTCTCCGTTGTCAGCCCACGACCCTCTTTTGCAGAGGCGAAGGCGCATGACGTGCGCCCGGTCTGGTTTGTGGTTGAACCCAACCGGGAGCAACGGATCCAGATTGGCGCCTTGATCGACGCGGGACGGCTTCGGCCAATCATCGAGACGGTGCTCCCCCTTTCCCAGGCACGACAGGCATACGAGCAAGGAGCGAAAGGACACACGCGTGGCAAGATTGTCCTGCGTGTGGTGGACTAGAGGAGACAACGCTCATCCGGTACATATAGAGCCAGCACGGGGAAGGCTACGGTGGGAGCTGAGGAAGGACTTGCTCGTGGAACCTCCTCAACTGAGCCACCTCGTCCTCTACGGGCCACAGAAATATCTTTCGGACCCCTGCAGCCTGGAGCTTGAGCAGTTTTTCGGCGCACTCAGCAGGAGTGCCAATAGGCAGTCGCTCCCGCAATTGCTCGACCGGGCGGCCAAGGGCTGGACTCACCACCTCCACCAGCAGTTCTTCGGCCAGGCGCCGGTCCTCTGTAAGATAGTAGAACATCGAGCCCAGCGCGTGTGGGAAGCCAGCTTTCTCCCTCCCGATTTGATGCAGAGACTGGTGCAGGAGCGCCAAAGAGTCGGCGAACGACGCTGGAGTGACGTGATAGGCGGAAGCGAGCCAGCCATCTCCCAGGCGAGCGACCCGGCGCAGGCCCGCCTCCGATTCCCAGCTGCCAATCCAAATGGGCACGCCCGGCTCTTGAGCCGGAAAGGGTTCGAGTGGTGTCGAGGCTTCTGCATAGAACTGGCCTCTGAACGGTGGGGCATTGCGCTGCAGGAGACTGCGCAGGAGCTTGATCGCCTCGTCAAAGCGCTTCCAACGTTCCTCGAAGGCAATGCCCACCAGGGCGTAATCCTGGGGCAAGGAACCAGGACCGACACCGGCGATCAGACGGCCACCGGAGAGAACGTCAAGGGCGGCCAGGGACTTTGCCAGCGGGATGGGTCCGCGTACCACAGGCAACGACACCGTCGTCATGAGCGTCATGTGACGTGTCCTGGTGAGGATGGAGGCCAACGCCGTGACACTATCGAGCCAGGGACGGGAGAAGGTGAGATGATCGTTAGCACACAGGGTGGTGAAGCCAAGCCGCTCCGCCGTCTCAGCATAGTCAACCAGGCGTGAGAGCGAGAACGCTTGCCCGCGAAAGGCAAGCAACGGCAGGTGGACGCCAAATTCCACGGGGTTCTCCTTATATGTTACTATTTTTCCAAGCCCTCTCGACCAAGGGCTGGCAGGGTTGCTCCCTGCCCGAGACACACTGCCGGGAAAGACTTGGTTCTCCACACGGGAGCCAGCTTCACCCGCGCTCACCTTGCTTTTGCCTTTCCCGTTTTTGGCTCTTGACAGAGAAAGTCTTTCTGGTAAGATGTTCTGCCATCTAATTTATCCTCCCTGTCAAGCGAAAAACATTGCCACAGCCGCAACAGGTGGGCTACCTAGCATAGCTGGCGACCTCTGTGTTGGCTATTTTCTCAAGCAAGGGGGATAGGGTATATATATGAACGAGAATCTCTATACACCTTTAGATTTCTATTGTGGAACAGATATCTGAAGTAGCCAGCACAACTCAAATAAAACCACAAGTTGAGGTTTCTCAACCACAACCTGAAAAGACTTGACATAGAAGAAATAGTTAGCTATGCTATATAAGTCTCCTAGAGGAAACGCGTACAATCTAGGCAGGCCATCAAGGGGTGTAGGAACCTGCTATCTAGACTAAGGAAGGGCCAGGAACCGAAGGACTTGATGCAGACCTACATAGACAGGCGTAGTCCTTCACAAGTCAGAGTAGGCAACTGAGGAAAGACTCGGAGAGGAAATGATCAATTCTCTTCGGGCCTTTTCATTTTTGGGGACACCCGAAGTAAGGAGTGTAAAGCAACCAGTTGCTCTCTTGCAGTACCCTCAACCCGTTGAACCACATGTGCTAACGTGTATCACACTTCTCTTTCCTGCGAACAGAATGGGACCAATAGATCGCTCTCTAGCTGCTTTTTTCTGTACGGATGTCCCAAGTAGCCAGCACACGATTTGAACGGAGCTAATCTCAGCAGGGTACAGCTCAGTGGGACTAACCTCAGCGGAGCCAGGCTAAGCGGGATCTTGTTTGACGAAATGACGCTATATGCGTCAGGAGATTGATTGCTTTGCCTCTTCTACACGCTCGTTGTATTGGCTGATTGGTACATCTATGCTTATTGAGCCATGTTGAAACAACATGAAACAGTAGTCCTATGAAGGATCTTCAATTTTGTCAATCCCTGACTTTTGTGTTATGCTCAAAAAATCAAGACTCCAATTGTCTTTCTTTATGACTTTTAGCTTGTTGTCTAGCAATCAGGAACGTCATATTCTTTATTGGAGCACTAGCACTATGCCGCAGCAGCCCGCAACTTTGACAGACCGGCTTGCCAACGTCATACAGGTCATTCAACTTGGCCGGAAGACGGGCACCTTGACTGTCGAGCGCAGCAATGGCAATAGTCTGGAACAGGGTACCGTGTATTTTGTGAATGGCCTGATGACTCAAGCTAGTGCACTTCAGTTGAGAGGACTGGCGGCCTTTCAATGGCTCAATACATGGGGTTCTTGCCGTTTCACCTTCACTCCTTCAGATTCGGCGCTAGCTACCAATAAACTGGCTTCAATACGACCCGGTCAAATACCAGTGTTCGAACGCGCAAGATTCCAGGATACTGATCCGACGATACCCAATCAAGCTCAAGCCAAAGCATTTTCAGGTTCAGGCGCAGAGAACAGCCAGAATCGGCAGAATGACCTATCTCCACGGAAAGCATCTGATAGAATTCCCAACCAGGTACGCTCATTGGAAGATGCTGTACAACGCATCGAACGTATGAAACTCTCGCGCGCGCATCGACGTCTGTTTTTATTCATTGATGGACATCGGACGAGGACTGAACTCGCTCGTTTGATGGGACGAAGGCAGGTCGAGGTGGACGCCTTGCTACAGGATTTGGAACGTGCTGATGTTGTCACACTCTAGAAAGTAAGGACGGTACTTAAGTATGTCACACGTTGATTTTCAGCTGCTACAGCCACTTCAACAGCCTCAGCCACCACACCGAACACGCACAAGGCGGCTTTCCCTTTCGTTACGTTTCTCGCTATTGCTGATGGCGGTAGCTATTATCCCTCTGCTGATTACGCTCGCCTATAGCGAGCTGCTTGCGCGCCCGGCCTTGATCGCACAGGCTAATACCGCAATGCAAACGGATGCGCAATCACGGGTACAACTGATTGACACGTATTTATCTGAACGTATGCTGGATGCGGAAACGTTGACCCAGGTGCCAACGGTGCAGCAGTTTCTGGAGTTCACACCACAGTATACCAGCACTGACCTGATAACGCGTGCGGGTTATGCGCTTGCTGCGGGTCTGATACGCGATCGTCGCTATGCGGTATGGACGCTGTTTGATACGGAGGGCAAGCCACGCTTATCTTATCCAGTAACGATACCTCCTCAACTGCACGGGCAGTCGTACGTTCCACCCGATTTGCTGCAGCAAGTGGAGAGTGGCAAAACAGTATTCTCGCCTGTCTATTATTCGCCCACAACCCACAAGGTTTCTCTTGAAATTTATGCTCCAATCGTCAATTCAACAACCAATCCGCATACTCTGCTGGGCTTTATGCGCTCTACATTGAACCTGGATTATATCTGGAATGTGGTCCAGAGTGATCAGGGAGCAAATGGCAATGGGAGTTCTGCCTTTATCCTGGATCAGAATGGCGTTCGTATCGTTGATACCAACACTCACCTGCTCTTTACTGCTGTCGCGCCACTCTCAACCCAGGCGCAGCAGACGATCAGCAACGAGAGCCGCTACGGGAAGCAGTCTACCGTTGCAATAAAACCGGATAATCAGCAGGTGACTTTACGCTCGAACACCACCCTGCAAATGATCCCTGCTGGGAAGAGCGAAACGTTCCAGGTTGCGCAGCACGCCGTCGCCAATGTTCCCTGGACATATTTCGTGCTCAGTCCAGCGAGCACAGTCACATCCGTTGCCGACAAGCAATTGACGATCACGATCATCATGGCATGCGCGGTACTCTTGCTGGCGGCTCTTATCGGTCTGGGCCTGGGACAATTCATTACAAAGCCTATTCTCCAGTCGGTAGAGCGTTTACGTCGCAATAGCAGCGCATTGAAAATGTTATCTAGCAAACAACAAAGCTCGGCAAGTGAACAGACCTGGGTGATTGATTCTTCACAGGTGGGATTGCAATCAGTACAATACTATACCGAAGCGACACGTGTAGCCGCCCGACGCCTACACAAAATTGGTATTGATTTGATACAGAACTGGTATGCACTCGACCCGGCAGTGGTTCGGCAGATACTGGGTCAGATGATAGGCGCGGCGCAATATATCGAGAAATCCATTCACTATCAGACCTCTAGCAACCAGAAACTCTCAACTGCCATCAAAGTGACGACGCAGGTAAATGAGCAGTTAGCCGAAGGTGCGACTTCCGCCAGTTCCGCTGCTGAAGAATTGGAGAAGGTCGTTAATGAACTACGCCAGGTTGTTGGGCGATAGTTGCAAGGATAAGTGCTGTATTGGCTATATAGCATATCCGTTCTAAAAGCGAGGAGAGAACAGCGTTTTTAGATTGTACTCGTCTACAACTTTCTGTATGCTTATGCGACCATTCTCAGCTTGGTGCAAAGTTATGCGTCCGAATCGTCAAAAGGTGCAGCCACACCACTGGTACGACCTTAAAGCCGTTGAAAACAGACGGGAGAAACGGAGAGGTGGGAACAGAGAGATCAAGAAACGTCTAGTGCGAGCCCGAAAAGGAGGGAATTGAACGAGTATGCGGAGTATCCCCTGTATGTTCGTCACCATCGTTGCTCTCAGGCCGCTTTAATTAGTACATCCGCCTGTTCTGACAGTACACTTGACAGTAGTGGCGAGTGCAGTATATATATGAGACGACGACTTAATGCATAGCGATCAAAGGGAACACCATGAGGGTCTACATTGATGACTTCACATGCATTAGACGAAGATGACGGCCACTTCTCTCCTGACTTCGATCTCAGCCAGATTTTCATTGGCCGCGACCATCAAATAGACTTATTCGACCTGTACCTCAATCGTTGGAAGAGACTCATGGCTGCCGCTCCAACTTCGAGCGACCTTGTGATGCTTGCCCCTAACCCCAACAACAAAATTCAGGGCCTTGTCGTGCTACTCTATGGACGTGGAGGCTTCGGCAAAAGCACCTTGCTCAAGCGTTACCGCCAGATGGCTACGGAGCAAGACTGGCGACTTGCAGTGAGTACGATCGTCGATTGGGAATTTGCCGTCGAGGGCAAGCGCGGCCTTTTTAAGCCTGCACCTGGTCAGCCGATAGATGCTTCTGACTACTTCAAGCTGTTATGCAGTCAATTGACTTATGCACTCGGTAAACGAACCGACGAGTTCAGGGAGTACCACAAAGCGGTTGAGGCAGTGCAGAACGCTAGGAGGGAGGCCAGGAGCACTCTGGACAACTTGAAAAAAGATGACCGGTATGCATGGCTTCGTAAGATTGCGAGCGAAGAGGTGGTAGCGGTCCTACGCACCGTCATACCCGGTGCTAATCTAGTGCCAGGTATCGATAGCATCGCCGCTGGTGCCAAAGAAGGGCTTGACCAGGTCATCAAGATTGGAGCGGATCAAGCAAACCATCTCTACGCGAAATTGAGTGACAGACTGAAAGAGAAACTTGATGATTATCTCGAGCCAGCACTCACACTCGGACTTAGCCTGGGTCGCGACCTGTCTAACTTTGCCAGGAATTTCCCGCTGCTCATTTGTTTCGATACCTATGAAGAGATCGATGAAGGGGATCCGCTGCTCAGACTGGTCATGGGAGCGGCAGGAGTACGCGTAGGATGGGTACTGGCAGGTCGGGATAATCTCTGGGCTGGCTTAGAGCAGCGCAGGCGTAGCCCGGGTATGGACTACGGATACAAGGATATGGTCCCACCCGATCGTGGGCTGGCTGTTGACTTCAATGCCGGCGGTGTGGGTGCTTTTACGATCAGCGACATCGTGGAATACTTCACCCAAGTGTCTGAGAGAAGGTCAAGTCAGCCTCTCGTGTTATCCATCGCAGAGGAGGAAGCATCACGTATCCTGGAGGCGACACAAGGAGTACCACTGGCGATCAAGATCGCTGCAGGTCTGTACCTGGAAACATCCGATCTGGAGATGATTACGGAAAAGGCAGACGGCAAGCGCGAGATCGTGGACGAGATGGCACGGCGTTACTTGCTCCACACGCGGGCAGATCCAAGCGAGCTTGCCAGACTCTATGGGCTGGCACTGCTCAGACGGTCAGACGAGCCTGCTGCTATTGTCGCCGCTTTACATCTGACACCTGAACAGGCGAAAACCGGCTATGAAGCAGAGTTGAGCAGATTGCACCGCCGCTATAGCTTTATCTTCACGGAAAAGGAGCGACCATCGCTGCACCAGGAGGTACGCCATTTCCTCCGCCTGTGGCTGCTCGAGCACCGCCGTGCCCCGGAGGTGGTAGCGGTGAACGAGCGACTGAAAGAGGCTCACAGGACCGTCCTTAGAGAGCTGGAAGAATCCAGGTAGTACAGCAGCTTAAGAGGCCGCCTGGAAGACGAGGAGTGGGTGGAAGCGTACCTGGACCTGATCGAACAGCAGTTCTGGCTCGATGCGGCAGAAGGAGTCCGTTCCTGTCTTCCTTTTACGTTCGCAGCAGCTATCTATCTTCGCGAGGTCAACTGGGATGCCATCGAGGTGGGAGCTTTTTTTCAATCAGAGGTAAAACAGCCGTACCGCAATTGGTGGAGGTGGGCAGCCAATAGCCTGATTTACACCACAAGCAACAACCCATCACCTGAGGAGCTAAACGGATTAGAAGAGCTGGCTAAACTTGCAAATCAACGCTGCCCAACCCTCCCGCAGCCAATACCCGATTACCGGCCGGAGCTAGAGGCTGCATTGTGGTGGCGGCTAGGAGAAGCCTTTCGAAGCCAGGACGATACAAAAGCGCTGGAGTGGTACGAAAAAGCCCTGACCAGGTTAAGCCAACTGGCTGAACTGAGAGAAGAAGCTGCCTCTGCAGCTTCTGATGTAGCCTACAAACGCTATGAAGAGAAAAAGTATGCTGAGTGTATCGATTTACTGAACAGGGCAATTGAACTAAAGTCTAATTATGCCTGGGCTTACTTCACTCGCGGGCGTGCTTACAGTGGCCTCGAAGAGTACCAGCGCGCGATCGCGGACTATACCCGAGCTATCGAGTTGCATCCCAACTATGTCTGGGCCTACCGCAATCGCGGCCGTGCTTACAGTGGCCTCGAAGAGTACCAGCGCGCGATCGCGGACTATAGCCGAGCCATCGAGTTGCATCCCAAGGATGCCAAAGCCTACCACAACCGGGGCAATGCCTATGATAACCTCAAGGAGTACCAGCGGGCGATCGAAGACTAAAGCCGTGCCATCGAGCTGGATCCCAACTATGTCTGGGCTTACCACAATCGCGGCCTTGCTTACGATGCCCTGAAGGAGTACCAGCGAGCGATCGCGGATTATAGCCGTGCTCTCGAGCTGGATCCCAACGATGCTACTGCCTATAGCAATCGAGGGTTATGTTACTTATGGCTGGGAAATATACAGCAAGCAAAGGAAGATTATAGTCGCAGTTTGGAACTGGACAGTACAGAGATCAACGCCGCATGGATGGCCGAGTGGATTGAAATGGGCAAGAAGCGTCCTGGGATAGAAACAGCAGCACGATTGGAGGAGATTGCCTCAAAGAACCCTGATGCCTATGTAGCCTATGTGTGTTTGGGAGTAGCATCTGGCCTGCGCAACAAATTAAGAGAGGGATTGGCCGAGTTAGAGCGGGCAATCCCATTGGTGCCGGAGCGGTGCGATGCTTACTTCTGGAAAGGCATGTTATGCGCCTACTTAGGGCGAAACCTGGTGGCAATGGAAGCACTCGAAAAAGCATTAGCAGTGGATTTACCGCCGGTATTGCTTACCCCGTTGCATTGGCTGGAAAAGGACAGACCAAATTTTTACAGCGAATTTGCTGCGCCACTGCTATTTCGAAACAAAGTATAGATACTATTCTCTACCCTACACCGGCTGTCATAGCCGCGCAGTGTTGTTTTGAGGGCGTCCACAGCTAGTAGGGGCAAGAGAATTGTACGCCTGCTGCTTTCTGTCTTTGTCTCCGTCTCAAGGGGTGTGCTGGCTACTTCGGCTATCCGTTCCAAAACTTTGAATAACCAGCTGTGTAGAAATCCTTACCACCTCCTGCTTGATGTGTAGAAAATGAGTACAAGGAACGAGTAGAACCAGCAGTGACCTCTTTATAAGAATTGCTATGTTAAGTGGCCGGTACAATGACCTCTGGCTTCATCCAACACT
>WNFX01001090.1_pt1 | contig 60237 bp, 50 predicted proteins | sample 5400111 | NCBI WGS metagenome assembly WNFX01 (sample SAMN13153363, study PRJNA577476) | soil metagenome | isolation source: 40 cm soil or saprolite under grassland replicate 1 | place: USA:California | collected 2016-06-15
CCGTTGCTCGTTTGCTGTCAATGCGGCCCCAGTGCCTCCGGCGGCGGCCAGTCGCCGGGCAGTTCGTTCAGCCGCCGGGCGTAGTCGCCAGGATCGAACGGCCGCTGCTCCGTCACGGCCTGATAAACGTCGTTGCTTACCACGGCTGCGATCATGTGCATGACGTTGTGCCAGTCGTAGCCCAGGCCGGCGAGCCGCTGAACCGCCTGCCAGGTCTCGGGCGGGTCGTCGGCTAGCAACTGGCTCGCGACCACCTGGTGCATCGCTACATGCAGCCTCGGGCTGAACGGCTCGCCGTCCGCGGTCACCTCTTCACCGCTGCGGAGGGCGTCTTCGAACTCGGTGTGCTGCGCCTCGATCAGGAACGTGAGCTCGTCCTCATCCGCCGGATCCAGCAGCTCGAGGTCGAGTCCCTGGTAGGTACCGTGCCCTGCGGGAATCGCCCACGATCGCCGGTCGGCTGGGTCCGGCTCATCGAACCAGCAGTCCGTCGTCTCCCCGACCGCCAGCACCGAGTCGTCCACGGGCGGCAGCACGGATCCGGGCGGGCCGCCGCGGCTTCCTGCCGAACGCCGGACCGGCTGGCCGCGCCGGCCACGGCTGGGCCGGCGCCCTCGGCTTCGCGGGCTCATCGCACGATTGTCCCAGCCTCAGCAGGTCATGTCACCGGCAAGGGCATGACTTGAAGCCTTCCTCTGCGGTGACCCCGGCCCATCCTGCAAGAACGCCCGGGCGGCGGGCAACGGAAGGAGGCCCGGTAGGGCGAGAGGTCACTGACCGCTGTAGCAGTGCCAGCACCCCAGGCGGCGGAAATGGCGTGGGTTGAATAGGAGCCGCACCGGAGTCTGGAGGTTTCGCGGTGATAGGTCCGAAGCCATCTACCGTCCAGGTCCCGGCGAGGTCCTGGGCAATCTTCGTGCACGGCCCGCCCGGACCAGGTGGCCGGATCCGCTGCCCAGCCCGGCCTGGGCGGCCGGCGCGGGACATCGGCGACCTGAAGGAGCTGGTGGCCTACTGGGCGTCGGCATCCGACTGGACCGCGCAGGAGCGGCACCTGAACTCCTTCGCCCAGTTCACCGGAGACATCGAATGGCAAGCTGGTGCATTTCGCGCACCAGCTGGGACGGGGCCCGTGATCCGTTCCCGCTGGCGCTCACCCACGGGTGGCCGAGCTCGTTCGCCGAGCTGCTCAAGCTCGCGCCGCTGCTGACCGACCCGGCCTGCCACGGAGGCGACGCGCGGGACAGCTTCGACGTGGTGATCCCCTCGCTGCCCGGCTACGCCTTCTCCGCGCCTTTGGCCGCGCCGGGCGCGGCCACCGCCGCCACCTGGGCTAGCCTGTGGGCCCGGCTGATGACCGAGTCGCTGGGCTACCGGCGGTTCGGCGCCCAGGGGCAAGACATCGGGGCGGCGGTCAGCATCCGCCTCGCCGCCGATCACCCGGGCGTGGTCGCCGGCGCCCACCTGCCCGGCGTGGTCGCGTTCCCGCCCGCCGGCCAGCCGGTGTCCGCGGCGGGCCAGGCGTTCCTGGACAGGCAGCAGCGGTCGCGGGACGCCGAGGGCGGCTACGCCCACCTGCAGGCAACCCGACCGCAGACCCGAGCGGCCGGGCTCGCAGATTCGTCGGCCGGGCTGGCCGCATGGATCGTGGAGAAATTCCGGGCCTGGAGCGACTGCGAGGGCGACGTCGAGCGACGGTTCACCAAGGACGAACTGCTGACCACCGTCACGTTGTACTGGGTCACCGGCACCATCGGCTCCTCGAACCTCTTCTACCTCGACGGCCAGCTCGACCGCGGCCCCCGGCCGGGGCGGGTCGAGGTGCCGGTCGGGGTGGCGCTGTTCCCGAAGGAGAACCCGGTCACCGGGCCGCGCGAGTGGGCCGAGGCGGCCTACAACATCACCCGGTGGACCCAGATGCCCCGCGGCGGCCACCTCCCGGCCGCGGAGGAGCCGGGGCTGCTCGCCGGCTGATGAGCGAGACCGGGCTATTGCGAACCCGAGTCATCGGCGTCGGGGCTGATTCAGCCTGTGTAGCGCAGGATCAGATGCATGGTCTCACCTGGCAGGCGCTTGATAGCTGGTTAGCTAAATAGCTAGAATACTCAGGTGGCTGATGACGCCGGGGTATTCAGGGCGCTGGCCGACCCGACCCGTCGGCAGATCCTCCAGGACCTGCGAGACGGTGAGCTCGCCGCGGGGGAGATCGCCGCACGTTTCACGATCAGCGGCCCCTCGATCTCCCGGCACCTGAGCGTGCTCAAGGCCGCCGGGCTGGTGACAGAGCGCCGTGCCGCCAACCGCATCCTGTACTCGCTCGTGGCGGACAGGCTGGCGGTTTGCGTGGGGAACTTTCTCTCCGCTGTCTGCCCGGAGCAGCTCGTGCTTCGCCAGCGCCGCAACCGCAGGACTGGTGACGCCAATCATGAAACCGCGGAAGGCCCAGCATGATCGCCAGGACCGTTGAGTGCACGATCGAGCGCCGTTTGCTCGTCAACTACCGGATCGAGGCCAGGTTTGTGGCCCCGCTGCTTCCCGTGCCGTTTCGCCCTCAGCTCGTTTCCGGACTCGCCGTCGGCGGCGTGTGCTTCATCAGGCTCGGCGGCTTCCGGCCGGGCCATCTCCCGCGAGTACCACGGCTCACCACGGAGAACGCCGCGCACCGCTTCGCGGTCGAATGGGACGGCGGCAACGGAACACAGGCCGGGGTATACGTCCCCCGGCGGGACACCAACTCCAGGATCACCTCGGCCGCCGGAGGCAGAGTCTTCCCCGGCTCCTACCAGCTCGCGCGCTTCGAGGTCGACGAACCCGGCGACGAGGTGCGCATCGACGTCAGCTCCCGCGACGGCCACATCCACATCGCGGTCGCGGCGGCGCCAGCCGGTGCTCTCCGCAGCGAGCTGTTCGCCACCCTCGACGACGCCGTTGACTTCTTCCGCCGGGGCACGCTGGGATTCTCACCACCGGCACACGCCGGCTGCCTTGATGCGGTACGCCTGCACAGCGCGACCTGGGCCGCGCAGCCCATGACGGTCCAGCGCATCTGCTCAAGCCTTTTCGACGACACAGCGCTCTTCCCGCCAGGGATCTGCTCCCTCGACTGTGCCCTCGTGATGCGAAACCTTCCAGCCCGCTGGGTCACCGACCGTGCGCCAGCGCCAAACCCGTGACGCCCATAACCGGCGCATATGCTCCTGGCGACACCGCTGATCAACCGGCGCCGCGCGACTGTGCCTGGGCACGCAACCTGCGCACCGGCGAACCAGTGCACATCCGTCTCACCGGCAAGCGGCGACCTGCAGACGTTCGGGTCCTGACCGACCAGACCAGCGTCGTCGACCACTTGGCGATAATGGCCCGTGACAACCACCAGTTCGCTAAGTTCAACCAGATCGGGCTCGACCAGCGCGGCGACCCCCGCCCCGACGACCTTCACCACGCCTGGGCCGCCGGCGCCTGGGGCTCACGCTTCCGCATTCATCACGGCGTCGCCGAGTCCTTCCACACCGGACGGATCGCTCTGGCCGGCGACGCCGCCCACGACAACAGCCCGCTCGGCGGGCAGGGAATGAACGCCGGCATCGGCGACGCCGTCGCGCTGGGAGCAGCCCTGGACGCGGCCATCGAGCGCCGCTCAACCCACCCGCTGGTGGTCTACAGCGCCGCCCGCCGGCCCGTGGCCCAGCAGATCGTGGCCGTCACCAACAGGCTCACCTGGCTGGCGACCATGGACCGGCAGGTACGGGGGCTGCGCAACGCCCTCCTCGCGGCGTTCAATCCCGTGGCCAGCCGCCGCCTGGCCTGGCGGCTCTCGCTGCTGGCCTACCGCTGATGCCGAACGCGTATGGCCGAGCTCTCCTGCTAGATCTGGGTAAGGGGCGCTAGGCCCGCGCTAGGCCCTGGGCGCGAGTTCCGCCGGGTAGAGCTCATCGCTGCCGCGGATCCCGGCGAAAACGTCGAAGTAGCGGGTGACCATCCCAGGGTCGGCCGCGATGGTGCGCAGCAGCGCGCGGCGGCGCTCGCTGGCGGCCATCTGGGCGACCAGCAGCGTACCGCGGTACCCGTCCATGAGCATGGCCTCCCGCTCAGCCGCGAACCTGGCCAGGGCGGCGCGCAGCGCCCGCTCGTCGTGCAGCCGGTCACCGACCAGCCGGGCCAGCAGCTCGGCCTGCATGAAGGCGTCGCTGATGCCGCGGGCGGTGATCGAGTCCTTGTGGTGCCCGGCGTCGCCCACAAGCACCCACCCGGCGCCGTGCGCCTGCCGGAAGAAGTTCTGCTGATCGCCGGTGCCCCGGAGGCGCTCGCACCGCTGCGCGCCCCCCAGCCGATCGAATACCTCGGGCGCAGTGGCGCGCACGTTGCCGAGGTACGCATCGAGCGCGCGGTGCCGGATCGACTCGAACTGCTGCTGCGGGAAATACGCGGCCACCAGCGTCGCGCCGTGATTGGTGGGGACCGTGGACACCCAGCCCCCGGTTCCCTCGTGCAGCTCGAATGAGCTGGCGAGCCCGTCCCAGAACGTGTAGTAGGCGCAGGTCAGCCGCGGGTCGCAGAGCAGCGTCCTGGCACCGGCCAGCCGCGCGACCGTGGAGCGCATGCCGTCGGCGCCCACCACCAGGCTGGCGCGCTCGGCCGACGCGCCGCCGAGCGCCGCCGAGCAGCGGACGCCGCTCACCCGGCCGTCGGAGACGATGAGTTCGCGCACGGCGCAGCCATCGCGGAACTCCGCGCCTGCCGCCACCGCGTGCTCGGCGAGTACCTGGTCGAGCAGGTACCTGCGCGGGGCGTACCCGGCGCTGATGCCGTCCACTCCGCTGGCGCAGCCGTCCAGGCGCACATCGTCCATCTGGTAGATCACCCGGTCGAGCGGCGGGCAGCCGGTCGCCTTGACCGCCTCGAGCACACCCCAGCTGGCGAGCCTGGCCACCGCCGGCTGATGCACGTACAGGGTCGAGAGCGTGTCAGCGGGAAACCGCGCCCGGTCGATGAGCAGCGTGCGGTAGCCGGCCCTGGCGAACAGCATGGCGGCCGGCGCCCCCGCGCAGCGGGCGCCAACCACGATCACGTCGTACACCGCAGGTCCGCCCGCCTGCTCGCCGCGCCTTAGGAGAGCGCTACCGGCAGGGTCAGGACGCCCTGAAGCAGCCGGGGCGCGATGTCCTGCGCGGGCACCGTCAGCCGCAGGCCGGGGTAGCGGGCGAAGAGCCTGGTGATCGCGATCTCGCCTTCGAGCTTGGCGAGCGCGGCGCCCAGGCAGTAGTGCGGGCCGTGGCCTAGCGCGACGTGCCGGTCCGCGCCCCTGCGCCGCAGGTCAAGCCGATCGGCGCCGGGGAAGTCGCGCTCGTCGCGGTTCGCGGCGGCGAGCAGCGGCACGGCGGTCTCACCCGGCTGTATCCGCACGCCGCCGATCTCGACGGGCTCGGTGGCATATCTCTTGGTGCCGATATCGACCGGGCTCAGCCAGCGCATCAGCTCATCCACCGCGCCGGGCGCCGCGCCGGGATCGGACATCAGCAGCCTGAGCTGGTCGGGGTGGGTCAGCAGAGCCCACACGGAGCCGCTGATGAACCACGACGTGGTCGAGAATCCGGAGAGCACGAGCGCCATGGTGGTCGCGACAAGCTCGGCCGAGCTCAAGCTGCCGTCCTGCTCGTCGTGGACCTGGATCAGGTCCGACAGGAGGTCGTCGGTCTGCTCGGCGCGATGCAGCCTGATCAGCTCCTCGGTGGGCTCGACGAGCCGCCGTACCGCCTCGACCAGCCGCTTCGGATTGTGCCGCTCGACCAGGCTGCCCATGGCCGCGTCGCGCCAGATCTGGCGCTGGTCCTGGGGCACGGTGAGGATCTCGTGGATGACTCGCACCGGCAGCTGGTAGCTGTACTCGGCGGCGAGGTCCAGCTGTCCCTGGCCCGCCATGCCGTCGAGCAGCGCGTCAGCCACCTGGCTGGCGTGGTCGCGGAGCTGGCCGATCCGGCGGCCGGAGAACGGCCTGGACAGCAGCCTGCGCATCCGGCCGTGCTGCGGGTCGTCGCTGATGATCAGGGAGCTCATCAGGTACGGAGCCACGTCGGCCGGCAGCCGGTCGGCGACCACGGCGGGGAAGGCGGTCGAGAACCTGGCGTCCGTCATGAGCGCCAGGACGTCGCTGTTCCTGCTCACCAGCCAGACGGTGCTGCCGTCCACATACGCCGACCTGGCCACCGGGCGGCCGTCCCTGAGCTGCCGGTAGGCCCGCAGCGGGTTGGCCGCCAGGTACTCCCAGAGCAGCGCGGGATCCTCAGGCAGCGCGCTGTCGCCGGTGTCGCGGCGCAACAGCTCGCGCAGCTCGTGCTTGACTACCTTGCCGTTCTGGCTGCGTGGCAGCGCGTCGAGCTGGAGGTAGCTGGCTGGCACCTGGTGCGCGGGGAGCCTGGCGGCCAGGTACTCGGTCAGCTCGGGCAGCGCATCCGGCGGGTCAAGCACCACCACGGCGGCTACCCGCTGGCCGCCGCTTCCGCCGCCATCGCCGCTTCCGCCGCCATCGCCGCTGCCGCCGCCATCGCCGCTGCCGCCGCCATCGCGCACCGCGAGTACCGCCGCCTCACGCACAGCAGGATGCTCGTAGATCGCTGCCTCCACCCAGATGCTCGATACCAGGCCGCCGGCGGTGGCGATCGCGTCCTTGCGCCGGTCGAACAGGTAGAGGCTGCCATCGTCGCCGATGTAAGCCAGGTCCCTGGTGCGCGTCCAGCCGCCCGCGTGGACCTCGCGGTTCAGCTCGGAGTTGTCCAGGTACAGCCGCTTGGGCGCGTCGCTGCGCAGCCAGACCTCGCCGAGCTGCCCGTCGGGCACCGCCGCGCCGCTGTCATCGGCGATGCGCAGCTCGGTGCCTGACGCCGGCCGTCCGATGGACATCGGCCTGGCCGGGTCGAACGTCCCCACCACCACGGCTGGGACCGCCTCAGACTCCGAGTACGCATTGTTCAGCCGCGCGCTCGGCAGCATGGCGAGCAGCTTCGTGGCGAGCGCCGGCGGGAACGGCGCCGAGGCAGTCGCCAGCGTGCTGACGCAGGACAGGTCGTAGCGCTCGGGGATCTTCTGCGCGAGCATCTGGATCGCGATCCAGGGCGTCACCATGACCGAGCCGATACGGAATTTCTCGATCAGCTCGGCCATCCGCTCGACGTCGTCCACCGGGCTGAGCACCAGCGTGGCCGGGGAGGTCAGCGCGACGCTCACGGTGGTGGAACTTGACGTGGTGCCCAGCGGCATCGGCACGATCAGCGGGGCTGGGTCCCCGAACTGACGGAACCCCTGCGGCCCCCCGTTATATGTCAAATTCCCGTTCGGAACGGTGAAGGCCTTTGCCTGCCCGGTCGTCCCCGAGGTATAGAGGATGTCGGATATATCCGCGGGCTCGCTGGTCAGCGGCACGGCGGCGGTATCGCCGCTGTAGAAGCCCGCAAGCGCGCCCGACCAGCCGCCGTACTCGGGCGGCACGAAGGCATCCGTCCCAGCTACGATGCCGGACACCTGGCACTGGGCAAGCCGGCGGTTGATCTCCGCGGAAGGCAGCCCGTTGTTCAGGTGCACCGCCGTGCCGCCAGCGCTGAGTACCGCCAGGTAGGCCGTCGCGTAGTCCAGCCAGTCCATCCCGTTGAACAGCAGCCCGATCCGCTGCCCACGGCAGACCCCGGCCCCGAGCAGGCCGTGGGCTGCCGAGTTCACCCGCCGCTCCCACTGGCCGTAGGTCATGGCGGCATCGCCGTTGACGTTGAAGGCGACGCGTTCTCGGTGGTACCGGGCGCGCAGGTGGAGCAGCTCTGGAACGACGAGCAGCTGGCTGGTGCTGGTCATGGCGACTCCACGGGGTTCTGGTCGGCCCGACGCGCGTGACGCGCCGGCGGCTCAGGCATACGCTCCCCAGCACTGCGGGGTCAGCGCGGTATCGGCGATGCTGCCGTCGACGAACAGGTCGGCCCACGACGCCTCTTCGGCGCCATCGGCCCAGTCCTGGCCGAGCACGCTGTCCACCGCCGCGTGCCGGACCCGGCGCGGGCCGAACAGCATGTTGTAGGCGCTCAGTGACGGCAGGTGGATGAGCATGTGGATGCGCTCGACTGCACCGTATCCCTCGGCGTAGCACAGGGCAGAGACCGTGCCCTCGAACGCCATGTTCCATGCCTGCGCCAACGTCTTGCAGAACGACCTGGCCTGCTCGGCGCGGGAGTACCGCGGCAGCGCCGTCCGGTGCAGGATGAGGGCGCAGTTGGCCGAGTGCAGCACGTGCCCGGACTGCTGGGAGAGCTGAGCGGCCGCCGGGACCGGCGCGAAGTCGTCCCGGCTGGCCGGGGCGTCCCAGGACTGCGGCAGCAGCACGGTGTCCTGGCGGCTGCCGTCGACGAACATCCGGTTCCAGGTGCCGCCGCCCTTGTCATCCTCGATGCGCTCCTTGGCGATGATCTCGTCGCGCCACTGCTTGTCGGTGACGCCGCGGTAGAGCAGCCGCTCGTAGTCGTCGATGGACTTCAGGTGGATGAACCAGTGCACCCGGTCTTTGGTGCCGAATACCTCATCGTAAATGAACACGGTCGCGACGCCCACGTTGTCCTTGGATACGTATTCCGCCAGCTCGCGTGCCCATTTACGGCCCTCAATGCGGAACTCGTCCCGTATCTGGCCGACGCGCTCTACGATCGCGCCGGAATTCGCTGAATGCAGGATCTGCTCCTCGGGCACCGATGTCTGGTGCGCCGCCGGCCGGATATGCGTGCTTCTGCAAACAGCACCGTCGGCAGTTGATTCCTGGAACATCGGAACTCCCTAGCGTGATCGCTGACTGCTTTCCCCGGGCATTGCGCACTGTAGCTCCGCAGTCGGCCGCCTTCTGCTCACAATGGAGCACCCGCGGCCCGGGCCGGCGCCGGGCCCGGATCGCTCAACATTGAGCAGCCGGCCGGCGGCAGGAAAAGCTAGCGTGCCACCGAATCCTTCGATCCTGCGCTGGAAGAAGGGACCGGAGCTGTCATGAAACAACAGCTTGAGCGCGGCGCTCCTGCTATCGAGGCGTCATTTCAGCCCGCCTGGGCGCAGACTTCGGCGCCCAGAGATAAACTGCTGAATTCAGCCAGCGCCGGCCTGGTGATCCACCGTGTGGGCCAGCTGAAATATGGGTTCAGGAAAGAAGGAATCGACTTCTCGCTCGATGTGGTGAGGCTCATCAACACGGCGCAGCTCGGCTATGTCTCGCTTTTTCTTTACGAAGAGCTGTGCGGCGTCTTCAACCGGTTCCACTGGCTCATCCACATGAAGCGACCGGACGACTACCGGCGCCTGCTCGACATGGTGGACCACGATGAGCAGATGCACCAGGTCAGCCTGGCTGACCGGCTGCCCGGCAAGGGCGGCGGCAACTGGGAGAAGATGTTCGTCGAGGGCAGCATGGCCGAATCCGTGCTGGTTCCCCAGCACGGCCTGTTCGGCTCTGGCCAGAAGGACGGCCATGGCGACGGCGAGGAGCAGGCAGCGACCTTCCAGCCGCCCGCCAGCACCCAGACGAGCCAGCCGGCCGGGCTGCTGCTGCACTCGGCGAACTCCGCGGTCACCGTGCACCGCTCGGTCCGGGTGAAGTACCAGTTCAGGAACGAGGCGCGGCACACTGCCCTGGACTGGGCAGAGCAGGTCAACGACGCGCTGGCAGGCCAGGCGACCGTGTTCCTCTATGAGGAGACCTGGGGCTTGCAGGACCGGATCCACCTGCTGATGCACCTGCGGTCACCGGGCACCTACTTCCAGCTCATGCGGGAGACCGGCCTGGGCGAGGGACCGCGATGGGTGCTGGCGCCTGGGCGCGGGCGCGGGGGCACCGCCGCCGGGCACTGCACCGTCATCGAAGGGACGCTCGCGGACACCTTGCTCGTCCCCTATCAGCCCGCTGCCGCCCTAAAACCCACCTCGAGGTGATCATGACCGAAGCTGCCCAGGCACTGCAGCCGATGCCCACAGACTGGGATCGGGCACTTGCGGTGGTTGCCCATCCAGACGACCTCGAGTTCTCGGCGGCCGGCCCGGTGGCAAGCTGGACCGGGGCCGGCAAGTCGGTCAGCTACCTGCTGGTCAGCAAGGGCGAGGCGGGCATCGACGGCACCCCGCCAGCGGAGGCGGCCAAGCTCAGGGAGGCCGAGCAGCGGGCCAGCGCCGCGATCGTGGGCGTGGCCGACGTCGAATTCCTTGACCACCAGGACGGCATCATCGAGTACGGCCTCGTGCTCCGGCGTGACATCGCCGCGGCGCTCCGCCGCCACCGGCCCGATCTGGTCATCGGCTTCAACCACTACGACGTGCTGCCGAGCGGCAAGCCGAACTCACCCGATCACCGGCATACCGGGCGTGCCCTGCTGGACGCCATCGGGGACGCGGCCAACCGGTGGGTCTTCCCCGAGCTTGACCTGCCGCCCTGGGGCGGCGTGCGCTACGTGGCACTCGGCCACCCGCTTGCCCCGACCCATGCGGTGGACATCACCGGGGTGATCGACCTGGCGGTCGCATCGCTCGAGGCGCACCGCGCCTACCTCAGCGGGCTCACTCCCCCGGTCACCAGCGTGCGCGAACCGCTTGTCGCCTTTGCCAGGCTCACCGGCGAGCGATTCGGCGGCCGGCTGGCCATGCCGTTCGAGCTATCTGCCCGCTGAGCGCTCACGGCCGCAGCAAGTCCACCCGACCGAAGGAGACCGGATCGCCATGCGTGCGCAGTCGACATTCGAGAATCCCTCCTGGCAGGAGAGCGAGTTCCACGGCCTGTCCGAGCCTGGCGGTCCCAGGCTGGTGCGCGCGGTGGTGCGCAGGGTGTACTCGGGCGACATCCAGGGCGAGGGGTTGGCCGAGTTGCTGATGAGCCAGGCCGGGGACAACGCGGCAGGATATGTGGCGATGGAGCGCGTGACCGCGAGCCTGCACGACCGCAAGGGCAGCTTCGTCCTCCAGCACGGCTCGGTGCTTGGGGACGGCGAGCCGCGAAGCTTCGGCTACGTGGTGCCGGGATCGGGCACCGGCGACCTAGCCGGCCTGTCCGGAGCGGCCACGTTCCGCCACGACGCCGATGGCGCGATCTTCACCCTGGACTACGAGCTCGCCTGAGGGCCGGGAGCCTGCATGCCAGTCATCGAGGCCGTGGGCCTTACCCGCGCGTTCGGGAACCGCAAGCATTGCGTCCAGGCTCTGCAGGGGGTCGACCTGACCGTCGATGAGGGCGAGATCGTCGGCTTCCTCGGGCCCAACGGAGCAGGGAAGACCACGACGTTGCGGATCCTGACCACCCTGCTGCGGCCTTCATCGGGCAGCGCCATCGTGGCCGGCGCGAACCTGCTCACCGAGCCTGCCAAGGTGCGCAGGAGGATCGGCTATGTGCCGCAGGCAGTCGGCTCCATGCGGGGCGGTTCGGACCCCAATGCCCGAATCAGGGAGGAGCTTGTGCTGCAGGCACGGCTCTACCGGCTGCCGAAAGCACGCGCGCTGGAGCGCGCCGCGCTGCTCGCCAGGCAGCTCGAACTCGGCGGCCTTGAGGAACGGCTGGTGAAGACCCTGTCCGGCGGGCAGCGCCGCAGGCTGGACATCGCGCTCGGCCTGGTGCACTCTCCCAGCCTGGTATTCCTCGATGAGCCGAGCACCGGCCTTGACCCGCAGAGCCGCGGCAATCTCTGGGAGCACATCGCCAGCCTCCGCGCCGAGTTCGGCATCACCGTGTTCCTGACCACGCATTACCTCGACGAGGCCGATGCCCTGTGCGACAGCGTGCTGATCATCAACGACGGCAGGATCGTCGCCCGCGGCAGCCCTGAGCAGCTGAAGCGCCGGATCTCAGGGGATGTGGTCACGCTCACCCTTGACGGGGACGCCGATGCCGCGAAGGCCGGGCTCGCCCAGCGCCCGTACGTCCGCCAGGTCGCGGTCGCCGACCAGGCCGTGCGGCTGACCGTCGAGCACGGCGAGGAGGCACTGCCCGACCTGCTGCGCGTGCTTGATCAGGTCGGGGTACGGCTGGTCTCCGTGCACCTGGCGAGGCCGTCGCTCGACGACGTGTTCCTCACCCTGACCGGCCGGTCACTGCGGGATGACTCACCGGAGGCCAGCAATGCAGTTCATCCGTGACAGCCTGCTGATCTTCAGGCGGCAGGCAAGCGTGTCGTTGCGCAACCCCGCGTGGGTGATCATCGGCCTCACCTGGCCAGTGCTCTACCTGGCATTCTTCGGCCCGCTGTTCAGCTCGCTGTTCTCCGGCGGCATGCCGGACGTGCCGCGGGTGAACCCCTACGGCTTCTACGTGCCTGGCCTGCTCGTCCAGCTCGGCCTGTTCGGCACCTCGTTCGTCGGCCTGAACGTGATCGTCGACTGGCGGGAGGGCGTGCTAGAACGGCTGCGCGTCACCCCGGTGAGCAGGCTGGCCATCCTGGCCGGCCGGGTGCTGCGCGACGCCATCGTGCTGCTCGTGCAGGCAGCGGTGCTGGTCCTGGCCGGCGTCGTCGCCGGCCTGCGCGCACCGGTGGGCGGCGTCCTGATCGGGCTCGGCTTCATCGCCGTGCTGGCGGTCAGCCTGGCTGCCTTCTCCTACGCACTCGGCCTGCTGACCAAGGCCGAGGACGTGCTCGCCCCGCTGCTCAACATGGTGATGGTGCCGATGATGCTGCTCTCTGGCATCCTGCTGCCGATGACGCTTGGCCCAGGCTGGCTTCAGGCGGTCGCGCGGATCATCCCGTTCGGCTACATCATCCAGGCCATGCGGGATGCGTTCAGCGGCCGCTACCTGACCGTCGCGATGGCTCAGGGCGCCGGGGTAGCCGTTGTGCTGGCGGCCCTGTGCCTGCTGCTGGGAGCACGGGTGTTCGTCCGCGAGCACGCCTGAGCAGCCACCCAGGCCAGCCGCGGCCGAGCTGCCCCTGACCCCGCGGTGCAGTACGCGAACAGGGTCTGACGACCGGCCGGATCAGCCCGGCCGTCAGGCGGTGAGGCTGACCATCACGATCGGTGTGGTTGTCGGTCTTGGTGATCCGCCCTCCAGTTCGGTGGTGAGGCCTATCCAGTCACCGGCGGCCAGCCCGGCGGCCCTTGACCGATACCACGATGGTAGCGACGCCGCCGGCGGTCACCCGTGCGCTCTTCATGACCGCGTCCGGCGCAGTCAGCACCTCGGCGATCTGGTGATCACGTAGCGCGGCCGCGCCAAGCCGGTGCTCGGCCCGGAACCCGAACGAGCCGTAGCCAGCCGCGGCCGCCACGAGCATGGCGGCCAGCGCCAGCGCCAGCCTGCGCCGCAGTATCGTCCATGCTCCCCCGGCGGCCGGCCTGCGCACCGCGCGGCGTGCCTGGCCAGGACGCCACGCTGGGACCGCCGGGCCCGCGCCAGAGGCGGGCAGGAACTGGCGGGTACTGGCGGCTGACTCGAGCGCCCGCTTGATCACCCTGGCCGGCGGGTCAGCGGTCACGGCGCCTGCCAGCCGGGAGGTGGCTTCGCGAAGTTCGCTCAGCTCGCTGGCGCAGTCTCGGCACCTGGTCAGATGCCGCTCGAACCGAGCCCGGTCCTGGCCGGCCACGGCATCGAGCGCGTACGCACCGACCAGCGTATGCAGCTCGGCCCGCCGCAGCCTCAGCCTCATCAGTCCGCCCCCAGGCAATCCCGGAGCCGGATCAGGCCATCGCGCATCCTGGTTTTAACGGTCCCTTCAGCCACTCCAAGCAATTCGGCGACCTCGCGGAAGGTGTACCCGCCGTAATAAGCCAAAGTCACCGACTCGCGCTGCACCTCAGTCAGCGAGCCAAGGCAGCGCCGCACCCGCTCTCGGTCCAGCCGTGTCTCAACCATCTCCGCCACCTCGTCATAGTCGATCGAATGCGAGGCTGCACGCTGCTCGCGCGCGGCAGACCTGTGCTCCGAGCGCACCCGGTCGACCGCGCGACGATGCGCGATCGTGGTCACCCACGCCATCGCGCTGCCCTTTCCCGGCCGGAACCGCGATGCCCCCCGCCAAATCTCCACCAGGACCTCCTGGCACACCTCTTCGGCCTGGAATGGATCCCGCACAACGGCGCGCGCCACGCCGAACACGCTTCCAGTCACCTGAGCGCAGACCGCTTCGAACGCGGCCTCGTCCCCCCTGGCCACCTGGCTCAGAAGAACGTCAAGGCTGGCATCGGGCGCCTGCCCGGCTCGCGCACCTGGCCTGCGCCACTGGCCGGCCTGCCGTGTCCCCACACAGGTAATTCGCCACCGCGGCGGGCGCCGCTTGCCCGCACCGCGCGATTCCTGCGGGAGCAAACTACGAGCGCTCCGGCGACGAGTAACTACTGTGACCCGGCGTCCCGGCGTCCCGGCGTCCCGGCGGCGCCGGCACCGGCCGGTTCGGTCCACGGCCGGCGATCAGGACAAGACCAATGACAGTAATTGAGGAGAACTAATGCGACCAGCTAGCTCGCCGCACTCCCTGCGCGGCGTCCTCGCCAGCGGCGCCGTCTGTAGCGCGCTTGCCCTCGCCGCGGCCGGTTGCGGCAGCGGTTCCACACCAGCGGCACAAGGCAGCGGCGCGCCGTCGGCCACGCATCACCCCATGGCCTCGCACTCAGAACCGATGGCCCATCACATGACGGCGCGGTTCGGTCCAGACTGCGGCATGGTCCCCGCCTCCGGCATGGGCAGCTTCCACAGCATGAGCATGGAGCCGGTCGTGGCCGCCGCCTCGCACAGCCCCCTGCTGACCACTTTCGCGGCGGACGCGGGGAAGGCCGACCTGACAGCCAAGCTGAACTCGGCGCGCGGCATCACCGTCTTCGCCCCGGCGAACAGCGCGTTCGCCAAGCTGCATGGCAGCGCGATGAGCATGCTGGAAAACCACGCCGACCTGACTGAGATCCTCAGATATCACGTGGTGAGCGGCAGGCTGACGCCGGCGGACCTAGCGGCAGGAACCGAAGCGAGGACCCTGCAGGGCGGCACCATCAAGCTGTCCAAGATGGGCGCCGTCTACGAAGTCAACAACGCGCATGTGATCTGCGGCAACATCCAGACCGCCAACGCCATCGTGTACATCATCAGCACCGTGCTTGAGCCGATGCATATGCACTGATCGCCCGAACCACCAGGCGCCGCCCCCAGCAAGGCACCGCTACCAGTTGGACGGGTCGAGGTAGTGGCCGACGGTCGAGGCGCCGCTGCCGAGGCTGCCGAAGGCGGAGCTGACCTCGTCGGCGGCGTAGCCCGCGCCCTGCAGCGCGGCGTGCAACTGGTCGGGAGCGAGGTTGAAGGCGCTCTTGATGTAGTTGCCCGCGTCGCTGACCGAGTAGCCGGCCGACTTCAGCTCATTGGCCACGTCGTTCGCCGTGGCGCCCCAGACGCTGGTCAGGGCGTCTCCGATGTCGCTGATGCCGTAGCCCGCGTCCTTCAGGGCCTGGGCCGCCTGCGCGCCAGTGTCGTTGTAGCCGAAGCGGAGGGCGCTGGCGACGTCGCGGGCCGCGTAGCCAGCCGTTTTCATCGCTGCCGCGGCCTGGTCAGCGGTCTGGCTGTATCCGGTCCGCAGCACCTTGCCGATCTCGTCACCGGCGATGACGAGGCTTCGGCGGATCACATCCAGATAGACGGCGGCGGTGGCGCGGAACCCCGCGAAGATGGCGGCGCCGTCGTTTTCGACCTGACGTTGGATCGCAGCGGGGATATCAGACAGGGAAGAGAACGGCTCGCTCACCGAGATCCGCGGCATGGCAAAGCTGGCCGCGTCGAACTCGAATGCGCCGTCGATCGTGATCCGCAGGCTCGGCGACGCATCGGCGGCGAGGCGGCCGGCCAGCGCCACGCCCGCCAGATGAACGTGACCGAGGTGAACGCCGCTGATGGTGCCGAGGTCCACGTCGGTGTTGAGCAGGACGGAAAATGCCATTGCCAGCTGGCCGGGTAGCTGGAATGTGCAGGCCAGCGACGAGGCGAAGCCGGATGCCGACCCGCTGACCTCGAATGTGAAGCCGGACCTGATGAGCTGCGCGTTCACGCTCTCGCTCACCGTGCTGAACAGGACCAGCCGCCAGCTGATATCCAGGTACGGGCTGGCGATGGTGCTGATCTTGATCTGCGCGCCGCCAGGTCGCACGGTGGCCTGGCCGCGATAGGTGGCCGGCGTGCCCTTCCCGTTGCCGGTCAGGTCGATCACGCCATGGATGCCGATCGGGTCGATGCAGGCAGCGCCGGATATCCCCCGTGCGGAGTCGATCGTGAGTTCGGCGTAGGAGCGGATGCGGTAGCAGTCCACGATGGCGTTGAACCCGAAGCCGGGGTAGGCCCAGGTACCGTCGGGCTGCTGCAAGCCGGCCGGAGCGTCGCACCAGTAGATCATCAGGTCGCTGGCGCTGACATCGTTCAAGACGGCGGGCAGGCCCTGCGGCTGGGTGTTGGTGAACGCTTCGACAGCCTTACCGAGTGAGAGTTCCTGGAGATACATCGAGAGCAGCAGCGGGTTGGGGACCTCGCCCTCCAGGCCGAAGATCATGACGAACTGGTCGGCCGGCGGCATAGCGGAGAGCGGCCTGGCGGGTACCTGGCCCTGCGGGGGCGGCGGGAGTCCCGGCCCGATCACGAACCGGCCGAGCAGGCCAAGTTCCACGGACGGGGGTTCCAGCGTGACGCCGATCTCGATGCCGATGTCGGTCAGGTGCACGCCTGGGAGCCCCATCGGGAAAGGCAGCGAGCTGCCGTTCTCGCCATGCACGTCGAATGCCGCGGTCAGCCCGTTCAGGCCAACGGTCAGCAGGCCGGTGGCCAGCAGCGTCGCCGAGCCGACCGGGAATTCGATCGAGCCTTTCATGGTCAGGGCCACCGGTTCGGGCTTCAAGATCAAGCTGACGTCGGCGAGCGTCAGCGACGAGGCCCCGGCTCCGGCGATCTTGAGGCCTCCGTCCAGCTGAACGGTCACGGCGATCGCCGTGAGGCTGGTGCGGAGGGTCAGCTCGCCGAGCAGCACCGGCGGCCGACCCGCCAGCAGCGTCTTCAGTGCGACCACGTCTGGCCGGTCGGCCGTGCCGCCGAGGTCGACCAGCACGGCTGCCGTGATGCCAGGGCTGACCTGCAGGTGCTGACCGGCGAGCGGCGCGAACCCCGGCACCTGCAGGGACGGGAATGGCGCCGAGGCGACCAGGAAAAAGGCGCCGCCGAGGTGGATGAAGTCGAGCGCAGTGACGTTCAGGCCGACGGGGCCAAGGACCTGCGAGAGCCTGGCTGCACCGGCGACGGCTGCGCCGAAGGCGAAGGCCCACGGCTGGCCGGGCTGCGGGCGGTCCACGATGAAGAACGCCTCGCCGATCGATGTCACCGCGGTCAGCCGCACCGCCTGCTGCCCGGATTTGCCCCAGTCAAGCGCGAACGACAGGCTCGTCAGGCGGAGGTCGGGCAGCGTCACGTCGCCTGCGGGGACGGCGATGCCGAAAGCGCCGGCGAGGGCGGCGAACCCGGCGCTGCCCTGGGCGTTCCAGGTGCCGGTCAGGACCTGCCGGCCGGGCGTGAGGTCGTACCGCAGGTCGAAGGCCATGCCGCCGAGCGAAAGCGACCCGGCCAGGCTCCCGGTAGTCGTCCGGGTCTTGGACCGCGCGTCGACGGTGGACTCGACCGCGAGCCGCAGCTTGCTGGCCAGCGTCCGCGGGCCGAGCTCGATACCCAGGTCGACTTCGCCGGAGAAGCCGAACGCGCCGGTACTCAGGTTCCAGCTGGCCGAGACGCCGGTGAGCTGCAAGTTCGCCAGCGGGCTCGGCAGCCCGACGTCGGCCAGCACCTCGCCGGTCAGTGCGGCCAGGGAGAGCTCGTCCAGTTGCCCGGAGACCGTCCAGCCAGGGCCGTAGCTGCCGCTCACCAGGATCTGCGATCCGGCCACCGCGATCGCGGCGCTGATCCCGCCGGCCGTCCCGCCGCCCTGCTTGTCGATGTCGACGCTCACGTCGGTCAGCCCGTAGTCGCCCACGGCGAGCTGGCCATCGTCGATCTGCACCGCCAGCGAGTAACCGCCGGACTGCGGCGCTGCTGACAGGGACAGCTTGCTTATCTCAATGTCGGGCAGCCCGCCGGCCGTCCCGAGCGTGCTCTCCAGCAGGGCCGTCAGGCTGATCGGCGTGGCAGAGGACAGCGACCCGCCAAGGGTGAAGTCAGGCAGCTGGGCATAGACCTCGACGGCCTTTCCGGCGATGGACATCGAGCCCTGCATGGTGATGAAGGCGAGCGATCTGGTCGCCCGGTTGATGCCCAGGTGCACGGACTGCAGCGTGATGTCGCCGAGTCCTACCGCCTGCAGCCCGGTCCGCACCTCGTCCTGGGCGGCGGCGATCGCGGCGATGGTTCCGATCGCGGGCAGGCCCGCCGAGCCCGTCAGCTTCATCTCCCAGACATCACTAGGATCCAGGCCGATGACCACGCTGACGTTCTGGCCGAGGTCGAGCGTGGCGTGGATGTTGCCGCCGAAGGAGTGCCTGGCGCCCGCGCCCGGTGATATCCGGTATGCGGTTGCGCACGTGACCCCGATCTGCGTGAGCACATGCTGGCCAGGCAGGATCTCCCACGTCGCATGCGATCCGGCGGTGAGGCTGAACTCCATCGTCGTGGTAGCGCCTGGCGCGTAGCCGAGCGACAGGGTGAATGAGCTGAGCTGAAGGTTGTCGAACAGCGGCACGTCGGCAGGCAGGTAGGACACGGCGCGCCCGTCGGTCGCGAGGGCCGCCGCGTCGGCGAGCGACAGGTTTCCTTGCCCGCCCTGTGACCACTCGAAGCGCAGCAGCGAGTTCGCGCCGAGCGAGCCGTTGAGCCTGATCGTGTCCCTGCCGACGGAGATGGTGGCCGTGACCGCGAGGTCGGCGGTCACCGGGGCGGCCTGCCCGTTCTGCTGGTAGGTCACGGTCGCGGTTTGCGTGCTCAGGGCATGCGCCGTCAGGCCCGGCAGCGCCCAGCTGGCATCCATCGCGCCGGATACGACCAGAGTGGCCGGCTGCCGGGCAGCCTTGAGCTGGATCTGGGGCTTGCGCAGCGTCAGGGATCGGGCCGGCAGCGTGGCGAGGAAGTCGTCGATGGCGCCGGCGCCCGCCGATCCCGCGGACAGTGTCAGGCTGCCGCCCAGCCGCGCCCGCTCCAGCGTGTCGTAGAGCCCTTGCAGGGTAGTCATGGGGAGTCCTTCTTGGCGCATCGGGCGGGGCGTGGCCGGGCGAGGGCGTGGCCGGGCAGCTCAGACGTGAGTGATGACCTGGGGGTTGTGTACGGCGTCCAGGTGGTGGTACCGCACGTTGAACTGGCCAACGGCCGGAGCCGCGAGAGCGGCGGCTGCCACGCCTGCCGCCCCGGCCGCGACCTCACCCAGGCCGGCCCGGGTGAGAGCGGCGGTAACGGCGTCCCGCAGTGACGGGCCGCCGACGCCGCCGACGGCGGTCCCTGCTGCCGCACCGGCTCCCGCCGCCGGGCCGCCCGGCGCCCCGGCGCCCATCGCCGCCAGGGTCACCGCGGTCGCGGTCTCCGCGCCCGTCGCCGGGAGGTTGATCGCCGCGGTCGCGGCAGTTGCCGCAGCCACGGCCGCGACCGCCAGGCCGGCGCTGGTCAAGAAGGCGCTGGCGGCTGGTGCCGCGCCCGAGGAGAGCGCAGCTTCCGCTGCTGCCGCCGCCGCCGTCGCGGCTGCCGCAGCGACCATCACGCCCGGTACCCCCCCGGTCGTCGCTGCGGCGTTGGCGGCAGCCTGAACTCCCAGGTAGAGCCCGCCGCGGACGTCGCTAGCTGACTGCGCGGCACTCACAATCACCCTGACGTGGCCAGCTTCGATCGGAAAGGCACCGGGGTCACCGGCGGTGAGACCGGCATCGCCGGCATGGCCGCGCGGCTCGGGCGGATCTGGCCACAGCGGGAACGGGTCCTGGTAGCCGGTCAGGTAGTGGTCGATCGGCCGGTTCGGCGGCGCAGGCGGTACCGCGGCATGGGCTGGAACGGGCGCCGCTCCGGTCGGGTTAGCGAGGAATCCGTCCAGGACGTTGATCGTCTCCTGGGCCGGATGGTCGTACTGATTCGACGTCCCGCAGGAGATGAACGCGGCCTCAGGCCGGAGCCTGCCCGCGAAGGCCCGCGAGGTCGCTGTGTTCGCCCCGTGGTGGCTGGTCTTCATCGCCAGCACCCGCCCTGCCGCATTGTTGGCGTTGTTCAGCAGGGTCTGGATCGAGTTCTCCTGAGCGGTCTCGATGTCACCGCCGACGTAGTAGCGGAAGCTGCCGAACGTCACCTCGACGGCCAGGCTCATCTCGTTGCGTGGGTCGACGCCCAGACCGCCTATGGGCCCGGCGATTCCGCCTCCGACCGTCCGCACATACCTGTTGGCCGCGATGAACCTCATCGTGGGCGCACCCACAGGGACGCCGCCAGCCACCCCGGCCCAGAGGATCTCCGCGGGGGCCGCCAAGGTCAGCAGCCAGTTAGCGGCCTGGTCGATGGTGGCAACGGCGGCCGGGACCGCCGGCGGTCCGACCTTGGCCGTGCCAACCATCGTCGGAGCCGCGCCGCCGCTGAGTACCCTATTGGTCACACGGGTGCGGCCTCCCCATCCGGCCGCGGCAAGTACCTGCCCATTGTCGTTCCGGCCGTTGATGGCCCGGATGTACCTGAGGTAGGTGTTGTCGAGCCCGGCGGCCGGCCACCCCTGGTCGTAGATGCGAGTGTTCGCATAGCGATTCGCCTTCAGGAGAAGCCGGGTAATGCCGTTGACATGATCCATGTCGTAGTGCGTTACGATCATGACGCTGAGCGTATTTCCGGCGCCGATCTGCTGACCGATATAGGCGTGCAACGCAGCCGCCTGCTCTCTCCGCCCGCCGTCAATCAGCGCAGACCTTATGCGCGGCGCCAGCCCGGCCAGGGGGGCGACCTCCCGTGCGATGACCAGCGTCGCGTCGCCGCTGGCTTTCACGTCGATGTGATGAATCTCAAGCTGCCATGGCACGAAAGCGGTCACCCAATCCGATCATGCAGCGACTTCGCCACCGCGGCGGCGGGAATAGCATGAAGGTAAGGTGATTCCTAGAATGCGCTCCCCCTAGAATTTCTAGACAATCACGGGGCTGACTTTCTAGACAATCACGGGGCTGACGAGCGTGTCAAGGGCGCTGCCTGTTCCTTGCCCGCGGGATTTCGGAATCCGGGAGTGCGGCTTGCGGCCCGAGTTGCGATTCTGGCCTGCCAGAAGATCCTGGTCGGCCAGATCGCCGCCTCCGCACCTCACGTCTGGCCAGGCGAGAGCCGGCGCCCGCGATGACCGGGCCGGGCAGCCGGCAGCTGCCCGGCTGCCGGCCGTCAGGACTATTACCCCGCGGCATCCCGGTCACCAGGGAACGGCCAGTGACTGGCCAGTGACTGGCAGGGAGCGCTCAATCGCCGACCTGGCCCGGCCGGGTTCGGGCCGCGAGGCTGCACCGGTGCCGCGGTTTTGCACTGGGGCCGCGGTTTGCGCTTCTCGCGCTGGCAGACGATGTCTCGTTACGATTGATCCTCATGCGGGCGGCCTGCGAGGCAGCCTGGCCGCCGCTGCTGTTTCGCTGGCGGAAGAGGGCGGAATTGGCTGACCAAGAGGGCGGAATTGGCTGACCGGTCCCCGACCTCGTTCGCGCAGTTACTCAGGCGGCTGCGCATCAGGGCCGGGATGACGCAGGAGGAGCTGGCGGAGGCCGCGCGGCTGAGCGCGCGTTCGGTCAGTGACCTGGAGCGGGGAGTTAACCTGACCGCCAGGCGGGAGACCGCCCGCCTGCTTGCCGATGCCCTGAACCTCGCGGGAGCGGAGCGGGCCGAGTTCGACCAGGCGGCCCGCGGGAAAGTCGGTCCTGACGCCAGGGCTGTGCAGATCGCCGGACCGATCACCAGCCCGGCCGCGGCCACGCGGACCTTGCCGCGTGACATCGTGTCGTTCACCGGCCGTGAGTTCGAGCTTGAGTGGCTGCTGGAAGCGGCATCTGGATCGGGCGGGCCGGGCGGAGCTGTGGGAATCTATGCGATTGGCGGGATGGCAGGGATCGGCAAGACCACCTTCGCCGTGCACGCGGCCCACCTGCTGACACCGCGCTTCCCCGACGGTCAGATCTTCCTGCCGCTACATGGGCACACGCCAGGGCAGCGGCCGGTCGATCCGGCCGAGGCGATCGCCAGCTTGTTGCAGACCGCCGGGATCGCGGTCGAGCAGGTCCCCCAGGGCCTGGAGGCACGGGTCCGGCTGTGGCGTGATCATCTAGCCGGCAAGCGGCTGCTGATCGTGCTCGACGACGCGATCGGGCACGAGCAGGTCCGGCCGCTCCTGCCTGGCACTTCCGAGAGCCTGGTGCTGATCACCAGCCGCCGTCACCTCACCGCTCTGGAAGACGCGCAGGCCATGAGCCTCAACACCCTGCCACCGGACAAGGCCGCGGACCTGCTGATCCGCCTCGCCGCTCGTCCTGGCCTCCAGCGAGGCGATCCGGCCGTCGCCGGGATCACCCAGCTGTGCGGCTACCTGCCGCTGGCAGTCCGCATGCTGGCCAAGCAACTGCACCACCACCCAGCCTGGTCCGCCGCCAAGCTGGCCGCGGATCTGGCCGCGGCCAGGGACCGGCTCGAAATGATGCAGGCAGAGAACCTGTCCGTCGCGGCCGCCTTCGACCTGTCGTATCAGGACCTGACCGGCGACGAGCAGCAACTATTCCGCCGCCTTGGCCTCTACCCTGGCAGCGATATCGACGCCTACGCCGCGGCGGCCCTGACTGGCGCCGATCTCGCGGCGGCCCGCCGCGTGCTGGAAGCGCTCTACGACCAGCACCTGCTCGCCGAGCCCGCACACGGCCGGTACAGCCTGCACGACCTGATCCGCGAGCACGCGCGGGCCGCCTCAGCCGCCGATCCGGCAGCCGAGTCCGCTGCGGCATTAGACCGGCTGCTCAACTACTACCTGCACACCGCCGCCGCCGCCGACGGCCTGATACCGCGCGGTCCCGCCAGGGTTCCGCGGATCACCGTTGCCGGGCCCGCTTACGCCCCGGAGTTCAGGAGCAGCGAGGACGCGGTCGGCTGGATGCACGCCGAGCGGCTGAACCTGCACGCCGCCATCGATCACTCCGCGATCCATCGCCGGCCAGGGCCCGCGGTCGCGCTTCCTGCCGCGATGCACGGATTCCTGCGCGGCCAGGGCTTCTGGGACCAGGCGGTCCTTCTGCACCGCATCGCGGCAAGCGCTGCTCGGCAGGTCGCTGATCCGCGGATGGAGGCCGCGGCTCTCACCAACATGGGGCATATCCAGATCCTGCTCACCGACTACCCAGCGGCTGCCACTAGCCTGGCTGACGCCCTGATCTTGTGTCACGACCTCGGCGACCGGCACGGCGAAGCCCGTGCTCTCACCGAGCTCAGCGTCCTGCAGCGCCTCACCAGGGACTATCCGGCCGCAATCCGCTCGGCGACGCACGCGCTGGCGATGTGCCGCGACGTACATGACGGACCAGGCGAAGCCGGGGCGCTGATCGAACTCGGTGCCATGCAGCACCGGGCAGGTGACTACCAAGCGGCGACCGCCAGCCTGACCACTGCCCAGAAGCTGTGCCAGGACATCGACAATAAGTTCATCGAGGCCAGCGCCCACGACCATATGGGCGGGCTGCACAGGGCGACAGAGAACTACCCGGCAGCCATTGCCAGCTATACCCGGGCAATGGAGCTATCGCGAGGCGTAGGCAACCGGCACGGGGAAGCCCTCGCTCTCGACAATCTAGGTAGCATCGAGCAACTGACCGGAAACTACACCAGCGCCGAGACCCTGCTTAGCCAGGCGATCCAGCTGTACCGCAGCACCGGCAGCCGGCGCGGCGAAGCTCGCGCGCTGAGCCGCCTGGCCGCCGTCCGGCAAGGGAGGTCCGAATACGAGCAGGCGGCCGAATACCTCTCCGCGGCGGTCAAGCTGAGCCGCGATATCGGCGACCACACATATGAGGCAACCTTCCTCAACGCCATGGGCGAAGTGGCGCTGCAATCCGAAGCGCCGCAGCAGGCATTGTCGTATCACCAGCAAGCCAGAATCGCTGCCCACGGCGCTTCCGCGGAAGCCGAGGAAGCCCGCGCGCTGGAGGGGATCGGCCGTTGTCACCTTCACGACGGGCAAGCTGGCCGGGCTGCCGAGCCACTTCGCCAGGCGCTGGAGATCTACCAGCGCATAGGGTCACCGAGTGCCGTGCGGATAGGGACGATAATCCGCGACCACATACTTTGATCACCGACGGCCGGAAGCAGGCGGATGCGTTCAACTGCCGCCGGCAGTCGGCGCAGGCAGCATGATGCGAGCATCCGCCGACGGCGACGGCGCGGTCTTGCGGGTGTGGCAGCCTGCGGACAGGAGCAGCGAGGCGGCGTAACCTGAGGTTCCTGGTTCATTCCCGGACGAAGGGGATCTTGATGCGCACGAGACTCGTTTTCGCCGGGGCGTTGGCTGTGCTCGCTCCTGCCACCCTCGTCCTGCAGCCGGCAGCCGCGTCAGGGACTCCAGTCACCCCCGCATTCACCAACACGCCCCTCATCTCTACCCTCCAGCTGCCCGGTGTCACGACCGCGCCGAACGCCAACTCCACCGGCAACAGCGAGCCAGCGATCACCTTCGGCCATGACGGGACCATGGCCGTCGACGGCCTGGCTTGGCTGCCGTTCCAGGTGAACCTCTGGAAAGGCAGCTTCGGGACGACGCCGTCGTACTTCGGCGCCATGGATACCGATCTGAACAACGTCGGCGCCGGCCGCACCACGTTTGGCGACGAGGACGCCGATGTCGAGATCACCTCGGCCGGCACGACCCTGCTCGCCGACCTCGACCTGATCATCAACCGCAACGGCAGCGGCGGCCAGCTCGGCGTCAATGTCACCCGGTGCCCGGCCGGGACAGTCGCGCCAAGCGGGTGCACGCACATCTTCATTGACACTGCGGGCGCGGATCGGGAGTGGATCACGACGGCAGGCACGAACGCCTGGCTGGCCTACCACGACTCAGGCAACAGCACGCTGATCCGGGTGAAGCGCTCCACAGACGACGGCAAGACCTGGTCAGCGGCCGGATCGCCGATCCCTGGCCAGGGCGCGGCCACCGGTGCCGCCACGTTCAACAACTCGATCGGCCCGATCGTGGCCGATCCGGGAACCGGTGTCGTGTACGAGTCGTACGCGGCAGGCGAGCCGAAGACGAAATCGACAAGCTCGAACTTCAACAACATCTACGTGTCGCGGTCGACCGACGGCGGCGAGCACTGGACCTCCACGCTCGTGTTCCATACCGCTCCGTTCACGAGGCTTAACAACTTCTGGCCGACGCTCGCGGTCGATCCGATCACCCACGCGCTTTACACCGCGTGGACCGATCAGCATGGCATCGCGCTGTCGCAATCCACCGACGGAGGCGTCACATGGTCACCAGCGGTCACCGTGTCGACCATCCGGACGACGGTGATGCCGTGGATCGCCGCGCGCAATGGCAAGGTCGACGTCGTGTACTACGGCTCGACGGCCGCATCGGTCGATGACACGACCGCGGTCTGGAACGTGTACGACTCCCAGTTCTCACCCGGCGGATGGACCGTCGAGCAGGTCAGCAACACGCCTAACCGGGTTGGCGCGGTCTGCATGGAGGGCGCGGGATGCGTCAACAACGTCAACCGGGAGCTACTCGACCTCTTCGAGGTCGCGGAGGATCCGCTGTCCGGCAAGGCAGCGGTGATCTACACCGATACGACGATCGATACCTGGACCGCCAACGGAGTGACGAAGGAACTCCCGGAGATCGTTCTCGCGTTCGAGCGGTAACGGCCAGCAGCGCCCGCGCATCGTCGGCCCGCTGCGCGCCACCGTGGCCACGGTGGCGCGCAGCACCGCTTTGGCACAGTGGGGCGGCACCGCACGGCGGCGGGAGGCTTCCGCGGGGGCTGGCCTGCCGGGGCGGGGGGTGGTCGGGCAGGCTTGTGCGGCATGTCGATGGTGCATGTGCGGGTGCTGAGCCCGGCCGATCTCAGCTCTGAGGTAGAGGCGGTGTTGCGCGGCCAGCCAGGTGCGACCAATCTGGTCGTGCTGCCAGGTGCGGCCCGCCAGCCCAGTGGTGACCTGATCCAGGCTGATATCGCCAGGGAGTGCGTCCAGGAGGTGGTCAGCGGGCTGCGGGAAATTGGTGTGGACCAGCGCGGCTCGATCAGCTGGCGCCCGGTGGAGACCGCGATCGGCGAGGGGATGCGCCGTGCCGAGCGGGACGCTCCCGGTGACGCCGCCGACGCCATCATCTGGGACGAGGTCCTGGCAAGCACCGGCGAGGATTCGGCGCTGACCTGGACGTTCATGGCGTTCATGGTGCTGGCGTGCCTGCTGGCGGCGATTGGCGTCGCGACCAACTCCCCGATCACCATCGTCGGCGCGATGGTCGTCGGCCCGGAGTTCGGCCCGCTCGCCGGGATCGCGGTCGGGCTGCGGCTGGGCCGGATGGACGCCGTGCGCCGCGGGATACTGGCACTGGCCGTCGGCTTCGCCGGTGCCATCGCGGTGACCTCCGCCGTGGCTGTCCTGTGGCGGGCTGGCGGCCTGGTCGATGCGCGCAACCTGGCCAACTCCACCGGCACCGAGTACATCTACCAGCCAGGCTGGTTCTCGCTCATCACCGCCCTGGTCGCGGGCGCCGCCGGGATGCTCTCGCTCACCTCCGCCAAATCCGCGGCCCTGGTCGGCGTGTTCATCTCGGTCACCACGATCCCCGCCGCGGGCAACGGGGCACTGGCCCTGGTCTTCGGCCGCTACCACGTCGCCGCAGGCTCAGCCCTGCAGCTACTCATCAACCTCACCGGCATCGTCGCCGCCGGATACCTGGTCCTGCTCGCCCGCGCCCGCACCCCCGCCCTGGCCGGACCGCCCAAGCACGGCCACACGACGCCCTGAACGCCACCCGGTATGCAGGATTAGAACATGAGGGTCAGGTTCGCGGGCAGCGGAGACGCGTTCGGCAGCGGCGGCCGCTGGCAGACCTGCATTCACCTATCGCACCCCGACCAGGTCATGCTCGCCGACTGCGGGGCCACCAGCCTGGCCGCGCTCAAGGCTCAGGGACTGGACCCCGGCGCGATCAGCGCGGTCGCCATCACGCACCTGCACGGCGACCACTTCGGCGGGCTGCCGTTCCTGATCCTGGACGGCCAGTTCTCCCGCCGGACAGCGCCGCTGCTGATCGCCGGCCCGCCCGGCACCGCTGCCCGGCTGACCCAGGCCATGGAAACCCTGTTCCCCGGCTCCAGCCGCGCCCGCCGCCGGTTCACGGTGCAGGTCACCGAGCTGACCCCCGACGGCACACCGGCACAGCTCGGCGCCGCCATCGTCCGCGGCTGGCAGGTCGAGCACCCGAGCGGCGCCCCGCCGCTGGCACTGCGCATCGAACTCGGCGGAACCACATTCGCCTACTCCGGCGACACCGCATGGACCCCGGTACTGGCCGAAGCCGCACGGCACGCCGACCTCTTCGCCGCCGAAGCCCACACCTACGACCAGCCAGTGCCCTACCACCTGAACTACCAGACGCTCCGCGAGCACCTCGCCGACATCCAGGCCAGCCGAACCGTGCTCACCCACATGTCCGCCAGCATGCTCGCCAGACTCGCCGACACCGACATACCAGCCGCCTACGACGGCATGACCACCGACCTGTGACCGGCCATCATCCGTTCCGGCTAGCTGGCATCGATCGGCGTGATGATGCCGGCCCTGCGCCTCTCCCCTGTCCTGGGTGGCGCCGGTCCACCCGCGATGGCGGTGCTTGTGGCGTCTTGCGCCGCGCCCGGTTCAGCGGTGCACTGGTCCGGTGAGCACTGGCGAGCTGGTCGGGCCTGACGTGGCCAGGGCCAGGTTCCGGGCCGGGCTGCGGGTGCCGACCGCGGGCTGGGCGCCGGGCTTCGCCCAGGCCAACCTGATCGTGCTTCCGCAAGATTCGGCCACCGAGTTCGAGCTGTTCGCCCGCCGCAATCCCAGGCCCTGCCCGCTGCTGGACGTCACCGAGCAGGGCAGCGGGGTCACCAGGCTCGCGCCCGGTGCCGACCTGCGAACCGACCTGCCCGCCTACCGGATCTGGGAACATGGCAGGTGCGTTGCCGAACCCGGTGACATCACCAGGCACTGGCGGGATGACCTTGTCGCCTTCCTGACCGGCTGCAGTTTCACCTTTGAACGTGCGCTGCTGGCAGCTGGCGTCCCGGTACGTCACGTCGAGCAGCACACCAACATCCCGATGTACGTCACCAACCGGCCCTGCCGGCCAGCCGGCCGGTTCGCCGGGCCGCTGGTCGTCTCGATGCGTCCGGTACCGGCTGGCCTAATCGCCACCGCCGCCGAGGTGACCGCCCGTTACCCTGCCGCCCACGGCGCACCTGTGCACACCGGCGATCCGGCAGCCTTGGGCATCACCGACCTGTCGAAGCCCGACTTCGGCGATCCGGTCGCTCCGCAGCCCGGCGACATACCCGTCTTCTGGGCCTGCGGCGTCACACCGCAGAGCGCGCTCACCACCGCCCGGCTCCCCTTTGCGATTACCCACGCACCTGGCCACCTGCTGATCACCGACATCCCCGACACCGACCTGCAGCTCAGAGCTTCCCAATCGTGACGACGACCCCGGCGCCAGTCGTTGCCACCGGCCACCTGCCCGACCGGCGGGCACCGGGTTACCGCCGCCCCGCCACCGATGCGCACGTCAAGTCCCCCAGCGGCCTCGCGCGCCTGGCGCAGGGCCTCCTGCGGCGTGGCGTCGATGAAGTGGAACGCGGTGCTGTCTCGCGCTCCGCCGCGACGCCAGGAACTCTTGTCCGTCATCCCGGTCCTGGCCCTGTGGTCCCGTCCCGGCCGCTGCGCCGGGGTCGCGGCCCGCACTTGGCACCGATTGGGTGCGGACGAAAGCCGCAAATCAGGGCACGGATTGACTGTAACCCGTGCAAAGTGCGGCTCGCCGATGCTGGCGGGGCCAGCGTGACGGAAGTGATCGGATGGATGGCGCCGCCGTGCCCTGGGGCCGACCTGGGCGCCGGCGCTGCCTGCACCGTGGCGACGTCCGAGATCGTGACCTCGTGCGCCAGCACCTTCCGGATGGCGCAAGGCCGACGCCGAGGTCCCGCAGCGTGCCGATCAGGCCGAAACGCACCAGCGCCTCGGAATCATAGAGCCGGTAGCCGGCCGGGGCTCGGTCAGCGGGCGGCACCAATCCCTCGTCCGACCAGAACCGGATCGTTCTTGACCGTCGGGCCAGTCAGCCGGGCTAGTTCACCGATCGAAATGAGCGTGCCGCCAGCCATACCTGCCACTGTGAGCCCTCCCCCTGCTGGAGTGTCAGCTCGTCCCGGGGTCGGGCTGGGCGCGGCTTTGCCCGGCCGGGCGGAGAGGTCTGTGCCTGGCGCGGCACAGACCTCTCCGCGAGATGAGCGGGCGTCAGCAGACCTGAGCGACCACAGTGCCTGTTCCGGCGTGGCTGGGGTCGGGCTGGTAGCCAGGATTGGTCTTCACGACCACGATGTGCGGCGTGTCACCGGAGATCACCGAGCCATTCTGGGCGATCGAAGTGGATACGATCACGCCCATGTAGCTGGGCAGCGGCGCGGCGGGTGGCGGCGTGCTGTTGCCCGGATCGGTGTTCCACCTGGTGTCGCACGCCGGACGAGCGGCGCCGTCTTCGAATCCCTTGAACGACGATGGCGCCGGGCCCCCGGCCAGCGGGTTGTTCTGGGCCCACTGTGACCCCCAGAACGTCACCGCGGTACCGGTGGCGCGTTTGGTGTTGCCGATCACGAAACTGCCGCCGCTGCTGAAGGCGAACACGATCACGTGGGTCTTCGCGGTCGCGGTACTGCCGCCGTCATCGGTGATGCTGATCGTGATGGTGTACGGCCCCAGCGCCGCATAGGTGTGCGTCCCGCCCACCGTGAACTGCCCGGGGCCAGTCGTGGTGACCGTGCCCGCACCGGTGTTGCCGTCACCCCAGTCGATGGTGGTCGAGCCCCCGCCCGCGGTGAAGTCGCTGACGGTGGCGCCAGGGTTGGCGTCGGTGAAGGTGGCGAGCGTGCCGCTTACCGGGTTCGTCGAGACGAAGTCGGGGCTGCCGGACGCGGCCAGCGCGGCGTCGGTCACGGTCGCGGCGGCCCTCGCGGCGGCAGGACCGCCTGGGTCGTCTGGGTCGTTGATGCTGACCGCGACCGTCGGCGTACCCTCATCTGCGTAGGTATGACTGCCTGAGACCGAGTATTGGCCGCCGCCAAGCGAGGTTATGGTTCCGGCCGTGGAGCTGCCGTCGCCCCAGTCGATCGTTGCCGTGTCGCTGGCCGCCGAGTCAGCCGGGTCGCTCGCGTCGGAATCCGTGAAGGTCGCTACCGTCCCGGAGAACGCCTGGCCCTCGACCGCGCTGACCGCCACGGGTGTGGCCGCGATGGGGAATTCCAGTGATCCCGGCGTAACATTCCCTTCAAGCCCGAAGTAAGTCGAGCCGCCCGGCTGCAGCCCGCCATTGGTGAAATTGACCGTCCCGTGATCAGAATCTGTGACCGTGAAGGTATTGTCCGGGCCCTCATATCCGGTTGTGCTCGTGCTGAACGGGCAGCCCGGGGCCTGCGGCGCGGTCGCGCCGGCGCAGATCCCGTCCCCGTCGAACCCGAACGCATCGGAGGCGGAGGTGAGCGTCAGCGAGTTCACAGGGAAGCTCGACTTGTTCAGGACCCCGATGAGCGTGTCCTCGACCGGCGGGGTATCGAAAGGACCCTGGCCAGGGTCGGTAAGAACAGTGACCGACCCGTCTGGTTCGATGATGAACAGGACCCCGCAACTGCTGTCATTACCGACCGCAGGGCACTCATTGAATGGCGGTGTTTCCGACGTGCCGCCGGTGCCCGCGAAGGCGGGCCCTGCCAGGAACACGCCGCTCAGCGGAACGGCCAGGGCCAGCGCGGCGACCGCTAGCGGCCGCCTTGCCCGGCCCGTCCAGAATTGTTTCGTATCCATAAGAATATGCGCGGAATCACCGCGCTCCCCTTCCATGATTGGCCTTGACGCCGCCATCGGCGGCTGGCCCGCAGATTACAGCCCGGCCGGCCGGCGCCGCCATCAACGCAGAACAGTTACCGAAACTCGCCCGCTAAGCGATATAGGCACGCATTAGGCAGCCCTGCACCAGTTATTACCAGTCGCGCAGCCGACTGCCCGCATTGAGGACATCGGAACTGCCGGGAATCACATCACGCGCGTGTTGCTAGATCAAACGAGGCAACCGCTGAGCGATCTGGCGCTAGATCCGGCGCGCGATCGTGATGATCTCCCGGCTGGCGCCGGTGACAGGCCCGCGGTGCCAGTCGCCGTACTGTGCCCCGGTCACGAAGCCGGCCCCGGCCAGGAATGTCCCCAGCGCCGGCCCGTCAAGGAAACGCAGGCTGGCGCGATCAGCGCGCAGAACTCTGCCATCCGGCCCGCTGGTCGACTCGGTGAGCGTCACGACGTCGCCGACGACCGATTCGACGTGGTGCCAGACGCGTAGCGTGCGCCCGGCCGCGTCCACGACCTCGGACGCATTCGAGGGATTCCAGCCCTCCCAGGCGCGCGCCTGCGGGTGACGCGTCTCGAATACGAATCGGCCGCCGTCACGCAGCGACCTGCGGATCGCGGCGAGCGAGGCGCGCAGCTCGTCGTCGCCGACGAGGCACTGGAACGCGTGGCCGGTCATCGTCGCCAGGTCGAACTCGCGGTCCCATGACGCCTGTGCGGCCGCCCCGGCCACCCACTCGATGTCGGCGCGCCGGCGCGCCCGATCGAGCGCCGCCAGGTCCGGGTCCAGCCCGACGAGGCGGCCGCCATGCCCGCGCCCACGCGCCTGGCTCAGCATGACGCCCGTTCCGCAACCCACATCCAGCACGGAACCGGCGCCCATCACAAGATCCAGGTAGAACGCGTCGCCGGGATGCCGCGAACCGTCCCACGGATACAGCAGGTCATAGAGTTCGGCGACGTCCGCGTCGGAAAGCACCGCCCGAGCATCCCACGAACCACCGCCGGTCATCGATCCGATTTTGACCGGCACGCCCCCGCACACCGTCGCCGCCTACGCACCGGCGCCGCCCACGTCACCGTCGCCGCCTGGTAGCCAGCGCGCCTCTGTCGCCACCTGGCCGGCGCCCCGGCGCCGCGGCGTGGAACCGGGCAGGTGATCGCCACCTGGCCGGCGCCCCGGCTCGACCGGGCGGAGGCGGAGCCGCAGCACCAGGATCAGATCTGCCGACGCCTGGCCCAAGCCGCCGCCGCGCCGAACGGTCGCGACATGGAAAACCCGGCCCACGAAGAGCCGCGTGATCTATGCGGCCACCCCACCAGCCCAGCCACTCGCTGGCGTGGCCGGGCACAGCCCGACACGCCGGGACCGGCCAGAGGGCCAACATAGGCAATGTCACATCGGTGCGGAAACAGCGTATGCATTGTCACATCGACCACGTTGGCCGCAGCCCCGCCGGCGGGTGCGGCGACCGGCGGCCGGGCTGGCGGGTGCGGCGACCACCGGACGGGCGGTGCGGTGGGCGGCGACCGGCGGCGGGGGCGTTGCCAGCCCGGCGCCATCGCTGCTGCGCGCCGTCCCGGTGCACTTCTACCTGTTTGACGTGCTCTGCGCCGAAGGCCGCGACACCCGCGCCCTGCCACTTCGCGAGCGGAAGAAGCTGCTGGCCGGCTTGCTGCCGTCCGCGACCCGTTGCGGTTCACCGAGCACCGCGAACGCGACGGTGCGGCCTACTGGGAGCAAGCCTGCCGCGACGGCTGGGAAGGCCTGATTGCCAAGCGAGCCGACGCTCCCTACCGCAGCGGCCGCAGCAGGGACTGGCTGAAGTTCAAGTGCGAGAACGCGCAGGAGTTCGTCATCGGCAGCTACACCGACCCGCAGCGGTCCCGTGTCGGTCTCGGCGCGCTGCTGCTCGGTTACTACGACAGCGACGGCGACCCGGTGTATGCGGGGAAGGTCGGCACCGGGTTCGACGTTCGGACGCTCCGCAGCCTGCGCGGCAAGCTGGCCAAGCTGGAACGCGATCAGCCGGCCTTCAGCCAGGGCAAGCTACCGGGCCGACGGGGGGTGCACTGGGTCGAGCCGCAGCTCGTCGGCCAGGTCGGCTTCACCGAGTGGACCGAGGACGGCCAGCTCCGCCACCCGCGCTTTCAGGGCCTGCGGGATGACAAGAGACCCGCAGACGTGGTCAGGGAAATGCCGTCATAGCCGGCCGGCCGGGCCGGGGACACGTCGCGCTCCGTGGCCACGGCCAGCGGCTGCGGCCTGACGCACCGTACCGGTTCAACCGCGGGCTGCGGCGGCGACGCTGATCAGATGGCTGATCAGGGGCAGCGCGGGCAGCCTGGCGAGGGTGTCCGAGACCTCGTCGCTGGCGTACTGGCGGTCCTCGGGGCCGGCGGCCGCATCCAGCGCGACGCTGGCCTGGCTCTGCAGGAAGTTCAGCCTGCCAGCGATGTACATGCCGAACGACTGCTCGTCGTGCAGGCGGCCAGGACCACCCGCAGCGTGGTAGGCGGCGAGGGTGCGCTCGATCGCGGCGTCATCTGCCTGGCCGTCGTCGTGGATGTGCCAGAACGCCAGAAGCGCGGCGAGCTCCCGGTCCGGGCAGGCGGGCCCGGCGTCGTCCCAGTCGAGCAGGACCAGGTTGCCGGAACCATCGACCAGCACGTTGTCCGGATGCAGGTCCCGGTGACAGGTCACCAGCTGGTCACGGGCCGCGGGAGTCACCAGACCTGCCAGGGCGGCCAGCAGGTCGGCGCGCCCGGCCAGCGGCTCGCCCCAGCTGGCTCCCTGCGCGTGGGCGGCGGCAGCGAGCCGATCCCAGGTCGCCGGGCCAGGAACCGTCTCGTACCACGGGTCAGGCGCACCCTGCGCGGGCAGGGCATGCACATGCAGCCTGCCGAGGATGTCGCCGATCCGGGCGGCCAACGCCGGGTCTGACAGGTCAGCGGGCGCCCCATCGATCCATTGGTAAAGCCGCAGCCACCGATCACCAGCATCGCCGGCCAGCGGCGCGACGAACCGCCCGCCGCTGCCTGGCACGCTGCCGGGCAGCCGGATGCCAGCAGCCTGCACATGCGCCGTGAACGCCGCTTCCCTGCGCACCGATTCCTCGCCGGGCTCGACGAACAGCTCCTTGACCGCATAGCGTTCCGCGCCCAGATCCAGCCGCCAGATCCGTCCAACCGCACCCCGTGACACCGGGATGATCGATGCACCAGGCCCGCCGGTAAGCCCGAAGGCCGCGCAGACGAACTCGACGGCCAGGGCCGGACCTCTGACCGCTGCTACCTGGTGCACGACGCTGCGCCCTCCGTCCCGTCCGTGGCTGGATCACGCTGACCGGGCTCGCGCAACCGGCCAGGCAACTGGCGCTTGGCACGCTCGTGAGCGGCAGCCGGCGGCAGCCGGCGGCAGCCGGCGGGCCGGACAGCATGGCAGCCGCCCTCGACATCATCCCGCCGGCCGGGCGGAACCTGGAACCGGGGCCGTCAGGAGCCTGTCATCGGGAGCGGCCGGAACCTGGAACCTGGCAAGCTGGAACCTGGCCAGCTGGAACCTGGCCAGCTGGAACCTGGCCAGCTGGAACCTGGCCGCTCAGAACTGGCCGGACTGTACGCATAGGCTCTTGCTTCGTGCCCTTTGCTGACGAGGTTCGTGATGTGGCGGTCGTGCCATACCTGGACGCCGTGACGGCGCCGAGCCGTCACCAATGGCCGCAGCGACCACGCGGACGGCGTGGCAGCGATGATCACACCTGGCCCCTCACATGACCGTGATCGTGGTGTCCGGAGCGCCGGGCACCGGCAAGTCGACGGTGGCCGCAGCGCTGGCCGACCACTTCGGATGGCCCCTGCTCTGTCTCGACATGCTCAAAGAGGCGCTGGCCGACGTGCTGGGCTGCGGCGACGAGGACTGGTCCGACCGGGTCGGCGATGCGGCCGCGGAGATCGTCTTCCGGCTGTCCGCGCAGTTCCCCGCGGCGGTCGCCGAGGGGTGGTGGCGGGGGGCGCGGCGGGAGCGTGCCCGGCAGGAATTCGCCGGCGCGGTGGAGGTCTTCTGCCGATGCGATCCGCAGGTGGCTGCGGCACGGATGCGCAGCCGGCCCGGCGCCGGCCGTCACCCGATCCACCGCGATGTGATCAACCCCTCGCTGCTGGACCGTGCCGCCGCGGTTGCGGCGGCCGTTACCCCGCTGGGCCTGGGCTCCGCGCTCATCGAAGTAGACACCCAGCGGCCCGGCGCACCCGCTACCGCGGTGACCGCGGTAGCGGAGGCCCTCAGCCGGTGAGCCTTATGTGCTTGCCGCGCCGCCAGGCTTGATGTTCTGGTTGATGTGGAAGGTGTTGTCTGGGTCGTAGCGGTCCTTGACCTGGGCGAGCCGGCCATAGTTGCCGCGATAGGACGCTTTGACACGGTCCTGGCCCTCGTCGTCCATCAGGAAGTTGACATAGGCGCCGCCGGCCGAGGTCGGGTGCAGCTCCTGCCAGTAGTCCCTGGCCCATCGCGTGATGAGGCCGGCGTTGGCCGGGTCCGGGTCGACGCCCACGATCACGCCTGCCCAGCCGCCGCCTCGGTAGGCGAAGGCTGTCGCGTCGGCGGGCACGCGGCTGACCGCACCGTCGATCGGGTACAGGTGCATGGTGGAGTGGCCGGTCGGCAGCCGCTCCCCGTACTCGCGGTGCACGTCGATCGCGGCGTCGGAGATCTCGTTGAAGAAGTCCGCCCGCCAGTACCACTGCAGCCCGGCTGGGTAGAGCCCGTCGAACGCGCTCTGCAGCACGTCGAACGGCATGGCCGCCAGGCCGACCAGCAGCGGAGAGCCATAGGTCTTGACCGGCTCAAGCACTGCGTCGGCCCGGTCGTGCGATCCGGTATAGCACCAGACGATGACGCAGGACTTGCGGCCCCACAGTGCCTCGGGGAACGGCGGAGCAGGCGGGATCGTGATCAGGCCGATCCAGCCGCTCAGCTCCTCCGGCAGCGATGGCAGCAGCTCGCGGTACCAGCGCATCACGTCAGCGGTGTCGGCCAAGTCGTACAGCACAGGGCCGCCGATGATCGTGCCGCCGTCGCCGATGTCATTGCAGCGGAACGTGAACGACGTGACGACGCCGAAATTCCCGCCGCCTCCGCGCAACGCCCAGAACAGGTCGCTATGGGAGTTCTCGCTGGCGGTGACGAACGTGCCGTCGGCGAGCACTACATCGGCGGCCAGGAGGTTGTCGACGGTCAGTCCGAAACGCCGGGACAGATAGCCGATGCCGCCTCCGAGCGTCAGGCCGGCCACACCGGTGGAGGCGAGGAAGCCCGAAGGGGTGGCCATGCCGAACGCTACGGTCGCGTGGTCGACGTCTCCCCAGGTGCATCCGGCATCGGCGCGCACGGTGCGATTCTCCGGGCTGACCGTGGTGCTGCGCAGCCGCGAAAGGTCGATGACCAGTGCATCGTCGGCGACTCCGAGGCCGCCTGCGTTGTGACCACCGCCCCGGACCGCGATCTCGACGCCGTGCTCGCGGCCGAACCGCACGCAGGAGATGACGTCGGCGGTGTCGCGGCAGCGCGCGATCGCGGCCGGGTGCTTGTCAATCATCGCGTTGTAAACGGCACGCGCGCGGTCGTACTCCGGGTCGCCCGGCCGGATCAGGTCGCCGCGCAGCGCGGCGGCAAGCTCGTCATAGGGCGCGGTGGTGATGCGTGCAGGTGCGGTAGTCATGGGGCTCCCCCGTCGGTTGAGTTGCTCGGCGTTCAGGCATGCCGACGTTATGACCTGCGGCGTTCGCGAAGCGTTCGAGCCGGTGCGGGAGGTCAGGCAGTCGGGCGAACGCCCAGAGCCAGCAGCCGTACGCCTCGCTGGCGCAGGTCACGCCCGCAGCGCTCGGCCAGGGCCGCGCTTCCGTGGGCGGACGCCATCGCCGCCGCTGCGCGCAGCCGCGAGACGGCGGCCTCGTCGTCGTCATACGAGGCGCGCATCCGCATCACCTCGGGCAGCCACCACAGGTCGTCGCGGGCCCGCCCGGCGACCAGAGCGGCGTCGAGGGTTGCCCGTGCGGCTTCAACCTGGTTGTCGCGCGCCGACAGGTCGGCGAGCAGGGACAGCCAGTACGGCATGCGGGCAAACGAGCCTTGCAACTTGAGATTACCGATGCCCTGCCTGGCCAGGCCGATGCCTGACCCGTCCTGGCGCGACCAGCCATCGAGTATCAGCCCCCACTCACGGTAGTAGGCGAACCCGTACTGATCGCACAGCTCGCGCAGTTCGCCGACGGTCCCGCTCAACTCCGGCATGTCATGCCGCATCTGGTGGGCGACGGAGCCGTAGGCCAGGGCCACGGCCAGGCAATACGGGTGGTCGATCGCACGGGCGAGTGCGATGGCCCGCTGACAGGCGGACAGGGCGTCGTCATCGTCGCCAAGCAGCCAGTGAGCGTGCGCTGCCCAGGCCGTGCTCTGCACATCGGCCCTGGTGCCGATGCTGAGCCAGACGGCACCGCCTGCCAGCTTGGCGGCAAGCTCGAGATGACGCAGTCCCTGCGCTGGCATCCCGAGGCTGACGGCCGACCCGCCGACAGCGAAATGAGCCTGGCCGCTCAGCTCGGAGTCGGGGTCGACAAGGGTAAGGGCGCGGGTAGCCACCTGGTACCCGTCCGCGATGCGCCCCTGAACGAACCGCGACGCCCACAGCGCGACCAGGCCAGTGATGGTCGAGGTCTTGGCGCCAAGGGACTCCGCGAGGTAGATCGAACGCTCGAGTGTCTGCCGCAGCTCAGGCGACGTGTAACCGTACCTGGCATTGAGCGGCGCCGCCATCGCCTCAAGGACCGCTAGTTCCTGGTTGTCCCTGTCTCTTCCGGCAGGCAGGTTCCCGACGATCGACAGCGCCTCCTTGTGCAGCCGGATCGCCTCGGCATGAGCAAATACTCCTGCCGCGACATCGGCCGCCCGCCGGCAGTACGCCAGCGCCCGCTTCGGCCGCCCGCCGCGCGAATACTGCGCCGCGAGCTGGGCCGCCACCGCGTCCGTGTCGTCGGCGTGGAGCAGCTCGAGGCCCTGCGCGAGACGCCGGTGCAGCAGCCACCGCTTTGGCGGGCTGACCTGCGCGTATGCCGTGTCGCGCAGCAAGTCGTGAGTGAAGTCGTACCCGTCACGGAACTCATGCATGATCCGGCGCCGCCACAGCTCGTCGACCGCCTCAACGACAATGTCGGCATCGAGGTCGCTCGCCTCGGTGAGCAGATCAAGAGTGAAGTTGGTCCCCACCGCGGCCGCCAGGCCCGCCACCTCGCTGGCTGCCGCCGTCGCCTGCTCAAGACGCTTGCGCAGCACGGCCGTGAGGTCACCAAGCAGGGGTGAAACGCGGAGATCGACGGTGCTGCGCACTGCCTCGATGACATACAGCGGGAAGCCTCCCGTTGTCGCGTACAGCAGCTCCGCGTCGGCCTCTGGCAGCGGCTGCCCGGAGACCGCCTGGGCGAGATTCGCCGTGTCAGCGGCTTCCAGCGGGCTGAGGGAAAGCTCGGTGAGCAGTCCGGTGGCCCGCATCCTTACGGTCCAGTCCGCGAGTTCAGGATCTTCGCGCAGGGCGTCATCGCGCAGCGTCGCGGCGACCAGGACCTGGGCGCCTGGGGCCAGCCCGAGGCAGAACGGGAGGAATTCCAGTGTCTCCTGGTCGCACCACTGCAGATTGTCCAGGATCAGCAGCAGCGGCCGGCCGACCGCAAGCAGCGCACGGGCGAGGCCCTCGAAGAATCGGTGGCGTTGCCAGGCGTCGGCCATCGCTCTGGAGCTCGCACCGCGCCCGCCGCGGCCAGCAGACGGCACCAGCCTGCCGACCTCGACTCGCCAAGCCTGGTCGAGAGTCGCCGTAGCTGCCTGGACGGCGGGGTTTCGCAGCCAGTCAGCCACCGGCGTCAGCGCCAGCCGCCCCGGAGTTCCGAAACACTGCGTACTTGCGACCAGCGCGCCGTGCAGCCGTGCCATCCCGGCGACCTCGGACACCAGGCGTGTCTTCCCCACGCCCGCGCCCCCTTGGACCAGGACCAGGCCAGGCCGCCCGGCCACGGCCGTCCGCCACAGGTCCTGGAGCTGGCCAAGTTCCCGTGCCCGGCCGACGAGCTGTGCCGCGGCGAGCCCTGACCGGCGGCCGGCGGCCCTGGGCGTCACGGCAGGTGATGCGGCCGGGCCCGGGTGCGCCATCAGGCGCTGGAAGGCCCTTCGCGTGGCCGGGTCAGGGATGACGCCGAGCTCCCGCTCCAGGACCGAGGCGCAATGGTGGTAGGTGCTCACCGCGCTGGCTCGATCACCGAGCTCCGCCTGCAGTTGCATCAGCGTGCGGTAGCCAACCTCCTCAAGCGGTTGCAGCTGGACCCGGCGGCGGGCGGCGTCCACCGCACTGGACAGGTCACCTGTTCGCGTCGCCGTGGCGCAGACCAGGTCACACAGGTCCACGCACTGGCGTTCAAGCTGCGACCTGACGTCGGCCAGCCAGTCGTCGTACCCGCCAGGCAGCAGGTCGCCCCCATACTCCGCGATCGCCAGGCACGCGTGCGCCAGAACCCCCGCGCTGTCACCGGCGGCTGCCGCCGCCAGAGCGGCCAGGCGCTCGATGTCGAAGACGCGGGCGTCGACGCGGCAGGTCCCCGTGTCACGCCAGCACAGATCCGTGGCCGTCACGACCAGCGACGGCTCACCTCCCAAGACCTGGCGCAGATGATGCAGTTCGCGGCGCAGGTTCGTCAGCGCCTGCGCGTCCGTCGAGTCCGGCCAGAACAACCCGGCGATCCGCTGCCTGGGCTGGGGCGATCCGGCATGCGTGACCAGAAAGGCAACGAGGGCAACCGCGCGCGACGAACACGGCCGGACGCCGGTCCCGCCTTCGGTGATCGCTTGCTCCCCCAAGACAGACACATGCAGCATGTCGATGCCTCCCAAGACCTCAGGCTAGACCCCGCAGCCGCAGGTCAGCGCGGTCAGGACCAGCCTTGCCGCCGCCGGATCGCCGTGGCAGCCTACCGCCTGCGAAGGAGCATGAGCGCCAGCAGCTCATAGCCCACGTGAGCGGCGGCGATCGCGGTCAGCTCGGCGTGGTCGTACGCGGGCGAGACCTCGACCAGATCGGCGCCCACCAGCGGAAGGCCGGCCAGCCCGCGGAGAATGCCGAGCAATTCCCTTGAGGTCAGCCCGCCCGCCTCCGGCGTTCCTGTCCCGGGAGCGTGCGCGGGATCGAGCACGTCGATGTCGATCGACAGGTACAGCGGCGCGCTGCCGACCCGCTCGCGGATCCTGTCGGCTACGACGTCGGCGCCGAGGCGCCCCACCTCCATCGCATCCACGACGCGGAAACCGAGCTCGGCATCCTCCGCCAGGTCGCGCTCACTGTACAGCGGGCCGCGGATACCGATGTGCAGGCTCCGTTCCCGCAGGAACAAGCCCTCCTCGGCGGCGCGCCTGAACGGCGTCCCGTGGGTGAGAGGCGCGCCGAAGTAGGTCTGCCAGGTGTCGAGGTGCGCGTCGAAATGAACCAGCGCCACCGGCCCGAACCGGCGCCTGGTCGCCCTCAGCAACGGGTAGGCGATCGTATGATCGCCGCCGATCGCCAGCAGGTGTCCGGCGGCGGCGAGCAGTTCGTCGGCGCCAGCCTCGATCTGGCCGACCGCCTCGTTGATGTCGAACGGATTGCACGCGATGTCACCAGCGTCGGCGACCTGCTGTGCGGACAGCGGCGCTACCGCAAGCCCGGGATGCCAGGGCCGCAGCAGCCGCGAGCCCTGCCGTACTGCCGACGGACCGAAACGGGCGCCAGGGCGGTACGTGGTACCGCTGTCGAACGGCACACCGACGACCGCGACATCACACTGATCAACCTCATCACGCCGCGGCAGCAGCGCGAATGTCGGCGGTCCGGCGAACCGGGGCGTCCTGGTCGCGTCGACTGGCCCCTTCACGCGAACGATTTCCAAGATCGCCAGATCCCGCTGAGCCGCCAAGCCGAAGCTGTCACGTTTGGTTCCTCCTCAAGCGCACAGTACGGCAGCGCTGGCCAGCGATGCTGAGGCAGCCTGCGCTGGGCCCTGGCGCCCGCGCGCTTGGGCCCACGGCGCCGGAAGCGCCCGATTAGGCTGGGCGGGTGCTGTTCGAGCGGCGGTTGCGGGAGGGGATCAGCCAGGGCCAGATCGTGCTGGCGTTCCGGCGCTGGAAGCGCTGCCAGGTGGTCGCTGGCCACCGGTACCGTACCGGCGCCGGCCTGGTCGAGGCGGTGTCGGTCGATGTCGTGACCGACGCGGGCATCGATGCGGTGCAGGCACGCGAGGCGGGGTACGGCAGCGTCGGCGAGCTGCTGGCCGGCCTGCGGGGGAACCGGGACCTGCCGCTGTACCGGATCCGGTTCCTGCCAGTCAATGAGCCCGATCCGCGAGACGAGCTCGCCAGCTCTCCAGCGGAGACCGCCGGCGACCTGGCCGCGCTGACCGCGCGGCTTGCCCGGATGGACGCCGCCAGCACGCGCGGGCCGTGGACGACGGCCATCCTGGCCCAGATCGACGCACGGCCAGGCATCGTATCCACCGTCCTGGCCGACGAAAGGGGCTGGGCGCGGCAGGACTTCAAGGCCCACGTCCGGCGCCTGAAGGAACTCGGGCTGACCGTCAGCCTGGACACCGGATACCGGCTGTCACCGCGCGGCGAGTACTACCTGCGGCACATCCGCGACCATCTTGCCGGGTGACCTACCCCGCGGGGCGATCGGCGCCACGATCGTGGCAACATAGCCGGGACTGGAGCTTGTTGATAGGGAGGCGTCATGCCGAAGATCACGCGGCTGGGCCGGGTGATGGTGCCGGTGTCCGACCAGGACGAGGCGATCAGGTTCTACACCGGCATGCTCGGGTTTTCCGTGGTCGCCGACGTGCCGTTCGGCGACAATGACCGCTGGGTCGAGGTCGCCCCGCCCGGCGGGGGCACCGCCCTGGCCCTGGTCCCGCCCCAGGGCGATTACCAGCCAGGCCGGATGACCGGCATCGCACTCGAATCACCCGACCCGCGCGCCGATCACGCCGAGCTGCGCAGCAAGGGCGCAGACGTCGATGCCGAGCTTATGGGCGGCGACGGCACGGTGCCGCTGCTGTTCTTCCTCAGGGACAACAACAACAACCAGCTCATGATCGTACAGGCCTGGTAGCGGCCCGGCGCTCCGCCAGGCCGGAGCCACGGGTGACGGGTCGGGTTCATGGCCGGATCGGCGCCGGATCTCGACATCATGCCGGGCGCTGGTCAGTATGAGGTGGAACTCTGACATCCGGGAGGCCGTGTGCCTGACTACATTATCGTTGGCGCAGGCTCGGCCGGATGCGTGCTCGCGGCCAGGCTGACCGAGGATCCCGATGTCCGGGTAACCCTGATCGAGGCCGGGGCGCCCGATACCGCACCCGAGATCCATATTCCTGCGGCGTTCGGGAAACTGTTCCAGTCCAAGTGGGACTGGGACTACCTGACCGATCCTGAGCCCGGTCTCGATTCCAGGCGCCGGTACCTGCCCAGAGGCAAGATGCTGGGCGGCTCGTCGTCGATGAACGCCATGATCTACATCCGCGGGAATCCGGCCGACTACGAGGAGTGGGTCGCGGCAGGAGCGACCGGCTGGGGCTGGCAGGACGTGCTGCCCTATTTCCTGCGCGCCGAGAACAACGAGCGCGGAGCGAGCGACCTGCACGGCGACGGCGGCCCGCTGACGGTCAGCGACGGCCGGTCCAGGCACGCCCTGATGAACGCCTACCTCGATGCGGCCCTGCAGGCCGGGCACAAGGCCAACGACGACTTCAATGGCCCTGAGCAGGACGGGGTCGGCTATTACCAGCTCACGCAGCGCCATGGCATGCGATGCAGCGCAGCCGTGGCATATCTGCACCCCGCGCTGGCCCGCCCGAACCTGGAGGTCATCACCGACGCCCTGTGCACCAGGATCCTGTTCGATGCGAACCGCGCCATAGGCGTCGAGTATGAGAAGGGTAACGAATTGTTCGAGCTGACTGCCGAGCGCGAGGTGATCGTATCGGCAGGTGCCTACAATTCCCCGCACATCCTGATGCTCTCCGGCATCGGGATCGCGGCCGAGCTGCAAGCTTACGGAATCGAGCCGCGCGCCAACCTGCCGGTCGGCGAGAACTTGCAGGACCACATTCATGTCGGGATCGGCTACCTCACCGACACCGAGACGCTGCTGACCGCGGAAACCGCCGCCAACATCGCGCTGTTGCAGCAGGACGGACGCGGTCCGCTGACCTCCAACATCGGCGAGGCGGGCGGCTTCTTCCGCAGCAAGGAAGGCCTGACCGCGCCGGATTGCCAGATTCACGCCGCACCGGTGATGTTCGTCGATGAGGGTCTCGGACTGCCGACCGACCACGGATTCGGGTTCGGTGCGGCGGTGCTCAAGCCGGCCAGCCGGGGCAAGGTCTACCTGCGATCGCTGCTGCCAAGCGCCAAGCCGCACATCGTGCATGGATATTTCACCGACCCGGCCGACCGGGAGACGATGACTCGTGCGCTCCGCGTCCTGGCCGACATCGGCGCTCAGCCAGCGCTGGCATCGCACCGCAGGGCAGATATGCGCGTCCCCGCGTCTGATAGCGACGCCGACATCTGGGAGTTCATCAAGCGCGAATGCCAGACGCTGTACCACCCGACCAGCACGTGCGCGATCGGCTCGGTGGTCGACCCGCAGTTGCGTGTACTTGGCCTGGATGCCCTGCGCGTGGTGGACGCATCCGTGATGCCGACCGTGATCAGGGGAAACACCAACGCGCCGACCATCATGATCGCGGAAAAGGCGGCCGAAGAGATCCGCGCAGCCGGTTAGGTCGGGCAGCCAGGGGGGAATCGCGCCCGGGCTCCTACAGATCCGTGCGCAACAGTCTCCGTCATTATTGACCGTGATGGATACCGCGTCCGGACACATCGGCAAGCAGCAAGGCGGGGCTGGGCGGGCGGCGGGCGCAGTGCCCGATTTCGCCGCCGGCCCGGTCATCGCGGTGGCGCTGCTGCTCGCGGCGCTGCTCATCGCGTTCTCCTGGCGGTACGGCTACCATCGCGACGAGCTGTATTTCCTGGCCTGCGGACGCCACCTGGCCTGGGGTTACCCCGATCAGCCGCCGCTGCTGCCGGTGATCGCCCGCCTCATGTCCGATCTCGCGCCCGCGTCGCTGGTGGTCCTCAGGCTGCCGGCGGCGGCCGCGTCGGCCGCCCTCGTGCTGCTGACCGGACTGATCGCCCGCGAGCTCGGCGCGCAACGCGCAGCCCAGGCTCTAGCGGCGGTCTGCGTCGCCGTCGCCCCGCTGGTGATCGGAGCGGGTCACCTGCTCAGCACGACCACATTTGGCCTGCCTGCCTGGGCGCTGGCGGTGTGGCTGATCCTCCGCATCCTGCGGACGGGAAACGACCGGCTCTGGCTGGTGGTCGGCCTGGTCACCGGAGCGGGGTTGCTCGGCAGCGACCTCATCGCGTTCCTGCTCTTCGCCATCGCACTGGCCCTGGCCGTTGCCGGGCCGCGCCGGCCGCTGCGATCGCCCTGGTTGTATGCCGGCGGCGCGATCGCCCTGGCGATGTGGGCGCCGTACCTCGCCTGGCAGGCCAGCCACGGATGGCCTGAGCTGGCCATCGCCCGGTCGATCGCCAGCGGCGGCTCAGGAACATCGGCGCCCCGCTGGGCACTGCTGCCGTACCTGTTCGTGCTGACCGGGGTGTACCTGTCACCGGTCTGGGTGGCGGGCCTGGTGCGGCTGCTGCGGGGCGGAGCGCTGCGCTGGTGCCGCGCCCTCGGCGCCGCCTTCATCGGCCTGCTCGCGGTCTTCATCATCACCGGCGGCAAGCCCTACTACCTCGGCGGCATGTTCCCAGTCCTGCTGGCGGCCGGTGCCCAGCCCGCCGTGGACTGGATCCGCCGGGGACGGGCGCGGCTGCGGGCCGGGCTGCTCACGGCGGCGGTGATCCTCACCCTGACCGCGATCCCCGTGACCCTGCCCGTCGTCCCGGTCACCGACGTGCACCGCACGCCGGTCGTCGCGCTGAACTACGACGCCGGGGAGACGATCGGCTGGCCGACCTACGTGCGCCAGATCGCGGCGGCGTACCGGTCACTGCCGGCGGCGCAGCGCCCGGCGGCCATCGTGCTCGGCAGCAACTACGGCGAATCCGGCGCCGTGGATCACTTCGGGCGGGCCGATGGGTTGCCGGCCGCCTATGGCGTGCACAACGCCTTCTGGTACTGGGGGCCGCCGCCGCCGTCTGCCACAGCCGCGGTTGCCATCGGCTTCGACCGGCAAGCGCTCACCCCGGTATGTGGCACGCTGCGGCTCGCGGCGCACCTCGACAACCACCTCGGCGTGCACAACGACGAGCAAGGCGCCCCGGTATGGATCTGCTCAGCGCTCCGCGGTTCCTGGACCGCGATCTGGCCGGGCCTGCGCTTCCTGGGCTAGCTGCCGCGAGCATCAGCACCGAGCGGCGGTATGGCTTGGCGGAACGGCCAGTCTCCAGGCAGCTGATCGTCCGGCTACGGGTACCAGCGCTCGCCCGATCAGCCGGGTGCGCGCCGGTCGGCGGCCTTGAGCAGCAGCTCAAGCTCGTCGACCAGGTAGTCAGCGAGAGTGTCGAGATCCGGGACAAGCTCACGGCAGGACACCAGCCCGAAATGCAGCTGGCCAAGGTAGCCCACCACAGTGATGTTCAAGCCCTGGCCATTGGTGATCACCGACACCGGGTAGTGGGCAAGCAATCTGGCGCCGCAGAGGTAGACCGGCACGTTCGGGCCGGGGACGTTCGAGATGCAGATGTTGAACGGCGGGAGCCGGTGCAGCAGGCCGGTCGCGAACACCACCCTGGCCGCGCGGGCGGTCAGCGCCGGCGGCGCGAAGTCGCTGATCTGATCCACCAGGCCCTGCGGGACCGCGGCCTGCTGGGCCTTTGCGATCTTCGTGGCCGTGTGCACGATGTCGAGCCGCTGCCCGGGGTCGGTGATATGGGTTGGCAGCAGGGCGAGCATCGCGGACACCTTGTTACCCAGCGCGCCCTTGCTGGCCGGGTCACGAACCGAGACCGGGATCATCGCGATCAGCGGGGCCCCAGGCAGCGCGTCGTGATCGGTGAGCCAGCGCCGCAACGCCCCCGCGCACATCGCCATCACGACATCATTGACCGAGACCCCGCAGGCGTTCTTAACCGCCTTGACGCTGTCGAGGCTTACGCTGCGGAACGCCAGCCTGCGGTGCGGTGTGATCGGCTTGTTGAACGGCGTCGCCGGCGCGCGTCCCGGCATGGTCGAGATCACGCCGCCGTCGCCGCGGTTAAGCCCGAGAACGCCGCCTGCCAGCATGCCGAACACCGGGGCCAACGTCGGCAGCAAGCGGACGAGTTCGTTGGTGATGCGCACCGTCTGTACCGGCCGCCACGCAAGCTTCGCGGCCGCGAGCGCGGCAACCACTGGCAGGCTCGGCGGCCTGGCCGGCCTGAACGGCGCGCTGGCAGCGAACTCGCGTCCTTCTGGAGCGAGATCGAGCAGGATGGTGAGCAGTTCTGCGCCGGACGCACCGTCGATCGCGGAATGGTGAATCTTCGTGTAGACCGCGACGCGCCGCCTGGCAAGCCCGGTGATCAGGTAGATCTCCCACAGCGGCCGGCTGCGGTCGAGCGGACGGGCGTGCAGCCTGCCGACCTGCTCCGTGAGCTGGGCGTCCGATCCGGGACGAGGCAGCGCGATCTCGCGGATGTGGTACTCGATGTCGAAGTCCGCATCGTCGATCCAGTAGGGCTGGTCCAGGCCCAATGGCACGTTCAGGAGCTTGCGGCGCAGCACCGGCACCTGCGGCAGCCGCTCGGCATACACCTCAGTCAGCCGGGCGAGGGTCAGGGGCTTGGGAGCACCGCCTGGATCAAGCACGCACACCCCGCCGACGTGGCCGGTGGCGTTGGCCGTCTCGAGTGCGAGGAAGGAGGCGTCAAGTCCGGTGAGCTGCTGCATGGAAGTGCTCCTCAGCGCATCGAGCAAACGGCTTCGGCCCAGGGCACCGGGCCGGTCCTGACGCCGCTTGCGGTTATCAGCTTGGATAGAACCTGCTCAGCCGCGGCGCCCGGAACGGTCGCCAGCGTGCCACCGGGACAGCCAGCCGGTCAGCGACCAGCCACAACGTCGCCGGGTCGACGCCGAATCCGAGATGAGCGCAGCGAACCTCCACGTTCTGATGCAATGCCGTCTCCGGTCCGATGCAGGCCTGCCAGGACACGATGCCGTCCCGGCGGGAGTACACGGCAGTGGAAGGGACGCGAAGTGGCTGGCCGACCTGTTCTGGCGAAGGCAGCCGCCCGGAGTCAGCATGCAGATTGCCGCGGCGGCGATACACCCGGTCCGCGCGGCTCTGCCTCGGGTCGGTCAGCGCGAACGGGCTGCCCAGGGTGATTACCTGGCGGACTTGCGCCGGATGCTGGCGCGCCAGTTCCCTGGCGTAGATTCCGCCCAGGCTCCAGCCGACCACCGACACCGGCCCGCCGGTGCGCTCCGCGAGCAGCGCCAGTGCCCGCGGCAGGCCGTCGAGCACGGCATCGGTAGGGCCCAGGTTGCGCCCGAGATTCCAGCCCTGCACGCCGTATCCCAGCCGCCGCAGGTAGCGCCGGAGCAGCGTCGTGCTCATATCCGATGCCAGCAGCCCTGGCAGCACGAGTACACCGTGGCCGTCACCGCGTGGCGCGACCGCCAGCCATGGCGCCGCCAGCGGGAGCGTCGTGAGATTAGCCAGCCCGCGGGCTGGCTCGGTCAGGTACAGCCCGGCCGACGGCGCCGCCACCGAGCCCGCGGCGCTCCCGCTGTTAGCAGCCGCTCCCCGGAAGCTCATCGCCGCCGCTCCCGGCGCGATGGCGCGTCCCAGTCGGCTACCCGCGGCTCGACCGTGATCCGCCACGGCCCGTCGTTCAGGAACGATGGCCTGGGCCCGCGCAGGAGGCCGCCGAAGGAGGAGAAGTCGGTGGTGTCGCGGAAGGCGGGATGCTGGTAGAGGTCGCGGGCGTAGGGCCACAGGTTCGCGTAGTCGGTCAGCCGGTGCTCGCTGACCCCCGCCAGCGGGTTGTAGCCGGTGTCGAAGCGGGCGAGCGTGGGCCACAGCCGGACGTCGGCCTCGGTGATCTGGCTGCCGAACAGGAACCTGCTGACCGCGAGCCGCTCGTCAAGCTCTGCCATGGTCGCGGTCATGCGGTGCCGGAGAGTTTCGTAGTCGTCCCTTGTGGTTGCGCCGGCTACGAGATAGGGGCCGTTGTTGACGTGCTGGTAAACCTGCTCGTTCAGGGCATCGATCTCGCGCCGCAACCGCTGCGGATACAGCTCTGCGGAGGTGTCGGCCCATGCATCGAACGCAGCGCCAAGGTCGATCGTGATATCGGGGAAATTGTTGCTGACGATCTTTTTCGTCTCCCGGTCCCACAGCACCGGCACGGAAACGTGCCCGTCGTAGCCTGGCTCGGTTGCCTCATAGGCCTGGGCAAGGAAGGTGAAGCCGTTGACCGGGTCCTGGCCGCGCCGCTCGCGGAACGCCCAGCCGCGCCCATCGCGGGTGTCATCTACATAGGAAAGTGACACCACCTCTGCCAGCCGCTTGTGCAGCCGCACGATGGCGGTGCGCTGGGCCCACGGACAGCCCCAGGAGATGTACAAGTGGTAGCGGCCAGGTTCGGCGAGGTACCCGCTCGAACCATCAGCGGTGACCCGTCCGCGGAACCGGTAGCGCGGGCGCTGGAATCCCTGTCCCCGGTCGAACCCGCGGCCAGGCCCGTACTGACCGTACGTGTCGTAGTCGACCGGGCTCGCGCAGCGCGCGGCCGGGGTTGCCTTATCAGCGGACGTGGTCATGACCGTCCCCCGGTTGTGACTCTCCGCCCACGGTAACCCGGCAGGCCGGGCCGCGGTGACCCAGCGTGGCTGACCTGGCAGCCGAGCATCATTTCACGCGGGTGGCAGCGCCAGGTCGAACCAGACCACCTTGCCGTCTCTGGTCCGGTTGGCCCCCCAGCGCCTCGCCAGGCTGCTGACCATGTGCAGGCCACGGCCCGCCTCGTCGTTGCCGGTGGCGGAGCGGAGCACGGGGAGATGGTGGTCGTCGTCTTTGACCTCGCACAGCAGGACTTCGGTGCGCATCAGCCGCAGCCCGATCGGCCTTGAGGCGTAGCGGACGGCATTTGTCGCCAGTTCGCTGGCAAGCAACTCGGTCACTTCGGCGCAGGCGGACAGGCCCCAATCGACCAGAGTCCGCCGCACCAGGCGCCGCACCAGGCCAGGGGTGCTTGGCTGCGGGTGCAGCAGCCACTCGGCGATGTCGGTGCTCGGGATCCCGTGCAGGCGGGCGATCAGCAGCGCGACATCATCCTCCCTGTCCTGCGTGTGCAGCGTCCGCATCAAGATCTCGCACAGCTCGTCCGGGGTGACGTCAGGCGCGGCGAGATCACAGAGCGCGGCCAGCCCGGATCCGATGTCCTGGCCGCGCATTTCCACCAGGCCGTCGGTGCACAGGACCAGCAGGTCGCCGTCGGAGATCTTCACCTCCATGGGCTCGAAAGGGACCCCGCCGACGCCGATCGGCGCTCCGGCCGGGAGGCTGCTGAGCAGTTCCGCCTGGCCGCCCTGGTGCACAAGGACGGGCGGAATGTGGCCAGCATTGGCGATGACGCAGCTGCGGGCGACCGGGTCGTAGACCGCATAGACGCAGGTGGCGAGATGGTCGTCGTCGAGCCGCCTGGCGATGTCGTCCAGGTGGCGCAGCACCTGCTCGGGAGGCAGGTCCAGGGCCGCGAGCGTCTGAACGGAGGTCCGCAGATGGCCCATGATCGCCGCTGAGCGGATGCCATGGCCCATGACGTCGCCGACGACGAGGGCGACGCGGCTGCCCGGCAGCGTGATGGCATCGAACCAGTCGCCGCCGACCTGGGCGTCCTTGCTGCCGGGCTGGTAGCGATGGGCGATTTCCACGCCGCCGATGCGCGGCGGCTGGGTCGGTAGCATGCTGCGCTGGAGCGTGGTGGCTATCGCAGCCTCGCTCCGGTACCTGCAGGCGCTGTCGATGCCCTGACTCGCCCGTGCCGCGAGCAAGTTGGCCGTGAGCATGTCGATGTCATCGAAGGGCGGCCGGGCCGGATCGCGCAGCATGATCGCGCAACCGAGTACCTGTCCGCCCGCGCTGAGCGGGACGGCGAGCAGGGAACTGCCGCGCACTCTCGCTGCCAGGGCGCGATCGCCGTTCTGGCCGCCCATCGCGCTGGCAATCTCGGCGGTGATTCGCGGCACGAGAAGCGGCTGCCCGGACGCCATTGCCTGCCGGCCAGGGTTGGCCGGGCTCATGACATGCACCTCGCCCACGGGCGCCATGTCGGCCCAATGTCCATGCTCCGCACCGTGGACGACGGCGGTACGCCGGACCGCGCCGGCCGCGTGCGGGTTACCGTGCGGATCCTCAGCGCCGGGAAGTTCTTCGGATATCAGCCGGTCGAGCAGGTGGATCGCGGCGAAGTCGGCCAGGAACGGCACCACAGCCTGGCCCAGCCCGCGAACCGTCTCCTCCAGGCCAAGGCCAGCACCGATCTTGAGGGTAGCGTCGTGCAGGGCTAGCACATGCTCACGCAATGCGCTAGCCCTCGCCGTCTGTGGTAACTGAGTCATTCCGCTCGGCGGCAATTCACGAAAACCTGGATCTCAGGCGCCGCTTCGGTGCTCGCTGGCGCATAGGAGATCACGTTTTCCTCTTCAATAGAGAAGCGCGCCTCGCGCAGCGTCGACCGCAGCTCGTCACCGAGGTAGCCGGTGACAAGGATCCTGGACCCGAGGAAGTGGATGGGGATGTCGTCCAGGTCCGACTCAACCATGGCAAGCGAGAACAGTCCGCCGGGCACCAGTCGGGCCCGAATCAGGCCCAGCACCTGCGGAATGATCGACCGCGGTAAATTGAGCAGCGAGAAGAAGGCAACGGCCGCATCGTAGGGGCCGGTCATGCTGTCCAGATGCGTCACGTCCAGTTCAAGGAACCGCGCCCCTGGCACGTTTCTGCGGGCCCGCGCGAGCATTGCGGGCGAGATGTCTATGCCCGTCACCTCGCAGCCACCGTCCGCTAGCTGCCGTGCCGAGGGCAGCCCGTTGCCGCATCCGACGTCCAGCACCCTGGAGCCAGGTGACAGCCTCGCGAGCAGCCATTGCCCGCAGGCTAGCTGCCCCTCCTTGTGCGGGAACGCCTCGCCGTAGCGGTCGCTGATCCGGTCGTAGGCGACGGCCTGTGCTGCCTCACGGGCTGACCAGTTTGCCGGGAGATCGAGACCCGCACCACTGGGCGGCATGCCGGTCATTCGTGGTCACATCCCTTCATGATCGATCTTCGCCAATCCGGATGTCACGCCTGGCACGCATCGGCCGGTCGCCGCAGATCAGCCCACGGAAGCCCGGGCGATGCCGTTTTTGGCCCGCTTTGCATCATCTGGAGATCGCTCCGTCATCATCACAGACTCCAACCTCCGACCGCAAATGAACCAGTTGATACCATATAACGCCCTACGTAGTCTTTCTCCGGAACGGCCGGCCTGCGGTACGGTTCATCTGTTCCGAACGATCCGCGACGAGGGGCGAGGCATGCTGCCAGAAACAAGCAGGCGTAACTTCCTATCCGGGCTCGGCGTCGGCGCCCTGATCACCGGCTTGGACCCTGTCAGCCGCCGCTGGGTGGCGAACCCCGCGGCGAACTCGCCGCTAATCCCCTTACCTCGGCTGAAGGGACGGCTGCTCTTCGATCAGGCGGACCTGGCGGCTGCCGCGGACGACTTCGGTCACATCGTGCATCGCAAGCCACGCGCCGTTCTGCAGCCGGGCGCGATCGACGACATCGCCATCATGCTGCGTTTCTGCCATGCCCACCGGATTCCCGCTGCGCCGCGCGGGCAGGGACACGCGACCTTCGGACAGGCCCAGGCCACGGCCGGGCTCATCATCGAGATGGCCACGCTGGATTCCATCGACGTGGGCGATGGTCAGGTCACGGTCGGGGCGGGTGCCCGTTGGAGCTCGCTGCTTGCGCAGACGCTGCCGCGCGGGCTGACACCGCCGGTGCTGACCGACTACCTGGAGCTCTCGGTCGGCGGAACGCTTTCGGTCGGCGGCGTCGGCGGCGCGTCCCAGCACTTCGGGGCGCAAGTCGATAACGTGCTTGAGCTGGAGGTGGTCACCGGAACGGGCGAGCGGGCGGTGTGCTCCCCGACCCGGCGCCCCGACCTCTTCCACGCGGTGCTGGCAGGCCTCGGCCAGTGCGCCGTTGTGGTGCGTGCCACGCTGGGGCTGCTGCCCGCGCCCTCCGCTGTCCGGCATTACAACTTGTTCTACCCGTCCGTGGACGCGCTCACCGCCGACCAGCGGCGCGTGCTGGCCGATGGGCGGTTCTCGTTCGTCGAGGGCCAGGCACAGGCGATGCCGGACGGCTCGGCCGGCTGGCAGTACCTCCTTGAGGCAGGCGCGTACTACGACTCAACCCCGCCCGACGACCAGGCGCTGATCGGCGACCTGTCCTTCGAGCCAGGGACGCAGCAGATCGAGAATCTCGGTTACTTCGATTTCCTCAATCGGCTGGCGCCCGCGGTCGCCTTCCTTGAGTCCACCGGGGAGTGGTTTGATCCGCATCCGTGGTGGAACGCGTTCCTCCCCGGCAGCGCCACGAACGCGTTCGTATCCTCGGTCATGGCCGGTCTCACCGAGGCTGACATCGGGGCCAGCGGGGTTATTCTGCTGTACCCGCTGCGCCACGCCGTCCTGGGTGCTCCGCTGCTGCGCGTTCCTGACGAGGACACGGTATTCCTTTTCGCCCTGCTCAGGACGGCGGCGCCGGACATAGGAGCGCTCAGCGCCGACACGATGATCACGGCCAACCGTGCCCTGTTCGACCAGCTGCGCGACCTCGGCGGCTATCAGTACCCGGTTGGCTCGATCCCGATGACGCCGGCCGACTGGCGCGCTCATTTCGGCCCGGAGTGGTCCTTCCTGTCGGCCGCGCGGCGCCGCTACGACCCGGGCGGGATACTCACCCCAGGGCAGGGAATCTTTCCTGCGCCCGGCGGTAAGCAGTGAGTATCCATATCGACAGGGCCGGCTCGTAGGCCTGCCCTCGGCGCAGCGCGACGTCGCCCGCGCCTAGGCTCTTAACCTGCCTCGACTTGGGTTGAGTGAATCGGCGCTCTAATCCTGGGGCCACAGTAGGGCGGCCCGCTGCGCGCGGAAGGCGGCGGCGTCGTTCGACCCTGTCTATCTAGTTGTGTGCTTGGCCGCGCAGCTCCGAGGTGGCCAGGGCTGCCTTGAGCGCGGCCAGCCGGACTGGGCTCATGCGGCCTGGCCCGCGGAGGTAGCTCTCGATTCCGCCGTAGGTCTCGTCCAAGACCATCAGTGCCTTCTCCATCGTCCACCGCGGTGCGCTCACCACTCCCTCGGCTGCTTCCCTGGCCATGCCAGACTCCACGAACAACTCGACGACTTCGGGGACATTCGCTGCACCGCGATAGTCGTTGGTGAGCACGTAGTCCTCCAGCACGACTTCTCGCTCGACGCCCAGGGCAGTCAGGAGCAGCGCAGTCGTTAGCCCGGTGCGGTCCTTTCCGCCCAGGCAGTGGATCACCGCGGGCAGTCGGGCCGGATCGGCCAGGTGCGAGAAAAGCGTCCCGAACAACGCCGGCGCGCGTGCCAGCATCCCGAGGTAATCCTCGAGAAGCCATCGTTCTCCATCGATACGGCTCCTGAGCTTCGCGGACTCATCCTCGGCCAGCGGGTTGCCGCTCGGCAGTTCGAGGTGGATGTGCTCACGTGGCCCTGGGTGCTGTGCCAGTTCATCTGCCCGCCGCAGGTCGTAGATTGCCTTGACACCCAGTGCGTCAAAAACTGGCAGATCAGCCGGCGTCATATAGTGCAGCGCGTCGGATCTGTAGACGACCCTCCAGCGCGTTTGCCCGCCGTTCGGAGTCGGATAGCCGCCGATGTCCCGGAAATTAAGCGCTCCAGCGAACGGGACGCGACGAATCCCCCCGCAGCTTGCCATATCATATCCCTATTTGTCATGCTAATCTCGCGTGCCTGGTGCTTGGCGGCGAACGACGCTGGCCCCCGCAAGGCTTTCCCCGACGGGCCCTGGGAACCCGGTCATGGGCGAGGAGTTGCCGCCCGCAAGACCGCGACAACGCAAGACTCAGCAGCCTCAGGAACATGCTCGGATAATTCCCGTCCTCGCGGGTAGCGGAGGGCATGACGATGTGGCGGAGCGTGCCGAACTTCCTGGTCTGGCTGTTCTGGGTCCTGGTAGCAATCATCCTGGTACTCCTGGCAGCCCTGCTCATCCACCATTTCGGCGGCTTCGATCTGCAGTTCCACCTCGGCCACTTCCACGCCGGCATAGGCGTCAACTAGGCACGGCCCGCTCTTATCGTGACGCCCGGGGCCAGAACCGCGCGGTACCGGGGCGGGCGGTCAGCGTCGCGATCGTCCGTACGTACCGGCTGGACTTAGCGGCGCCGCGCTTCCCCGGCAGCGACTTGCGTTGCGCGCGCTGGCGCCAGGTTTGCACGCCGCCGCGGCGAAGTAGCCGCGCATTCCGAACCTATCTGGCGCGGAGAGCAGGTCCACAGCTCGCTGGCGCAGGTACCAGAACCAGCGGCAATCGCCGCGCAGGGGTGCTGGTCAGTGCGTGGCCGGCGGGCGCTGCATGCTGATCTGGGTTTCGCGGTCAGCGAATCCGGCCGCGCGGTAGACGCGGATGGCGGGCTCTTCTGGGTCGGCGACGATCACCAGGGTGGTGGCGGCAAGATGATCGATGGCGTACCGGCCGGCATGACAGACCAGGGTTGCGGCCAGGCCCTGGCGGCGCGCGTCCGGATGGGTGCCGACGTCCTGATAGCGGGCGATTCCGGTGCCGTCAGAGAACACGCCGAGATGAGCCGCGAGCTGGCCGTCGAGGAAGGCGCCGAACCAGGCTCCGTGACCGGCAACGGCGAGCTGGCGCTGGGCGGCGATCCTGGCCCGGATGAACGCCAGGTCGGCGGGCAGGCCGTCCTGCTCGTCGCACAGGACCCGCAGCCCGGCCGACTGCTCCCAGTCCTGCTCGCCGGCCAGCGGCCGGATCTGAGCGGATCGATTCGGGTGCGGCGGCTCACCTGGCGCCGCTGCCGTCAGGACCCTCTCCCGCCGGACGGCAAGCCCGGCCGCCTCGAAGCCCGCCAGGCCGGCGCCGCCGTCATCGGTGCCGTCGATGCCCAGCGCCACGTGCGCCGCGGCAGGGAACTCAGCGGCGAAGAGGGAGAGCCACCGGCTCGCGTCGCCGTACAGTGCCGCAGCGGGCAGCACCAGGAAGTTGCCCCACCAGAAGTCAGGGTTCGCCGCCGTGCGGACGGTGATGTAACCGCCGTGATCAGCAACCTCGCTGCCCTCCAGCGCCCTGAGCATCAAATCGGTGCGATAGCCCAGCGAGACGACGTCCACCCGAGCGAGCATAACCACCGCTATCGCCAGCCCGCCCGGGCTGGTTGATATCACCGGAGCTGGTAATGATGACGGCGACGACGCCAGACTGACGGGGGGAACGATGGCAATTGTCGCAGTTTTCGAGTTCCCGGGTGAATCGGTAGACAAGTACGAGAAGGTATTCGAGGCCGGCGGACCGCCGGTCTTCAGCCAGCCGAGCCGCCTGCACCACGTCTGCTACCAGACGGAGACCGGGTTCACCGTCGTTGACGTGTGGGCCGACGAGCAGTCCTTCGCCGCCTTCGGCGAGATCATCGGCCCGGCTACGCGGCAGGCAGGCCTCGACGCCAGGCCGGCGGTGCATCCGGTCCAGGGGCTCATCACCCAGGACGGCCGGCGCCAGATCTAACCGGCTCAGCGGCCAGGCCGGCCTGCCACCAGCCAGCCGTGACGGTAGGCCAGGCTCTTACCCGGGACCGATTCCGTCGAGGAAATCGAGGACCCGGCGCGTGAGCAGGCTGGCCGCAGCCTGGTCGTATGACTGCAGTGAGGAGTCGGCGAACAGGTGCTCCTTGCCGGGATAGAGGAACAGTTCGGCTCGCTCGGCGGAGTCAACCAGGGCGCGTGCCGCGTCGAGGTCGCCTTCGCCGGCGAAGAACGGATCGGCGTCCATACCGTGTACTTGGACGGGAACGCCGACCGGCCAGGCGCCGCCGAACTCCGACACCGGGAAGCATGAGTGGAAGAGCAGCGCTCCCTTGGCTCGGGCGCGGGTCTGGGCTAGCCGCTGCGCTGGCATCACGCCAAGTGAGAAGCCCGCGTAGACCAGCGTGTCGGCGAGCCCCCCGGCCGCGGTGACGCCGCGTTCCATCAGCGTGTCGAACCCGGTTCGCATCGCGTAGGCAATGCCCTCCTCCAAGGTGTCGAAGGTATGCCCTTCGTAGAGGTCTGGCACGTGGACGGCGTGACCAGCCTGGCGCAGCTCGGCCGCGAAGGCTTCCACTCCTTTGGTCAGCCCCTGAGCGTGGTGGTACAGCACAACCTCGGCCATGGTCCGCTCCCTTTCGAAGTCTCAATGATCCGAATATATCGAACGATCGCTGATGCTAGTCTAATCCAACCATGTCGAGCAATACCCCAGCCCCGGACTATGACCTCGACGACACGATCGAGCTCACCACCGCCGAACAGGTGCGGGCGATCAGCGACCCCCTGCGCACGACCATCCTGGGCCTGCTGCACGAGCGGGCCGCGAGCGTGACGGAGCTGGCCACCGCGGTCAAGCGCCCTAAGAGCACCGTCGCGCACCACGTCAGCGTCCTGGCCCGAGCCGGCCTGCTGCGCGTCGTACGGACCCGGCGCGTCAGGGCGATCGAAGAGCGCTACTACGGTCGCACCGCCCGGATGTTCTACGTCGGTCTCGGTCGGCACGCGGACGGCGTCGCGCTGCCGCCCGACTTCAACGACTTCGAGGTCGCCGCAAAGGAATCCGCCGCCGCGTACGAGATCGGCCAGTTGCGCGCCTTCATCCGGCATGCCCGGATACCTGAGGAACGGGCGGCAGAGTTCTGGAACCGCATTGACCAGGTGATCCACGAGTTCGACCGGCTCCCTCGCTCGGGCGAGAGGGTCTACGGGTTCGCCGTCGGCCTTTATCCCATGCTCGACTACCCGACCCTGCCGCCCCGGCCCGACGAAGAGGACCGACGCAGCGCCGCGATGTAAAACGGGCCGGCGAGCGGCTCGCACGGCCTTGACAGAATCAGTGGGCGTCGGGGACCAGATGGCGTCTGCGGTCTGAAGGTCTCCCAGGTCCAGAAGCGGCCGCGGGGCGAAGGGTCTCCCAGGTCCAGAAGGCGGCCGCAGAGCGAATGAGGCGTTCCGCGGAAGGCCTGCGGATAGCTTGACAGCGCATCTTTGGTTAGGAAGACTTACTAACCAAAGGGTCCGTGAAATGCCCCGCCGGGCAGATCCGAGGACCGGGCCGCGTTGCCGCCCGCTGGCGGAAGGAGTGGCTCTATGACAAGACGCGCCTGGGTGCCCGTCCGGTGGCTGCGGGCAGTGGCACCGGTGATCCTGGCGGCCGGGTTAGTATCTGGCTTCCCCGCGGCCTCCCGTGCGGCGCCGGTAACCGTCGTGACCATCCAGTTCGATGACGGGAACGCTGACGTGTATCAGTGGATCAGCACGCTCAGCAATCACGGATTCTCTGCGACCTTCTACGTGAACAGCGGCACCATCGAGACTGCGGGGAAGCTGACCTGGGCGCAGCTTACGGCGCTCTCTCAGGCCGGCAACGAGATCGCCAGCCATACCGTCGACCACGTCAACCTCAAGAAGCTCAAGCTCGCCGATGCCAGGTTCCAGGTCTGCCAGGACCGGGTGAATCTTGCCAACCACGGGTTCCAGCCTGAGTCGCTGGCTTACCCGTTCGGGGACTTCAACTCCACGGTGGAGACGCAGGTCGTCCGGTATTGCGGTGACAATAGCGGCCGCGGCGTTTCCGGGGTGAACGATAAGAGCGTGTTCGCCGAGACGATCCCGCCGGCCGATCCGTACGCGACCAGGACCCCGGCGGACCCCAAGCAGGGCACGTCGCTATCGACCATCGAGGGATACGTCACCGCGGCCGAGCAGCATGGCGGTGGCTGGGTGCAACTGACCTTCCACCACATCTGCAGCGGCTGCAACGCGTACTCGATCACGGCGGCGACCATGCAAGCCCTGCTGGACTGGCTCGATACCCAGGTCACGGCCGGAGCAGCTGCCGTCGAGACCACCGAGCAGGTCATCGGAGGACCATTCGTGACGCCGTTCTGCTGCTAGGCCCGATGATCCACGGCCGCACCCAGGCACGAATCCGGCGGCAGCCACGTCGAGGGCGCCGGGGCCTGAGACGCTGTTGCTTCCCTGTGGCTCTGGCGTGCGCCGCCGCAGCCAGAGAAAGCTAATCCCGGGGTCCTGAACGGAGCGGTGCGAGTTCGGGCTGTCGGTCACCGGCCAGGAAACTCCGGCATGTCTTGTATCAGCCATAGCCGCGACCACTCCGCTTCATTGACGAAGAACGCTGGCTGGCGGGTTCCCGTCACCCAGAAGACCCGCGGGGCAGGGGGAGCGGCATGCGAGTACCGGAACATCTGGCGCGGCTGCCGGTGCTCCCCGGCCTGCGGCCCAGCTGCCAGGTAGCCCCGCCGGAGCTTCGCGCGGATCGCAGACGGGCCGCAAGTCCAAGTCCGTCGGCGGGAGGCACGCCGCCGCCCAGATGCCTGACTGCCTTATTCTCGGCTTACCGGAAAGGATACTATAATGGCAAACGACGCTCAGCAGGTGATTGTCCGCCGCTTGTTCGAAGAAGGATGGAATTCTGGGAATGCGGCACTAGTCAGCGATATCATCGGCGCGGACTACACGTCGAATGATGGCGGCTTTTTCCGCAGCGGATCCGACGTACCAGGCGGGCTAGAACGGCTCACCGGGGCCGACGCCTTCGCGGATCACATGAAACAATACCGCGAGATATATGACGATCTTAGCTTTACCATCGATACGATGGTCGTAGACGGCGAAACGGTCACGACCGTCTGGACCCCCAGCGGCACCACCAAGGACCAGACCTTCACCAATCGCGCTGGCAGACAGCAGCCCTACGAGCTGAGAGGCCAGGGCGTGAGCCTCACCGACGTCGTCGACCAGAAGGTGACACGACACGACATGTTCTGGCCGCGCAACCCGCTCGTCCCCTAACAGGGTCAGCGAGTCCGTGCCTATGGCAGCGTGGGTTCTCCGACGAGCCCGTCGACCGAGTGCTTGCGCCGGAGATCATCTAGACCAGCCCGGCATCACGGCGCGCAGGCTGGCAGGGCGACATGGTCACAGAACGAACTGCCCGTCACTACCTCGCGATCTTGCGGGAGGCGGATCTGCCGAACAGCGGAGGCCAGCATGGATCTCACCAACCAGGCCGTCATCGTCACCGGGTCCTCCAGCGGCATCGGCGCGGCCATCGCCCGCCGACTGTCTGGCCTCGGCGCCGGGATCGTCGTCAACTCGGCATCCTCGGTGCAAGCGGGCAGGCGCGTTGCCGCCGAGCTCGCAGACGCGGTGTATGTGCAGGGCGACATCGGTGACCCGGCGGCGGCGGCGGCCCTGGTCGCGGCGGCCGGGCAGCGGTGGGGACGCCTGGACGGGCTGGTGAACAATGCCGGTGCCACCGTGGACGTGCCGCTGAACGACCTCGATGCCGTGACCGCGGATCACTGGGACAAGGTGCTGCGCACCAACGTGGTCGGGACGTTCCTCGTGAGCCAGGCGGCGCTGCCGCTGCTGCGCGCCGGCGGCCACGGGTGGATCATCAACATCACCTCCGTCGCCGGGATCCGGCAGCTCGGCAGTTCCCTGCCCTATGCCGTGTCCAAGGCAGCTCTCAATCACCTCACCGCGATCATGGCCAAGCATGCCGGGAGCGGGGTCCGCGTGAACGCGGTAGCCCCTGGCCTGGTCGCAACCCCGTGGACCGAGACCTGGGACGAGATTAAGGCGGGCGTGGAGCTGATCGCCCCGCTGCACCGCGTGGCCACGCCCGAGGACATCGCCGAAGCGTGCCTGGCTCTCATCGCCACCCCCTACACCACGGGCCAGACGCTCGTGGTCGACGGCGGCCTCGGTCTCACCATGTGACCCTGCCCC
>WNFX01000121.1_pt1 | contig 60201 bp, 57 predicted proteins | sample 5400111 | NCBI WGS metagenome assembly WNFX01 (sample SAMN13153363, study PRJNA577476) | soil metagenome | isolation source: 40 cm soil or saprolite under grassland replicate 1 | place: USA:California | collected 2016-06-15
CCTGGTCGGGTGGCTTCGGGCAGGCCGCCGCCAACCCGAGCGCCTTCGCCAACTCCTGCTACAACCTCATCGAGGACCCGCGCTGGGCGGACGTGTTCGACGGCATCGACATCGACTGGGAGTACCCGAACGCCTGCGGGCTGAGCTGTGACGCCAGCGGTCCGAACGCGTTCAAGAACCTGATGTCGGCGCTGCGGTCGCGCTTCGGCACCGGCAACCTGGTCACCGCGGCGATCACCGCCGACGGCAGCAACGGCGGCAAGATCGACGCCACCGACTACGCCGGTGCGGCGCAGTACGTCAACTGGCTCAACCCGATGACCTACGACTTCTTCGGCGCCTGGGCGGCGCAGGGCCCGACGGCCCCGCACTCCCCGCTGTACTCCTACGCCGGCATCCCGCAGCAGGGCTTCAACTCCGACGCCGCCATCCAGAAACTGATCAGCAAGGGAGTGCCGCGCAGCAAGCTGCTGCTGGGCATCGGCTTCTACGGCCGCGGCTGGACCGGCGTCACCCAGAGCGCGCCGGGCGGCACCGCCACCGGCCCGGCGCCCGGCACCTACGAGCAGGGCATCGAGGACTACAAGGTGCTCAAGGGCAAGTGCCCGGCCACCGGCACCATCGCGGGCACCGCCTACGCCAAGTGCGGCAGCGACTGGTGGGGCTACGACACGCCCAGCACCATCGGCGGCAAGATGAACTACGCCAAGAGCCAGGGCCTCGGCGGCGGCTTCTTCTGGGAGCTGTCCGGCGATACCAGCGGCGGCGAACTGATCGGCGCAATGCGCAACGGCCTCGGGTAACCACCCGATCGCGGAGAGGGGCGGGGAGCCGGTGATCCGGCTCCCCGTTCTGTTTTCTAGCTCGGTGTCGCCGTATCCAGGCCCAGGTGGCCGGCCACCCCGGCGATGCGCAGCATGGCCAGGACCCGCGGCTGCGGGCGCACGACCGAGAACTGGCAACCGATGCGCTGCGCCTGCCGCCAGCCGTGCAGCAGCGCACCCCGACCGGTGCTGTCGAGGAAGCCCACGCCGTCGAGGTCGACAACGACCTCCCGCGGATCGAACTCGGACAACACCCACCACAACCGCGCCTTCAACCGGGGCGCCGTGATGTAGTCGACCTCGCCGACCACCGCCACCCGGGCACCGCGCGCACCGGACGGCTCAACCGTTACCTGCAGCGCCTCATCGGGCCGCCGCTTACGCTCCACCGAAACGCATCTCCCGTGTACCCGTCTGCTCGAGTCGGCCCAGCTTATGCCTCGGTCAACACGGGTGGTGTAGCGCACTCCGAATCAGGGCAACCAGAGGGCATGGAGCCCCTTCGCCTGCTGTCCGACCGGTACCGGCTCGTCGAACGCCTCGGATCCGGCGGTATGTCCGTTGTGTGGCGGGCCTACGACGAGGTGATCGGCCGCACGGTGGCGGTGAAGATGCTCAGCACCCAGTACGCGGCGGACGCCGCGTCCCGGGAGCTCATCCGGGCGGAGGCGCAAGCCGCGGGGCGACTCTCACATCCGAACGTGACGAACGTGTACGACTACGGCGAGGCGATCACGTCCGAGGGCGACCGGGTGCCGTTCGTCGTGATGGAGCTGGTCGAGGGTGTGACGCTCGACCGGCGGCTGGCCCAGGGGCCGCTGCCCTGGCAGACCGCCGTGCACGTGACCGCCCAGGTCGCCGCGGCGCTCGCGGCGGCGCACGCCCGCGGGCTGGTGCACCGCGACGTCAAACCGGCCAACGTGATGCTCACCGCCAGCGGGGTCAAGGTGGTCGACTTCGGCATCTCGGCGGTCGCCGGGGACCGCGCCGACTCCTCGCCGGTCGTGCTCGGCACCCCCGGATACCTTGCCCCGGAGCGACTGCGCGGCCACGCGGTGACCCCGGCCAGCGACGTGTACGCCGTGGGCCTGCTGCTCTTCCGCGCGCTTACCGCGCGGTGGCCGTGGCAGGCGGAGACCGTCACAGAGATGATCAAAGCGCACTGCTCCACCGAGCCGGAGCCGTTGCCGGCCCTGCCCGGGCTGCCGCCCGAGGTGGCGGACCTGTGCGCGCGGACCCTGACCAAGGAGCCCGCGGACCGGCCGAGCGCGGCCGAGGTCGCCCTGACGCTCGCCGTCGCCGCCGGGGTACGCGTCCCGCTCCCGGTTGACGACCTGCTGGCGATGGGTCCGCTCGAACCCGTCGACGCGCAGACGACGGTGCTCGCTCCCATCAGCGGGTCGGGCGCCGGGGCGGGGGCCGGGGCGGGCGCGGGGGCCGGGGCGGGCGCCGACCTGACCACCAGCCCGGCGACGCCGGACCGCACCAGACTGGCGATCGGCAACCCCGCCGGACCGGCGGCTGCCAACGACGGCCAGCGGACCGGCATGGCGGCCCTTTCCGTCGGCGTCGCGCCCGCCCGCCGCCCCCGCGTCGCGGTCACCCTCGGGATCGCCGCCCTGGCCGCCAGCGGGCTCGTCATCGGGCTCTGGCCGGCCGGCGACGATTCGCGGCGGGCCGCGGCGGGGAGCCAGACGGGTGTGGGACGCCGTGCCGCGACGGATTGCGAGGCCCGCTACCAGACCCGCACCGACACCGGCCGCGCGTTCGCCGCGGAGGTCATGGTGGTCAACGCCGGCCGGCCGACCGGGCCCAACTGGACGCTCCGCTTCGACTTCCCCGCCGAGCAGGCGGTCACCGGCGGGACCGGCGCGGTGTGGACGCAGCACGGCCGGGTGGTCACCGCCCGCGTCACCGATCCGATCCAGGCCGGCGCGACGACCGCGATGAGCTTCACCGGTGAGTACCAGGGAGCCAACCCGCTGCCGACGACGTTCCTGCTCGACGGCGCGCCGTGCCGCGCCACGATCTCCGGCGTCATCGTCGCGGCGGCGCCGGCGGTGCCGCCGACCGGCGACAACACTGGCGCTGGCAACGCGGGCCCGGGCAACCCAGGGACGGGCGACACGGGCAACGCCGCCGGGGAGAAGGACCCCGGAAAGGGCGGCGGCAAGAACCGGAAGGGCAAGGGCGGCGGCAAAGACTGACGGTCCCCTGAACCGGGCCACCGGGCTCGGCCGGCATGGGCGGCAGAAACCCCTGACCGGCCGGGGCCGGGGCGCCACAGGCGAACTGGTGTTCGACGTGCCGCCCCGGCTGCGCCTGACCCGGGTGCTCCTCGGGGACGTTCGTCAGTGTGTAGTGCCGAACTGGAAGACGGTCATGGTCTGGTAGGTCTGGCCGGGCCGCAGCACGGTCGACGGGAAGTTGGGGTGGTTCGGGGAGTCCGGGAAGTGCTGGGTCTCCAGGGCGAACCCATCGCCCTGCCGGTACATCCGGTGGCTGGTCCCGGCGAACGAAGCGTCGAGGAAGTTGCCCGAGTAGAACTGGATGCCCGGCTCGGTGGTGTAGACGGCGAGGACCCGACCGCTGTCCGGCTCGCTGACCCGGGCGGCGAGGCTGAGCCCGGTGCCGCGCCGGTCGAGCACCCAGTTGTAGCTGTGGTTGGTCAGGTTGACCACGGTGGGCGCGTCGGTGACCGCCCGGTACTCCATCCTGATGCCGTTGGTGAGGGTCAGCGTGTACGTGACGGTCGCGGTGAGCGTGCCCGGGTAGAGCCGGCGGGCGTCCCCTGGTCGCCGGCCGGGCTCGTGAGTCGCATGACGAGCCCCACCTCGCCGTCGTTGCGTACTGGCATGGTGGCCCAGATGTGCTTGTCGAAGCCGACCGTCCCGCCGTGCAGACTGTTTGGCGGGTTGTTGATCGGCAGGTGGTAGGTCTGGCCGTCGAGGGTGAAGGTGCCGTTGGCGATCCGGTTGGCATACCGGCCGACGATGGCGCCGAAGTACGGGCCGGGGTGGGCGATGTAGTCGGCGAGGTTGTCGAAGCCGAGCGCCACGTTGGTGTTGCGGCCGCGCCGGTCTGGCACCTCGATGGACTGGATGATGCCGCCGTACGTGATGATCCGTACCCGCACCCCGTTGCCGTTGGTGAGGGTGTACCGGTCGACGGTTCCCTCGCTGGTCGCGCCCCACGCCCTGCGAACCGCAACAACGCGAAGCTACTCAGCCAGCAACGTGTGTCAATTTGTTCGCGAACCACCCCTCCCCATGATCGTGAAGGATCCGGGGCGCTACAGCACCCCGGATCCTTCACGATCATGGTCGGCCCCGGGCCGAAGAGGACCCCGTCAGCGGGTCAGGACGTCGAGGTCGATCTCCGGGTAGAGCGGGTGGCGGGCCAGCAGGTCAGCGGTCCGCTTGCGCGCGGCGTCGACCACCGACTCCGACACGTTGAACTTCGCCTTGCTCACGCCGCCGGTCTTCGGGTCGTCGCCCGGGGTGACTTCCGCCAGCACCGACGTGATGATGTCGGCGATCTCGGTGACCTCGTCGGCGCCCATCCCCAGCGTCGTGATCGCCGGGGTGCCCAGGCGCAGGCCGCTGGTGTACCAGGGGCCGTTGGCGTCGAAGGGCAGCGAGTTGCGGTTGAGCGTGAAGCCGACCGATCGCAGCGCCGACTCGGCCTGCCGGCCGGTCAGGCCGTAGCTCTCGGTCACGTCGACCAGCACGATGTGGTTGTCGGTGCCGCCGGTGAGGACCCGGGCACCCCGCTGCTGCAGCGCGTCCGCGAAGGTCTGCGCGTTTTCGACGATCTTGTGGGCGTAGTCGCGGAAGCTCGGGTCGAGCGCCTCGCGCAGCGCCACGGCCTTCGCGGCCATCACGTGCGGCAGCGGGCCGCCGAGGACCATCGGGCAGCCCTTGTCGATCGCCGGCGCGTACTCCGGGGTGGACAGCACCATGCCACCGCGCGGGCCGCGCAGCGTCTTGTGGGTCGTCGTGGTTACCACGTGCGCGTGCCGCACCGGGTCGTAGTCGCCGGTGAAGACCTTGCCGGCGACCAGGCCCGCGAAGTGCGCCATGTCGACCATGAAGGTGGCGCCGATCTCGTCGGCCAGCTCCCGGAACTGCGCGAAGTTGATTTTCCTTGAGTACGCGCTGTAACCGGCGAGCAGGATCCGCGGCCGCAGCTCGCGGGCCTGGCGGCGGACCGCGTCGAAGTCGAGCAGCTTGGTCTGCGGGTCGACGGCGTAGGAGTGCGCGTCGAACAGGCGGGCCGAGACGTTGTGCCGGTAGCCGTGGGTGAGGTGGCCGCCGGAGTAGTAGTCCATGCCGAGCAGCTTCTGCCCGTTGAACTCGGCCCGCAGCCGCGCCCAGTCCTCGTCGCCGAGCTTCGCCGGGTTCTTCTCACCCAGCTTCTCCAGGAACGGCGTCTCGACGGTCGTCGCGAGGATGGCCAGGAAGGCGACCAGGTTGGCGTCGGCGCCCGAGTGCGGCTGCACGTACACGTGGTCGGCGCCGAAGAGCTTGCGCCCCAGGTCGGCGGCCTCCGCCTCGACGGTGTCGACGTTGTCGCAGCCCGCGTAGAAGCGGTGCCCCGCGTAGCCCTCGGCGTACTTGTCGGTGAACAGGTTGCCCTGCGCCAGCTGGACGGCGAGCGAGCTGAAGTTCTCGCTGGCGATCAGCTTGAGGTTGGCGCGCTGGTCGCGCAGCTCGTGGGCGATCGAGTCGGCGACGGTCGGCGATACGGCGGAGATGACGTCGAGCGAGGCGAAGAACGCGGCGGCACCTGAGTCGATCTTGTTGGTCTCGGTGCGGGAGAGGTAACGGCGGAGCAGGCCGCGGTCGGTCATTTTCGCACTCCAAGCGGGGATACTAGGGGGCTGGGCACCGCGGCCGACCATACCCGCTTATCATCGCCGGGAGCCGAGGAGGTGGGCGTTACCCGATGCTGACCAACAGTGGGCTGTTCGCCGACGCCTCCAACTTCGAGCTTCGATACGTCAAGAACTATGAGCGGATCTCCGAGATCGTCGCCGCGCTGCGGGTCCTCGAGTTGAAGGTCGTCCTGACCAGCGGATCGTTCGACATCCTGCACGAGGGCCACTCGATGTACCTGGAGGCCGCGCGCGGTTACGGCGACTTCCTCATCGTCGGGCTGGACAGCGACGAGAAGCTCCGCAAGCGCAAGGGGCCGGGCCGGCCGGCGGTGCCCGAGCTGGAGCGGCTGCGCATGGTCACCCACCAGCGCGGCGTCGGTCTGGTCACCCTCAAGCACCTGGACGACCCGCGATGGTCGCTCATCAAGGCCGTACGCCCGGACGTGCTGGTCGCGACCGCCGAGACCTACTCCGACGACGAGATCGCCGAGCTGGAGGCCAAGTACTGCGGCCGGGTCGAGGTCCTCGACCGGATGGCGACGGTCAGCACATCGGCGCGGCTGCGCCGGTTCCAGATGGAGCTGGCCGAGATGATGTCCAAGAAGCTCTCCGAGCGGCTGCCGGAGCTGTTGCAGGACGTGATCGACGAGTCCGGGAGTGAGCGCTGAAGCGGATCCTGCTCTACCTTCCCGTCATCCACGCCGGCTACGAGGCGTTTCTCGACCGGCACCGGGACGCCGTGGAGGTGCTGCTGCTGGGGCGCAGCTTCGCCGAGGACTTCCCGGTCATGCGCAAGGAGATCCGGGCTCTCGATCCGTCCCGCGCGGCGGACTACCTGCGCTCGGCCGGTTTCCCGGCCCGGGTGGTCGAGCGCGCCGACCTGCCGGCCGCGGCGCGCGGCGACCTCCTCGTCGTGCCGGACGAGGAGATCATGCGGGCGCTGGTCGCGGCGCACGACCTCGACGCGATGTTCGAGCGGACGTTCCTGCGCTGGGACCGCGCGTGGAGCACGGCGGGCCGCCCGGCCGACTACGACGGGGTGGTCGCGGCCGACGAGTTCACGCGTCGGATGGCCGCGCTGGCGGCCGAGTTGGCCGGCCGAAGCTCCGACTGGTGGCGCCAGGTGGGCGCGGTCGCCGTCCGCGACGGGCAGGTGCTCAGCTGCGCCTACAACGAGCACAAGCCCACCGAGTACAGCCCGTATGTCAACGGGGATCCCCGCAACGACTTCTCGCGGGGCGTACGCGCCGACCTGTCCACCGCCCTGCACGCCGAGGCGGCGATCGTGGCGCGAGCCGCCCGCGACGGTCGCAGCCTCGCCGGTGCCGACCTCTACGTGTCGACGTTCCCGTGCCCGGCCTGCGCCCGGCTGGTGGCCGAGGCCGGGTTCAAGCGCTGCTACTTCGCCGGCCCGTACGCCGTGCTGGACGGCGACGAGATCCTGCGCCGCGCCGGCGTCGAGCTGATCTGGGTCGACACTACGAGCTGATCTTGAAACGCACCGGGCCGGCGTCCGGGTCACCCACGATCACGTGGACGTGGACGTGCTCGATCGTGCCACCGGTGTGCCGGCACTCGCCGTTGCGCGCCCCCAGGCCGTAGTAGGTCAGCGCGTGCTCGTCCCGGATCCAGCGCAGGGCGATCCAGAAGTCCTGTTGCGCCGCGGGTGAGAGGTCGAGCAGGTCGGCCACGTGCTCGCGCGGCACCAGCATCAGGTGCAGCCTGGTACCCGCATAGGGGAACCTGTTCGGCGTGACCGTCCAGTGCGCCGTGCGGTGCAGGACGTCCTGCGCCTCGGCCAGGTGCTCGGGGCAGAAGATGCACACACCCTCGGCCTCCAGGCGCCGCATGTACTCGCGCTGCTCCTCGCCGCGCGCGTTGCCGAGGTAGTAGAGGCTCATCGCTCGTAGATGAGGTACGAGTGCGTGTCGTGGCGCGCCTCTTCGGCCAGCGAGAAGCCGTCCAACCACCCGGCCGGCATGTGCGCGTCGCCGTCGACGGTCGCGTGTACCCGCGTCAGGTAGACCCGGTCGACCTCGGGCAGCGCCTCGGTGTAGACCTGCGCGCCGCCGATCACGAATATCTCGTCCCGGCCGGCGAACTCCTCGATCGCTCTTGCCACGGACAGCGCGGACGCCACGCTCGGCTGGAAGATCACCAGGCCGTCGCCCGGGCGCGGCTCCCGGCTGACGACGACGCTGATCCGGCCGGGCAGCGGCTTCCCCAGCCGGTTGACGATCGACTCGTGCGTCCTGCTGCCGACCACGACGGTGTGGCCCAGGGTCAGTGCTTTGAACCGGCGCAGGTCGTCCGGCAGGTGCCAGGGCAGGTCCCCGTCCCGCCCGATCACCCCGTTCTCGGCGACCGCCACGAACAACGACGTCCGCACGGTCACGGTGCCACCGGGATACGGCCCATGGCGGGGTGCGGGTCGTAGTCGGACAGCTCGAAGTGCTCCGCCCGGAAGTCGTGGATGTCGGTGATCTCCTGCCCCGCACCGGTCAGGCGCACCGTCGGGAGCCGGCGCGGCTCGCGTTCGATGATGTGGAGCACCTTGTCGAGCTGGTCCTCGTACACGTGCGCATCGGAGATCGTGTGGTAGTAGACGCCCGCGGTGAACCCGGTGAGCTGCTCCAACATCAGGATCAGCGCGGCGTACTGGACCATGTTTGACGGCACGCCCACCGGCACGTCGCCGGAGCGCTGGAACATGTGCAGGTGCAGGCGGTCGTTGATGACCCGTACGTGCACCCAGCCGTGGCACGGCGAGATCGTGGTCCGCTGCTGCTTTCCGGCACCGCGCACCTGGTACTGCGGGATCCACGGGCTGACGAAGTGGGTGCGGTCCGTCGGGTACTCGCGGATCTGCTCGACCAGGTGTTTGAACTGGTCGAAGGGTGGCCCTTCGCTGGTCGGGAAGTCATGAAAGGCTCCGCCGTACGACCCCGGGCCGATGTCGCCCGGCGGCAGGCCGCGCTTGGCGGCCTTCTCCGGCGTCACCCACGGCCCCCACCAGTCGCAGCCGAACTCGGCCAGCTCGTCCAGCGTGGTCGCGCCGTTGATGAAGGCGCACAGCTCGCCGATCGGCTTGCGCCAGAACGACGCGATGCTCCGCTCGGTGATCACCGGGAAGCCGTTGGCCAGGTCGAAGCGCATGGTCTGCTGCATCAGCGTGCGCGCCGCGGGGCCCTGCCGGGTCGGTGACGTCTCGCCGTCCTTGACGATCCGTGCCAGCAGGTCGCGGTACTGCGCGTCGGGCCGGCGCTGCTCGTACGGAAGATACTGCACCTCGCGGAGCCTACCGCTCGCCGGCGGACATCGGCGTCCGGCGGACGTCCGGCGTCCGCGCCGCCGGCGACCGCCGGCAGTCCGCGATCTTGACCACTGGGTGTCGCTATGGCGGCACTCAGTGGTCAAGATCGCGGGACGGACAGAGCTAGCGGCAGGCACGGCCGGCGACGTAGATGTCACCATCCGCGATCGACACCTCGCGGGCACTGCTCGCGCCGGAGGCGAGGATCCGCGCCGGGTCGTGCGCGTTCTCGATCACCTCGATGCGCTGCACCGCCTTGGGCGTCGGGAGCACCGTCTCCGGCTGCAGCCAGGTGCCGGCGTACAGGTGGTAGGTCGCGATGCCGGAGGTCGTGCCCTCGACTGTCGCGTAGATGCGCCAGGTCAGCCCGTTCACCTTCTCCATGTCCCGCACGCGGATACCGGTGCCGATCTCGGTCGACCGCCAGCCGAACGGCGTGTACACCCCGGCGTAGTCGTGCAGGACGCCGGCGGTGTCGAGTTGCATCCACACCACGAACGGCGCCCGGCCGAACACGTCACCGACCAGCGAGATGTAGTCAGGCGAGCGCGGGTTGGGCATCTGCAACGCCGTTTCGGCGACCTTCAGGTACTGCTCCTGCTCGGCATCGTCGATCTTCGTGCCGAGGTCCCGCCCGTCGGCCGCGTGGAAGTGCTGATCCCGCGGCGTGAAGTAGGTGTAGTAGATGTTCTTGTGGTACCGGTCGTGCAGGTGACCCTCCGGTCCACCGCCGGCCAGCGTGTACACCATGGACACCCGCTCGGGCCGGCCGCTCCCCGCCGGCTCGTGCCGCAACTGTCCGATGTAGACCTCGTTCATGTTGTCCAGGCGACCCTGCGGCGCGATGTTCCACTTGTCCCCAGTGAGCTGCTCGGAACTCTTCCAGGTCCGCCCGTTGTCAGTGGAGCGCACGTACTTCATCGGCCGGAAGTCGGTGGGGTACTGCTTGTCGAAGTCACCCGCGGTCTCCCGGATGAAAACGTAGATATGACCGTTGGCGGCCTTGAACGGCATCGGGTACGTGGCACCGAGGCCCTCGGGGATGATCGTGTCGGTCCAGGTGCCCTCGATCGAGTGCGCCTTCGGTGACCGGGCGACCCGCAACTCGGTGTTGTGCATGCCGCGGAACACCAACAGGTGGCCGTCGTTGGCCTGGACGATCGTGGGGTAGTTGTGCGAGTCGTTGCCGCCGTCGGCCACCCGCACCGGCGCCGACCACTTCTTCGTGCGGTGGTTGTACGCCTGGATGTAGTTGTCCTCGTACTGCCCGGCCCATGTGATGAACGTGGTATTCGCCCGCGCGTCGTAGACACCACCGGCGACGGGACGCCGGTCGGAGCGCGCCGCGACGTTGGTGGCCGTCGTCGTCACGGTGGTCTCGGCGGCTGACCAGGTCGCAGCCGAAGAGTTGGACGAGGCGTCGTCGTCCGCGAACGCCGGCGCCGGCGCGGCGACCGTGGCGAGACCGGCCAGCGCGAGCGCGAGCGACGCGACGGTGCGTCTCGTCCGGCGACCGTCGAGGAGCTGAGGCATCGGACCTCCTGCGCGACGGGTGGCACGCCCGTTGCGTGCCGCATCTTGCCCGTGATCCGCCATTGTGCTTGGTAAACGGGGACAAGAAAAGGATCCACATATGTGAACGGATCGATGCGACAAATGGGGGCAGACCTCAGACGATTCAGCCCGCGAAAGGTTAGTCGCCGAGGTTGCGGCGTAGGTGCTTGGTCTGCGAGCGGCGGCGCTTGGCCTCCAGCCGTGCCTGCACGGCGCCGCGCGACGGCCGGGTGGCCCGGCGGGCCCGCGCCGGCGGCGCGATCGCGTCCGCGAGCAGTGCGACGAGGCGCGCTTCGGCCGCTCGCCGGTTCTGCAACTGCGAGCGCTGCTCGGACGCGGTCACCACGATCACGCCGTCGACCAGACGGGACGCCAGCCGATCGAGGGCGCGGGCCTTCAGGTGCGGCGGCAACGACTCCGTCCCGGCCAGGTCGAAGCGCAGCTCTACGCGGGAGTCGGCGGTGTTGACGCCCTGCCCGCCCGGCCCGCTCGACCGGCTGAACCGCCAGGCGAGCTCCGCGCGCGGCACCGCCACCGAACCGGTGATCTGCAGGTAGCGGTCGGTCATGCGGACCATTCAGTCAATGTTCCTCCAAGCGCCCGCACGAAGGACGCGTGGGTGGCCCACCGGTCGCCCACGCGTCCACGGCCGCTAGCGGACCACCTTCGAGTCGGAGATGACGCCGTTGACCCGCCGCGGGATGCCCAGCGGGTTGCTGTCGCGCAGCACGTCGGGCAGGAACTCGTCCGGCACGCTCTGGAACGCGACCGGCCGCAGCCAGCGCCGGATGCCGGTCGCGCCGACCGATGTGTGCAGAGCGTTGGTGGTCGCCGGCCAGGGGCCGCCGTGGTGCATCGCCCAGGTGACGGCGACGCCGGTCGGCCAGCCGTCGAAGATGACCCGCCCGGAGCGGGCGGCGAAGTGATCCAGCAGGGTCCGGATCAGGTCGGCCTCGGTGGCCGGATCGGCGTGCACGGTGGCGGTCAGCGCCGCCGGCAACGCCTTCAGCGCGGCGGTCAGCTCGTCGGCCGACCCGTACTCGATGATCAGCGCGGCCGGCCCGAAGCACTCCTCGAGCAACTGGTCACCGCGGCCCGCCAGATCGGTCGCGGCGACCGCGAGCAGGATCGGCCCGACCCGGAAGCCCTCCCGCTTCGCGTCCGAGGGCGCCACGACCGCGCGGACGCCCTCGACCGCGGCGAGCTGGGCGGACACCTCGTCGTACCCCTTGCGGATGCGCGCGTTCAGCAGCGGGCCAACCGGCGTAGCCGCGACCGCCTCGGCCAGCCCGTCGTCGAGCCCGTGCCCCTTGGGCAGGAACAGCAGCCCCGGCTTGGTGCAGAACTGGCCGGCGCCCAGGGTGAACGACCCGACGAACCCCTGCAGCACCTCGGTGCCGCGCGCCGCGATCGCGCCCGGCGTGATCACGGCCGGGTTGAGCGAACCCAGCTCGCCGTAGAACGGGATCGGGTCGGGTCGCGAGTTGGCGATGTCGTAGAGGGCCCGCCCACCGCCGAGCGAGCCGGTGAAGCCGGCCGCCTGGATGGCCGGGTTGGCCACCAGCGCCTTGCCGGCGTCGGTGCCGTGGATGACGGCGAAGGTGCCGTCGGGCGCGCCGCCCTCGGCCAGCGCGGCGGCGACGACCTCGCCGGTGCGCTTGGACAGGCCGGGGTGGCCGGAGTGGGCCTTGACGACGACGGGGCAGCCGGCCGCGAGGGCGCTCGCGGTGTCGCCGCCCGCCACGGAGAAGGCGAAGGGGAAGTTGCTGGCCGAGAAGACCGCGACCGCTCCGATGGGCAGCAAGGTACGCCGCAGGTCCGGCCGCGGCGCGGGCAGCGCGTCCGGGTCGGGCAGGTCGATGATCGCCTCGTGGAAGGAGCCCTCACGCACCACGTCGGCGAACATCTCCAGCTGCACGCGGGTCCGGGTCAGCTCGCCGCCCAGCCGGGCGGTGCCGAGGCCGGTCTCGGAGTCGGCCAGCTGCACCAGCTCCTCGCGGTTGGACTCCAGTGCGGCGGCGACCGCACGCAGCAGGTCGGCCCGCTTGTCCAGCGGCAGCGCGGCGTACGCCGGCGCGGCGGCCGCGGCAGCGCTGGCCACCCGGTCGACGTCGTGCTCGCTCGTGTGCGGCACGGGCGGCCCGACGGGCTCTCCGGTGTACGGGTTCATCCCCTGGTCCGCGCCGGTGCTCATGGCAATGGCTCCCTTCGATGGTTCACGTCACTGCGGCCAAGCCTAGTAATGGCCGGTGCGGGTGCGATCGACGCGGGGCGCCGGTGTCCCGCCTCGCGGAAGTTTCCGCTGCGACCTTGGACACCCGCGGCCAGACCGGCGACCCAGATAGCCGACGCACTCAGGCCGGCGCCGCCAGCAGTTCGTGCAGCGTCGCCGCGTCCTCGACCAGCCGCGCGGGATCGTCCCCCGCGACGAACTCCAGTAGCGCACACCGGTCCCCGCCTGCGGCGGCCAGGTATCGCCGCCACGCCGGCGCCTGCGCCGCCAGTGGCAGCCGGTCACGCGCCGGCGTCCAGCTGAACACGTGCACGTTGCGCAGCCACGGCAGCACCGACGCCAGGTCGCCCAGGTTCTCGTCGACGTCGCGGGTGGGATCCGGCTGCCAGAGCGTCCCGACGTTCGGCCTGCCGACCAGCTCCAGCAACCGCAGCGCGGAAGCGCGCGTGTCGGTCAGCGTGTTGCGGTGGTACTCGAAGGCGACGTCGATCCCCACGTCGGCCGCCAGCGCACCGACCCGGCGCGCATCGGCCACGATCCGCGACCAGTCGTCGGCCGACGCGGAAGCGCTCGGCAACCGGCCGGCCCACACCCGGATCAGGGGCGCGCCGAGCGCCGCGGCGGTGTCCACCACCGCCGGCGGGTCACCCTCGGGTTCGCCGAGTCGAAGGTACGAGCCGAAGCACGCCGCCCGCAGGCCGGCGTCCGAGGTCAGCCAAGCCACCCGGGACGCCGCCGCGCGGTCGGGCACGTGGACGTCGCCGCCCCACTCGATCGCCCGCAGACCCGCGCGTACCGCCACGGACACCACCGCGGCCGGCGCCAGCTGGCGGAACGTGACCGAGACGAGCCCTGGTGTGATCATCGAGTCGACCGGCTTCCCTGCGGGCTGGACAGGTAGTCGCGGTGCCGCCATCGCCATCCTCACCGGGGTCGTCAGGATCCTCCGAGTCACAGGATCCTCCGAGTCACACGCTGAACGGCGCGGGCCGGTCGACATCTGCCGACCGGCCCGCGCCGGTGGAGCCGCGGCTAGGTCAGGTTCACGTGCAGGATCTTGGTGTTGCTGTTGTTGGGCGTGCTGTCCTTGTCGCCGTTACTCGTGGTGACCCAGAGGTCTCCGTCCGGGCTCGGCTCGACGGTGCGCAGCCGGCCGAACTGGCCCTGGAAGTACGCCTTGGGCGAGCCGACGCTGCTGCCGTTGATCTGCAGCGTGTAGAGCCGCTCGCCGCGCAGGGCCGCCACGTAGATGGTGTTCTTCTTGATGGCGATGCCGCTGCACGAGCAGCTCGCCACCGGCCAGGTCCGCTTCGGGGCGATGAAGCCGCCGCAGCTGCCCGAGGTCCCCTCGCACCTGGGCCAGCCGTAGTTGCCGCCCTTCTGGATGAGGTTCAACTCGTCCATGATGGAGTTGCCGAACTCCTGCTCCCACAGCCGGCCCTGGGAGTCGAAGGCGAGGCCCTGGACGTTGCGGTGGCCCATGCTCCACACCGCGTTGCCGAACGGGTTGTCCGATGGGATGCTGCCGTCGGCGTTGATGCGCAGCACCTTGCCGTTGAGGCTGTTCTTGTTCTGCGCGTTGGCGCCACTCTGCGCGTCACCGGTGCCGATGTAGAGCTTGCCGTCCGGACCGAAGCGCAGCCGGCCACCATTGTGGAACTTGTTGCGCTGGACGCCCTTGAGCAGCACGGTCCAGCCGCCGAGGGTGTTGCCGGTCAGCTTGGCCCGCACGAGACGGTTGTCCGACGAGGTGGTGTGGTAGATGTACACGAACCCGTCGCTGTTGAAGTTGGGCGACAGTTCGAGACCGAGCGCACCGCCCTCACCGTTGGTGCCGGCGGCGTCCGGGATCTTGCCGAGCACCGTCCGCTGGCCGCTCGGGCTCAGCTTGACGACGTTGAACGTGTCCCGCTCCGTGAAGATGCCGGAGCCATCGGGCAGGAACGCCAGACCCCATGGGATGTCCTTGTCAGAGGCGATCGTGGAGACGGTCCCCGGGGTGGTCCCGCCACCGCCGCCACCACCGGATGGCTTGCCCGGCACCGCGGAGCTCTTGGCCGACTCGTTGCCGGCCAGGTCGACGGCGCTGACCTGGAAGGCGTACGTCTTGCCGGCCTCCAGGTTGCCGACCGTGGCGGTGGTGGTGTCGGTCGACGCGGTCTTCTTGCCGTCGACGTAGACGTTGTAGCCGTCTAGGCCGATGCCGCCGGTGTTGTCCTTCGACGCGTTCCAGGTGAGGGTCACGTTGGACGGCCCGGTGCCGCTGACCTTGAGCCCGGTCGGGACCGACGGGGCGGTCTTGTCGCTGGAGGGCTTGGTCGTGACCCGCACCTCCGCGCTGTCCTGGGACACGTTGTTGGCGGCGTCCCGGGCGACCACGGTGAATACGTAGGCCGTGCCGGGGGTCAGCTTCCGCACCGTCGTCTTGGTGACGTTACCCAGGCTCTGCAGCTGCTGGCCCTGCTTCATGATGTTGTATCCGACGACGCCGACGTTGTCCGTGGACGCCGTCCAGCTCAGGTCGACCGTGGTCTCGGTGATCGTGCCGGCTTTGACGTTCGTCGGTGAGGTCGGGGGCTGGGTGTCGGCGGCCGGGCCGATCGCGGCGAACGCCGCGGGGCTCAGCGCGACGACCACCAGCCCACCGAGCGTGCCGATGAGTGCCAGCGGCCACTTGGTACGAAGTGCCACGAATTCCTCCCACTAGTGCATGGGTGAAGGTGTCCGTCGGCGAGTCAGGGGCCGCGGAGAGATCCTTCGTGCGAATGGATGGTCCGGCCGCAGTCCGCCCACCTCTGCCTGGCATGCGACGTATCCGCGTGCCTCGATGGTGGCGACTCCCTTCACCGGTGCGCTCGTCACGCGCGGGTCCTTCCCTCTTCTGGTCCGCCTCCCCGTCGTGGACGGCCGGATGAGGACTGAAACGTCTTCCTCAACGGGTCTACCCGTCGCTGTAACACGCCGTCAATATTTATTCCGGTAGATGGAGACGCAACGATCGGGACCCTGCCGGTTACCCGCTGACCAGGAAGGTAAGTCCAGTGAGAGCGCTTTCTTGACCCGGCTTTGCAATCGATTCCAGCAACCAGGATGCCGCTGGTCGTCGATGGATGCTGCGCGCGGTGGCCGCTCAGCCGCGCAGCGCGCCGGTCGTCAGGCCGCGGGTGAACTGGCGCTGGAACAGCAGGAAGGCCACCACCGACGGCAGCAGGGCCAGCAGCGCGGCCGCCAGCAGGACGCCGACCCCAACCTGGTCGTCCGCCCGGACGGTGCGCAGGGCGATCGGCAGCGTGAACTGGGACGGCTCCCGGGCCACGATCAGCGGCAGCAGGTACTGGTCCCAGATCATCGTGAAGCCGAAGACGCCGATGACGCCGAGGGCGGGGCGGCACAGCGGCAGGATGACCGACCAGAAGATGCGCATCTCGCCGGCCCCGTCGAGGCGCGCGGCCTCCTCCAGGTGCACCGGCACGTCCCGCATGAACTCGGTCATCACAAGGATCGAGAAGCCCCACGCGCCGAGCGGCAGGATCATGCCCGCGTACGAGCCGATCAGGTTGATGTGCAGCAGCGGCATGTCGGAGAGCACCACCGACAGCGGGATCGCGATGACCTCCTCGGGGAGCATCATCGTGGCGAGGATCGCGAGCATGACCAGAGCCGCGCCGCGGAAGCGCTTGCGCGCCAGGGCGTACGCGGCGAAGACGCTCACCGCGATCTGCAGCAGCAGGCCCAGGCCGACTACCACGAAGGAGTTCATCAGGTACCGGTAGACGCCCCGGTCGCGCGCGACCACGAAGTTGTCGAAGGTGAAGTCCTCCGGGATGAGGGAGAACTTGGTCGGGTCGGAGACGTTGCTGAACGCCCCGACCAGCAGCGCGACCAGCGGGCCGGCGAAGACGACGACGATCGCCCCGTACAGGATGAATTTGATCAGGATGGCGAGGGGGCCGCGGTAGCCCGCGATGCCGAGGACGGTGGTGAGGGATTGGTTCTCGACCAGCCGGGTGCGCCGTTTCATCGCGTTGTCACCCGGCGCCGCCACAGGTTCACCGCGATCGTCACGCCGGCGGTGGCGATGAAGAGCACCATCGAGCCGGCGGCGGCGACGCCCAGTTCGCCGCGCTCCAGGCCGAGCTTGTAGATCAGCGTCATCAGCACTTCCGTGGAGCCGTTGGGGGCGCCGTTGGTCAGGAGGAACACCTCGGTGAAGCTGCGCAGGCCGCGCAGTGCGGCGAGGGTGAACAGGATCGTGCCGACGGGCCGCAGGGCGGGCAGCGCCACGTGGTAGAACCGCCGCCAACGGGCGGCTCCGTCGACGGCGGCGGCCTCGTAGAGGTTGCGGTCGACGCCGGCCAGCCCGGCAATGAAGATCATCATGTCGTACGGGGCGCCGCGCCAGATCCCGACCAGCATCACCGACCCGAGCGCCGTGTGCTCGCTGACGAGGAACGGCTCGGGGCCGACGCCGACCCAGCCGAGGATCGTGTTGATCACCCCGCCGGCGCCGGGGTAGTACATGATGCGCCACACTTCGGCCACGACCGCCATCGTGGTGACGACCGGCAGAAACGCGGCGCTGCGTACGAGCCAGAGGTGGCGGGCCTGCCCCTCGACGAGGAGCGCGAGCACGAAGCCGAGCAGGATCGAGCCGACGGTGGTGCCCACCGCCAGCAGGACCGTCTGCCAGATGGCCTTGGTGAAGTTGGGATCGGTGGTCATCTGCCGGTAGTTGTCCAGCCCCACGTACCGGTCACCGAGGTATGGCCGCACCTCGTAGAAGCTCATCTTCAGGCCCTGCAGCATGGGCAGGAACTTGAAGTACGTGAAGAGCACCAGCGCCGGAGCCAGGAACATCCAGGCGATGAGGGCCGGCCCGGCTCTCCGGCGGCGCCGGCGCTTGCGCCCCGTGCGCACACTCCAGTCCCGCTGTGCCGGCCCGGGCGACGACGGCCGGGGGATGTCGGCCGCCGTGCTCCGGTAGTACGTGGGGGTGGACATCAGCCCGCCAGCACCTTCTGGCGTCTGAGCTCGGTCGCCAACTGCGCGGCGAGCTTGTCCAGCTCCTGTTTGACGTTGGAGTCGCAGTTGGCCATGATCGCGTTCAGCGCGTCGGCGGAGATCTGCCGCACCGGGGTCCAGCTCGGGATGTTCGGGGTGTACTTGCCGGCGTTGGCGTACACCTGCTGGAAGGTCTTCCACCGCGGATCCAGCCGCACCGCACCCAGGTCGACGTCCTTGTTGACCGGCAGCCGCACGATCGGCCCGGGGTTGTCGCCGTCCATGCCGATCGTCTGCCCCTCGGCCGACGTGGCGAACTCGGCGAACCTGCGCTGGCCCGCCCTGTTGGCCGAGCCCATCGTGAGGTAGACGTTCTCGCCTTCGGCCAGCGCGGCGGGGCCGCCGGACGGACCGTTGGGCACCGGGAAGATCTCGATCTTGTCGCTGCCCATGCTCTTCACGAACCGCGGCAGCATGTACGGCCCGGTCAGGTACATCCCGCCGATGCCCTTTTCGAAGGTGTCGTGGGCGCGGGGGGTGTCGATGTTGACCGCGTCCGGGTTGACCACCTTGCGACCGCAGAACATGTCCTTGAGCCAGTTGACCGCCTGCACCGACTTCGGCTCCGTGATCGCGGGGCGCCACGACCCGGGACCGTCGGAGGTGAGGAAGTCCCCACCGTTGGCCCACAGGTACGTGGAGAAGTACCAGGACATGTACCCGCGCTTGGTCGTGCCCGGCACCACGAGCCCATAGGTGTCGGCCTTGCCGTCGCCGTCGGGGTCGCGCTCGGTGAACGCGGTGGCCATGTTGGCCAGGTCGGTCCAGTTCTTCGGCTCGGGCAGGCGCAGCCTGGCGCGCCAGTCGGCGCGCACGAAGACGGCGAAGCTCTGCGCCGAGAACGGCACCGCGTAGTACCGCCCGTTGGAGGCCCTGGCAGCCTCCCAGGCCCGGTCGGAGATCTTGGCCGAGTCTTTGATGGCCAGCCGGTCGATCTCCTGCAACCAGCCCTGGGACTGCATGGTGCCCAGCTGTGCGGTGTCGTTGATGACGATGTCGGGCAGCTGCCGCTGGGCGGCCTGCTGCTGCAGCTTGGTTTCGAAGTCGTCGTAGAGCGAGACCAGCTTGGCCTTGACGCCGGTGCGCGCGGTGAACCGGCTCACCAGGCGTTGGGCGGTCTTGGCGGTGGGTGATCCGGGGATCTGCCGGATCCAGATCTGCACGGTGGCGCCCGGATCCTGGCGCACGTTGACCATGCTCGTGGATGAGCAGCCGGACAGGGTGATTGCGAGCAACGTCGCGAGGCCGCCGGCAACGAGTCGGCTCAGGTCGGCACGGGCATTCACGTCCGGCGATCTCCTCACAGGCACACCGCCCCACGACACAGGGCGTCGCTGCCACCGTCGGTCATCCGATGAGTGCATTCATCGGCGACGACGAATCGACGCCCGCGAGTCAACCTACGCCGCGGGCGGGCCGATTAGCAGCCCGAATTGGCCCGACGTTCGGATGCGTCCATGCCAGCCGAGCGGCTGATCTTTCCGCCACCCATGTTCGATCATGGTGAGTTACGCGCGGATTCGGCGAAGATATTGTTTGCCAGCGATCAGTCATGTTGAATATCGAGGGACTTCACTGGGATCGCTGGGCACGCGAAGGGACTGATCGATCCGTGGGACGACTTCTCGCCTCCCTCAGCGCGGCCGCACTGGCGGCCGGCCTGACCACGGCGGCGTTATCGACCGCCAACCCGGCGTACGCGCTCGACGACGGATTGGCGACCACACCTCCGATGGGCTTCAACAACTGGAACTCCACGCACTGCAGCACCGACTTCAACGAGGACATGGTCCGCGGCATCGCGGACACGTTCGTCGCGACCGGCCTCAAGGACGCCGGGTACACCTACGTCAACCTCGACGACTGCTGGGCACTGCCGGCCCGCGACGCGGCCGGCAACCTGGTGCCCGACCCGGTCCGCTTCCCGAGCGGCATCAAGGGCGTGGCGGACTACGTCCACGCCAAGGGCCTCAAGATCGGCATCTACACCAGCGCGGGCACCAAGACCTGCAACAAGGCCGGCGGCTTCCCGGGCGGGCTGGGCCACGAGGTCGCCGACGCCACCCTCTTCGCCTCCTGGGGCATCGACTACCTCAAGTACGACAACTGCAACAACCAGGGCGTCGACGCGGTGCAGCGCTACACGGCGATGCGTGACGCGCTCAAGGCGACCGGCCGCGCCATCGTCTACAGCATCTGTGAGTGGGGCCAGAACAAGCCGTGGCTGTGGGCCAGGGACGTGGGCCACCTGTGGCGGACGACCGGCGACATCAGCGACAACTACAGCAACATGGTCAACATCGCCAAGACCAACATGGCGCTGGCCCAGCACGCCGGTCCCGGGCACTGGAACGACCCGGACATGCTGGAGGTCGGCAACGGCGGGATGACCGACGTCGAGTACCGCAGCCACTTCAGCCTGTGGTCGATCATGGCCGCGCCGCTGCTGATCGGCACCGACCTGCGCAAGGCCAGCCGGCAGACGCTCGACATCCTGGAAAACCGGGACGTCATCGCCGTCGACCAGGACCGCCTCGGCGTGCAGGGCAGCCTGCTGCGCTCCGAGGGCGGCCGCAACATCCTGGTCAAGCCGCTGGCGGGAGGCGACAAGGCGGTCGTGCTGTTCAACGAGACCGAGGTGCCGCAGCGCATCGCCACCTCGGCCGCGGAGATCGGCCTGCCGAAGGCGCCCGGATACCGGATCCGTGACCTGTGGGCACACACCGACCGCAGCACCGCCGGCACCGTCGCGGCGACCGTGCCGCCGCACGGCAGTGCCATGTTCCGCATCGGCACCGACCGCCGCTGGCCGCTCTACCCGTCGGCGGTGGACTTCGGCGCCGGGATGACCGGCAGCTACCCCGGCGCCCCGCCGATCGCCGCCCCGGGCACGCCGGCCGCCGCCACCACGACCGTGACCAATTCCGGCGTACTGCCGGTGCTCGCCGTCCGGGTCGACCTCAGCGGACCGGCGGGATGGCAGGTGCGGGCCACCACACGCCGGGAGGCGGTGGTCCTGCTGGGTCGCGACCAGACGCTGACCACGACCTGGGAGGTCATCGCGCCACCGGGCACGGCGCCCGGCCGCTACGACCTGAGCGCCACCCTCACGTACCAGCCGATCTCGACCGGTGGTCAGGTGACGACGACGTTCACGTTCCCCGCCGTGGTGCCGCCCCCGCCGCCGGCTGCCGGCATCTCCTACGTGAGCGACCTGACCTGGTTGCAGGCGTCCAACGGGTGGGGCCCGGTGGAGAAGGACACCAGTAACGGGGAGAAGAAGGCCGGCGACGGCAAGCCGATGACGATCGGCGGCGTGGTGTACCCGAAGGGCCTGGGCGTGCACGCGCCCAGCGAGGTCCAGTACTTCACCGGCGGGCGGTGCTCGGCGTTCGCCGCGTCGGTCGGCGTCGACGACGAGAAGGCGGCGAACGGGTCGGTCACGTTCGAGGTGTGGGCCGACGCCCGCAAGGTGGCCGAGACGCCGCTGCTCACCACCGACATGGCGGCCGTGCCACTGACCGCCGACGTCACCGGCGCGGCCGTGGTCCGTCTCGTCGTCACCGACGGCGGCAACACCAACAACAGCGACCACGCCGACTGGGCCGACGCCAAGCTCACCTGCTGACCCTCCCACGCGCGTCGATCAAGGAAGAGTGGTGGGTAGTTCGCCCGATTTGGCCCACCATCCTTCCTTGATCGACGGCCGAGGAGCGCTAGCTCCGCCGGGACTTCAGGATCGCCCGCAGCGTCAGCAGCGCCACGACGGCGACGATCTGGCTACCGAGCACGATCTTGTTGATGTCGATCGCCGGCCGCCAAGACACGTCGCCGTCCTTGATGACGAACGCGCCGATAGGCGTGCTCGTCATCCCGAAGCCACCGCCGGTCCCGCCGTCGATCGACCCGTCCGCGCCCTCCGGACCGACTCCGCCGCCCGCACCGCCCCGGATCTTCGCGGCCGGCACCACCACCACACCGTCCTGGACCACCGGCTCCCCGATCGCCGTCCGGACCGTCATCGCGTCGCGTACCTTCGTCACCACGTCCGTCGCGTTCACCGCTGCCTCCTGTTGTCGCAGGTCCACCCTGTAGCTAACCAGGTGTGCCGTGCGGGCGGCGGTCCCGTTCGCCGGGCGGCGTCACGACGACCATCGTGAAGGCGACCGGCACCGCGCCGTCGTTGCGGTGCCCGTGCGGCCGGTCCGCGGCGAACTCGATCGTCTCCCCGGTGGCCACCCGGTGCTCTGCCCCGGCCACCGTGACGACCAGTTCGCCGGAGACCACGTGGAACACCTCCCGGGTACCCGGAGCGTGGTCGCTCGCGGTGTAGCGCTCGCCGGGCGCCATCCGCCAGTCCCACAGCTCGACCTCGCCGATGCCGGACAGCAGGCGGCCGGTCCCGCCGGCCGGGCCGCGCCACAGCACCGGCGGCTCCCCCGCGCCGATCACCCGCACTGGTGGCTCGGCAGGCGACTCGAGCAGCTCACCGAGGTTGACGCCGAACGCCTCGGCCAGCCGGCACAGGGTGCCGATGCTGGGGTTGGTCCGGTCGCCCTCGATCTGGACGACCATGCCGCGGCTCACGCCGGAGCGGCCGGCCAGCTCGTCGAGTGACCAGTTGCGGGCCTGGCGCAGCGCGCGTACGTGCTGCGCGACCGCCGCGGAGACCGCTGCCTCCTCGGGCGACCGGCGCCGGGGGCCAGGGCTATCGGTCAACAGATTATCCTTTGCGGCCAGTATTATGTTCTAAGTATGAACGGCGTCCGCCCATGATCTCGCTCCTGCTCGCCATCGCCACTGCCACCGTATGGGGCACGGCCGATTTCTGTGGCGGCAAGGCGAGCCAGCGCGCTCCGGCGCTGGCCGTGTCGGTGCTGTCCAAGCTCATCGGCCTGCCGGTGCTGGCGCTGGCCCTCGCCGTCACGCCGGGCCGGCCGACCGCGGCCGGCCTGGCCTGGGGCGCCCTCGGCGGCTTCTTCGGGATGGCCGGCGTCATCCTGCTCTACCGCGGTCTGGCGAGCGGCGCGATGACGATCGTCGCGCCGGTGACCGCGGTGACGTCGGCGCTCGTGCCGTTCACCATCGGCATCGTCGCCGACGGCAGCCCCGGCACCGGGCCGACCATCGGCGCGGTCTGCGCGGTCGCCGCGATCGCCCTCGTGAGCACCGGATCGGGCGGCAGCGCCGGCAAGGCGACGACAGCGGTCGTCGGGCTCGCGCTCGCCGCGGGCACCGGGTTCGGGTTGTTCATGACGTTCCTGTCCCGCGCCGGCAGCGAAGCCGGCCTGTGGCCGTTGACCACCGCGCAGTTCACGGCGCTCGCGCTCGGCGGCCTGCTGCTGCGGCGCCGGCCGGGCGTGCCGGGCGCAGCCCTGCGCTGGACCGCCGCGGCCGGCGTGCTCGACCTGGCCGCCAACGTGCTCTATCTCCTGGCGACGCACGGCGGTGCGCTGAGCATCGTCGCCCCGGTCGCGTCGCTCTACCCCGCCAGCACCGTGCTGCTGGCGCTGGCCGTCGACCGGGAGCGGATCCGGCCCCTGCAACTTGCCGGCCTGGGCCTGGCGGCCACCGCGCTGGTCCTGGTCGCGTCCTGACCTACTCGCGCTACTCACGGGCGGATGAGTAGCCGAACGCATGCCGGCACGCGGTCGCGTCGACAAGTGTCTGCGGTATGAACGAGCCTGCGGCCACGTACCCCTGCCCGGCCTGCCGGACCGAGGCCAACCTGGCGACCGGATGCCCTGGTTGCGGCCGCGCGCCTGATCCGGAGGCGGCCGAGGCGACCCGCCTGACGATCGAGATCGAGGGCCTCGCGGTCGAGGCGGAGACGGCCCGCCAGCACTACGCCGACCTCGTGGCGCGGCTGAACTCGCTGCGGCAGCGGCGCGACCAACTGGCGGCCGGGATCCGGGCCCGGCTGGCCGCCGAGCAGGCCGCCGCGGCGCGAACGCCGGCCCCTAAGCATGCCGCCCCGGCCCGGACGCGGGCCCCCGAGCAAGCCGCCGCCGAGCCGGCCGCGGCAGCACGGACGCCGGCCGCCGCCCGCCCGGAGACCTCCGGGCGCACCGTGCAGAACGTGCTCTACGTCCTCGGCGGCCTGCTACTGGCCAGCGCGGCGATCGTGTTCACCGCGGTCGCGTGGGCCCGGTTCGGCGTCGGCGGCCGCGCGGCCATTCTGGGCGCGGTCACGGTCCTGACCCTCGCAGTGCCGCCCGTCGCCATCCGGCGCCGGCTCACCGGCACGGCCGAGACGTTCGCCGCGCTCGGGCTGCTCCTGGTGCTGCTGGACGGGTACACCTCCTGGTACGTCAACCTCGCCGGCGTCGCCGACAGCGTGACACCCAGCGCGTACGCGGGACTGGTCTTCGGGCTGACCGCCGTGGTCGGCCTGGGCTACGGGCTCACCACCCACCTGGTCGGGCCGCGGTTCGTCGCGCTTGTCGCCGCCCAGCCGGTGCTGCCGCTGCTGCTGGCCCGGGCCGGTCTGGGCGCGGCGGGCTGGACCGCGGTGTTCGGCGCCCTCGCCGCCGCCGACCTGACGGTGACCCGGCTCGTCACGCGCCTGCCGCTGCGGGTGCTGGCCGGATTCCTGGCCGGCGCGGCGTTCGTCACCGGCTCCACCATCGCCCTCGGCGCGCTGGTCACCGCCGACCGCACCCTCCCCGCCGTCCGCACCGGGCTGGCGATCACCGCGCTCGCCTGCGTGCTCGTCGCCGCCGGTCTCGCCACCGGCGTCGCCGTCCTGCGCCACATTGCGAACGGTGCCGCGACGCTCGCCGTGCTCACCGCCGGCGCGCGGGTCACGCTCGCCGCCTACGAGGACCTGGCGTTCATGCTGGTCGCGGCGGAGATCACGGCACTGTCCGCGGTGGTCCGGGCACTTCCGGTCCGGGTACGCCCAGGGCCGCGTTACGGGGCACTGACCGCCGCGGCGGTCACCGGCCTGGCCGCGCTCGTCTGGACGCTGGTGATCAGCGTGATGACGGTCGGGCACGCCCTGCCGGCGTGGCACGCGACGCTGCGCGCGACCGCGGATCGGCCCGAATGGCGCCTGCTCACCGCCATCGCCCTGCTGGGCCTGGCGTTCGGGCTGCTGCTGCCGCGCGCCGCGGCCCGGTACTGCGCGCTCACCGGGCTGGCCGCCGGCGCGCTCGCCGTCCCCGGTTCGGTGCCGCTGGTCTGGTGGGCACCGTCCATCGTGGACTTTCTCGTGGTCGCGCCGCTCGCCGCGGCGGCCCTGATGACCCGCTCGGCCCGCAGGTCCGTGGTGTACGGGGGTGTAGCGGGCCTGCTCGCTGCGCACGCGGTCCTGGCCGGGCTGGCGCGGCCGGCGAGCACGGCCGGTGTCCTCGCGGCACTGGTCGTGCTCGCGGCCGGCATGGCGACAACAACCGGCATGGCGACAACCGGCATGGCGGCGGCCGGGCGGGGGTCCGCGGGACGGCCGGTCGGTGCCGCCGCCGCGGGGGTACTCGTGCTCGCGCTGCCGCCGCTGGCGGCCGCCGTCGCGGCGACCGCCGGATCGGGAGTGCCCGTGCGGTTCGCCGGCGCCGGCCTGGTACTCGCCTTCGCGGTGACGTTCGGGCTGCGCCGCTGGTACCCGTCGGTGCCGCCCGTGGCGGTGCCCCTCGCCGGGACCGGCGTCACGATCGCCGCGCTCGCCGCCGCCGGGGAACCGTTCGGCGTCTACGCGGCGCTCGCCCTGGCCGGCGCGGCCATAACCGTCGCGCATCGGGAAGCCCGGGCCGCCCTGCCGGTCGCCGGCGCCCTCGCCGTGCTGCCGGCCGTCCTCGCGGTGGTGGCGGTCGCCCCGGCCGTCGCGACCCTCGTCGTCGGCCCGTACAGCTGGGTCGGCCGGATCTGGTCCGGGACGCCGGCCGGGATTGGGCTCGTGGCCCCCGGGACGGCCGGCGCCCCCGCCCACGGCCCGTACGCGTTCGGCCCGGCCGCGGTGTCGCTGGCCCTGCTGGCGCTGACCCTCGGCACCGTGCGCGGGGTCCGCCTCTGGTCGGCCGTACCCGCGGCTCCTGCCCTTCTCGCGGCCGCCGCCGCGGCCCACGCGCCGTGGCCCACCCTGCCCGCGCTGAGCCTCGCGCTCGGGCTAGGCGCCGCGCTGGCCGGGGCGCTGCGCTGGCCGTCGCCGGCCCTCACGGTCGTCACCGTCGCGGCCGGCGGGGCGGGCCTCGCCGGTGCCCTCGCGAGCCGGCCGGCCACGCTGGCCGCGCTCGGCGCCACCCTCGTCACCGCCGCGGTGTGCGGCGCGGCCGGGCGGCTCGCCGCCGTCCGCGAGGCCGGCTGGCTGGTGGCGGTGGCGAGCGCGGCCGGACTGGCGTTCGCCGCCGCGCGGGCGGCCGAGCTCACGCTGCCCTGGGCCGCCCTGTGGGTGCTGGCCGCCGCGGCCGCGGCGCTCGGGGTGAGTGCGGCACTCTTCCAGCGGGCCCGCCTGGCCGAGGCGCACCTGGTGGAGACGGCGGCGCACGCGAGCGCGCTGGTCGCGCTGCTGCTCACGGTCGACGCGATCCGGTTCACCGCCACCGTGTGCGCGCTGTGGGGCGTCGCGGTCGGGCTCCGCGCGCTGCTGGACCACCGGCGGGAACGCGCCCTGGCCGCCATCGGCATCGAGTTGGTCGCCTACTGGCTGCTGCTGTTCGCCGGCAACGTCACGCTGCTGGAGGCGTACACGCTCCCCGCCGCCGGGGCGGCTCTGGTCGCCGGCTGGCTGGTCGCCCGGGCCCGGCCCGAGGTGCACAGCTGGACCGCGTACGGCGCCGCGCTGCTCGCCGGGTTCGGGCCGAGCCTGATCACCCTGGTCAACGGGCCGGGCGAACCGCTGCGCCGGCTGGCGCTCGGCGTCGCCGCAATGCTCGTCGTGGTCGCCGGCTCGGTGCGCCGGCGGCAGGCCCCGGTCGTGGTCGGCGGCTCGGCCCTGGTCCTGCTCGCGGTGCACGAGTCGGTCCTGCTCTGGGATCTCGTCCCGCGTTGGATCCCGCTCGGCGCCGCCGGGATGCTGCTCGTCGGTCTGGCCATGACGTACGAGCGGCGCCGCCGCGACGTGGGCCGGCTGCGCGCGGCGGTGGCCCGGATGGGCTAGTCAGCGCTGACCATGAACGCCCATCCCGCGATCTTGGTGGCTAATTGCGGCTATGGCAGCAACTTGTCACCAAGATCGCGGCGATGTCGAGCCGAAATCACCTGGTATGGGTGATGTGGCCGCGAAGCCGTCCCGTAAGGATCGAGGCGAGATGATTGTGCGCCGTCGGGGTTGTTGCAGCCGGTCGCGGTACGGATGCCGACCTTAGGAGGGGATCATGGAGCCTCAGCTATCCGAACTGGGGCGGCAGAACCGTGGAGGGCACACGGTCGCCGACGTCATGCGCCCGGCCGTGACCACGGTCGAGACCGACGGCCACCTTGCCGCCGCCGCGTACCTGATGAACCACACCAACGAGAGCGCGCTGGTCGTCGTCGATGACGCCGACCGGCCGGTGGCGATCGTCACCGAGGGGGATCTGCTGCGCGCGGTCGCGCACGGCGCCAATACCGAGCGGGCCCTCACCGCGGACTGGATGAACAGCAACCCGCAGACTGTCCGCCCGGACACGACGGTGTCCAAGGCCGCCCAGATCATGTTGGATACGGCTAACCGACATCTGCCGGTCGTGTCCGATGGTCGGGTCGTGGGCATCGTGGGCCTCGCCGACATCGCCGACGCATTCGTGCACAGCGTCCGGCTTGCCTCCGTGGCGGTGTTCGTGTCCGACCTGACCCGATCGATGGCTTTCTACCAGCCGCTACTGCGATACACCATCACGGTCAGTGAGGTCGACGCTGCGCTGCTGACTGGACCCGACGGATCTCAGCTTTACCTGCACCAGGTCAGCGACGGCTCCATGCGCCGAGACGACGGGGTCGGTGTTCAGTGGGTGTCATGGACCGCCGGTGGCCCGGATGACCTGGATCGCTGCGCGGACGTGCTCAAAGAACGCGGCGGCTACGTACGCCGCGACATCGTCGAGGGCATCAACGTCCTGGAGGGCCGCGATCCCGACGGACTGCCCGTCCTCATCACCTACCCCGGTCCCGACGAGGCGGCACGCCACCTGATCAACTCCCGCGTCCACCGGCCCTGATTGCCGAGCGAATCGAGATGCCGCCGGGTCAGCGGTTGGGCCGCAGCGTCCACACGACGGTCATCTCCGCCGTCACGGTGCCGTCGACAGTGGCGATCTCCACCGGCACGTCGAACTCCGGCCGCCGGCCGGCGTCCAGGTCGCCCAGGATGTCCGCGATCGGACGCCCCAGCCGCGCTGTCGCGCGCACCTCACCCTTGGCGAGCTTGCGGTAAGCGATGTCGGCGCGCACCGCCAGCGGCGTCGCCCGGTCCAGTTGGGAGGCGAACGCCGCCATCACGACCGCGCCCGAGGCCGTCTCGCCCAGCGTGAACATGGCTCCGGCGTGCGGACCGCCCACGTGGTTGTGCACGGCGGGCGCGTCCGGCAGGGCCACGACCGCGCGGGCGCCGTCGGCCCCCTCCGGACCGACCTCCAGGTACCGGACTCCGATCGTGCCTGCAAAGGGCACCGAAGCGGTCATCGTCGCGGCGAGCGTGGGCAGGTCGAGGAGCGCCATGCCCCACATGTTACCCACGGGTAGTCGGATCAGCGCCAGCCCACGTCGATCCGGTGCCCGCGCTCGTCGAAGAAGTGCAAAGCCTCCATGCGTACGCGGACCGCGAGCGGGGTGCCGTGGCTCAGGGCCGGGTAGGGCGCCAGCCGCACCGCCAGCTCGGCCGGGCGGCGGTGGTGGCGGCCGCCATCGCCGAAAACCCGGCCGTCGTTGCCGCTCTTGCGCTGCTCCGGGGTGGTGATGGCCTGCCCGCCGGTGTCGCTGTCGACGACCGGTGCGCTCCGGCCGGTGATGCGGCTGACCAGCCGGCGCAGCCCGTGCTGCCCGTTGCCGTTGGCGGGTGTGGTGCCGGCCATCTCGTCCACGATGACCGCGGTGGCGCCGATGTCGAGAAACGCGAGCGACTCGTGGCCGTGGTGCTCCAGGTACCGGACCCGGCCGCGGATCACGTCGCCCTCGGTGTTGCTGACGACCGGCACCAGCGCCTCCGCGCGCACGCCCACCACGATCCGCTCGCCATGGAAGTGCGCCACGTGCCGCGCCCGCAGGTCGTTCCACGGCAGGTACAGCGTCTGGTCGCCGATGTGCAGCGCGACATGGCGGTCGAGGTTGACGTAGACCTGGGCCTCGAGCAGGTTCATCCGGGGGCTGCCGAGGAACGCCGCGACGTAGAGGGTCGCCGGCCGCCCGTACACCTGGGTGGGCGTGCCGACGTCCTGGAGCACACCGCGGCGCAAGATCGCGACCCGGTCGGCCATGGTCAGCGCCTCGGCCTGATCGTGGGTGACGTAGACGCAGGTGACGCCGAGCTCGCGCACCAGGCCGGAGATCTCCGCGCGCAGCTCGGCGCGCAGTCCGCTGTCGAGGTTGGACAGGGGCTCGTCCATGAGGAACAGGCCGGGGCGGCGCACGATCGCACGCCCCATCGCCACCCGCTGGCGCTGGCCGCCGGACAGCTGCGACGGCTTGCGCTCCAGCACGTCTCCGATGCCGAGCGCGCTCGCCACCTGGGCGACCTGCTCGGACCGGCTGCCCGGCTCGACGCCGGACAGGCGCAGCGGGAAGCCGATGTTGTCGCTGACCTTCATGTGGGGGTAGAGCGCGAAGTCCTGGAAGACCATGGCGACGCGACGCTCGCGCGGGGGCAGGTCGTTGGCGATCTCGCCGTCGAGCAGGATCACGCCGGAGGTGGCGTCCTCCAGGCCGGCGATCATCCGTAGGATGGTCGACTTGCCGCAGCCCGACGGGCCGAGCAGCACCATGAACTCGCCGGCGGACACGTCGAGGCTCACGTTGTCGACGGCGACGGTGCCGTCGGCGAATATCTTCGTCACATCTTTGAGCGCGACGGTAGTCACCGTCACCTCCGCCCCACGGTCACCTTAGCGGAAACGTTCCCACACCCCGGGTCATGACTGTGACGAAGCGCATCGCTGCCGGCTATCGGGTAAACGTCCCATGTGCACGTTGTGATCGAAGCGCTACACAATATTAAATCTTGTTTAACGTGGCGTGGAGCGCTTTCCTGCTGTTCGCACATCTATACACGCAGCTCAATGCCGGGAGTCGGCACGGGGACGACAGTGTGACGACCGTCACGCCACCACTCAGGGTTTGGCGAACGTGATCGTCACCGATGTGTATCCGAGTGACCGAAGCATCCCTTCCAGCATCTTCTGGGTGTTGGCCTCGGCCCGCTGCTGCAGCTCGCTGTCCCGCGCGGCGTCGGCGATCTTCTGCTCGCCGGCCTTGTAGAGATCCTGCAGCTTGTCGGGGTCGTTGGAGAAGACGTCGCCGAGCCGGTTGAGCACCCCGCGCTGCTGTGCAAACACATAGGACTTGTCGTGGTCGATGCTCGGCCGGTTGAGCTGCGGGGCCGGCAGCTTGATCTCCACGCTCCTGCGGTCGGGCGACTCGGTGATCGCGCCCTGCCCGAGGGCGGTGAAGTCGACGTAGGCCTCGACGCTGCCCGCCGCGACGAAGAGAGTGCGGTCGTTGAGCAGGAAGTCCGGCACGTACTTCTTGTCGTTCTGCAGGTCGACGATGACCTGGAAGTTGCCCTCGGCCGCCACGAACCGGCTGAGATCCTGGATCGACTTCAACAGCGCCGGCTGGCTGCGATCGGTGGTGCGGCCGCCGAACGGGTTCTTCAGGTGCGGCAGCACGCCTACCAAGGTCAGGCCCAACACGAGCGCGACCACCGCCGCGAACGTCGCCATCAGGAAGAACAGGTTGCGCAGGAAACCGCCGCCGGTCCGGATCACGATCGGCGTCGCTCCGCCACCCGCCGGCGCCTGCGGCTTCGCCGGCTCGTCCTCGACCGCGGTGCGGCCGGGCCAGCCGGTGCCGGTCTCGTGCTCGGGTAGCTCGCTGGTCGGGTAGGGATCACCGACGCGCTTCGTGCTGTCGCTGTCCTCGGCCATGGCCCGCTCCTTGTCCGGGTATCCGTGCCCGTTGGATACCCAGCGTGCATGATCGATACAAGTCAGGAGGCGAACGCCGACAAACCGGTGAGCTGCTGGCCGATGACCAGCTGGTGGATCTCGGACGTGCCCTCGTAGGTCAGCACGGTTTCCAGGTTGGCGGCGTGCCGCATCACCGGGTACTCCGCGCTGATCCCGTTGGCGCCCAGGATGGTCCGGCACTGCCGGGCGATCGCGAGCGCCTCCCGGACGTTGTTGAGCTTGCCGACGCTGACCTGCTCGGGCCGCAGCGCGCCGCGGTCGGCGAGCCGGCCCAGGTGCAGCGCCAGCAGGTACCCCTTCTGCAGCTCGACGGCGGCGTCGGCCAGCTTGGCCTGGGTGAGCTGGAACCCAGCGATGGGCCGGCCGAACTGCACCCGCTCGACCGCGTAGCCGGTCGCCACCCGCAGGCAGTCGCGGGCGGCGCCCAGCGAGCCCCAGATGATGCCGTAACGCGCCTCGGTCAGGCAGGACAGCGGCGCCTTGAGGCCGCGGGCCGTCGGTAGCTGCGCGTCGGCCGGCAGCCGGACCTCGTCGAGCACAAGCTCACCGGTCGAGGAGGCCCGCAGCGACAGCTTGTGCCCGATCGGGCGCGCCGTGACGCCGCTTTCGTTCATGGGTACCAGGAAGCCGCTGACGCCTTCCGCGCTCCGCGCCCAGACGACAGCGGCGTCGGCGACCGGCGCGTTCGTGATCCACATCTTGGTGCCGTTAAGGATCCAGTCGTCGCCGTCGCGGCGCGCGCGGGTCTTCATCGAGCCGGGGTCGGAGCCGTGGTCGGGCTCGGTCAGCGCGAAGCAGCCGATGGCGTCCCCCGCGGCCATGGCCGGTAGCCACCGCTGCTTCTGCTCGTCCGAGCCGTACCGCCAGATCGCGTACATCGCGAGGGACCCCTGCACGCTGACCAGGCTGCGCACCCCCGAGTCGGCCGCCTCCAGCTCGAGGCACGCCAGCCCGTAGGCCACCGCGGACGCGCCGGCGCATCCGTACCCGGAAAGGTGCATCCCCAGCAGGCCGAGCGCGCCGAACTCCTTGGCCAGCTCGCGGACCGGCACCTCGCCGCGCTCGTACCAGTCGGCGACGTGCGGGCGGACCTTGTCATCGACCAGCCGCCGCACCACCGACCTGATCTGCAGCTCCTCCTCGGAGTGCAGGCTGTCGAGGTCGAGCAGGTCCAGCGGGGCTACGGGTTCGGCCATGCCTTCATAATTGCAGCACCCGCACGTGAATCGAGTTGCGTTGCTGCAACGCCGCGCGCAGGGCCCGGTGCAGGCCGTCCTCCAGGTAGAGCCCGCCCTGCCAGTGCACGACGTGCGGGAACAGGTCGCCGTAGAAGGTGGAGTCCTCGGCGAGGAGCCGGTCGAGCGCGAGCTCGCGCTTGGTCGTGATGAGCTGGTCGAGGCGCACCGGCCGGGGCGGAATCTCGGCCCACTCCTTCATGGTCAGTTGATGATCCGGGTACGGCCGCCCGTCGCGTACCGCTTTGAAGATCACGGCGGCTGCACCCCTCTCCCCCGCCTCGAAGACGGTTGCCAGCCTAGCGACAACCGGCGACCGCCGGATCTCGCGAAGATCCGACGCACATGTCGGTTTTGGCGCGCCGGGTTCAGTACCCGGCACCCCACCTGCCCCGATGCGCCACGTCGGTAACCTCGCGACGCCCCCGCCGCAATGAGGGCGAGAGCCGGTCCTCGGCGCGGTACCCGATGGTGATAGCACCGATCGGCGTGTGACTGTCCGGTACGCCGAACGCGTTTCGATAACGCTCGGTGCATTCGGGTGGGATGCCGAAGAAACACGCGCCCAGTCCTTCGTCGACCGCGCCGAGGAGCATCAGCAAGCTCGCCATGCCGGTGTCGATGTGCCAGTACGGCACCGGCCAGCGCGCCTCGTCCCGGTCCGTCCAGCCCTTGTCCGGCGCGGCGTAGCGCTCGAGGTAGGCGTCCCGGCTGGAGTGCGGGACGACGATCAGGGGCGCCCGGCTCATCCCCGCCGACCAGGAGTCGTTGCCCATGCCCTCCGGGGTGGTGGCGGCCCAGAACGCCTGCCGGTCGGCCGGCTCGTCGAGCACCAGGAACCCCCAGCCCTGCGAGAACCCGGCCGAGGGAGCGTGCACGGCGTACCCGAGGATCCGGTCGACGACCTCGGGCGGGACCGGGCGATCGGGGTCGTAGTTGCGCACCATGCGCCGCCGCCGGACAACCTCTGCGTACTCCACGAGCGCGCGCCCCTCTCTCTTCTCTTCGCGTCGATCAAGGAGAAAGTGCTGTGGTTTGAAGATCAAAGCGTGTAGACAACTCCAAGATCGGCGCGGTCAGGGGGCGTACCGGATGCCCCAGGCACCGCGCCACGTCTCGCCGGGCTTGATCACGATCAGGTTGCGCCCCGAGCGAAACGCGTCCGGCGGGCAGGTCATCGGCTCGACCGCGATCGCCTGCCGGCTGCGGGCCGGGGGCAGGCCGTCGCCGGTGAACAGCTGCCACCAGTTGAAGCTCGCGTCCGCCCACACCCGGACGCCGCGCCCGTCCGGCCCGGTCAGCGTGATCGCTGAGCGCCCGTCGTCGTCGCGGTCGAGGTCGCCGAACGCGGTGTCCAGCCCGAACCCGCCGAGCCGGCGCGGCTCGGTGAAGTCGTACTCGGTGCCGGCCACCTTCGCGGCGCCGATCGGCAGCATCCGCCCGTCGACGAGCAGCCGGCTGCGCCCGGGCACGTGCACCGTCAACTGGTCGATCGGCACGCCGGGCACCCGCACGTACGGGTGGGTGCCCAGCCCGAAGGGGCACGGCTCGCCGCCGGCGTTGGTGGCGGTGTGCTCGGCGGTCAACCCGTCGGCCGTCAGCGACCAGGTCGTGCGCAGCACCAGCGGCCACGGGTACCCGGGCTGGGGCGCCAGGTCGTGCTCCACGGTGATCGAGTCGTCCCCGCCGTCCACCTTGTGCCAGCGCACCCAACCCGCGAGCCCGTGCGAGGCGTTGTGCCGGGCCGGCTCGGTCAGCGCGAGCTGGTGTGTCTGCCCGCCAAAGGTGTAGCGCCCGTCGCGGATCCGGTTGGGCCAGGGCACCAGCACCTTGCCGGCGCTGGCCGGGCAGATCTCGTCCGGCCCGTACCCGAGCAGCACGTCAGCGCCGTTCACCGCGTACTCGCGGAGCCCGCCGCCCACCTCGACCACGACGGCCCGCTGCCCCGCCGCCTCGAGCGTCCACTGTGCACCGGATGGAGCCTGCGTCACCGTGTCCATGTCGTGACGATATCCGCCGCCGCTAGCCGGTCGTGTATCGGCGCAGCGTGGGGAACGCGACGGCGAGCAGGATCGCGACCGCCGCGGCGGCCAGCCCGCCCCCGACCCAGTCGGCCGTGATCCCGAACCCGGCCATCAGTCCGGCGCGCAGGTCGCCGAGGCGCGGCCCGCCGACCACAACGGCGGTGAACACGCCCTGCATCCGGCCGCGCAGCTCGTCCGGGGCGTAGGTCTGGAGGATGGTCTGCCGGTACACGGCGCTCACGAGGTCGGCGGCGCCGCCGACGGCGAGCAGCAGCACGGCCAGCCACAGCGAATGCGCGAGGCCGGCCGCGGCGACCGCGAGGCCCCACGCGACGACGGCGACGATCAGCGCCGCGCCCTGGCGCCGGACCCGGCCGATCCACCCCGACGTGAGGCCGGCGACGACCGAGCCGATCGCGATCGCGCTGAACAGCCAGCCGACCGCGCCGGTACCCCCGAATCTTTCGACGGCGACCTGCGGGAACAGCGCCCGGGGCAGGGCCAGCACCATCGCGGCGATGTCGATGGCGAACGACAGCAGCAGAAGCGGTGTGGTGGCCAGGTAGCGCAGGCCGAAGAGCACGTCGGCGAGGCCGCCCCGGGAACGCGGCCCCTCCGGCGGCAGCGGGGGCAGCCGCAGCGCCGCCCAGAGCGCGACGGTGAACAGCACCGCGTCAATGCCGTACGCGGTGGCCACCGGGAAGCGGGCGAGCACCACGCCCGCGCCGAGCGGCCCGGCGACCGCCGCCAGGCTGGACATCGTGTAGCTGATCGTGTTGCCGGCCGGGATCTCCGCGGCCGGCAGCAGCCGGGGCATGATCGCCGAACGGGTCGGCATGCTGACCGCGAACGCCGTCGACTGCACCGCGACGAGCGCCAGTAGCAGCACCGGGCTGCGCAGGCCCAGTACAGCCTGGGCGAAGAGCCCGAGCGTCGACGCCCACATCAGCAGTGAGCCGGCCAGCAGCAGCCGCCGACGGTCCACCGCGTCGGCGATCGCGCCGCCCCACAGCGCGAAGATCAGCAACGGCACGAGGCCGGCGATGCCAAGGAAGCCGACCCACGCCGAGGACTTCGTCAGGGCGTACATCTGGACGGGTACGGCCACGGCGGTGAACTGGAAGCCGAAGAACGACACGGCCGAGCCGATGAACAGCCGCCGGAACGCCGGGTGGCGCAGCGGTCGCACGTCGATGGCGTGCCGGCTCAACCAGGTTCCGCGCTCGGTGACCTCCGCGGCGACCGCCTCGGTCGGCTCGAGCTGCGTCACGGGGCGAGTCTCTCGACGACCCAACCGGACTCGACGCACCGGAACAGCAGCCGGTCATGCAGCCGGCTGGCCCGGCCCTGCCAGAACTCCACCGTTTCCGGCACCACCCGGAACCCGCCCCAGTGGTCGGGCGGCGGGATCCTGGTTCCTTCGGGCCACCGCTCGTCCATTTCGCGCCACTGCTCCTCCAGGACGTCCCGGGACTCGATCACCGTCGATTGCGGGCTCGCCCAGGCGCCCAGCCGGGCTCCGCGCGGGCGCACCGCGAAGTACGCCTCGGTCTCGGCCCGGTCGACCCGCTCGATGCTGCCGCAGACCACCACCTGCCGCCGGATCGAAAACCAGGGAAAGACCAGGCTCGCGTACGGGTTGTCGTGCGCTTCCCGGCCCTTGCGGGAGGAGTAGTTGGTGAAGAACGTGAACCCGCGCGCGTCGTACCCCTTGAGCAGGACCGTCCGCGCGCTCGGCCGCCCCTGCGCGTCGGCGGTGGCCAGCACCATCGCGTTGGGCTCGGCCAGTTCGGCGGCGACGGCGTCGGACAGCCAGAGCTCGAACTGCGTCAACCAGTTCGCCGCAAGATCGCTTTCATCCAGACCATGGTCTGCGAGGTACTCGCGGCGCATCCTGGAGAGGTCGGCGCCGGTCGGCGATGTGCTGGGGGTCACGCCAACATCCTTCCTCTGGTTACGGCGAGATACGTGAAGATGTGTCACGCGAAACACAATTACGTGCAGGTTTCCTCGCTAAGGCCGCTGGGCGGAGTGAAAGATGACATGCGGGGCTACTTGGCGGTAGCAACGTCAGAGACGACGTAGGAGAGAGAGATATGGCCGATTTCAAGCCCGGACTGGAAGGCGTCATCGCCTTCGAGACCGAGATCGCCGAGCCCGACAAGGAAGGCGGCGCACTCCGCTACCGAGGGGTCGACATCGAGGATCTGATCGGTCAGATCTCGTTCGGCAACGTGTGGGCGCTGCTCGCCGATGGCAAGTTCGGGCCCGGCCTGCCGCCCGCCGAGCCGTTCCCGCTGCCGGTGCACTCCGGCGACATCCGCGTCGACGTGCAGTCCGCGGTCGCCATGCTCGCCCCGTACTGGGGCCTGGGCCAACTGCTCGACATCGACGACGAGCAGGCCCGCGAGGATCTCGCCCGGGTCAGCGTGACGGCGCTGTCGTTCGTGGCGCAGGCCGCCCGCGGGCTGGGCCTGCCGGCGGTGCCGCAGAAGGAGATCGACAAGGCACGGACCATCGTCGAGCGGTTCATGAAGCGCTGGCGGGGCGAGCCCGACCCGCGGCATGTGAAGGCCGTCGACGCGTACTTCATCTCCGCCGCCGAGCACGGCATGAATGCCTCCACCTTCACCACCCGGGTCGTCGCCTCGACCGGCGCCGACGTCGCCGCCTGCATCTCGTCGGGCATCGGCGCCCTGTCCGGGCCACTGCACGGCGGCGCGCCGTCGCGGGTGCTCGGGATGCTCGAAGAGGTCGACCGCACCGGCGACGCCGTCGGGTACGTGAAGAGCGTCCTCGACCGCGGCGAGCGGCTGATGGGCTTCGGCCACCGGGTGTACCGGGCCGAGGACCCGCGCGCCCGGGTGCTGCGACGTACCGCCCGTGAGCTGGGCGCTCCCCGGTACGAAGTGGCCGAGGCCCTGGAGAAGGCGGCCCTCGAAGAGCTGCACAACCGCCGCCCGGACCGGGTGCTGGCCACCAATGTGGAGTTCTGGTCGGCCGTCGTGCTCGACTTCGCCGAGGTACCGGCGCACATGTTCACGTCGATGTTCACCTGTGCCCGGGTGGCCGGGTGGAGCGCCCACGTGCTCGAGCAGAAGAATCTCGGCCGGCTGGTGCGCCCGTCGGCGCGCTACGTCGGCCCGCCGCCGCGCAAGCCCAACGACGTCGACGGCTGGGACAGCATCCCGCACGGCGCCTGACCCACCCCCCTTCCCCATGATCATGGAGGATTCTCCGTGCCGGAGCACGGAGAATCCTCCATGATCTTCGGGGTTCGTCAGCGCGACCGGACGACCGTACGCTGATCTGGTGGCGAAGAAGAAGGACGCCCGCCCGCCCGGCCCGGCGGGCAGGGATGCCGGCCCGCCCGCCCCGGCGGGCAGGGATGCCGGCCCGCCCGCCCCGGCGGGCGTGGACGATGAGGACGAACGCGGCAGCTGGCACCTGCGCACCACCGGCTCGTGGGTGTTCGCCATCGTGCTGTGGATCGCCGGCGTCGGTGGCACCGCCCTCTTCGCCCGGGACACGGTCGAGGTGCTGTGGGCCCGCACGTCGGGCACCCCCGGTGTGGTCTCGATCCAGGACTGCGTGCACTCCAAGAGCTACGCCATCTGCTACGGCCCCTTCGACGCCACCGACGGGTCCGTCCACCGCAAGCGGCTCGAGCTACGCACCTTCACGCACAACCAGCCGGGGCGCACCGAGCAGACCGCGCTGCTGCGCCGCTCGTCGACGTACGCCTGGGCCAGCGACGTCAACCCGTGGGAGCAGTTCCTACCGGCCACGCCGTTCGCCTTTCTCTCGCTCGTGCAGACCGTCTGGATGATCGCCAGCTGGCGCAGCCGGCGTAAGCGCAAGCGGCTGGCCGCCCAGGCGGTAGCGAAGGTGGAAGCCGCCCGGGTCGCCGCCGCACAGACGGAGGCCGCCCGCGCCGCTGCCGCTCGGGCCGAGGCCCGCGCCGGCCTGCTGGCACCGCCGGTGCCGCCGGGTATGGGCGGGCCGCCGGGCTTGTCGCGACTTCCCGGGCCTCCCACGCCGCCGGTCGCCACGCCGTCGTTCGCGTCCGGGCCCACCGCGGCGTACCCGCTCGTGAATGGCCACGGCACCGGGCCCGCCTATCCACCCGCGCCCGCGACGGTCCACCCGCCCGAGTCCGCCTACCCGCCCGACCCCGCCTACCCGCCCGACCCCGCCTACCCGCCCGACCCGGCTTACCCGCCCGACCCCCCGCCGCCGGCATACCGGCGGGCCCGCGGCGCCGCGCAGCCTCCGCCGGGCACGACCTACCAGCCCGGGTCCTCCACCTACCAGGCCGGCGCGTACCGGTTCGATCCCAGCCGGACCGCATTTCAGGTGCCGCCGAACGGAAGGGACGATCCCCACATTCCGCCGGCCGACGAACGGCCCCCGGCCGGCGAGTGGCAGGATCGGCACGGTACGGCAGCGCCGCCGGGTCCGTCCATGCCGCGACAACGGGCTCGCCGCCCACATTGGGAGAGACCAGAAGATGGCTGACATTCGCATCCCCGACCAGCTCAAGCCCGCTGACGGCCGGTTCGGCTGCGGGCCGAGCAAGGTGCGCCCGGAGGCCGTCGAGGCCCTGGCCGCGGTGTCCACCTCGTACCTGGGCACCTCGCACCGGCAGAAGACGGTCCGCGACCAGGTCGCGCGGCTGCGTCGGGGGCTCGCGGAGCTGTTCGCCCTGCCGGAGGGGTACGAGGTCGTCCTCGGCAACGGCGGCACGACGGCCTTCTGGGAGGTCGCCACGTTCTCCCTGATCCGCGACAAGGCGCAGTTCGCCAGCTTCGGGGAGTTCGGCGCGAAGTTCGCCAAGGCCGTGAAGGACGCGCCGTTCCTGGGCGAGCCGACCGTGTTCAAGGCCGAGCCGGGCTCGGCGCCGGCGCTGCGGGCCGAGGCGGGCGTCGACGCATACTGCACCCCGCACAACGAGACTTCGACCGGCGTCGCCGTGCCGGTGCGCCGGGTGGCCGGCGCCGATGAGGGCGCGCTGATGCTGCACGACGCCACGTCCGGTGCGGGCGGCCTCGAGGTCGACCTGCACGAGACCGACGTCTACTACTTCGCCCCGCAGAAGTGCCTCGGCTCCGACGGGGGCCTGTTCATCGCGCTGATGTCGCCGGCCGCGCTGGCCCGGGCCACCGGGATCAATGAGTCGGGGCGCTACATCCCCGCCTTCCTCGACCTGGTCACGGCGGTCGAAAACTCCCGCCTGGAGCAGACCTACAACACTCCCGCGCTGGCCACCATCTTCCTCGCCGCCGAGCAGGTCGACTGGATGCTCAGCAACGGCGGGCTGCCCTGGGCGGCCAAGCGCAGCGCCGAGAGCGCGGCCATCCTGTACGGCTGGGCCGAGCGCTCCGAGGTGGCCACGCCGTTCGTCCTCGACCCGGGGCTGCGGTCCAACGTGGTCGGCACGATCGACTTCGCTGACGGCGTCGACGCGGCCCAGATCTCGAAGGTGCTGCGGGCCAGCGGCATCGTCGACACCGAGCCATACCGCAAGCTCGGCCGCAACCAGCTGCGGGTGGCGATGTTCCCGACCATCGAGCCGTCCGACGTCGAGGCGCTGACGCGTTGCGTCGACTACGTGGTGGAGCGCCTCTGACGCCCCTCCCCCTCTCGTCGATCTTGAGAAAGTGACGTGGTTTGATCTTCAAACCACGTCACTTTCTCCTTGATCGGCGCGAAGGAGGGGGCTTGGTCGGCGCATGAGGTGCGAGAAGTCTCGGTTTGGCCGGCGCGTCAGGCATCGGTCCGGCTAGGGTGACGCGTACTGTGTCTCGGCAAGAGCATCGCCCGGTGCTCACGGGTGGACGGAGGAAAGGGATGCGGCCGGTTCGGTTCGTCGCCCTCTCCGAGGACGGTCACGCGCTCGTGCTCGCCGATGAGGTGGGACGCCTGCTCGCCCTGCCGGTCGACGACCGGATCAACGCGGCCATGCGCATGGAGCGCGGCGCGGGCGGGACCGCTCCGGTGGGAGTCGTCGCGGACGTTTCCGCGTCGTCATCGCTGTCGCCGCGCGACATCCAGGCCCGGATAAGGTCCGGCGAGTCGGCTGACGACGTCGCCCGGGTCGCCGGTGTGCCGGTCGACCGGGTGCTGCGCTACGCCGGCCCGGTGTTGCAGGAGCGGGCCATGCTCGCCCAGCACGCCCGCCGCACCAAGCTCAAGACCTCCGACAAGGGCGCCTCGCTGGCCGAGGTCGTCGACGCCCGGCTGGCCCAGCACGGCATCGACACAGAGAAGATCTCGTGGGACGCCTACCGGCGCGACGACGGCACCTGGCGCATCCTTGCCAGTTGGCCCAGCGGCAAGGCCACCGCGCAGGCGATCTGGGAGCTGGACAAGCCCCGGCAGCTGGTCACGCCGCACGACGACATGGCGCAGTACCTGTGCGCCGAGCGCCCCACCCAGATTCTCGGCCAGGACCCGCCGGCGCCGCACCACGCGCCCGGTGAGCCGGCCCGCGGTGGTGGGCACGAGCCTATGCGCCCCGCGGCCGACACCGCCCGCCGCGAGTCGCGCCCCGGCCGCGGCCTGGGCGACCCGATCCGCTCCGGGCGCGACGCGCTCCTGGCCACGCTCGACCGGCCGCTCGAAGGCGGCCCGTCGCGGGCCACCCCGGCTGCCGAGCCTGCGCGGCCGGCCGCCCGTGGCGGTGCCGCGGCGCTGATGGGCTCGTCGGCGGGCACGGCGTTCGACGAGGATGCCGACACCGCCAAGACCATCCCCGACGTGCCGTCGCTGGCCGTTCTCCGGCCGCGTCGCACCGCGGCCCCCACCAGCGGCGCAACCGAGCAGGGCACCGGCGACAAGCCGCGCAAGCGCCTTCCGAGCTGGGACGATGTGCTTTTCGGCGGCGCTCCCGCCGCTCGCGAATCCTCCTGAGTCGTTCCGCTGAGTGAGGGCCTGTCCCGCCGGCCAGTGAACACTGGCTCCCGGACTTAGGGTGTCTCCATGGAGTACACGAATCTCGGGCGCACCGGTCTGCTGGTGAGCCGGCTCTGCCTCGGCACGATGAACTTCGGGCCCAAGACCTCCGAGGGCGACAGCCACGTCATCATGGACAAGGCCCTCGACGACGGGATCAACTTCTTCGACACGGCCAACGTGTACGGGTGGAAGACCGGCGAAGGCGTCACCGAGCAGATAATCGGCCGGTGGATCGCCCAGGGCGGCGGCCGGCGCGACAAGGTCGTGCTGGCCACGAAGGTCTACGGCAAGATGGGCGACTGGCCCAACGAGCAGGGCCTTTCGGCGCGGCACATCATCCGCGCCTGCGAGGACTCGCTGCGGCGGCTGCAGACCGACTGGATCGACCTTTACCAGATGCACCACGTCTCCCGAAGCACGCCGTGGGAGGAGATCTGGCAGGCGATGGAGCTGCTGGTGGCGCAGGGCAAGGTGCGCTACGTCGGCTCGTCCAACTTCGCCGGCTGGCACCTGGTGGCCGCGCAGGAGGCGGCGGCGCGCCGGCACTTCTTCGGCCTGGTCAGCGAGCAGTGCATCTACAACCTGATGACCCGCCACGTCGAGCTGGAAGTGGTGCCGGCCGCGATCGAGTACGGTATCGGCATCATCCCGTGGTCGCCGCTGCACGGTGGCCTGCTCAGCGGCGCTCTTCGCAAGCAGCGCGAGGGCACCGGGGCCCGCTCCAACGAGGGTCGCGCAGGTGACGGGCTCGCCGAGCACCGGGACACCATCGAGGCCTACGAGCGGCTCGCCGGCGACCTGGGACACGACCCGGCCGACGTGGCGCTGGCCTGGCTGCTGTCCCGGCCCGGGGTGACCGCGCCGATCGTCGGGCCGCGCACCATCGAGCAGCTGGAAAACTCGCAGCGCGCGCTCGACATCAAGCTCGACGACAAGACGCTCGCGCGGCTGGACGAGCTGTTCCCGCCGGTCGGCAACGGCGGCGCCGGTCCCGAGGCCTGGGCCTGGTAGCCCTTCCTGATCGTCACAACTTCCGCAAGTTGTGGCCTCAGTGCGCCCCTGATGCCACAACTTCAGGAAAGTCGTGACGATCATGGTGTGAGTGCGACCTCGGCCAACGGCTCGTAGGTGGGCCGCGGGCCGAGGTGGCTGCGCACCAGCCGAGTGCTGCTCACCGTCCACAGCGGACCCTCGTGTCGCTCCAGCGCGGCCAGGTCGCCGGCCAGCTCGTCGGCCGTGACCCGGTCGCCGGGCCGGGCGATGGTCATGTGCGGCCGGAAGCGCTTCGCGTCATAGGGCAGCCGGGCGGCCTTCAGCTCACGCCGGGTCGCCCGGGCCAGGCTCGCCAGCGTGTCGGTGTCGCCGCGCAGCCCGGCCCAGAGCGTGGTGAACCGGCCGCGGCCGAACGTGCCGCCACCCGCGATCCGCACCGCTGGCGCGGCTCCGACCGCCTCGACCGCCCGCTGCACCGCCAGCTTCGCCCGATCGACCTTCGGCTCCGGCACCTCGCCGAGAAACGCCAGCGTGATATGCCACTGCTCGGGTGGGGCGAGCCGGACGGACTGGCCGGGCGCGCGCAACTGACCCACCGCGAGCTCGCGGACCAGCGCGGCGAGGTCGTCGCGGACCTCAGGCGGTGGGTAGGCCGCGACGAACAGCCTCACCGCTGGTCCTGCCGCCACTCCGCATTGACGAACGGAACCACCATGCCGGCCGACTGCAGCGCGCCCTCCACCCGCACCCGCTCGATGTCCTGGTCGACGCCGGTCAGCGCGGTGAGATGCTCCTCGACGCCCAACTCTCGGCACGCGGTGCGCAGGCGGTCGTCGTAGGCCCGCTGGACCGCGGTGTGCCAGACCGGTGACCGGTTGGCGATGTCGAGGCGCTGGCGGGCCAGGCGCCGCAGATCGCGTGCCACCCGCTCGATCGGCGGATCGGCCGGCTCCTCGGGCAGCGAGGCGGTCGCCCGGCTCATCGCGCGATCAAGCCGCGCGAAGCGCCGTCGGTCGCGCCACGAACGGCCGGGCAGCTGCCGGCGGCGCAGGCGCACCTGACGCAGCGTGAAGCGCTCAAACCGGTCGAGCACGGAGTCGGCGGACACAGCGAGGATCAGCCAGCAGGGCAGCGTGAGCAGCACCAGGATGCCGGCCAGAACGGCGAGGAAGCGCAACACCTCCACGGTCCCGAGGCTAAGCCCGGCCGCGGGTGACCGCCACCGATATGGACACCGTGACCCCCAATGTGTTATGACCCGCGGGGGCTGCGCCCCCGCGAAGCACCCTGCCGATCCCTGAAACCACCCCGCGGGCGGCCTACTGGGTGGCGGCGACCAGCAGCCGGCGCAGTTGCGCGACCGCCGCCGGGTCGCCGTCGAACAGGATCTCGTCGTCGCCGCCGCGACCCCACAACCAGCGCAGCAGCGGGTCGGGCGGCCCGGTGATCACCGCGGCCACCGTGCCCGGGTCACCGGTGCCGACTTCGACGCCCTGCGGCGTCGCAGTGACCGACCAGGACCGCGCACCGGTGCCCACTCGAACGGTCTCCCCGGACGCCTCCTTCAGCGCCGGCCCGAGCTCCTCCGGCCAGCGACGCGAGATGTAGCTCAGGAACACCACCAGCACCTCGTCGACCCCATCGACGGCCAGGTCATCGGCGACCGGCATCACCGGCTCGCCCAGCGCCAACTCGGCGTCGATGCGATGGATCACCGTCTCCTGCGCCATCCGCCGAATCCAGAAGCCGACGCTCTGATCCGGCTCATACCAGGTGTAGGACGGATCGAGCGGCCCCCGCTGCGCGAACTCGGCGCGCAGGTCGGCGTATGCGCGGTCGAGAAGCGCGATCGGCTCCTCACCGGTCAGGTCCGGCGGCCAGTCGGCGGGCGAGCGCCCCTGCCGCATGCACTCGACCTTGTGCATATAGACCTCGGCGACGTGGCGTGCCAGGTCCGTGACCGTCCAGCCCGGGCAGCTCGGCACCGGTGCGGTCAGGTCGCGGGCCGCGACCGCTCGCAGCCGATCGAAGTCGGCCGCAAGATAGGTGAGCAGGCGCGAGAACTCCATGCCCGGACCCAACCACGTGGGTACGACAAGAAATCAGCGGGCGGCCGGGCGGATCGCGGGCACCCGGAAGTCGATCACGTGCGTACCGTCGGGTGCCGGCTCCCGGACGTGCACGTGCGGGCGCGGCCGAAGGTGCAGACCGATCTCGGCGTGGGCGCGGCGCAGCTGGATCAGGCCGACGACGAGCCCGGCGAGCACCGAGGCGACCCCGCCGATCCACATGCCCGAGCGGATCCCGAACTGCTCCATCGCCCATCCGACGACAAGCGCCCCGAACGGCGTCGTGCCGAGGAAGACCAGCATGTACAGCGACACCACCCGACCCCGGAACTCGGCGTCGGTGCCCAGCTGTACCCGCTGGTTGGCCGCCTGCGCGAAGTACATCATGAAGAACCCGGTCGGGATCAGCAGCGCCATCGCAACCAGGTAGGTCGGCGCGAACCCGACGAGCACCTCCAGCACGCCGAACAGCAGGGCCGCCACCAGCACGACGTAGATCGACGGGCGGCCGCGCCGGTGGCTGCCGGCCAGCGCACCGGCAAGCGCACCGATCGCCAGCGACGTCGACAGCAGCCCGAACGTCGCCGGGCCGGCGTGGAACACCTGGGTGGCGACCACCGCGAGGGTCACCGGGAAGTTGAAGCCCAGCATGCCCACGATCAGCACCAGAACCATCGGGAGTACGAGGTCGGGCCGGCGCCAGGTGTAGCGCAGCCCGTCGGCGATCCGGGTGTCCTGGGCGTCGAGCTGGCCCGGCGTCGCTCGGTACAGCTCGGCCGGGCGCATGCGGATCGCGGAGACGAGCGGGCCGAAGCACAGTATCGCGTTGGCCAGGAAGACCGGTCCCATGCCGAACCAGCCGATCGACACGCCGGCCACCGCCGGGCCGATGATGCGGGCGGAGTTGAACGTGGCCGCCGACAGCGACAGGGCGTTCGGCAGGAGATCGTGGCCGACCAGCTCGGAGACGAACGACTGGCGTACCGGCGCCTCGATCGCGTTGATCACGCCGGTCAGCGCGGCGATGGCGAAGACGTGCCAGAGCTGTACCAGGTCGGTGCTGACCAGGATGCCGAGCACCAGCGCGACCGCGGCGAAGGCGGCGTTGACGGCGATGAGCAGCTTCCGCTTGTCGTAGCGGTCGGCCAGCTTCCCTCCGTAGAGCGTCAGCAGGAGTACCGGCAGGAACTGCAGCGCCGTCACCGTGGCCAGCGCGGTGGGGCGCTGGTGCGACAGGTGGAGTACGAGCAGGTCCTGGGCGGTGAACTGCATCCAGACGCCGGTCAGCTTGACGAGCTGGCCGGTGGCGAAGAGCCGGTAGTTCCGCACGTACAGGGATCGAAAGGTGTTGCTCAGCCGTGAACGCACTCTGGTGTGCGCCTCCTCCGCGTTCGTCTCCGCGGCCCGGCCGGCGTCTCTTCCGGTCAGGCCGTGCTTACCCGGGCCCCGCGCGCCACGGCGCGGTCCGGCTCGCCGTCAGATCCGGGCTCGTGAGCGCGGACGGCTGGGCCGGGGTCAACTCCCCCGCGGGCCTGGTCCGGCGCAGCCGGGGGATGGCGAGACGCGGCGCCGCCGCTGCCTGCTGACACGACGCCGCCCGTACCGCCACAATCGTTAGCTTACCTAATAAGCTTAGCTAACCAGTTGGATGTGTGAGGGCGCTCACCCGGGCGGGTGCGCTCAACGCGTACCCTGACGCCGTGTCGACCAGCGAAAACCCGCAGGCGCCGGACGGCGCCGCAGCACCGCGGCCAGCGCCGCTCGACCCGCCCATGGTGCCGTTCGCGGTGGGCGGGATCATCGTCTGGGGCGCGCTCGGGCTGGCGCTGCTGCCGTTTCGGGACACCCTGGAAGCGCACGGCCACGGCAACTGGCTGGCCATCTGCCTCGCCGGCTTCCTCTGGGGCTTCCTGGGCCTCGCGGTCATGATCCGGCACGACGCCAACCGGCGGCGCCGGCGCGCCGCGTCCGGCGGCTAGGCCGGCTCGACCTCACCGTCGTCGTAGACGGTGGGCAGCTCCTCCACGACCGCGGCCTGCTCGACCAGCACCTCGGAGTGCGCGCCGCAGCCATGGTCGGCACTGACCGCCTGACCGTCATCGGCGGCGTACATGTTGCCGCAGACGCCGAACGCCTGCCGCATGGCCCCGGCGAGTGGAAGGTAGAAGCCGCAGGTGCCGCAGCGCGCCGCGCGGGGCGCCGCGACCGAGATCGGCGCGTCCGGACCGCGATCCCCGTCGTACCACCGCTGGGCGGTTTCCATCCGGCCCTCGCGGGACATCACCCGGGGCCGGCCGAGCCCCAGCTCCCAGGAGACCTCCTCCACCGCCGGGTCGTCGGAATGCACATATCCCGGCACGAGGCGCTCGTCGTCGGGCGTGGTCGGCAACAGGTCGCCGACGCCCAGGTCACCCGGGCGTAGCCGCTCCTGCCACGGCACCCACGGGGCGGCCAGGACGGCCTCCGGGCCGGGCAGCAGGGCCGCCTCGCACACCGTGACGTGCCGGCTGCGCGGCACCCGGGTCACGGTGACCGCCCAGCGCCAGCCCCGGTAACCGGGCAGGTGGCACTCGAAGAAGTGGGTCACCAGGCGCTCGCCCTCCGCCTGCACGGACACGTGCTCGCCGATGTGGTCGGGATCCACCTCGGACAGGGCCGAACGCGCGACGCCCACCGCGTCGGCGCAGGTCGCATCCAACTTCACCGCGCGCCCGGTCGCTCGTCCGACCGTCGCCGTACCCGCCCTTGTCACCCGGCCATTCTGCCTCATCTTTACGGCAAACCGGGAAGGCACCGCCAGGGGAAGCTTCTTGTCGCACCGATGGGTCAGGATGGAGAGCATGTCGGTGGTCCGCACCCTCGGCCAGCTCGCCGCCCTGGCGCTGCTGGCCATGCAGAGGCTGCTCATCGCCGCGCTGGGCACCGGGCGGTTCCTCATCCGCAACGTGCTGCTCGCCCGGCAGCGCGGTGGTGCGGGCGAGTCCGGCATGATGCGCCTGCTCGACCTGCACGCCGCCTCGTGCGCCGGGGACACCCTCGTCGCCATCGGTCTGGCCGGCACGATCTTCTTCAACGTGCCCGTGGGCGAGGCGCGCGGCCGCGTCGCGCTCTACCTGCTCGTCACGATGCTGCCGTTCGCCCTGCTGGCGCCCATCGTGGGGCCGCTGCTGGACCGGTTCCGCCACGGCCGGCGCTACGCGCTCGCCGTCACGATGCTCGGCCGGGCCTTCCTGGCCTACATGATCGCCGAGCACATCGGTGGCTACACGCTCTACCCGGCGGCGTTCGGCATCCTCGTGCTGTCGCGGGCCTACGGGGTGGCGCGCAGTGCCGCCGTGCCCCGCCTGCTGCCGGCCCGCCTCGGCCTGTCCGAGGCGGGAGCGCGGGCGTCCGTCTTCGGCACCGTCGCCGGTGCCGTCGTGGCACCGGTCGGCATCGCGGCCGCCGCGTTCGGGCCCGCGCTGCCCCTTCGGCTGTCGATGGTCGTGTTCGTCTTCGGCATGATCGTCGCGCTGCGGCTGCCGCCACGCGCCGACTCGCAGCCACCCGAGGTGGTCCCGCGCGCGTTCCAGCTGCCCGGGCGCAAGGGCGCGAAGGTGCTCTCCGGCAAGCTCGTCGTCGCCACCCTCGCCGGCAGCGCTACCCTCCGGACGGTCTACGGGTTCCTCACGCTCTTCCTCGCGTTCGCGATCCGCGAGCGGGACCTCCCGAGCGGGCTGCTCGGCTGGGAGCTGTCGGCCACCGCCGCGATCGGGCTGGTGGCCGGTTCGCTGGGCCTCGGTTCGTTCCTGGCCACGGCGGTGGGCACCCGGCTGCGCATCCGCCGCCCGGTGCTGCTGCAGGCCGGCGGCATTCTCCTGGTGACCCTGGCCGCCCTGGCGGCCGTCGCGTTCTACTCCATGTTCCTGGTCGCCGTGCTGTGCCTGGTCACCGCCGTGGCCAGCGGCCTGGCGAAGCTCGCGGTCGACGCCGTGCTCCAGGAGCGGGTTCCGGAGCGGATCCGGGCCAGCGCGTTCGCGCACTCCGAGACGCTGTTGATGCTGGCGTGGGTCGCCGGCGGCGCGCTGGGTCTCATCCCGTTCGACGGGCGGCTCGGTCTGGGCCTGATCGCCGGGTTCCTGGCCCTCAGCCTGGTGCGGGCGGTGATGGTCACCGGCCGACTGCGCCGGGACCGCCTCTTCGGGGCGCCGGCACCCGACGAAGGACCGACCGTCGACTTCGGCGGCCCGACGGAGGATCTGGGGGCGACCGGGAGGCGCCCCCGTGCCGCCGCGCCGCCGAAGCGCGGAGACCGCGAGCCGGCCACCGTCGACCTGGCGGGCAGCCGAGCCGGCGGTGCCGAGCCGACCGGGCAAAACCGCACGTCGGGCAAGCGCCCCTGGCGCCTGCGGGGCCGCGGCTCAGCCGGAGCCCCGGGCATGCCGCCCGGCGCTGTCCCGGGCGCGCCGACCGGAGCCCCGGCGGGGGCCGCCGGGGGTACCGCCGCAGAGACCCGCTCCGGCTCGGGCGGTGTCCCGACCACTCCCCCGGTCCGCAAGCCGGAGCAGACCCGGGTGCTCATCGACCCCGAGCCCGACACGCCGCCCGGATTCCACCTCTACCGCCCGTCCGGCCCCGACCGCACGCTCGACCTGGAAGAGGACGAATGAGCTTCCTCGGTTTCGGCCGGGTCCTCGTCATGACGGCCGTCGAGGCGGAGCGCGAGGCGGTGCTGCGCGGCCTGGGCGCCGCCGGTTGTGCGGCCGACGTCTTCGTCGAGACCGGCGGGGTCGGTGTCGCGGCGACCGCGGCGGCGACCGCGCGGCTGCTCGCGCTGGCCGAGGACGGGTTCGACGCCCTCCTGTCCGCCGGCATCGCGGGCGGGGTCACCGGCCGGGTCGCGGTGGGCGGCACGGTCGTCGCCACCAGCAGCATCGCGGCCGACCTCGGCGCCGACTCCCCCGACGGGTTCGTCAGCCTCGACCGGCTCGGTTTCGGCCGCGCGCGCCTCGACACCGACCCGCGTCTGCTCGCCGCGGCCACCTCCGCCCTGCCGCACGCGGTCGCCGGCCCGGTGCTCACCGTGTCGACGGTCACCGGCACCGAGGCCGGCGTCCGGGAGGTGCTCGCCCGGCATCCGGATGCGGTGGCCGAGGCGATGGAGGGCTTCGGCGTGGCGACCGCGGCGGCGCAGGTCGGCCTGCCCTTCGGGGAGGTGCGGACGATCTCCAACCCGGTGGGTCCGCGTGATCGCGCCGCGTGGCGCATTGGCGACGCATTGGACGGGTTGAGCGAAGCGTTCGCTTCCCTGGCAAAGTTGACAATGTGACGGTCTCCCTCGCCATCTCCCCGTGCCCCAACGACACGTTCGTTTTCCACGCGCTCGTGCACGGGTTGGTGCCGGGCGCGCCGCAGTTGAAAGTGACCTACGCCGACGTTGACGTGACCAACGTGGCCGCCACCAAGGGCAAGTTCGACCTGGTCAAGGTGAGTTACGCGGCGCTGCCGTGGTTGCTGGAGAAGTACGCGCTGCTGCCCTGTGGGGGCGCGCTGGGCCGTGGCTGCGGTCCGCTCGTGCTCGTCCGCGACCCGGCGAAAGTCGCCAGCCTGGCCGGCCGCACGGTGGCCGTGCCCGGTGACCGGACCACGGCGTACCTGTTGATGCGCCTGTGGGCAGCCGGCGATCCACCGGCCAAGATCAAGGTGGTGCCGTTCCACGACATCATGCCGGCCGTCGCCGCGGGCAAATACGATGCCGGCCTGGTGATCCATGAGGCCCGGTTCACCTACCAGCGGCACGGCCTGCACGCCCTGGCAGACCTCGGCGAGTGGTGGGAGCAGGAGACCGGGCTGCCGATCCCGCTCGGTGCGATCCTGGCCCGCCGCGGCGCGGTCGACCCGGCGGACGCCGCTGCGTGGGTACGCGCGTCGCTCGGCCAGGCGTGGGAGGACCCGGAGGCCACACAGGAGTACGTGCTGGCCCACGCCCAGGAGCTGGAGCCGGCCGTGGCCAGCCAGCACATCGCCCTCTACGTCAACGAGTTCACCGAGGACCTGGGCCCGGAGGGGTATGCCGCCGTCGACGCGCTGCTCGGCCGCGCCGCCGAGGCCGGCCTCACCCCTATGGCACCGCTGCCGTTGCGCTGACGGAACCCCGCCCCTCGTCGCCGATCAAGGAGAAAGTGACGCGGTTTGAAGATCAAACCACGTAGATAACTCCAAGATCGACGCGGAGAGGGGAGGCTCAGATCTCCAGCTCGCGCGCCACCGCGTGCACCAGCCCGGCGACCGTGCGCGCCGTCTTCTTGTCCGGGAACCGGCCCCGCCGCAGCTCCGGCTGCACCTTCGCCTCGAGTACCTTGATCATGTCTTCTATGAGGCCGTGCAGCTCCTCGGCGGGCCGGCGGCGCAGCTCAGCCACCGACGGCGGGGTGTCCAGCAGCTTCACCTGGAGCGCCTGGTTGCCCTTACGGCTCTCCACGACGCCGAACTCGACCCGCTGACCCGTCTTGAGGTCAGCCACTCCGGACGGCAGCGCGGCCTTGTGGACGAACACGTCGCCGCCGTCGTCACGCGTCAGGAAACCGAAGCCCTTTTCCGTGTCGTACCACTTCACTCGACCCGTCGGCACGTGAACTCAGCTCCACATCGAATGGGACAACCACCGACACATAAGGCTAGTCACCACAACGCGGTGTACCAACCGAGATCCCCAGTGGACGGTGGCTGTACCAGCCAGGCGATCAGAGCCGGGTCACACCGACGCCAGCCATGACGAAAACTGTCGCAGATCGGGCAGCACCACCGACGCGCCGGCAGCGGTCAACTCGGCAGCGTCACATGGCCCGGTGGTCACCCCCACGCCGACCGCCCCGGCCACCCGCGCCGCCAGCATGTCCGCGACGTGATCTCCGACATAGGCGCCGGCGCCGTGCTCGCGGAGCCGCAGCCCTTTGACCTCAGCCCAGGCGCCACCGATCAGCACGTCGACCCGCAGGCCCAGGTGGTCGAGGTGCAGCCGCGCCAGCGAGGCCTTCTTGGCGGTGACGACGACGACCATGCCGCCAGCATCGTGGACAGCCGAAATGGCGGCCGCGGCGCCCGGCATCGGGACCGTCGGGGGCACCGCCAGCGATGGGTACATCGACCGGTAGAGCTCGACGGCCGCCGGGACTTCGGACGGCGGGAACCAGTTCGCCATCTCGACCTCCAGCGGCGGCCCGAGCCGCGTGACCACCAGGTCGGTGTCGATGTGCACGCCGGTCCGGTCGGCCAGGGCCCGGTACGCAGCCGCGATGCCCGCCCGGCTGTCGATCAGCGTCAGATCCAGGTCGAACCCGACGGTCAACGGCGGGACGGGCATGTCGACCAGGCTACGACGAGGTCGGGTGGCGGTAGACCAGCGCGCTGGGGGGTAGCGGGAAGGTCTGGTCGTCGCCGAACGGCGAGTTGGCACCCGGGCGGTCGGACAGTAGCTCCGTCACGGGCAGGTGCCCGTCCGGTACGACCTTGCCGCGGCCGCGGTTCTCGTTCGCGGAAACCGGTGCACGCCCTGCCGAAGAAGCCATCTCGGTCCTTTCCAGATACAGCGGATCAACGGTCAACGATCGCGTAGTCTGCCACGCAAGGTCACCGCGAGGTGTACCGGCGCCGCGAACATCATCACCGGGGGCCGCAGCCGGCGCGGTCCCCGGTTAGCGTGAGAAGCACCATGTCCGTCTCACTCGCCGATCACCTGCGTGGGCTCCCCGACGGAGAGCTGGCCACGCTGCTGGGGCTGCGCCCGGATCTCGTCGTCCCGGTGCCGGCCGACATCTCCGCGCTCGCGGTGCGGGCCCAGTCGCGGTTGTCGGTGGCGCGCGCCCTCGACGGGCTCGACCAGTTCACCCTCGAGATCCTCGACGCGCTGCGGCTCAGCCGGGATGCTGAGACGGGCGGGACGTCGGTCGAGGCCGTTCTGACGCTCACCGCCCAGTGCGGGATAAACCCCGACCGGGTACGCGGGGAGTTGGCCCGCCTGCGCGCCCTCGCCCTCGTCTACGGCTCCGACGGGGCCCTGCACGTGGTGGCCGGCGTGGACGAGGTCTGCTCCCCGTACCCGGCGGGTCTGGGCCGGCCCGCCGCGGACCTGGACGCCGACGCGGCCGCACTGGTCGCGGACGCCGCGGGGTTGCGCCGGGCGCTGCTGGCCGCGCCGGCGGCGGCCCGGGCGGTGCTGGATCGGCTCGCTGCCGGGCCACCGGTGGGCACGGTGAGCGGGACCGCGCTGATGGACCCTGGATCGGGGTCGCCGGTGCGCTGGCTGGTCGAGCATCACCTGCTGGTGTCGACCGGCGGCGACGGCGTCGAGCTGCCCCGAGAGGTGGCGCTGCTGCTGCGCCGTGAGAGCGGGCCACTGGGCACGCTGCACCCCGACCCGCCGGCGGTCGAGGCGCCGACCCGCGAGGTGGCCACGGTCGACCGGGCCGGCGCCGGCCAGGCGATGGAGGTCGTCCGGTACGTGGAGGCGCTGGCCGAGGCGCTCGGCGCCGAGCCGGCCCTCGTGCTGCGCTCCGGCGGTCTGGGCGTGCGCGAACTGCGCCGGCTTGCCCGCGCGGCGGGCGTCACCGAGCCGGTCGCCGCGCTCCTGCTGGAGGTGGCCTACGCGGCCGGCCTGATCGCGGAGGCCGGCGGCGAGACCGGCGACGCGGTGTTCCTGCCCGCCGGCGGGTACGACGCGTGGCGGGCGTCCTCGCTCGCCCGGAGATGGGCCCGGCTGGCGCGCGCCTGGCTGCTGATGGCGCGGATGCCGAGCCTGATCGGGCAGCGCGACGACCGGGACCGGCTGCTACCCGCGCTGTCGGCCGACATCGAGCGGGTCGGCGCGCCGGGCCAGCGCCGGGCTGTCCTCGGCGCGCTGGCCGACCTGCCGCCGGGCGCGGTGCCGGGCGCCGACGACGTCCGGGCGGTGCTGGCCTGGCGCGCGCCCCGGCGGGTGGGCCGCAACGGCACCGCGCCCGGATACGACGCCGCGCTCAGCGAGGCCGCCACGCTGGGGATCACCGGCCTCGGCGCGCTGACCTCGTACGGTCGGCTGCTGTACACCGAGACGGAAGCGGCGCTGCGGGCCGACCCGGACGACGATCCGCTTGGCGTGCAGTCGCCGGACGGGCCGGCGTCCGGTGCCGTGGAGGCGCTCGACGCGCTGCTCCCGCCGCCGGTCGACCACGTGCTGTTGCAGGCCGACCTGACCGTTGTCGTCCCGGGGCCGGCCGAGCCGGAGCTGGCCGCCGAGCTGGCCATGGTCGCCGACGCCGAGTCGCCCAGCGTCTACCGGGTCACCGCCGACTCGGTCCGCCGGGCTCTGGACACCGGGTACGCCGCGGCCGACCTGCACGCACTGTTCCGGCGCCGCTCGCGGACGCCGGTGCCGCAGGGGCTGACCTACCTCGTCGACGATGTCGCGCGCCGCCACGGCGGGCTGCGGGCCGGATCGGCCGGCGCATACCTGCGCGGCGACGACGAGGCGCTGCTCGCCGAGGTGCTGGCCGACCGGCGCCTGGCCTCGATGGGGCTGCGGCGGCTCGCACCGACCGTGCTGATCTCGCCGTACGCGACCGGCCGGCTGCTCGCCGCGCTGCGCGAAGCGGGCTACGCGCCGGTGCCCGAGGACGCGACCGGCGCCGCCGTGCTGACCCGGGTCAAGGCTCCCCGCGCGCCGGCCCGGCCCCCGGTGCCGTCCCGCCGGGTCGACGACCCGCTCGCGCAGCCCCGGCTCACCCCGGCCCGGCTCGGCGGCATCGTCGAGCAGTTGCGGCGCGGGGACGCCGCGACCCGGGCGGCCCGCCGGGCACCGATCACCGTGCGCGCGGTCGGCGGGACGGCGGGGCTGGCCGGGGCGCAGGCGCACACCCAGGCGATGGCGGTGCTCCAGCAGGCGTTGCGGGACAAGGCCCGGGTCTGGGTGGGGTACGTGGACGCGCACGGCGCCACCAACTCCCGCCTGGTCCGGCCGATCTCGATCGGGGCCGGGTACCTGCGCGCCGAGGACGAGCGCACCGAGATGCTGCACACCTTCGCCCTGCACCGGATCACAGCGGCCATCCCGGAGGACGCCCCCTCCACCCCATGATCGTGAAGCATTTTCCGTGTCAGGACACGGAAAATGCTTCACGATCATGGAGACGGCGGGCGGCGGGAGCGGCGCAGCGCGCGTCGTTGGTCTCGCCCCTATCCATCGCCGGTCCCGTCGTCGTCGGATCGGTCCCGGCGGCTGGCACCGACCGCCGACGCGACGATCAGCAGGGCGAACACGACGCCCACCGCCTCACCGAACGCGTCGCCGGCCGGGCTGTGACCGACCCGCCACGACACCATGAACCACCCGGCGGACAACAGTGCGATCAGCGCGGCGCTGAGCATCACGATCCGACGCTGCGCGTGAGTACCGGAGGTCATCGCCACCTCCACATCGGCCGGTCAGTCCAGCTTGCCCGATCGACGCAAGCCCGACCAGTGGCGAGGGGAGCCGCGATCCCGCCCCTACCGCGGGACCACGACTCCCCTCGGTCCTGTGCGGTCAGGTGTTCGGCCGCCGCCCGAACACCCGCACCGTCGTGCCGACCACCGACGTGTTCCACAGCGCCACCGCGTCGGCGTGGAGCAGGTTGACGCAGCCATGCGAGCCGAGCGACGCCTCGTGGATGTAGGTGGTGGTCTCGTGGAAGCCGATGCCGCCGTTGAAGCTCTGCCAGTACGGCAGCCAGACCTTGTAGGGCACCGACCACTCCTTGAGCGCCCGGTTGCCGATCCGGTAGGCGCCGGTCGGCGTCTGGTATCCGCCGCCCATGCCGGTGCGGATCACGGTCGGGCCCCAGACCACCGCGCCGTCGCGGACGGCCCACGCGGTCTGCAGGGTGAGGTCGACGCAGATCGTGAGCGCCGAACCCGCCCCGCATTTCGCGCGCTCGGCCGCGGTGTGGCTGGTGGCGATGCGCCGAGCCACCTCGGCGGTGCTCGGGCCGGCGCGCCCCTTGGCCGGGCTGATCCCGTATCGGGTCTGGAACTTCGTGATCGCGGCGCAGTCGGCGGCTGACTGCTCCCCGTCGACGGTGACCGGCCCGAACCCGTCGAGCTGGGCCAGATAGGTCTCCACGTCGCGCTGGCGCTCCCCCTGGGGACAGTCCGTGACCGGCGTGGAGGGTTTGGGCGGCGCGGGCTTGGACGGCGCGGGCTTGGACGGCGCGGGCTTAGAGGTCGGAGCGGTGGGCGTTGCGGATTCCGTCGTGGCCGCCCGTGACGAGGGCGCGGGGTCCGCCGGTCGGGTGGGGCCGGGCGATGCGCTCTCCCCCGTTTTGCCGGCCGACGAGGCGGGTCGCTCCCATTGGGAAGCGACCGCTCGCGCCGGCCCGAACGCATACGCCCCGGCCCCTACCAACACGGTCACGGAGATGAGACCGAGCGTGATCCCCACCCAGAGCGCACGCCTGTTTGCCATCTGTCCTCCCGTGGCCGTACATGAATATTGACGCCTCCCCGTCTCGTAAAGGTTGCGCGGGAGCCGCAACTTTCACTCAGGTATCGGCAGTCGCATGCCGGCTCTGCACTGATTTGGCGGTGGAACATCCAATCTTTCCGCGGCGGCTTCGACAGCACCCGGCGTTGTCGGTGGGGCATGCCAGACTGGAGCGTTCCCCTTCGCAGGAGGCCTGCTTTGACCGACGGCCCGTTGATCGTCCAGTCCGACAAGACGTTGCTGCTCGAGGTCGACCATCCCGACGCTACCGTGTGCCGGATGGCGATCGCGCCCTTCGCCGAGCTGGAGCGCTCACCGGAGCACGTGCACACCTACCGGCTGACCCCGCTCGGTCTGTGGAACGCGCGCGCCGCCGGTCATGACGCCGAAAGCGTGGTCGACGCGCTGCTGCGCTTCTCGCGCTACCCCGTTCCGCACTCCCTGCTGGTCGACGTCGCCGAGACCATGGACCGCTACGGCCGGCTCCAGCTGGCCAACCACCCGACGCACGGGCTCGTGCTGCACGCCCTCGATCGCGCGGTGCTGGTCGAGGTGGCCAAGTCCAAGAAGTTGGCCGGGATGCTCGGCTCGCGGGTCGACGACGACACCGTGGCGGTCCACGCGTCCGAGCGCGGCCGGCTCAAGCAGGCGCTGCTCAAGATCGGCTGGCCGGCCGAGGATCTCGCCGGCTACGTCGACGGGGAGAAGCATCCGATCTCACTCGCCGAAAACGGCTGGCACCTGCGGTCCTACCAGCGGGAGGCCGTCCAGTCCTTCTGGGCGGGCGGCTCGGGCGTCGTCGTGCTGCCGTGCGGCGCCGGCAAGACGCTCGTCGGCGCGGCGGCCATGGCAGAGGCGTCGGCGACCACCCTGATCCTGGTCACCAACACCGTGGCCGGCCGGCAGTGGAAGCGCGAGCTGATCGCCCGCACTTCCCTCACCGCGGACGAGATCGGGGAGTACTCGGGGGAGCGCAAGGAGATCCGCCCGGTCACCATCGCCACCTACCAGGTGCTCACCACCCGCCGGGGCGGGGCATTCTCACACCTCGACCTGTTCGGCGCCCGCGACTGGGGCCTGATCGTCTACGACGAGGTGCACCTGCTGCCCGCGCCGATCTTCCGGTTCACCGCCGACCTGCAGGCCCGTCGCCGGCTCGGCCTCACCGCGACACTCGTCCGCGAAGATGGCCGGGAAGGCGACGTGTTCAGCCTCATCGGGCCGAAGCGCTACGACGCGCCGTGGAAGGACATCGAGTCGCAGGGCTGGATCGCACCGGCCGACTGCACCGAGGTCCGAGTCACGCTGACCGACGCCGAGCGGATGGCGTACGCGACGGCCGAGCCGGAGGAGCGCTACCGGATGGCGGCCACGGCCCGCACCAAGCTGCCGGTGATCAAGGCACTGGTCGACCGGCACGCCGGCGACCAGGTGCTGGTCATCGGCGGATACATCGACCAGCTGCACCAGCTCGGTGAATACCTCGACGCACCCATCGTGGAGGGCTCGACGACCAACAAGGAGCGCGAGCGGCTGTTCGACGCGTTCCGGTCGGGTGAGGTGAAGACGCTGGTGATCTCGCGGGTCGGCAACTTCTCGATCGACCTGCCGGAGGCGGCCGTGGCCGTCCAGGTCTCCGGCAGCTTCGGCTCGCGCCAGGAGGAGGCGCAGCGGCTGGGCCGGGTGCTGCGGCCGAAGGCCGACGGGCGGCAGGCGCACTTCTACACGGTGGTGGCGCGGGACACGATCGACACCGAGTACGCGGCGCACCGCCAGCGGTTCCTCGCCGAGCAGGGATATGCGTACACGATCATCGACGCCGACGACGTCCTCTCGTCATGATCATGAAGGATCTTCCGTGTCCTCGCACGGAAGATCCTTCATGATCATGACAGCTCGAGGCAGTACTCGGCGGCCTCGATTCCCGGGTGGCCCCAGAGCGGCTGGCGGTTGCCGGTCGGCGCGAACCCGTAGCGCAGGTAGAAGCGGCGGGCCCGTTCGTTGTCGTCGGCCACCCACAACGACGCCTCGGCCGCCGCCTCCTCGCGGGCACACGCCAGCACCGTCGACAGCAGCTGGTCGGCGAGCTTCCCGGCCCGCGCGGCCGGCCGCACCCACATCGACACCACCTCGCGGGTGCCGGGCCGGTCATTGGGCGCGTGCGCACCGGCCAGACCGACCGGCTCGTCCAGCTCAAACGCCACGAACCACGCCGACCGTTGGATGCGGCCCCGCCAGTCGTGCTCGCCGAAGGCGATCTCCCGCTCGTACGTGGAGCCGAACGCGTAGGGCGCGTCGGTCAGCGCGGCGAGGCGGACCTGGCGCAGCGTCGGCCAGTCGGCGGGGGCGAGCCGGCGGATGTCGACCATGGTCGAATCTTCCTATGACTTGCCCCGCTTCGCGAACCCCGATTCCAGATGTCCCAACGCCTCGTCGGCCAACTCGGCGAAGTTCTTGCCGGCATCGCCCTGGATCCACTCCTGCATGGCCGCCAGAATCGCGCCGATGCAGGCACCGGCCCAGCTGCGCACCTGAAAGTCATCGGCGTCGCGCCCCATGCGCCGGGCGAACGGCTCGGCGAGCAGCGCGATGCTCGCGGTGAGATTTTCGAGGGTACGGGCACGCAGGGCGGGGACCGCGAGGATGAGCCGCGTGCGCCCCTCGAGCTTCGCCAGCTCCCCCTCGCCGAACTGGGCGAACGCGGTGCGGATCGCGTAGCGCAGCGCGCCCACCGGAGCCAGCTCCGCGGGCGCGCTGTCCATGGCCGCAACCAGGATCGGGTCGTACTCGTCCTCGACGACCACGTCTTCCTTGCTGGGGAAGTAGCGGAAGAACGTGCTGGGCGAGACCTCCGCCGCGGCCGCGATCTGCTCGACCGTCGTCGCCTCGTACCCCTGCTCGGCGAACAGCCGCAGCGCATGCTCCTGGATCGCCCAGCGCGTCTTCTGCTTCTTGCGTTCCCGCAGTCCGGGTGAGCTCATGGTCTGATTCTCCATCACACCGCGGTCACCAGCTCCGCCGTCGGCCGCGCGGTCCGTGCCGGCAGGAAGATCGCCACGAGTACCGCGCCCAGCAGCGCGACGCCGGCGCACGAGATGAGGACCGTGTCCATGGCGTGCACGTACGCACTGTGCGCGCTGGCCAGCAGCGCCGGGTCGTGCAGCGCGCCGGCGACCGCCACCGCACCGTTGACCGAGTCGCGCGCCGCCTGCGGGGCTGTGTCGGTCAACCGGCTCTGGTATGCGTCGGCCAGCAGGCTGCCCAGCAGCGCCACCCCGAGCGCGCCGCCGACCTGCCGGAACGCCTGGGTCAGCGCGCTACCGGCGCCGGAGCGCTCCGGAGGCAGCTCGCCGAGCACGGCGTCCATCGCGGGAGCCAGTGCCAGGCCGGTCCCCGCGCCGACGATCGTCAGCCAGGCGGCCGCCAGCCCGTACCCGCTGCTTGTGGTCGTGATGGCGCCGAGCGCGAGACCCGCGGCCATCAGGCCGAGACCGCCGGAGATCGCGATCCTGGTAGCCAGCTTCACACTCACCCGGGCGCCCACGATCAGGCCCGCCATCAGGGGCAGCAGGCGCAGGCCGGTGTTGAGGGCGTCGTTGCCGCGCACCGCCTGCAGGTACTGCGGCACCACGAACAGCAGGCCGAACAGCGCGAACGAGGCCACAGTCGCGGAGACGGTGCCCCAGAGGAAGCGCGGCTTGCGGAACAGGTCGAGGTCGATCATCGGCTGCGCGGTCTGCTTCTCCCACACGACGAAGGCGACCAGAAGGGTGATGCCTGCGGCGAGGGTCGCCAGGACCAGCCCGTCGGTCCAGCCTCGCTGCGGGACCTCGATCACGCCGTACACGAAACTGACCAGGCCCACGGTGGACAGCGCGCCACCCACGACGTCGACCCGCGGCGGCGCGGGGTCCTTCGACTCCGGCACCAGCAGCGCGACCGCGATCAGCGCGAACACGACGACCGGGACGTTGACCAGGAACACCGATCCCCACCAGAAGTGGCGCAGCAGGTACCCGCCGATGATCGGGCCGAGCGGCACGCCGGCGCCCATGCCGATCGCGGCGAACGAGATCGCCTTGGCCCGCTCCTCCGGTGGGAAGATCACCGGGAGGATGGCCATGCCGATCGGGGTGAGGATCGCGGCTCCGATACCCATGAGCGCGCGGGCGGCGATCAGCGTGCCGGTGCCGGCCGCGTAGGTCGCGACGACGCTCGCGCCGCCGAAAAGGGCGAGGCCGATGAGGATGACGCGCTTACGCCCGTACCGGTCGCCGATCGCGCCCATGGGGAGCAGCAAGCCGGCGAAGACCAGGACGTATGCGTCGACGATCCACTGCAGACCGTCGGTGCGCGCGTGCAGAGCGGTGGCGAGGGTGGGCAGGGCGACGTTGAGGATCGTCGCGTCGAACCCGATGGTCAGCATGCTGAGCATGAGCGCGGCGAGGGCCCACCAGCGACGGTTGTTTTGCATGGCAGCTTCTCCCTTGTG
>WNFX01000145.1_pt1 | contig 59939 bp, 67 predicted proteins | sample 5400111 | NCBI WGS metagenome assembly WNFX01 (sample SAMN13153363, study PRJNA577476) | soil metagenome | isolation source: 40 cm soil or saprolite under grassland replicate 1 | place: USA:California | collected 2016-06-15
GAGCAGCTGTGCCCGCTCGCGCATCCCGACGAGGCCGTGGCCCACCGCACCGCCGTCCGCGGCGCCCGACGGGGACGGGACCGGGGCACCGCGACCGTCGTCGAGCACCTCGACGGTGATGCCGTCGGCGTCGCCGCGCAGGCGCACCTCAGCCCGTGTCCGCGACCCGCCGTGCTTGAGCGCGTTGGTCAGCGGCTCCTGGACGATCCGGTACGCGGACAGCTCCACCCGGGCCGGGAGCGGGCTCCGCAGGCCGTCCATCGCGAGGGAGACGTCCAGGCCGGCCGCGCGGATCTGGTCGACGAGCCGGGGGATGTCGGCGAGGCCGGGCTGGGGACCCAGGCCGTCAGGGTCGGCCTCGGGCTGGAGGACACCGAGTAGGTGGCGCAGCTCGTCCGGCGCCTGCCGGCCCGCCTCCTCCACCGCTCCCATGGCCTGCAGCGCGCCGTCGGGGTCCTCGGCGGCGACGGTCGCGCGCATCGCCGACCTGGACCACGTCACCCGCGTGGCCGGACCGTTCACCGCCGGCACGGTGTCGCCCGACGGACGCATCGGCTTCGCCGAGATCGGGTTCGACCGGCCGTCGACGCAGCTCGGCCCCCAGCCGATCGCCGCGGTCGTCGGCGCGCTGGAGCCGGGGCGGGAGGCCGGTGTCACCGCGGAGCTCGGCGGCGACGCGGCGTTCGTCAACGCCGAGGCCGAGACCTCGGGCGCGGAGGCTGCCGGCCTCCTGGCCGCGCTGGTGGTGCTGGTCGTCGCGTTCGGCACGGTCGTCGCCGCGCTCGTCCCGATCGCGCTGGCCCTGGTGGCGGTCGCGGCCGGCGTGAGCGGCATCGCGCTGCTCGCCGGCGCGATGGACGTCTCCACCGCCGCGCCGACGGCCGGCGCGATGATCGGGCTCGGGGTCGGCATCGACTACGCCCTGTTCATCGTGGCCCGCTACCGCGAGAACCGCGCCGCCGGCCAGGGCAACGCCGCCGCGCTGTCGGATGCCATCGGATCGTCCGGCTCGACCGTCCTGTTCGCCGGCGGCACCGTCGTCGTCGCGATGGCAGCCCTCGCGCTGACCGGTCTCGGCCCCCTCGCGTCGATCGGGCTCAGCACGTCGCTGGTCGTGCTGTTCGCCGTGGCCAGCGCCCTCACGCTGGTGCCGGCGCTGCTGTCGCTGCTCGGTGACCGCATCGACGCGGGTCGGCTCGCCGGCCGCCGGCGCCCGGTCAGGCCGGCGGCCAGCACGGGGTGGTGGCGGTTCGCCCACCGCGTCTCCGCTCGGCCGTGGCCGTACCTGCTCGTCGCGTCGGCGGCGATGCTCGCGCTCGCGGCCCCGGCGCTGCGGATGGAGACGGGCTTCCCAGACGCCGGCGACGACTCGACGAGCACCACGCACCGTCGCGCCTACGAGCTGCTCGCGGAGGGCTTCGGACCATCCCCGCCCTCGCCGACCGCATCGCCGCCGACCCGGGCATCGCGGCGGTCGGCGAGGCGCGGACGTCCCCGGCCGGGGACACGGTCGTGCTGCCCGCGATCCCCACCAGCGCGCCCGCGGACGCCGCGACGTCCGAGACGCTCACGCGGGTCCGCGACCTCGTCCCCGGGAACGTCGCCGTGTCGGGCCTGACCGCGATGACCGACGATCTCACCGAGCAGCTCGCCGACACCCTGCCGGTCTTAATCGCCGCGATCCTGGCTGCGTCGTTCCTCCTGCTGATGGTGCTGTTCCGGTCCCTCGCGCTGCCGCTGAAGGCCGCCGTGGTGAACCTGGTGTCGATCGGCGGTTTCGATCTGATCACGATCGATAGTGTAGACACTAATCGACTGGTGTCTCGTTGGGCGTTGTGGTTGGATGGCCCTGTGGGTCGTGGAAGCGGTGCCATGCATGTGGACACCTCGCGTAGGCACTACACGGCGGCGGACGGGTCCGTCCGGGAGTACCGGCGGCATCTGCTGCGCCGTTCATTCCGGGACGACCGGGGACGCCCGCAGAAAGAAACCCTGGCGAACCTGTCGGACCTGCCGGACGAGGCGATCGAGGCGGTCCGCACGGTCCTGGCCGGCAGGACGCTGGTCGAGGCGGGCACCGCATTCACGATCGAACGCGCCCTGCCGCACGGCGACGCCGCCGCCGCCCACGCCATGGCCGCCAAACTGGGTGTGAAAAACTCCTCGGACCGGACTGCGGCGAGCGTGACACGGCCTACGCGCTGATCCTGTCCCGGGTGGTCCGCCCGAAATCGAAACTCGCCACCCTCGGCTGGTGGGCCGAGGGCACCCTCGGCGCCGACCTCGGCGTCGCCGAGGCCAGCACCGACGACGTGTACGCGGCCATGGACTGGCTGCTGGCCCGCCAGGACGGCATCGAAGCGGCGCTGGCGAAACGGCACCTGAGACCCGGCGGCATGGCGCTGTTCGACCTGTCGTCGTCCTGGGTCGAAGGACGGCACTGCGAACTGGCCGCGTTCGGGTACTCCCGGGACGGCAAACGCGGCCGCAAACAGATCGAATACGGGCTGCTCGCCGAACCAGCAGGCCGCCCGATAGCGATCCGCGTACTGCCCGGGAACACCTCCGACTCGGCCGCGTTCACCGAGGCCGTCACCGTGGTCCGGGACGAGTTCGGCCTCGACCGCCTCGCCATGGTCGGCGACCGCGGCTCGATCACCGCAACCCGGATCAGCCAACTCCGCGACCTTCCCGGCATGGCCTGGATCACCGCCCTGCGCGCGCCTGCCATCGCCGCGTCGGCCGCCGACGACGGGCCGCTGCAGATGTCGCTGTTCGACACCCACAACCTCGCCGAGCTCACCCACCCCGACTTCCCCGGCGAACGACTGATCGCCTGCCGCAACCCCGTCCTGGCCGACGAACGCGCCCGTCATCCGCACAACCTCGCCACCGAAACCCTCGACGCCCCCAACGTCATCACCGCCTACAAGAACCTCTCCCACGTCGAACGCGACTTCCGCATCATCAAAACCGACGACCTGGACCTACGCCCGATCTTCCACTACCTCGCCGACCGCGTCCGCGCCCACGTCTTCTTGTGCATGCTCGCCGCGTACATCACCTGGCACCTGCGCAAAGCGCTCACCCCGCTCACCTTCACCGACGAACACATCCCCGACCGCGAAGACCCAGCCGCCCCGGCCCGACGCTCAACCGAAGCCAACACCAAAGACGCCGGCAAACAAACACCGAACGGCCTCCCAGTGCGCAGCTACCAGAACCTCCTCGCCCACCTGCGCACCCTCAACCGGGAAACCATCAACTTCGCCGGCCAACGCATCCAGAAGATCACCGACCCCACCCCCAGCCAACGCCACGCATTCACCCTCATCGGCGCCCCATCCCCCTCACCCTGGCCGACAAGTAGCCACCAACAACACCCCAGCCCAGCACAAAACCCCAGCCCAACAACCCACCGACCTGTCCAAGATCACGTAAGTTCGGTCTAGGTGAATCCGCCGCGGTTAGTCGTAGCGAGCGACCTCATACCGCCGAGGAGGCGTCGTGCCCGCTTTGCGGCACACCAAACAGGTCGGCCGGCGTAGCCGAGCGACCTGCCGGACGCTCCCACTCTCGGGATCCCGTCCCTGGCTCCCTCCAACAAGAGGCGCCGGCCCGGGGAGGCCGGCTGTGGGCCACTCAAAAGTGGCTGGTCGCAGCGTTGGCGATCCGGAGGAGCCACTGCGACGGTACGTCCGACCAGGTCATGGTCACAACGGCAACTTGACCTGACCGTGAACTTCGTGCCGGCCAAGCGGTCCTAGGTTTGCGGTAGCGGCTCTTTGGCGAGGAGGTCCGACATGCCAGTGCTGCCCGGCGCACGAGTTCCGCGCGATGTCCAACTGCGTGGCCCTTACTTACCCTGAAGTCACCGAACAACTCTTTGGTTGAGCGGCGCGGCTGACAGTGCTGCGCGGCGCTGGTGCTCAGTTCGTGTCGTCGAGTGTCCGCGGGAGGTCGAACCCCCGGCAGCTGTCCGCCGGGAACGCGGTGATCTCTGTCACCAGGCCGGCCTCGATGCGTAGCACGTCGACGGCGAAGACCCGGAACCGGGTGTCGTTCGGGCGGCGGAGGTAGGAGGCGACCGCCGGCTGCCGGTTCGCCCGGGTCAACACGCAGCGCCATTCGCCGAACGACGCGGACCCGAAGCCACCGTCGATCCAGGCCTGCACGATGAGGTCACGCCCAACCCAGCTACCCGGCTGAGGAGGCATCGCGAAATGCAGGTCCTCGCGGAGAAGCGCGGCGAGACCTTCGACATCTCCTCGGGCGTGCGCGTCCATGTACCGCTGGAGCGTGCGTCGTTCCTCGCCGCTGAGCCCATGCGTGGAGGAGCTCCACTCCAGGCGACGGTCCGGCAGATGCTGTCGCATCGCCGCCCGGGCCCGCTGCAGCGCGCTGTTCGCCGCCGCGACGCCGATGTCCAAGGTTGCGGCCGTCTCGCCCGCCGACCAGCCGACTACGTCGCGAAGGACGAGCACGGCGCGCTGCTGGGCGGAAGATGCTGGACGGCGACAAGGAAGGCCAGCTCGATGGTCTCCTTGGCGACGACCGCGTCGCCCGGCTCCTTGCCATCTGACGGGATCTCATCAAGCAGGTGATCCGGATACGGCTGCAGGTAGGCGACCTCCGCGGCTGCCCCGTCCTGGGTCGAGGACGGGGCGGGCACCCGGTCGGGCCGCCGCTCGAGGAAGTCTAGGCAGGCGTTCGTGGCGATTCGGTGCAGCCAGGTACGCAGTGACGACCTGCCCTCGAAGCTCGCACGCCTGCTCCACGCACGCAGGAAGACCTCCTGGGTCAGATCCTGGGCATCCTCGAACGATGCGAGCATCCGGTAGCAGTGGACATGCAGCTCCCGGCGATACCGCTCCGTCAACAGCGCGAAGCCGCCTGCGTCGCCGGACCTGGCCACGTCAAGGAAGCGTGCCTCGTCCGCGCCAACCGGGCGCTGGCCGGCCTCTCTCACCGGTCGCCACCTCCTCGAACACCGTCACACAGTAAGGACGGGGCGAGGGCGAAGAAATCATCGGCGTACGGCGTACGGATCTTCGGGCGCGCCGTGCTGGGGCTCGACCGGCGTCCCGGCCTCACGGTGAGCGGGCGGTTCACACCGTTTCGTACTCGAGCATGAGTACGCCGGTGCTGGTCGGCGTGCAGTCGACGAGCCGCAACCGTCTCGGCCGGTCCATCGGTCGGAACAGCCGCTGGCCGGTGCCGAGGAGGAGTGGGTGCAGGAACAAGCGGTATCCGTCGACGAGGTCGTTCGCGATGAGCTCCTGGACGAGCACCCCGCTGCCCAGCACGGCGACGTTGCCGTCGCCCCGCGCCTTCAGGTCCCGGACGGCCGACACCAGCTCGCCGTCGAGCACTTGGGAGTTCGACCAGGTGAGGCGTCTCAGGGTCCGGGTGGCGACGTCCTTCGGGGTCGCGTTCAGGTGCGCGGCCATGGGATTCTCGTCGGGCTGGCTCGGCCAGTAGCCGACCATCTTCTCGTACGTCTTGCCACCGAAGAGGTACGCCGTCGTCGATTTCAACCCTTCGACCGCAGCGACGCCCTGACTCTCATCGAAAAACGGCGCCGCCCAGCCGCCGTGTTCGAAGCCGCCGTCACGGTCTTCGTCCGGCGATCCCAACCCCTGCATGACCCGGTCAAGGGTCACGAACTCGATGACCATCAGCTTCCGCATGGCCTCACCTCCGCCTCAATGGTCGGCACCGTGCCGGCCGCCCACCCGCCGCTCACCCTCCACACCGGCCGGGAACACGTCCGGCCGGTGCAGCTGGAAGAGCAGGAACATGTCCGCCGACCACGCGCCGATGCCGGACACGGCCACGAGCTGGGCCCGGACCTCCGCGTCGGACAGCTCGTCCAGCCAGTCCAGTTGCAGCCGGCCGTCGGCGGTGCGCTCGGCGAGGTCGCGGAGGTAGCCGACCTTGCGGCCGGACAGGCCGGCGGCGCGCAGCCCCTCCGCCGAGTGGGCCAGCACGCCGGACGGGGTGAGCGCCTCGCCGGTGAGCGCGCGAAGCCGGCCCTAGATCGCCGCGGCCGCCGCCATCGAGATCTGCTGGCCGGCGATCGCCCGGACCAGCGCCTCGAACGGCGAACGCCACGGAAGGGCCCGCTCCCAGGCGAACACGTCCGCGCCATCCGCGGCCGCGATCACCGCAGCGAGCGCCGGGTCCGCTCGCGGCTGCTCCACCGCCGCGGGATCGGGCAGTTCGAGGCCGAATGCAAACGCGCCTACGACGGCGCCGTCGAACTGATCCGTCGCGCCAAGCAAGCCAGCAAGCTCCGCGCGGACTTCGTCCCCGAAGACCTCGTCATGCTGCGGATGGCCAACGCCGGCGTCGTCGCCGCCGCCACCGACACCGCACCCGACGCGTGGCGGCGCTTCGTCGCCTTACATGCTGGAAGCATTCGCCGCGCCAGGCCACGCCGCCCTACCCAAACCACCCACACCCCGAGCCATGTGCCGAGCCCTGATCCGCCTGCAGCCGGCAGTCAAGAAGTAACCGCGCCGCGACGATCGATCCGACCCAACTCCTCGCAGGCCCCGCCGGGCCATGATCACCTAGCAGCTATGCCGCGAGCCGCGGCCCGCGCATCCAAGATCGAACGCACTGCTTGCCGGCGTCCGCGCGTGGGCTGCCGTGTGGGTGGAGGGTTGTCGGGGCAACTTTCGGTAACGGGGTACGCGTCGATCGTGGCGGGAGGCGCCGACGGCCGATGGACCGCCTGGGCCTGTCGGTCCCGGCGACTAGGGCGTATCTTCCGGCTGCGAGGCTGGGGAGCACGGTGTCCGGGCTGAGCGGTGGTCCGCGTGCAGGCAGCGCCCCGCCGTCTCCCAAGGCGTTCGAGTGCCCGACGCATGTCAAGGAGGTGCCCGATGCTGCGCGTGGCTACGGGCGTCCTGGCCGCGATGCTGCTGGTCGGTCTGGGTGGACATACCGTGGCGGCGCAGGATACCGCCGATCTTCAGGTCACCAAGGTCGCGGCTCAGAAGACAGTGCGAATGGGAGAAACCGTCACCTACACGGTGACGGTGACCAACCTGGGTCCCGGTACAGCGACGAGCGTCGTGTTCGGTGACTCCCTGCCAGACCAGCTCAACCTTGTGGATTCGACCTGCGGTGCCGTTTCCGCCTTTTGTTCGGTGGAGAGTCTGCCGAGCGGCGCCAGCGCGACGATGACGATCGTGGCGACGCCGATCTCGAACCTGGCCCGCGGAGAGCGGCGCATCACGAACGCCGCCTTCATCCTGCAGTCCGCGACCAGCGATCCAAACCCGAGCAACGACCAGGCCTCGGTGACCGTGCAGTTCGTCGGGCCGCGCTAACTCGGCCACGGTCTGCGTGGGGCCGTTCCCGACGGAGGGATCACATCAGACGCCTACTCACGGTCACGTTCGTCTGCCTTCTCAGCACACTGCAGGCCGCGCTGCCCGCGGTCGCGGCCCAGCAACTGGTGAGGATCTCGCCAGCCAGCATCAACTTCGGGACTCAGCCAGTGGGAACCGAGCTCCTGAAGGGCGCCACCATCACCAACACGAGCGGATCGGACCTGCTGCTGCTCGTCGAGGCCGGCCTGCCCGACGACTTCGGCTTCGGGCTGCTCCCCGGCTCGACCTGCCCGGCGCTCACACCCGGCGATATCCTCGCCGCCGGAGCGAGCTGTGACGTCGTAGTCCGCTTCACCCCATCGGAGTTCTTCGCCGGCCTCCGGCAAACCGGAACGCTGACCGTGAGCTTGCGGGATCCCATGACCGGGGAGCTGCTCGGGACCACCTACATCACCGTCAAGGGACGAGGATCGACGCGACAGCGCTAGTCCTCCAGTTCACCCCGCGGCGACGGTCATGATTCGCGAATGACAGACCGGAACCGGCCGGCCTGCTCGCGCAAGTCGGCTAGCCGACTCCAAGCGTGCCGCTGAGTTAGCTACGGAGCACCGTGAAACACCTCGTTGCATCACAGGACCCATCCGACTCTGGCTCCCCTCTGTGTCAACGGCCGGTCTCAGCCGCCGGCAGGGTGTGTGCCAACGCTTGGTCGGCGTCAACGTCGTTCCCTAGGTGTGAGGCCCGCCGGGCCCGCCTCCTCCGGGTCGGCCTGGTTGGCTTTCTCGGCGTCGGCGACCAGTTGCCGGTAGACCACATCGGACAGCGCCGCCCGAGGTGACCACACCCGTTCCTCCGCTGCCCGATCGTCGGCCGGTGCTCGCCAGCGTCCAGGTCGTACCTCCTCGGGCCTGGCGGCCCTGCGGGGGCTCCACCTGGACCCCGGCTGCGCTCCGGCACACCCCGGCAGCTGCGAAGGAACGGACCACCGCGAGCACCAGACCCAGCATCAGCAGGTCTGCACCTGGGCGTGGGGCTGTGGTCCGCGGGCCGGCTACTGGTCGACCCGTTGGGTGGTCAGGGTCTGGCCTGCCGCTTTGAGCCGGTCGACAAGGGGAGTTCCGATCCCGGTGGCCGGGGTCAGGACACCGGCAGCGTCGGGAAGGCGGTCCCGGTCCAGTGCCAGGGATAGCGCGCTCTCGCCGAGGATCACCGAGGTGGCGGCGTAGCCGGGATCGCCCCGAGCTGCCACCTGGCTGACGTACCGGGCGCCGGTCGAGGTACGCGCGTGGACCTGCATGCGGAAGTGGCCGGTACGGCGGGTCTTCTCGCTGGGGCCCTGACCGGGTGCCGGCAGCACCCGGTCGAGCAGCGCCCTGGACGGCCCGAACGCGAGTCCTGCCCCGAGAGCGGTCATCGCGGTGGTGACCGCGGCGGCCTTCATCGGGGCGGCCAGGCCGTCGCCGAAGCCGGTCACTTCTCGATACCGGAACCGGCGACCGTACGCCCAGCCCTGCAGCGCGTTGCTGCGGCGCACCACGCGGGTGTTGATGCCGGCCATCAGAAACGGGCCGACCCACATCCCAAGACGGGGATCATGCCTGATCCAGGCCAGGTCGCGCTCGTCGCCGAGCTTGGGTTCGGCCGCCCGGTCGGGGCTAAGCGCGTACGGGTCCACGACCACCTTCCGAGAGTGAGGGTAGGCCCGAACCTCATCCAGCTGCAGCTTGCCCGAGGCCAGCGTCCCGCCGCTGAAGCCACCCTTGAACGCCGTCACGACCAGCGTCGTATCTTCCAGGTAGCCGACCCCGTCAGCGCTGGCCGCCTGGTGCAGCAGCAGCACAGCCAGATCCGAGGGAACCGAGTCAACCCCGCAGCAGTGCACGATGCGGGCACCCGTGCCCGCGGCCAGCTCGTGGCAGCCGTCGATGCTGTCCCGGATGAACAGCACCTCACCGGCCAGGTCCGCATAGTCGCTGCCCGCGACCGCGCACGCCTCGACCAACCCGCGCCCATGCGGCCGGTACGGTCCGGCCGTGGTCGCCACCACCCGGGTCGCCCGCGCAAGCGCGGCAAGCGAAGCAGCGTCGGTCAAATCGGCGACCAGCAGCGGCCAGCCCGACGCCGCCGCACCCAACTGCTCCCGCACACCCGCAAGCCGGTCCGCCGAACGGCCGGCCAGCCCGACACGCACCCCCTGCCGCGCGTGATCGGCAAGGTAGCCGGCGACCAGCCGCCCGACAAAGCCGGTAGCACCGAACACGACCACATCCAGATCGCGATCTCCAGCCACCACCCCACGCTAGCCGCACCGGGCGGCTGGCAACACGAGCCCCCGCGCCCCGCCACCCACCCGCCCGGAGCATTGCCGGCGGAGCGCCCGATGGGCTTCCCCCTTCAACCGATCACGGCCTCTGGCGCGGCCCGCCCCGGACGCACTGAAAATTGGGCCGCGGCGGTCCGGTGACGTCGTTCCACACTGGTGCCTTCGAGCCCGTCCCTTCAGCCGGACGCTGCGGTCGTATCACCCCGCTGCCGATCCTGGCGGCGAGCACCCTTGACGACGGCCGCCCTGATCGCCTTCCGCCAGGGGGACGTGGGGTAGCCGCCACTCGAATCGGACCCTCCGGCGTCCACACGTGCTCCCGCGCCGACGCCAAGGCGGTGCAGGTGTTCGCCGGGACGCTGGCCGAGCGGGCCAGGCGTGCCACGGACGACTTCGCCGTACGCACCACCGCAAGCGCGGTGATCGGCGTCGCGATCGGCGTCTGGCGCACCGAGGTGGACGGTCCGACCCGCAACCTCGCGCTGTTCGAAGCCGGCCTGGCATCTCGACGCCGGTCTCCGGCGGTGAGCCCGACCAGCAGCGATCAAGCGCCGGCGCACGGGTGCCGCTCTCGCTCGACGCGCTGCCGGGTGTTTCACGACCGGCTCGCCGCTGCCACCCCGCTCCGTCCCGCCTGGCCGTGCATCTGTCCGCATGTCGGCGGAACGGCGCCACGGTCAGGACAGCCACCCAGTGCAGGACCGCCACACGGTGGAGGTGAGCGAGATGCAGCCGGTGGTCGGGAACCGTACTGGTCGGCCGGCGAGCTGACCGCCGGGCCGGGTACGCCGCGGCCGCGCTGGCACTGCTGTACGCCGCGGTCAGCGTCTACTGGACGTTGAGCGGCACCGCGCTGCTGTCCACCGTGGGCGGCTGGGTCGAGGATCTGGCTCGCCGCGGCGGAGCCACCGCCGTCGCGGTCGGCCTGCTCGCCGCCGCGGTGAAAATGGCCGGCGCCATGCCCGCCCTGGCGCTGGTTCATCCCGCCGGCCGACGGGCCGACCGGGACGTTGATGAAGAAGACCCAGCGCCAGCCGGGACCGGAGGTGAGGATTCCGCCGATGAGCACCCCCGCGGCGAAGCCAACGCCGCCGAGGGAGGCCCACACGCTCAGCGCCTTGTTGCGTTCCTCGCCGTGGAAGATGCCGGTGACGGTTGACAGCGCGGCCGGGGACAGCAGCGCGGCCCCGACACCCTGACCGACGCGGCCGCCGATCAGCAGGATCTCGTTCTGCGCCAGGCCGCTGGTCAGCGAGACGAGGGTGAAGATGCCTTCAGCCGCCAGTTCCGACTCGGCTACGAAGAGTTGCCGTACAGCTGCCTGATGACGCAGCGCATCGAGCGCGTGATGGCGCTGCTGCGAGGTGGCGACCTCAGCGCCACCGAAGTCTGTTTCGCGATCGACTGGGCGCCTTCAGCACTCGCTTCACCGAACTGGTCGGTGTGCCGCCCAGCGTCTCCCGGCGCCGGGCGACCTGCGCGACGGCGGGCATGCCATCGTGCGTGGAGAAACAGGTGACCAGACCGATCAGGAATCGAGAAGCGCGGACCCTCGAGCCGCACCTAAAGGCTGGCGCCGGTCGCTAAGATCCCCGGACAATCGCCCGGGGCACCAAGATCAAACGACTCATCTGCCGCCGGCGGTACACGTGGCGATGGTTACGCGGTGTGGCTGCCGGCTGGTCGGAGGGTCTACTCGCCGCACGGCCTGACGTCGAACATTCGGAGACCAGGCGGCCAGCTTGTCGCTGGTGAACCAGCATCAGCTATGGCGGACCAGTGCTGGCGCCTACGGCTGACACAGGCTGGCGGTCAGCTCGCCACGCGAGCCGGACGAGCTTGTTCATCGTGATCCAACTGGGGTCCCTCCGAACGGTACGGTCAGGCGGTGGCGCCGTCCGAGGGAATTCCGCATGGCATTGACCAGGAGCACCTGCGCCTCGGTTGCGGGCAGGATGGCACGGCGGAATTCGTCTCGGGACATCGGGTCATTGATCGGGTCCTTCGCTGCCCCGGCATCCAGCATTACCCGCACGGCGCGGCCGAACCCATCCAGACGCTTGGCCACGTCGTCCGGTGCCAGCAAGCTTGCCGACAACAGGGCTGCGCTCCAGCCACCCCAGTCGTAGTCCCAGCCGCGCAGGTCTTGGTGCGCTCTGTTGATCTCCATGGCGAAGCGAGCGTAATGGCCGAGCAGATCTCGATATGCAGCGAGTTCCTGGTCACGCAGCCAGTGGCTATCCTGCGCCCATTTCGTAAAGATCCCTCGGCAAGGACACCGAGGGCAGCGGAAATTGCGCCAACCACCGACGTGAGCAGGGTGTCTCCGACCGTCATGCCGACCCCCTCGAGTGAGCCTCGTGCCTTCCCTCCTCCGCCACCCTCACCGGCCGGGGCCTAGATCACTGGCCGACCGGCGCCCTGCCCCGCCGAGGCCCTCGCATGGCCACACCGGCGAACGCTGCGGCCAGGCGGCTCATCGACTATCCCATCTGAAGTGATCTCGACCCTCCCAGGCGCCAGGTCGGCGAGCCAGCGACCAGCCGTGGCACGACGGCCCGCGTTCGTTGCGTCACACAACCCATACGAAACTGCCGCGGAGAGGGTGGTTGCCGGCAGCCTGCGCCTGCGGCGGGTGCAGGCGCGGGTCGGGCTCGTCTGGATCGGGTCGACCCGGATCTACCTGCATCTGGCCGGCGACTGGCTGGCCGGCCGGTACTGGCGGGCGGCCGCGGTGATCGACGCGCAGATGCTGCTTGGCCGCACGAGCTGGCCGTCGGCTGTGGACGGCGACCGGTGGAAGGGGTCGGCCGAGCTGCCGGACTGGAACACGCTGACCGATCGGCTCCCGGACCTGACCGTGACCATGCGCGGCTACCTCGACCAGCTGGAGTGTGTGCCGCGCCCGGGCAGCGTCCGAAACGCCGAGCAGGCGCTGCGGTCGCGGGCGGCGTTGCTGGCCGACCGGGCCCGGCAGGTCACGTCGGCCAGGCATGAGGATTTGCGTAACAGCGATCATCCGGATAATGGCGGGTTCGGCGTGGACCGCGGGTGTATTCAGGGATCGGAATTGTCCGGCTCTTCGTGCTTCATGCATTCGGTGAGCCGACGGGCCAGGTAGGCACGCTCGGTGCGGTTGTCGGTGCGTTGGATGGCGAGCCGGTATGCTGCGGCGGCCTCGGAGGGGCGGTCGAGCCGGCGCAGTAGGTCGGCTCGCACGGCGGGCAGCAGTGGATGGTCGGTGATCTCGCCGGTCGCGGTCAGGTGGTCGAGCAGGTCGAGCCCGGTCTGCGGGCCGGAGGCCATGGCGATGGCGACCGCGCGGTTGAGCCGGATGGTCGTGGATGGGACGAGTGCGTGCAGTTGGTCGTAGAGCGCGACGATCCGGGTCCAGTCGGTGTCCTGGGCGCGGGCGGTGGTCGCGTGGCAGGCGGCGATCAGGCCCTGTAGCTGGTATGGCCCGGGCCGCTCGTGTTCGAGGGCCCGGCGCAGTTCGGTCACCCCGGCGTCGATCATCGCGGCGTTCCAGCGGGACCGGTCCTGCTCCTCCAGCGGCACGAGCGCGCCGGTGGCGTCGACGCGGGCGGCGGAGCGGGCGTCGAGCAGTAGCAGCAGCGCGTGCAGGCCGGCGGCTTCCGGGTGGTCGGGCATCTGCTCGGCTACCAGCGCGGCCAGCCGCACCGCCTGCTCGCACAGCTCACGGCGGATCAGATCCGGGCCGGCGCTGGCGGCGTACCCCTCGTTGAACAGCAGGTAGAGCACACCGAGCACCGCGGTGGTCCGTTCGGGCAGCCGGTGGGCCGGCGGCACCCGGTAGGGGATGCCGGCCGCGGTGATCTTCTGCTTGGTGCGCACCAGTCGCTTGGCCATGGTCTGCTCGCCGACCAGGAAGGCGCGGGCGATCTCAGTGGTGGTCAGGCCGCACAGCGTGCGCAGCGCGAGGGTGACCTGGGCCTCGAACGCCAGCGCCGGGTGGCAGGTGAACAGCAGGCGGAGGCGGTCGTCGGCGACGCCGCTGACCAAGGCGTCGAGGTCCACCTCGGGCTGGGGCGCGGTGACTGCGGCCAGCTCCCGCAGCTTGGCGTCACCGACCCGGTCGCGGCGGATCCGGTCGATGGCGCGGTTGCGGGCGGTGGTCAGCAGCCAGCCGAGCGGCCGGTCCGGGACGCCGTCGCGCCGCCAGCTGGACAGCGCGGTGGCGAACGTGTCCTGGGCGCACTCCTCGGCGAGGTCCCAGTCGCGGGTCATCCCGATCAGGGCCGCAACCACGCGCCCCCAGTCGGTGCGGAACGACTCGGTCAGCGCCTGCTCGACCTCGCCGACGGCCCCGGCGGCGGCGCTGTGCTCGCTCACTGGCGGACCGGCCTGATCTCGACCTGGCCGAACCGCGTCGCGGGGTGGCCCGCGGCGATCTCGATCGCCTCGTCGAGATCCGCGCAGTCCACCAGGGCGAACCCGCCGATCTGCTCCTTGCCCTCGATAAACGGCCCGTCGGTGAGCAGCACCTCGCCGTCGCGCACCCGGACCGTGGTCGCGGTCGGGCTTGGGTGCAGGCCCCGGTGCGCCCGCAGCACCCCGCGGCGCTCCAGATCGGACAACCAGGTTGTGAACGCGGCAGACCCCTCGGCGTCGATCGTCCGCTCGGCCAGCTCCTCGTCCGCGCTGATCAGCAACAGAAACTGCATCGCACCTCCTGTCCTCCCGCCGGTCGCCCGTTCGTCTCCGCGTGCAACCGACCCAACCGAAAGGATGCAGTCATGGAAACGGTCATCTCCCGCGACGGCACCCTGATCGCCTACCAGCGCGCCGGGGCCGGCCGCCCAATCATCATCGCCACCGGCATCTTCAACGACCACACCAGGTGCGTCGAGCTGGCCAAGCAACTCGAGGACGAGCACACCGTGGTCACCTACGACCGGCGCGGCCGCGGGCAGAGCGGAGACACCCCGCCGTACGCGGTCGAGCGTGAGGTCGAGGACCTCGACGCGCTGATCGAACTGGTCGGCGGCTCGGCCGCGGTCGTCGGCTACTCCTCCGGCGCGGTGATCGCCTGGAAGGCCGCGGCCGACGGCTCGGCGATCACCGACCTGATCCTGTTCGAACCGCCGATCGGCTTCGACCCCGCCGACCGGGCGCCCGCGGACCTGCCCGGGCGGATCGCCGCGCTGGTCGAAGCGGGCCGCCCCGGCGACGCGGTCGCGCTGACCCAGATCGAGGGCATCGGGCTGCCGGAGCAGATGGTGGCGCAGTTTCGCGACTCGCCGATGTGGCCAGGGCTCGAGGCCATGGCACAAAGCGCGGTGTACGACATGACGATCAGCACGGCGTTCGCCGACGTGCCCGCCGAGCTGACTGCGGTCTCCACCCCGACGCTGATCCTCAGCGGCGCGCACACGTGGCCGAAGCTCAGCAAGGCCGCCCAGGCGCTCACCGCCGCGACCCCCGCCGCGACCCACCGCGAGATCGCCAGCGGCCAACACCACGACATCCCACCCGTCGAGACCGCGCAGGCCGTACGGGAGTTCCTCGCTCGGACCCGATGACCCGGCACGTTGCGGCCATCGGCCTCGGGTCAGCTCCTTAGGAACGATCGCCGATGACGCGCCCCGCTACCGCAACCCCACCCCGCAGGCTGTCTGCTGCTGCCACAGGGTGGCCGGCGGTGCGGGCCGATCAGCGGCTGTCGGCCTACTCCCCGATGAGCAAAACGCAGCCCGGACCCAGGCACCGCATCAGCCCGACAGGCAATGACGACGATTAAACCCGACCCGCCGCGTCACGGCGGACCCGGCCTGCACCCTCCGTCGTCATGATCATGTAAGCGGCAATCCCCTGATTCCGTAGAGACTTTCGTTAGGCGGATCTTGATCTGTTGATCTTCCTCTGTGGCTGCCTCCGACAGGTGCTGTCCGGCGCCGCCCGCGGCCGAGGTCAAGGCTGGCCGGAGGCCACCCGGTGGGCTGGGCCTTGACCCCGGCCAGGACGGCGCCATGCTCTGGCCGGCGGGGGTGGGCGCCGGCGTGGTGGTCATGCCGCGGCTCTCGGGTCGGGCTTGGCTGTCGCGGCGAGCGCCAGCTCGTAGTCGATCGGCTGCGCATGCCGCAGGCCGAATGCCGCCGCTGGCTGTTGTACTCGTCGATCCACGCCGGCACCCGGGCGCGGGCCTGGGCTTTGGTGGCGAACCGCTCGAGGGCGCGCAGCTCGAAGGCCAGCGGGCGGCATCTGCTGCGCGGCGGTCGGGTGGACGGGGAGCAGCGCCGGGTGTCCGCGCGACTCACCCGGCGTTACCGTCCGGGTGTGAGCGGCGTGGACGGGCGGTCGCTGGCCGGTGCCCGCGGCGAGCGGTGGTTGCCGGACCCGGCCGGTGCGGTCGACCGAGGATGCGGCCGGGTTCGTCGAGGACGTCGGGTTCGCGTTGCTGTTCCCGACCGACCGGCCGACCGCGCCCTCGCTGTGGGAGGCGGTCGCCGGCCCGGACGCGACCCCGTTCCCGCATGGCATGGGCACTGGGGAGTCCATGGTCTGGGCCTTGAAGGACCTGCTGCCGGAGGCGGTCCTGGCCTGGTACGGCCGGTTCGTGCGGCGCCGCGCGTCGCTGCTGTCACCTGCGCTGCTGGCCGCGCTGTACCCGGGCCGCGGCGCGCCGGAGGACCATCGCGCCGCGGTGCTGCCACCGGAAGCGCACCGGATCGGCGACGCGCTTGCCGCCGGCCCGCTGCCTTCCTCCGCGCTGCGTGCGTTGGTGGGACATCGCGGAGGCTATGACCGGGCGATTAACCAGCTGCACGAGCAGTTGCTGGTGACCTCGGCCGGGTCCGGGAGCAGAGCAGCGGCTGGCCCGCCGTGGTGATCGATCTGACCTGCCAGCCGTTCGAGGTCGGCCGCCCGGACCGCCGCCACTGAAGGACCCTCCGGGTCGAGCCGGGCCCGGGCCCGGCGGTCGGCGTACCGTGTACGCGCCGGCATCCACCATGTCACCACCACGCCGAACCGCGAGCCGGTCGCATGACAGAACCCGCCCGAAATTGCCGCGAGTCGGGCGGTCTCGGGGTCCGTGCGGTGAGGTGGTCGGGCGTGTGTCCGGTGGCGCGTTGGCGCTGGTAGTGGGCCCGCATCCGGTGTTCAGCGGTCCCTGCTCGTGCAATGTCAGCCCGGTCTGGCGACGGCAGATCTGTCAGATGCCGTCGTTGTGAGTGGTGTGATGGGGCGGGGTCGGGTCGGTGCTGGCCGCGCCGGGTAGCGGTGGTGGGCGGTGGGCGAGCAGGTCGACGGCGAGCAGCAGGGCGATGGGTGTCCAGCCGGCGACCAGGACCGGCTGCCAGCCCAGGGCGGGTGCGGCGGCGATGTTGGCGGCCAGCGAGACGGCGATGCCGAGGCGGAAGGCGGCCCACAGGGTGCAGCGGTCGCGTCGCCGGTTGGGCCGGCGGACGTGCTGGGGTTCGTCACGGCGTAGCGCTCCGGCCGCGGCAGGGGCCGGCTGCGGGCGGTGGCCGACGAGCCGGACGGCGCGGCCGACCGCGGTGGGCGTGGCTGCGCGCCCCGAGGGGGGTGGTCAGCGGTCGATGGCGGCCATGTTCGCTTCGTCGTGGCGTTCGCCGGCCGCCGGGGTGAGGTTGTTCAGCCGTTCGAGCTGATCACCGCTGAGCTCGATGCCATCGGCGGCGGTGTTCTCCTGCACGCGGGCGACCCGCCTGGTGCCCGGGATCGGGGCGATGTCGTCGCCCTGGGCGAGCAGCCAGGCCAGAGCGATCTGCGCCGGGGTAGCACCCGCCTCGGCGGCGACGGCTGTGACCTCGTCGAGGATGCGCAGGTTGCGCTGGAGGTTCTGGCCGGTGAAGCGGGGGTTCGTCTTCCGCCAGTCGTCGTCGGGGATGTCCTCGACGGTGCGGATCTGGCCGGTGAGGAAGCCGTGGCCGAGCGGGGAGTAGGGGACGAAGCCGATGCCCAGCTGGCGCAGCAGCGGCAGCAGCTCGGCCTGCGGGTCGCGGGTCCACAGGGAGTACTCGGTCTGCAGCGCGGCGAGCGGGTGCACGGCGTGGGCGCGCCGGATCGTGTCCGGGCCCGCCTCGGACAGGCCGATGTGAACGATCTTGCCCTCGGCGACCAGCTCGGCGAGAGCGCCGACGGTCTCCTCGATGGGAGTGTCGGGGTCCACCCGGTGCTGGTAGTACAGGTCGATGTGGTCGGTGCCCAGCCGCCGCAGTGAGCCCTCGACGGCGGTGCGGATGTTCGCCGGACTGCTGTCGGGGATGCCGGGGCCGCGACCGGTGTGCGAGATGACGCCGAACTTCGTCGCCACCACCACCTGGTCACGGCGGTCCTTGATCGCCTTCCCGACCAGCTCCTCGCTGTGGAACGGGCCGTAGACCTCGGCGGTGTCGATGTGGGTGACGCCCAGGTCCAGCGCGCGGTGGATGGCGCGGATCGACTCCGCGTCGTCCAGGCCCCCGCCGCTGGTGTAGGTCCCGGCCATGGTCATGGCGCCCAGACCGATCCGGGAGACGTCCAGCCCACCGAGAGAGACGTGCTTCATCAGATGGCTCCTCTGTCGTAGTTTCTCCAGTTCCAGGCAACGCGTCGGCGGCAGCGCGAACAAGTCACTGCTGGACCGTGTACTGACAGCACACCTCTGGCCGCGACTGCTCCGCCTAGCCTGGAGCGGTGGACAACCGTGACGAGGTCAAGGCCTTCCTCAGCTCTCGTCGGGCGAAGATCACTCCCGAGCAGGCCGGCCTGGCGAACTACAGCCGCAACAGGCGCGTGCCCGGTCTGCGCCGCAGCGAGGTCGCCGACCTGGCCGGCGTCAGCGTCGAGTACTACTCCCAACTCGAGCGCGGGAACCTCAGCGGCGCCTCCGAGAGCGTCCTCGACGCGCTCGCCCGGGCGCTGAACCTCGACGAGGCCGAACGGGCGCACCTGCTCGACCTCGCCCGTGCCGCCGGCGCGCCACGTCGCGCCCGGCGCCGACCAGCCGCCCAGCAGGTCCGGCCTAACCTGGCCCGCATCCTCGACGGGATGACGCAGGTGCCGGCCTTCGTCCAGAACGGGCGCCTCGACGTCCTCGCCACGAACCCGCTCGCGCAGGCGCTGTACGCGCCGCTGTTCGCCGACCCGGCCCGACCGGCCAACCTCGCCCGGTTCAACTTTCTCAACCCGCACGCCCGCGTGTTCTGGATGAACTGGGAACGCGCCGCCGACGACACCGTGGCCATGCTGCGCACCGAAGCCGGCCGCGATCCCTACGACAAGGAACTAGCCGACCTCGTCGGCGAACTGTCCACCCGCAGCGATGCCTTCCGCGTCCGCTGGGCCGCCCACGATGTCCGACTGCACCGCACCGGGCAGAAACACATCCAGCACCCCGTCCTCGGCGAACTGCACCTGTCCTACGAGGTGATGGACCTGCCCGCCGACCCCGGCCTGGCCCTGGTCGCCTTCAGCGCCGACGCAGGAACCCCCGCCGACGACGCACTCCGGTTCCTTGCCAGCTGGGCCGCCACCCACCACCCAGCCGACGCCCTCGCGACACCGAACCAGCCCTAACCCGCACACGCTGCCGACTCCCCAGACGCGACCAACCGCGGACCGCCCCCACCGACATCGGCGCCGTTCCGACACCGGCCACCCCGCACAGTCCAGGCGCTCACACCGCGCAGCGGCACCATCCGCTCAATCCCTGAATTCGCGCGCTTGTGGTCGGCGATCGCGTATCCGTGGTGGCCTGGGCGCGGCGCACGGGCGACGGGCCGGGGCCGGTCGCGAGAGCGGCGACAGGGCTCGCTCAGGTCCGGTCGCGCCCGTAGACCCAGGACACGAACACGACCTCGCGCCCGTCCGGATCGTGGTAGGTCACGCCGCCGTTCGCCTGCCAGTAGGGGTGCGGCGTCGTCGGCTGCGCACCGGCGGCCGCCATCCTCGCGACCAAACGCTGCTGGGCCGCCGCGCCGGGCAGGTAAAGCACCAGCGAATCGGTCCCGGTAGAACCGGACCGCCGCGTCGTAGCGGACGCTGGAACGGCCCACCCGGAAGGCGCCGACCGGAAGATGCTCGGGCCAGCGTCCGGCTGCTGGTCAGTGGCCTGCGCGAGGCCGGCCGGCAGGCCTCCCTGGCACGGCCGGCGTCCGGGACCGCAGCCGGCACGACGACCGGCGCCGGGACCGCGATCACGGTGCTGCCGGTCGAGGCCATCGCCTTCTGTCTGCGGCAGGCGGCGGTCACCGGGCGTGAGGTCGATGCGGTGGCGTACTCGTACGACCCGACGCTGCGCAGGCGGTCGTTCCGGCCTGACCCGTGGAGCGTGCCCGGCGGCTGGGGCAGCGTGGACGGGGAGATGACCTTCCTGGCCGCGCTGGACCGGGTGCCCGGGAAGCTATCGGCCCTGCTCGACGCCGACATCGGCGGGCGGATCCGCTGGGTGCCGCACCACGTCGCGCATGCCGCCTCGGCCTACTACCCATCCGGCTTCGAGTCTGCGAGGGTGCTGGTCGCCGACGGCATCGGCGAGGCGGCGACCACGGTGCTGTTCGCCGGCGCCGGTGGTCGATTGACCAAGCTGCAGGAAGTGCTGTTCCCGAGCTCGATCGGCTTCCTGTGGGAAAAGCTGTCGGCCTACCTCGGTTTCTCCGAGTACGACGCGAGCAAGGTGATGGGGCTCGCCGGGTACGGGGATGCCGCCGTGCACGCCGCGGCCTTCGGCAAGTTCGTGTACCCGGACGGGCCGCTGTTCGGTACCGACCCGGACATCCTGCGGTTCCGCCCGCCGGACGTCGAGCCGCTGGAGCGGCTGCTCGGTCCGGCGCGGCGCGGCGGGCCGATCCAGCCGCGGCATGCCGATGTGGCCGCGGCGCTGCAGGAGGCGACCAACCGGACGATGCTGCGGCTCGCCGAGCACCTGCATGGGCTGCACCCGAGCCGCAACCTCTGCCTGGCCGGCGGTGTCGCGCTGAACTGCGTCGCCAACTACCAGGTCAAGGAGCGCGGCCCGTTCCAGGAGACCTACCTGCCGCCAGCCCCGCACGACGGCGGCACGGCGGTCGGCGCGGCGCTGCATGTCGCGCACACCGAGCAGGCCAGTGCGCGCACCGGCCCCACGACGACCTACGTGGGCCCCGGCTACAGCGCCGAGGAGATCCTGGCCGCGCTCGACGCGGCCGGCCTGCGGGCCCGCCGACCGCCCGACCCGGCCGGCGCGGTGGCCCGGCTGCTCGCCGACGGCGCCGTGGTCGGCTGGTTCCAGGACCGGCTGGAGCTCGGACCCCGGGCGCTCGGCAACCGCTCGCTGCTGGCCGATCCCCGCGACCCCGGCATCCGCGACACGCTCAACCGGAAGGTCAAACACCGGGAGGACTTCCGGCCGTTCGCGCCCAGCGTGCTAGCCGAGGAAGCGTCGGCCTGGTTCGAGCTGTTCACCTGCCCGGCCCGGGCGGACAAGGCACACCACATCCCGGCGGTGCTCCACGTCGACGGCACCGCCCGGATCCAAACCGTCGATGCCGCGGACAACCCGCGCTACCACCAGCTGATCTCGGCGTTCGCCGACCTGACCGGCGTGCCGATGGTCCTGAACACCTCGTTCAACGACAGCGAGCCGATCGTCTGCTCGCCGGTCGACGCCCTCCGCACCTTCCTGGCCACCCGAATAGACGCCGTCGCGCTCGGCGGCTACCTCGTGCAACGACCACGATGACCCCACATGCCAGGTGACCGTTGGCGATCGGCCGAGGACAAGGCACGCCTTCCTGCCCTCCCACAGGATGCGGTTTCTCGGTCTGGGCCTCTCCTGGGTGACGACGGAGGAGGCGTCAGCCTGCGCTGTTGATGAACACGTCAGTCGGGTTCGGGTTCGGGAAGGAGCCGACGCTCGGGCTGGCGAGCGTGAACAGCGGCCGGAACACGTCGCCTTGGGCGTCGAGGCCTTGGTAGTCGCCGACGAAGTAGCCGCGGGCGTAGGGCGCCTGGTGAAGGTCGAACGGGCCGCCGAGGTGGTCCTCGGTCCAGGTCGCCCCGCCGTCGTGCGAGTGCACGATCCAGTGGTCGGCGGTTAGCGCGCCGTCGCCGGAGACGTCGTTGCGGAAGTCGTAGTGAGACACCGCAACCACGCCGCTGGAGTTGACGTGCACGGCCGGCTCGAAGGCCTGATCGGTGAACGTCCCGGTCGGCGTCTGGTTGACCTTCGCTGGGGTCGACCAGGTCCGCCCGCCGTCGTCGGAGTGGGAGAGCATGATCAGGTCGTCGCCGAACGGGTTGTCGGCGTGGTCCTGCCAGGTGAGGTAGATCCGTCCGTGGTGCGGCCCGCTGCTGTAGTCCACCGCGAGGTCGACGATCACGCCGTCCGAGCGGACCAGCGTGCACGGGGGGTTGCCGGTGATGAACGGGCGGCAGCGGATCGGCTCGGGGTCGGTCTCTCCGATGGCGTTGTCCGGCGCAACGACGATCGCCTGGCTCGACCAGGTCAGCCCCTTGTCGGTGGAGCGGATGACCGCGACGCTGTTCCCGCGGATGTCCTGGTTGTTCTGGTGCGTCTTGAACAGGTAGAACCCGTCCACCAGGGTCCCGTCGGCCGTCGGGATGATCTGGTTGGAGATCGTCCCGTTCTGCGTCCCCGGGTCGAAGATTGGCCGCGCCGGCTCCCAGCCCGGGCTTGGCGAGGCGCCGTTGGTCGTGCGCGCGAACCAGACCGGCTGGTGGAATGCGTGGGCGTGCTCGAACGCCGTCAGCGGGGCGTTTTCATTCGGAGAGACGAACCGGTCCCACACTGCGTACACCAGGTTGCCGCTCGCGTCGGTGCGGTCGGCCGTGAGCGACTCCTTGTCGTTGAAGTTGTTGCCGATCGGGACCCCCGCCCGTGAGGTGTCGAACCTCAGGGTGAACGGCTCGCTCCAGGTCGCCGAGCCGTGCGGCAGCTTGGCGGCCAAGACCGCGTTGCGGGTCGTCGTCCTGTCGACCGACAGGCTGATCGCCCACAGATCACCGTTCGGCGCCCACGACACCCAGGGGTCCGACGAGCGTCCGAAGTCGCCGCCGTTGGCCGCGTTGCCGCCCGCGCAGCGGCTGAAGTGCGGGGTCGAGTAGGCGAAGCTGGCGCCGCCGTCGTGGCTCACCGCCGCCACGAGGCCGTGCGCGCCCCCGTCCGACCAACGGTCCTGTTGCCAAGACGCCGCCACGTCGTTGGGGTTGGTAGGACTGACCGCAAGCCAGGGCTCGGTCTCGCTGTTGGGATAGTTGAAGTTCGCCCCTGGGAAGCTACCCTCGGTCGCGCCGCCGCAGCCGGGTGCGAATGGCGTGGCGATGCTGATCGATCTGGGTGCGGTGACCGTGAGTGGCGCCGCATAGGCGGGACTCGCGGCCATCGCCGCAAGGAGCGCAGCCGCTGCGAATCCGCACAGAACCTTGCGCATGCCCTCCTCCTTCCACCGACCGCCCGGCCGCCCATGCCGGCAGCCGGCCGGAGGGGCCGGCCGAAAGCTACTCCTGAAAGATCAGCGGTTCCAGACCTCCGGGTCACGCAGGGCCGCGGCGGGCAACAGCGTCGACGCCGAGGATGAGCTAGCGTTCTCGGGTGGGCAGGCCGGCCGAGTACGGCCGGCCCGTGGCGGCTCGTCCGGGACCACCGGCGCGCCTCCCCAGCCTGTTCCCAGGTGTTCCCATGACGGGGTCTGGGAGAGCGACCGGCGGCCGGTCACCGACCGCGGGAACTGGCATCGTGCCTGGTCAGGGCGGAGGGCGTGGGATTCGAACCCACGAGGAGCGCGAGGCCCCTAACGGTTTTCAAGACGGTTTGGGACCGTTCCGCCTAGTTTCAAGTCATTGCCGTACGGTCCCTGCTGGTTCCGCTTCCGCAGGTCAGCCCGGGGATGTCCATGTCGGCCAGTTCTCGCTCGTCCCGGCAGGTTCCTCGCCGGCTGTTCCCATATTGTTCCCATGTGCAAGATCGACGAGGTGGCTCGTACCGGGGGCGAAGGAGCGTTCGTGCCGCCGGTGCTAAGCCGCCTACGCGGGCCGCGGCCCGGTTGAGCGACACGCCGGCAACCCCCCCGCGCCGGGGTTGCTGACCAGGCCAGCCAGTCGCACCACAGCCGAACCACCCGGGCGGCCACCTGTGGGCCGGTGGCCGGTCCCAGTGCGGCCACAGCCCCGGCTCTGGGATCCATGGCCGGAGCACCCGCCGCCGCCCGGCCCGGTACGCCGCCTTTCGCCTCGGCCACCGCCCGCCGGGTGGTCCGCTCCCCGCCGCCGAAGCCCATCGCGACCAGCCGCTGATGCGCTCGATCCGCACGGATCCGGCCCCGGCTGCACGCCATCAGCTCCTCGATCTTCGGCCGGAACGGCTCGATCGGCCGCACTTGGTGCGCGCGTGTCTTCGGGGCCTCCTCGACCGCCCGAAGCAGCACATACCGGGCCACCGTGTGGTGATCACACCCGGCCAGCTCTGCCGCCGCTCGGTAACTGTCCGTGAGCTCGTACGCCTCGAGAATCTCCATGATTTGCCTGCTGCTCTTCACGCCGGCCGACCCTGCCCGCCAGCATCCCGACTCGATCAACCGCGGAGGTACCTGGCCGGCGATCGGAAACCCACTGGCCACAAGCGGGCGGCAACCGGCCGTCCATGGGGAGTCTGGACTGGCGGCCGTCACGGAGGTCGAGACTGGCGCAGGGCCGCCTAGACACTCTGCGTGATCTGAGGCAGGCATGAACCGCGATGCGATGATGCTGCTCGGCTCGGTCTGGTGCCTCTCCGTAGCCCATCCGACTTCGTATCATGATCTACTTTGCTGCGACAGGTGTGGGGCATCGGCGGATCGCTGGCCGGCTGGGCCGTCCGGCGGGGACGGTGCGCGGGCTGGTTGCGCCGGTTCGCCTCTCGGGCTGAGGCGGTGCGGGTGGCGTTCACCGAGCTGTTGTGCGCGCTGGACCCGGATCCGCCGGTGCTCGGGCCGGCCGGCTGCCCGGTTGCCGATGCGGTGGCTGCGGTGTTGGCCGCGGCGCGCGCGGTGGTGCGGCGGTGGGGTGAGCCGGTGTGCGGGTTGTCGCCGTGGGAGCTGGCCGGGGCCGTGAGCGGCGGCCGGCTGCTGCAGTCTGGGTCCACTGTGGATTCGATCAACACGAGTTGCCCTGGTGAGCCGGACCTGGGACCGGAACCCTCCCCGCCGACGATCTTCACGGTGTCGAGGGAGGGCGTAAGGCAGTGACGGCGGCAGACGAGGAGGCCCGGCGGCGGGCCGAGCGGGCCCGGCGGGTGGCGCTGTTCCAGTACGAGTTGATCCAGGAGGTGATCGACCCGTCGTTGTCGACCCGGCAGCACTACGACGCCCTCATGGGCCAACCGACCCAACCCGGCCAGGCGGACCCACCCACGGACGGGCAGATCGCCGGTCAGCTCGACCTCACCGACCTCCTCAGCAACCAACCCGGCACCGACCAGCCCGGCGAGGACCGGCCCGGCGACGGCGAGGAGGCCCAGTGATCGAGCGGCTGCAGGCCCACTACGGTTTCACCCGTCGGCCGTTCGGCGGGACCTGGCCCCCGGCATGCTGCACCGGCACACCGGCCACGGCGAGGCCGTCGCCCGGATCACCTGGTGCATCGGCGAACGCGGCCTCGGCGTGCTCACCGGCGAAGTCGGCGTCGGCAAGACCGTCGCCGTCCGCGCCGGGTTTCAAGGTCCACAAGCTTGTCTGTCCGTGGTTCTCCTACGAGCAGACGCTCGAAGCCTTGACTCGCGATCAGCAGCAGTACGGCCTCCACGCTTGGCTGCGTAGAGCCGCGAAACCGTCCCGAAAGCGGTTGGACTCGCTAATCGGCCTTCGAGCGGGGAGGCCCCGGAGGATTCCCGCTGGCCACCTGATCTAGTCCTGAGCCGGAACTACCCGGTGGAGAAAATCTCGCACCCTTGAGATTGACGCAAGTGCGCGGCTCTCCGACACGTGAGGCTTCAGCCGACACATCTCAGCCGCAAGGCGAGAATCAGACCACTCGGGATGACTCTTAAGCAGCAGGAGTGCCGTACCCAGTCGCTCCAACTCCCCCACCCCTTGAGCGCCTATGAATCTTGCGACTTGATCGATCTGCCGAGAGTATCTACCCAAGGTCTTGGGAAAGCGTGTTTGAAGGAAGTGTCCTCGTTCGGTGGTAATCAAACGAGGTCCATACGGCGCTTGAGGACTCAGGCCCATAAGCCCATCTGCACGGAAGGCGCTGAGATCGTCTCTGAGATCGAATGAGAATGGACCATGCTTGTAGAGGATGAAGTCGTAGCCGAGCGGAACTCCCGCAGCCTCTTGAAGAAAGAACGCTGACTTCTGGACATGCGTCTCACCTGCCCAGCTACCATGCTTCTCCAGTTCGTCTCTTAGCGCCCCGACGACAGCTGCACGAGCGAGTAGCTTCATTCCTCCCTCACCTCCCCTCTCATTCGCTCGTCGTGATCGATAACTTCCGCTGAAGATGCATCGGCATCTTCAGCTTGCACCTCTCGCGCAGATGCCTCTTCGAGAATCTCCCGTAACAGCGTACCCCTCTTGAGTTTTCGGCTCGCGTCCTCTCGTAGATCTGGCCGGATGAAGACCAGGTCTGCAGCATTAGGAGGTAGGTTTCTGAGCGTCTCAGATATTGCGAGCGAGGACGCCACCGTGCCGGCGCTCTCCAGCACAGGAAAGTCAATGACTCCACCGGACTTCTGCGGCTTACGGTGCCGGACATTGTCTGGGCCATACTCCGCGGCCGCCCAATCGTGTACCGCCTTACCCGGCTCACCCCACACCGCCAGATCGGAGGCGCTTCGTGTATAGAGTACTTTGTAATGGTCTCTCTCTAAGACGCGACGTGCAGGATCGTATGCAGGATGATCGGGTTTAGTACTAACTTCCCTGATCCCTACCCAGACCTCGTTGTCAGTCATTGCCAGATGTTCGTCTACGTCTGTCGCGAACTTGCCGTCGGGGAGCCATGCCTTTAGGAAGTCCACCAGATGAATATCGTAGGCGACCCTGACTGGATGAAAATAGACCTGGCCAAACATGAAGTAGCGAGCCAACAGTAGCGCCTCGGCGGAGTTCAATCCACCTATCTCAACTCCTATCGTCGGCGCAGCTCGCTCATCGACATCGTTTGGCCCCTGCACGGGTACCAGCAGGCGAAGTGTTTGTACAAGCCTGAGATGATCGAATCGACCATAGGCCACACCCGCATGGTGTGAATCGCGCAACAGATAGTCAATGCGGTCTACACCGAATGCGTTACCGGTGATCAGGTCTGTAAGCATCGCCTCCCAGACTCCGAATGGCTCTGCAGACTTCTCTGGTCCAACAGCAAGCTTTGCGACCATGCTGGGGGAAATGAGAGGAATCATCTGTCCAAAGATATGTGCCATTCCATCGGACAGCAGGATTCGTTCGCTGAGCGTCTCATGCGAGACGCCTTCCGGCAGCGTCTCGTGTTCTGCTGCATGTGAGAACGGCAGGTGCCCAAGGTCGTGACACAATGCGGCCATGCGTACGACGTTGCGCCAGTATGGGAAGTTCTGAACGGCGTTCAGTTCAGGAATCAACTCCCTTACGTCATCCTTGACGTTTTCTTGGCGAGTTAGGACGTCGAATGCTTCTCCGGCTAGGTGCATCACGCCAAGACTATGCTCAAAGCGACGATGAGTTGCCCCAGGGTAAACGAACGACGAAAGCGCCAATTGGTTTATGTGACGCAGTCTCTGGACGGGACGAGAGTCGATTACCAGCCGCTCATCACTTGTCGCGGTGATGAAGTTGTGGACCGGGTCCCCGGAACTCGTGAAGGTACTTCACGCTCCCACCTCCCTTCTCCGTGATACGGGCGACGCACAGGTGAATCTACTGGATCGGTACGGACTGACCTCGCCGACTCGCCGGCGTACTGCTCTCCTACCAGCGAGCATACCACACGTCCGAACATACGTTCGAACTTTATCGTAGCCCTCTACCGCCCAAGGTCACCACGCTGGTCGAGCAGGTGGAGCAGGCGTTCGCCCAGGATTAGCTGCTCGGGCTGAACGGCTGGAGGAGGACCGTCCAGACACACCAGCCCAAACATCCGCCACAACCCGGTCCGGTTGCGGCGGGGAGCAGGGCGATCCACATCTCCGCGCGGGTCTACGCTGGGGCGGCTCGACCGGACGAGCTGGACCGTGACGGGCGGAATCGGAGGACGTCCGTCTGTACCGTCCCGACGGCAACGCGGCCCCTGGCAACGAGGTCGGATCTGGCTGCGACCGCTCCGCCCGGCCCGACGGTTGCGGTGTTGGTTCAGTTCGGCGTCGTCAGCTGACGTAAGTCGAGGTACGTACGCCCAGGTCAGGGACGGGGGCGTACCTTGCGGACATCGATCTCCCGCACTGACAGTGCGGGTTCGATTCCCGTCACCCGCTCCACCGCTCCGCCGCAGGTCACCGGCCTGCCGCCCGTTCCTCCTCGATCGCTTCCGGGTCTCGGGTGCCCGTTGCATGCCCGATGGAGATCGGCGCCTCGTCGACGTTGACCAGCTCGGGCAGCCGCACGCCGAGCGCTATCGCCAGCCGCCGCAGATGCGTCCGAACCCACCCGGATGACGGCGGACAGGCTGGAAGCCGAACTCGTCGCACTATGCGGACATCCGCATAGGTTGACGAGCTCGGCTACGTCCAGGTCGACCCGCGCGGCGCCGAACTGCTGTTCCAGATCATCACCGACCGCGAAGAGCGAGCGTCGATCGGGATCGGGACCAACCTTCCGTTCAGCGAGTGGGGTTCGGTGTTCCCCGACCCGCGACTGGTCGCCGCGATCGTCGACCGCGTCACCTTCAACGCCCACATCCTCGAAACCGGCACCCAGTCCTACCGGCTACGCACCAGCAAGACCAGCGCGCGGCGATCCCGCAAAGCAGGCTGACCCGTCTGGGATGCTCTCGGGCAATGGTGCACCGCACCCCTCCAGCAGCCAGGGACCGCGCTCGATGAAGCGCTGGCGCCACGGCACGTCGCTGCGTGACCACGGACGGCTGGTCCCGCCCCATCCGGATGATCAGCTCGTCACCGCGTCGATCACGCCGGACGGCAGCGCGGTCGCTCTTTGGGCCGGCCAAGCCGCGGCCGCCGACCTGGCCAACCTTGCCGGCACCGCGTTCGTCGCCACGCTGGACCGGCCGGTTACGGCGCGAGTCACCGTCCAGGAGCCGGATGGCCAGCAGCGCACCACCACCACCATTACCGACCTGAAGCTGGCCCACCCTGACATCGCCGTGCTTCCCAGCGATGAGCTTCTCGTCGTCGGTGCCCGCTGCAACTGGACGCCGGACCATGTCGACCCCAACGCGGTCGTCTACTCCACCGACGGACACGTGATCCGGCAAGCGGTTGTCGGTGACGGCATCGCTCACCTGCGCACCACCGCCAGCGGCGCGATCTGGATCGGCTACTCCGACGAGGGCATCTTCGGCAACTTCGGTTGGGGATCGCCAGGACCTGCCCCGCTCGGGCACCGAGGACTACTCCGCTTCGACAGAAGCCTAGAAGCCAGCTGGGAGTTCCCCGAGATACGGCCCGACATCGCCGACCTCGACGCGATCAACGTCGTCGGCGAGACCGTCTGGATGAGCTACTACACCGACTACCCGATCGCCCGCGTCGACAACGACTCAGTAACGATCTGGGCGACCAACCAGATGACGATCAACCAGCTTCTCGTCGACCACGACCGACTCGCGCTCATCGGAGATCACGTCGTGCTCGCACACCTCGACACGCAACGCGTTATCCCCACCGCCACCACCCAACTCCAGCTACCGGCCGCCACATCAGCGGGACCGCCACACGTGATTGCGCAGGGACCAGTCCTACACGTCATCACACCCGACGGCCGATGGTCGATCACCGACATCGAAACACTCGAAGCGACCGCCTTCTAACCGACCCGCAGCGCTTCACTCGCCCCGCGAATCACCCGGCGGGGCCAAGATTCGCGACGACAACCAGGGCCGAACTACTTGACGAAACGCACTTGCTCATTGCGGCCGGGTCTTCCCTTCGGGAACGTCGGTCGTGGACGCGGCGTCGGCCTGGATGGAGTCACCCGGCGGCACATCTGTGACGGGTCACGCGCCAGCGGCGCGGACAGGCTTCTGATCAGGCCAGCCCGGTGGGCCGGGCCGGCGCCGGTGACCATCCGGGGACAGGTCGAGTACAAGGCACGCCACAGCTGCGGCGGCCAAATCAAGGCGGAGTCACCCGAAGATCACCGGCACCGAACCCAGCGGCAGCCCAGGCCAGGACCGCCACCGACACACTCACAGATCATGGCGCTCGCAGGCGTTGGGCCTCGACGGGCGCAGGACTGTGCCGGCTACGCCACGTCGGTCACCATGAGGGTATGGCGGCGCCGGTGGATCGCTGGGGTGAGCACGGCCGTCGCCCGCAGCCGAACCATGACCTCGACCGGCTGTTCGCGGCGATGGCCGTGACGATCGAGCTGGTCGTGCGCTGCCCGGTGGCCGAAGCGTGGGCGCTGGTCTGCGACGTGGAGCGGATCGGAGAGTTCAGCCCGGAGTGCGTGGCGGCCTGGTGGGTGCCGGGCTACCCGGCTCGGGCGGTGGGCGGCCGGTTCGAGGGCCGCAACCGGGTCATCGACGGGGAGTCCACTGGCGAGTGGATCAGGCCGTGCGAGGTGGTGGTCTTCGACCCGCCACACGAGTTCGCCTGGGTGGTGGGCGACCGGTTCGATGGGACACCGGCGACCCGGTGGGCGTTTCGGGTGCTCCCGGATCCGGCCGGCTGCCGCCTCCGGCAGGAGTTCCGGCACTACCCCGACGGGCTGAGCGGGCTGCGCCTGCGCGCCCAGGCGCATCCGGAGCAGGCGGCGGACTTGATCGCCGCCCGGCGGCGGGATCTGCACGTAGGAATGACGATGACCCTGCAGCGGATGAACGCCGTCCTCACCGCGCGCAAGCCGGCGACCGGCTAAGCCAGCCGGACACGCTCCGCCATACCCGGGCCACACGCCGCCCAGCGTCGGATAGCTCATGGGGGCGTGAGCGGTTACCTGATCATGGACCGTGAACGTGGGCCGGCTCGCGCCGGATTTGCAGGGGTGGCGGTCCGGACGCGTGTCGTGTCGTGCGAAGCTGCGCAGCGGGATGGACGACTACGAGCGGTGCGCCCAGACGCGACTGGAGCCGATCGTCGGTCCCATGCGTGCCACGGACTGCCCGGGCGGACCGCCTGGACAGCACGATTTCGAGACGGGACCGCCGGACAAGGCCACGGCTGTGGTCGAGGTGACGAGCACGGCCAACCCAGATCGGAAAGCGTTGGCGTCGGAGGTCGAGCGACAGCAGCTCGACTCGTTCATGCTGTCGTCCTCGCGTCTGTTTTGGATGATCGGTCTCGCGCCCGGGGCGCGAGTGCGCGCGCTTGGCCACGAGGTGCTCGGCTCGCTGCTGAGTGACCTCGAAGCGGCCGGCAGGCTGCGCGTCCATGATTTCGGCGACTACCGAGACCCATTCGTCCAGCGGTTGCGCGGCCTGGGAATCGAGTCGGCGTCCGGGCTACGCGCCCGTCCGGGTCGCGAAGGCACCGTGATAGTGCGTCCTGGCACCTACGGCGGATACGGCTGGGCGGGAGCGGCCGTCGATGAATGGCTGGTCGAACTGCTGGCATCCCCACAGGGCAGCAACAAGCTGGCGAAGTTGACCCGTGCGAGCGCGCCCGAGCGGCACCTCGTCGTCGTCCTTGACTCGTTCAGCCCTCCCGGCGTGGGCATACCACTCGCCCTCACCGCTCGGCACGATCGAGGCGCGGCCGACTATGGAATGCCTTCGATCGAGCCGCCCGCACCCGTGACGCATCTGTGGCTTGTGCCGGAAGTCTTGGCCTGGGAGGGCCTCGTGTGGAAGCGCGGCGCCGGATGGAGCGTCCTGCCTCCGGGAGAGTAGCGGTGCGCCGCGGCCAAGAGGCGCGGCTCGAGCCCGCCATGGCCTCCCTTCGCCCGGGACGGCCGGTGACCGCGAGCACGGCATCCCGACCCTCGGATTCGAGACGGCGCCGAGTCGTCAGCCGAACACCGCAGTCCGAGTCATGGCACCAGCCAGGACGCGGCGGAGGACGTCCTCGCCGGACCCCACCGGGACACCGACTACCCACCGTACTCAACGCCGCTGTGCCGGATAGCGACAGTCACCGACTGCCCGACGGCGCGTGCGGCTGGCCGATCATGGGCGCATTGGGCGCGGGTCTGGTAGCCGGCGCTGGCCGAGGCGGGAGCGTCTCCCCTTCGCCCCGCCGGGCCGGCCTCCAACTGAGGTCCTGGGCCAGCGGACCGGACCGCCTACCGCTACGCCCCGATGCTCCGGGAGATGACCGCCGCCGCGACCGCCACGGATAGGTCCTTCATTGCGCCGCCCGCCGAGCCAAGCAGGGCGCGCAGGCGGCTCCGCCTCTCTGGGTCCGGCTCACGTTCGACCGTGGCGGCAAGGCCGGCCACGAACTGCTCCGCGAAGCTCTCCGGAGTCGGCCACGCCCCTACGGCCCTGCGCGCCCGCTCCGTCACTCCCGTCAGCACGATCGGGTACGGCAACTGCGCGACGGAGATCCCCTTGATGTACAACGGGGAGGCTGTTTCGGCGAGCACGAAGACGGCGCACTCCACCTCCTCCTTGGTGAGACCCGTCGCCTGTTCGATCTCGGCGAAGTTGTCGACGCGGCGCGCCCGTGGATCGTCAAAGCGCTCGACCAGGTACTTGAGGACCGGCATGTCTCGGTCGTTCCACGTGTCCATGGTCGCCGAGGCTCGCACAGGGCGCGGCCTAATGTCTCGACCGCGCGGGCCGGCGGGTCGTTGTGGCAACGCCCAGTCGGGAGTTGCCAGGCGGACCGGCTCACGGCCGGCGAACGCGGAAGCACCGCTGCGTCAAATGTGCCGGGCGGAGATCAAGAGCGGACCGACGTCGTCGGGGGTGCCTCAACCTTCGCCGCCTGCCCCGGCCGGGCGGGCGCAGGCTTGTCGAAGCCCGGGCGTGATCATAGGACCATGTGCAGCCGTTCCACGTCTTGGTGTGGAAGGATTGCCGGGTGTTGCTTGCAACGCTCTACACCTTAGCCCCGGCGTCGTCGATTCGGCCCAATACGGACCTGCCGCTCGAAGTCGACCTAGATGACGCAGCGCATGCCAGGTTGGTCGAGACTGACGACGGTCTTCGACTTGAGCTGAGGCGGCCGGTCGACAATAGACGTCTCGAAGTGGTTGCCGGACCAAGCCAGAGGCGTCACTCGGCTCAAACCGAGAGCACGGCATGGTATCTGCGACTCCGTGACGATGACTCACCGGAACATGTCCTGGCCCGTGATTTCACCAGTGCCATCTCCTTCCTCACTACTGAGCCCGTCTCGCTGGGCCGCGTTATTGGCGGTGACCGATTCCTGCCGGAGAACGAAGAGGACGTGACTCTCCTCGAACAGCTTGGCACAGATGCCGCATTCCAAGGGATATCGCTGACGTTCTCCATCAGGACCTTCGCGGCACGGATCACTGCGCAGAATATCGAGGCGGTGCTACCTCGCCGAACCGGCATGAGAATATATGCGGACGCCCTGAGGACGTCGTTTTCATGTGGCACAGTTCCGTGAGTTGTGGCGGGTATTGGAGTCGGCATTTGGCGCAACAAACAATGCCCTCATGGAACTGCTGGAGAGTTACCCACCGGCCCAACATATGGGCTTCGACCGGTCAGAACTTGCGGCAGTTGCTCGTCCTTCGCGGTCGTGCTAGCCATGCTCAATCCAAGACCGGCATTCGGGAGCTAACGCTTGTGGAACGCGCATGTTCCACCCACCTCCCTCGCCTCAGATGCCTCGCGCAGCGGGTCATATTAACCAAGGCGGACCGGGGCCGTCCGTCGCGTGACGTCGATGAATTGAGCCCACTACGAGCATACATCGGCACGACCGGTGAATTGAAGCTGATTGCTCCTCAGATCCCGACAGCCGATCATGATGATGTGAAGGCAAGTTGGCGCGACGAGTGATCATAAAGAAGACTAGAAATCGGGCGCGTCAGATCAGACGCGGCGCAACCCGATGCCTGGGGCGCATGGGTGCTGAAACGCCAGCGGCCGTATCAACTCCCACCCGCAGCGGGTCAGCGCGCGGGGCCGGCCGGCCGGCAACAACGGCACGAGGCTGCTCATCCAGGGACCGTGCTCTCAACCGTCGCCTACCGACCGTGCCCAACACGCCCGCCGTTCAGTCCACCATTGGACAAGCGAACGCGGCGTGACAGGTTGGTCGATCATGGTCGTTTCGGAGGTACTCAGCGGTGCGGGGTTGATCACTCATTGGCCGGAGGCAGGCGCTCCCTTCCACGCAGTGGGGCGATGCACGCGTTCGCGGGATCTCATGCGGTTCGACTGTCAGCGTGGGCTCGGCGACATTGCTTGGTTTGTGCTGCTACTTGCGGGCCGCGACATCCGGCGCGGCGTCATCGGTTTCACCGAGTTGATCGGCGGCCTTGCGGATGCGCCCTAGGTTGGTCATTCATTAAGGGCCTCTCTCCACCAAGGATGCAGTGGATCGCTGGTAGGTGGGCGGAACCGCGCGCGCTGTTCGATTGCTTGGAGGACATTGGCTATCTCGCTGCTGGGTAGGTTGGTGGCGCTGCAGTAGTCGTGTAGCAGCCGGCTGGTGCGGATAGGTTCGGGAAGGTTGAGGCGTTGGGCGACGCGACGGGCCTTTCGGTCGTCGGTGGCTACTTCGAGACCGCGTATTTGTGCGATCGCCAGGGTCGCCGCTTCTCCGTCGTCGATCTCGGTGGCGAGGGTGACGAACTGTCGGGTCTCGGCTGGCGCAAGGTCGAATACTTGGAGGACGCCCTCGGCGACCCATTCGCGAAGGTCAACTAGCTCTTGCGTAGCTTTGCCAGCCGTGATGGTCTCGATGTATAGCGTTTCTTCCGCGGCCTGTCGCGCCATGGCGAACTGAGATCGGAGGGTAGCAAGGATGTCCGTCGGTATGCCTGTTGCGGCGAGGTTGAGCGCTACGCATGCGTCCAAGATCAAAGTGGGGGGAGACGAAGACCGGCTGGGCTGTGACAGCATTCCACCTACCGAGCGCCTTCGGCGAGTCTGAGCGGCACAACGTCGCCGTCTGGACCGACGTCTTGGCTGCCAGTGAGTTCTTCGACGACGCGACGGGCGTTGACCCGGTCGAGCCTAAGGAACCTGGCGAGTTGGCCCTCGGTGATCTCGGCGCGTACGTAGAGTTCAGCCGCGAGATACCGGTATCGGGGCGGAAGCAGGGTCTGATCCGGCGCGGGTCGTGGAAGGCCGAGCAACTGCTCTGCCTCGGACGGGCGGAAACCGAGGTCACGGAGGCGGTCGAAGCTACCGGCTGGTAGTAGTCGCAGGTCTTCCAGGCGGAGGATCATTGCTTGTAGAGACACTCGGTAGCTATGGGCGAGTTGGAGCAAGTCAGCTGCGGTGACATCGCCGTCACGGTCACGGGACAGGCTGTGGAACCTGCGGTGTAGGCCCGCCCGGGGCATGAGGAAGTGAGCGGCGAAGGAGTCAGCGAACCGTTCGGCTGCCGGGACTCGCTCCCAGCGGCGTAGCACGGTGACTTCCGAGCGGTTGCGGGAGGAGAGGAAGTGGCCGTACTCGTGGGCGAGGGTCCATCGCTGTCTTTCGTAGGGGTGGTTCGCGTTGACTGCGATTGTGCCGCCCAGTGGCTCGGCGTAGACGAATGCTCCGGCTACGTGACTCGGCAACTGCGGCGCGAACACCCGGACGCCTACGTCTTCGTCGAGGAGTTCACGCAGGCTTAGGACGGGTCCGTCACCGAGCCCAAGTCGGTTGCGCTCGTTGCTGGCGAGGTCTTCGGCGGCCTGCTGGGGATCGAGCCCGGTTATGTCGGTCACTGCCGGATATCGCCGGGGCAAGGTGGCGCCGGCCAGCCGGGCTAGCTCGAGGTAGTCGTCGCCGAGCCGTTCGAGCTCATCGACCGTGCCTTGGAGCTGGCCTGCTTCGGGAGCCGCAGCCAGTGCGGCGCGGAACTGGGTACCGAACGCCTCCAGCGGCGGCGCCGGCCGGGCCAGTTCGTGTATGGAGCGGCCGTAGAGCCGCGCCAGCACAAGCAGCTCCTCAGGGCGGGTTTCGCGTGCGCCCTTCTCTATGGCGACGAGCAGTGGGCGGGAGACGCCAAGCGCGTCGGCGGCCGCCTGCTGGGTCAATCCTGCAGCGACGCGGGCTGCGCGTAGCCGCGCGGCGAGTGACGGCTGTGGCTGGCCGTCGGTGGTGGAGTCGGGCTGATCAGGCACGGCCAGGCTCCGGTCTTGGGGAGACAGTGGGAGCAAGTATGGACTGGACGGCTGACCACTCGGCGCAGTAGGTCCGGTACAGACGGATAAGCTGCGTTCTGCCGTCCTCCAGCGTGGCTGCCGGAGCGTCCAGCAGTTCAGGGAACGCGCGCACCAGCCGTGGCCAGGGCCGGTGGTCGGCCAGCGCCGCCCGCAGCCGGACCACCTGCCAGACCATTGCGTCGAGCTCAGGCAGGTAGCTCGGCTGACCGGCGCAGACGTCGAGGCGGTAGTCGTCAGCTGCGTCGACCGCGGCTAGGCCGGCCGCCAGTAGTGACTGCCGTCGGAGCAAGCAGGAGGTGCATCGCCCGCACAGCCGGCCGCCGCCGACGCGGCTGGCGAACCCGAAGTCGCACGACACGCTGCTGACCAGCGCGTCGGAGTCGGCGTCTGAGACTGTTGACAGTAGTTCGGCCTTGGTGAGCCATAGACTGGGGTTGGTGACTGAGAAGGGGCTGTTTGCGAGCAGCGAGACCAGTCGAGCGAACAGCGCGAGCGTTCGCGGATGCATTGCTCGGGTGGCCATGGGACCGATCTGAGACCGGACGTACGGCAGGTTGTATGCGCCGATGCCGTTTTCGAACACGGTCAGCTCACGCTTGCCGGCGGTTAGTGCAACCGCGGCGCCGGCGGCGAGGAAGACGAAGGCGCGCGTCCGCTGTGTGGTCTCCGCCGGCGGACGCCGCATCTGCAGCCAGTACGTCACCGGTTGGACCCTCGGCCCGCGGCGGCGGCACAGATGAGCCAGCGTGCGCTCCTGGACCGACGCCATCCGGGTGTTGGTGGCGACGCTGACCGCGAGGACCCGACGGTCGGGGGCGCGATCGAGGTGGACGGCAAGTCCTGCGGTTGAGTCCAGACCGCCTGAGATCAGGCAGACATCGAACGGATCCTGTGGAAACGACGTGAACAGGAACCCCCGTCCGTCGTCGGTGGGCGCTGGACCGTCGTTGTCGCGGAAGTCCAACCGCCACGCGTCGCCGCTCAGCCACTTGAGCAGCTCGGTTAGGCACTGGCGAACTTCTCGACGGGACCACGACGGACGGCACCGCACGCCGACGCGAACCGACAGCGTCCGCCGCCAGCTCAGGCCATAGGGATCAAGCGAGGGGGGCGTGCGGCGGGTCAGTCGGTCCGCGGTGTGGACCGCCGCGGCGACCTCGACCAGGTCGGCGGCCACGGGCAGCAGCTCGCTGGCCAATCCACCCGTCACCCCGCGAGCGTCAACAGACGCGTCCACCCCCCATGCGACGTCCAGCCACCCGCCCGGGGGGGAGGACGCCGACTCGCGGAAGCCGCCCGCGCCAGCCAGCGACCGAGGCTTGCCGGGCCGTCTCATAGCCGCCTCACCGGGATATGCAGGAGCTCAGCCGCGCTCCGCCGTTGCCTGGAGGACGGACTCACCAGCCCGACACCGTCTAGATGACGCAGCAGCCGCTCCGCCAGCTTGGCAAGGCTCGGACCGCTCAGGCAGCGCTCGACGACACTCAGTGCCTCAGCCTCGCCGTACCGGCCGTTGCGTACCAACTGGGGGACGATCCGGTCCAACCCTTGGCTAAGCGCGAGTTCGTGGAGCGTCTCCAATGACAAGCGCTGCGCGACGCCGTGGCGCCCCTCTGCAGCAAGCACCTCAACGTCGGTGGCCAGCATGACGCGGGCAACCCGCCAGGCGCAGCTACTCAGCGGATGCCCGCTCGCCGGCGCAGACAAGACCGATGGCGCGACCGCGAGGTCTAACTCATCGGTCCGCGCGCACGCCGCCGCATGGAGGTCCGCGGCCAACTGGGGAAGGTCCGGTATGCCTCCCGCCTGTCGCGATAGCTGAGCCAGCGCCCGTACCACGTGCGGGCGGGCCCGCTCGGCGGGCTCCCCACGATGCAGGCACCTACTCACGGCGCGCCAACGCGGCGGCAGGCCCGCGGAAAACGATCATCGTCTGGCAAGGTGCGCTCCTGACATTGTCAGAGACTAGTCTAGGTTAGGAGAGCGTAGTGTCAAGCAGCCCTGCCGGTCCGGTGGATCATCCGCACCACTGTTCCCTCTCAGCAGATGAGGGATCAGGCCGGAGCGATGGACCACAAGCGCGGCCGCGAACAGTACGGAGGGCGCTGCTACGTGGCGGGCCGCGGCCTGCGCGGTACATCGCCAGCGAGCCAGGGACAGCGCGGGGACAGCCATTGGTGCCGACGAGGTGTTCGACTCGACACCGGCCGGATCGCCACCGGCATCGAGTTCGGGCCGTAGCTCGTCCCACATGCCCTGCCGGCCGTACCCGTCAGCCCCGTCGGTGCTCGATCCGATGCCGGCGGTGCGACGCGGCGCGATCGGCGCTCTGCCGGGGCTTGCGGCGCGGTAGCAGCAGCCCGCCTCGCCACAGTTGGACAGCCGTTCGACGGCAAGCGGGTCCACGCGTGCTGGTGGCCCGACCTGTGCCGGTCGCTGGCTCGGCCGTCAGGCACACGAACGCCAAGCCGACCCCACGCCGCCGCGGATCGACCCCGAGGTCGACTACCGAACGTGCCCGGCAATCCCTCGCCGACGTCCATCAGCCCGTGCACGGCCGGCGGCGGATGTGGTTGTTCGATCTTGACTGGCCGCTCATTGTGTGGAGTCGGCGACAGGCTGCCTGGCCCGGCTGCTGGCCCACCGTTCGGACATCCGCGACACATTCACGAGCGGGGTCGAGTGGGTCAGTTTGGGGGATGATGTGTCCGGCCCGGACTGGCCGAGAAGATCAACGAGGTCACCGTGGGCGGGAGCAGGTCCGGAAGCCGCAGCGGGAACGCCTGTGCGCGCTGTACACCGGCAGCCCGTGGGGGTTGTTGACCATCGCCGTGCACCGGCTGGACCAGGTCCAGGATCAACGTCGCGGTGGTGCAGCTCGCGTCGACCGGCGCCTCGGCGGGCATGAAGATCGCGGCCATCTCATCCGGCCAGCCGTGCTGGGGCGCTGCGGCGGTGAACCATGTGTGAATGTCCACGTCGGACCACGTCTTGAGCGCCGCGGTGCCGGCTGGTGAGCACGGAGGGGGATGCGGTCGCTCAGCCTGAGGGTAGCGCGGCGAGGATGCCGGCCATGATCTTGTCGGTGACGGCCAGGTCGTCGCCGATGACCGTGACCTCCATCGGGCTGCGGTACCACGCGGTGGCCCTCGGCGGCGGGCCGGGCGGGCCGCCGGAGACGATGAGGGTGCCGTGCCATGCGCGCTGCGCGGCCAGGACGGCCCTGCTCCCGCCGCCTTCGAACGAGCCACTGATATCCACCGAGCCGAACGGGAACACGCTCAGATTGGCCGTCGCAGTCTCCCCGACGACCTGGCCGTCGACGTCGACGACGCCGGATGTGTTGGTCGGCGGGCTGAGGTAGAACTGGTAGCCGCTGGCCGGGGACAGCACCCAGTTCGCCAGCGCCGCGTACTGCTTCGCCTTCACCCAGGCCAGGATCTGCGGCGCGGCGGCCTGCCACGAGATCACCTGCAAGTTGGCGCGAACGGTCCGGTCGGGCGCCACCGACACTGTCGTCTGGCGGTGGTTCGCCGCGGAGACCGTCACGGGGTCGCCGGGACCGACCCGGTAGACGGTCGCCGCGCCGAACGCGTTGACGGCCACCCGGCTCCGGTCGGGTAGGGAGAGGGTCGCCCGCAGCGGGTGGCCGGTCAGTGCGCTGGTGACCCTCACGCTGACCGGGATCGGGGTGAGCCGGACGCTGAGCGGCTCGCCGCCCGCGGCGACTGTGGTTGGCGCATAGTCGCGGGCGCGGATCACCAGGCTGGTGTCCGGCCGCAGCCCGGGCAGCTGGAACGCACCGCGGGCGTCGGTCCTCGTCGAGCGGGCCGCCCCCGCGGCGACGGCCGCAGCGACGACGGGACGTTCGGTCATCGAGTCGAGCACGGTGCCTTTGGCTGTGACGAGTGGCTGCGCCGCTGCCGTGGGCCCGGTCTTCGACGTGGCGTGCGACCGGGTCACCACGACGACCAGGGTGGAGACCGCCGCGACAAGCGCCAGCAGGGCGACCAGCAACAGGCTCCGCCGCCGCCTGCTCCCTCGTTTCCGGGGCGGTGCGGGCGGCGCGAGCCGACATAAAGCTGTTCGGACATCAATACCTCCAAAATGTGTAAGCATACGGCCGGGGCGGACGCCGGTCAGGTTTGCCTCTTTGGGCGGTCGAGGCAGCCGCAGCAGGTAACGCCGGCCGGTCGCCGAAAGCTGACTGCTCATCGCTGTCGTCAACTCGACGTTGGCGTGCTCGGCGCGGCGGGGCGCTCACACGGTCCAGCTGATCTTTCCGTTGTCCTTGACGGTGACCGTTACAGTCGCGGTCTCGTTCTCGCCGGTCGAGGCCTCACAGGCGAAGGTGGCCCCGACGCTTCTCGCCACGAACTGGCCGTGGCCCGGCCGTGGCCGCAGTCCACCTCGACTGGCACGCCGGTCCGCTCGGTGAGCTCCTTCGCGATTCTGTTCGCGACCTCGGCCGGATGCAGGAATACCTCTACGTTCTCGAAGTGCACGTGCCCGTTGTCATCCTGGTGCACCTGAAAGGTGACGTCCTGGTCGGCAACCCGTCCTCGGCACTGGAAGTCGTTGCCCTTCCGCTGCTCGATCCTGTGCGGGCATCGGACCGAGTCGAGGTGAGCTCCATCCACATGCCATCGCTGGCTCATGAACTGCTCCAGTTGGCTAGCGTCCAGGTAGTTGGGAGAGGTGCCGCCCGCACGCCAGACCGCGACGTATACCGCCGAGCCACCGACCATGAGGACGACAGCGGACACGACCGCGGCCACGGCGAGCCCCCTGTGTCGTACCGGCGCCGTCCGGGGAACCCTTGTGCCGGCCGCCAGGTCACCCAGTCGCTGTCGGCGCGCGCCGGTGGCCGCCATGGACACGAAACCGACCAGGTAGAGCACCGGTAGCCAGTCCACCACGCGCAACACGGTACGGATGCCGACCGCCCCGACCGATGGGCGGGCGCCGTCACGCCCGACAACCCGCAACCCGACCAGGAGCTTGCCCACGGTCCGCCCAATGGTCGCCTCCAAGGCGAAGTAGTAGAGCAGCACCAGGGCCAGATACACGGCCACCAAAAGCCAGTCCGCTGGCAGAATAACAGTGACGTTGAACGAGAGTCCGCGGGTGCTTACCTTACCGAATGCCGTGCCGAGCACGACGAACAGACCGAGCAGCAGGACGAGATCGATCAGGCCGGCGCCGATGCGGGGATCCAAGGACTCCTCGCCGCCGGCGAACTCGGGCGACTCCGGCTCCGCGGCCGGAGGTGGCGCAGACACCATGTCCATCAGGCACCCCGCTGGAATCCGTCGACAGTGTGGATCACGGAGACGATTCCGACCACGGCCCGCCCGATGAGAGCGACCGCGCCGGTCAGGATGGCAGCGGAGACCAAATACCAGGCTCGTGACAGGTGAATCGACTGGGCGTTCATAGCGACTGCCTCACTCTCAACACGGCACAGGGACGCCAAGGTCAGTCGCACCCGTCGCCGCCGGCCTCGGTGGTCTGACCCGTGATGTCCCCGATCCGACGCAAACCCCAGCCGGCCGGTTCCGCAACGGTTACCGGTGCGCCGGCTATAACCCCCGGAACGCTACAACGTTGCGGTCAAGGCGGGACAGGGTCAAACGGCCCCCATGGAAGGGCAGAGCGCTGACCCTTTCAGGAAACGACGCGACCGACGATTGCGTGGCGGAGTCGGTCAGCTCGGTGATCTGCGTGCTGCCATCAGCGGACAGGTCCGCACCCACCCACATCCCAGTGATCCGCTCGGCGCTGGCCACGGCCGAAGCGGTCAGCGCCACGAGCCCGATCAGCAGGAGGGACTTCGGCTGAGTTTCAACATCATCCTGGATGGTCGGCTCGTGGTCAGTGAGGAGATCCAGATCATGATCGAAGGCGAGCTCCTCGAGCAGCAGGAGCCTGCCCAAACCGCCAGCGGCTGATGCGGTCGAGCGGCGGCACCACCCTGCTGCGGGCCACGTGGGCACAGCGTCGATGGGACGGATCCGCGGCGCCAGATACCCCGGGCCCGGCCGGCAACGAGGACACGAAGGCACACTCCCCCGCGGGATTGGCCCGAGGCCGGCACCGAGTGTGCCCGCCACGCCGGGAAACGATCGCTCCGCCCGAGGCCCGGGACGGGCGGAAGCGGTTATTCGATCATGGGCTCGGGCGAAGGCTCGCGCTGGTTGTCCGGTGCCGGGGGCGCGGCGGCACCGACGGGGCGGCCATCCGCTGCCGCCGGTAGATGTCGTACCCCAGAGCGAGGATGGCGCCATGGCAGTCACCCCCACCATCCGCCTGGAGCCGTGGACCGAGGCGGATCTGGACCTGGAGCGGCGCACCAGCACCCCGGAGATGAACCGCTACCTGGGCGGCGCGGAGACCGATGAGCAGATCCTGGCCCGGCACCGGCGCTTCCTGCAGACCGCTGAGAGCGGCCAAGGGCAGATGTTCCGCGTCGTGCTGGTCGCCGTGCAGCAGCCGGCCGGCTCGGTGGGCTACTGGGAACGCGTCTGGCGCGAGGAGACCGTCTACGAGATGGGCTGGAAGATCCTGCCCGAGTTCCAGGGCCGCGGGATCGCCACGGCGGCGATCCAGGCCGCGGCGCAGCACGCCCGGGCGCGCCGACGGCACCGGTACGCGCACGCGTTCCCGTCGGTGGAGAACGGGCCGTCCAACGCGATCTGCCGCAAGGCCGGCTTCGTCCTGCTCGGCGAGCACGACTTCGAATACCCGAAGGGCAGCTTCATGCGCTGCAACGACTGGCGCCTGGACCTCGACTCCGCCGGCGGCTGACCCGGCACTGCCGAGCCGTGCCGCCTCGCGCACCCGCGGACAGCTTGCATAAGCCGCGGCCGCTCGCCCCACCGACGGTCCCAGGCCAGCACGTCCGCCGCCGTCTGACGCAGCGCGTCGCCGGCATGCCCGCCGCCCCGGTCCGGGCCGCGCTGCCGCTCCAGCAACGACAAGCACCGGCTGCGCCAATCCGGCGCCGGCAGCCGGCTACCCACCGTGCCCGACGCCGGCCCATCACACCAGCCGCGTCCCGAACTCGCTGCGGCGGATGAGGGTGTTTGATCAATGTCGCCGCAGTCGTGCGGCCGCCGCGATCTGTGCAGCATCTTCGGCGACGGTACCGTGGGGCTCCTCGCAGCCGGCGTAGTGGTAGCCGATTGTGACAGGGCTGGTCTGAGGGCGTTGGCTGGAGGGTGGGTGACCCGGCTGCTTGTCTTCCTGCATGGTACGACGATCATGCACGCTGGCGGGGTCGGCCGTACCCGCGCCGAACGTGCCGAGCAGGTGCGCAGCGGCGCGGACCCGAGCGTCGCGGACTATGCGGCGTACGTGCCGATCGGCGACGCGGTCGGCAAGCTGCAGCGGTGGCGCGAGCAGGGCGCCGATATCACCTACCTCAGTTCGCACCGCAACCCCGACGACGTCGCCAAGGACGCCGCGGTGCTGCGCGGGCACGGCTTCCCGCCGGGCCCGGTGCTCGCCCGCCGGGCCGGGGAGAACTACGGCGAGCTGGTCGGGCGGGAGCTGCCCGAGGTCTTGATCGAGGACGACTGCGAGAGCATCGGGGCGGCGCACGTCGCCTACCCGCAGGTCCGGCACGACCTCCAGGCCCGGATCACGTCGATCGTCGTCCCCGAATTCGGCGGCATCGACCACCTACCCGACTCGCTGCCGGATCTACTCGCCCTCAATCCCTGACCCACAGTCGCCGACCACACGATCCACCGATGGTGACTACCGAAGATGGCCAACTGCCTGCCGGTGGGGTTCCCCCGAAAGTGTGGAGACCTGCTGATGGTCCTTCGTCGTGTTCCTCGTGGTGGTCCGTTCCTTCGTAGCTGCCGGGTTGTGCCGGAGCGCAGGCGGGGTCCAGGTGGAGCCCCCCGCGGCTGGGCCGGTGGGCCCGGCCGGGGGAGGAACGACCTGGACGCCGGCGAGCACCGGCGGATGATCGGGCGGCGGAGGAACGGGCCGGCGGGTCATCAGGCCGCCGCCTCGGTAACGGCTGCGGCGGCGGTCTGTTCGTAGTCGTAGGGGCTGAGCATCTGGGCGGTGGAGTGCAGCCGGCTGCGGTTGTACCAGCCGTCGATCCAGCCGGCGACGGTCCGGCGGGCCTGTTCGCGGGTGGTGAAGTGGCGGCGGGACAGCAGCTCGTGTTCCAGCGTGGAGAAGAACGACTCGGCGGCGGCGTTGTCCAGAGCCGACCCGACCCGGCCCATCGACTGGGTGATCCCCAGCCTGGCGCAGGCCCGGGCGAAGGCGTCGGCGGTGTACTCCTCAGGTCCGGTCGGAATGGAAGATCACCCCGGCCACCGACCCGCCGCGGACCGCGGCCGCCATCCTGATCGAGGCGACGGCCAGCTCGGCGTCGTGGTGGGTGCCCAGAGCGAAGCCGAGCAGCCGGCGGGAGAACAGGTCCTCGGTGGACGCCAGCTACAGCGGGCCCTCGTCGTTGGGGATCTCGGTCAGGTCACCGCACCACTTGACGTTCGGCCCGGGCGCGGTGAAGTCCCGGCCCAGCAGGTCCGGCGCCGGCGGGGCGCCCCGGTCCGGGCGGGTCAGCGACCGGCAGCGGTGTTTGGGCCGGCCGGCCAGGCCAAGCTCGGCCATCACCGCGGCCACCGTGTTCTCACCGACCCGCCACCCCTTGGCCCGTAGCTCGGCGGTGATCCGAGGCGAACCGTAGGTCCGCCCGCAGGCGGCGAACTCCGCCCGGACCGCCTCAGCCAGCCGAGCCCGACGCGCCGCCCGCGCGGTGGGCGGCCGGCCGAGCCACTTGTAGAACCATGCCTGCGAGACGCCCAGCGCCCGGCAGGCCGTCGCGTGGGGAACGCCGTGCTCGGTCCTCTGGGTGGCGATGAACCCGGCCACGCTCACCGGCTCGTCGCGTCCTTGACCCAGAGGACCACTGAGCGCTTGAGGACATCCCGCTCCATCCGCAGCTCGGCGTTCTCCGCCCGCAGCCGGGCCAGTTCAGCCTGCTCGTGCGGACCCAGCCGGCCGTTGTCCTCACCGCGGCGGTCCCGGTCCTTGGCCACCCAGTTGCCCAGCGTCCCGTAATTGATGCCCAGTTCCCGGGCCACCTGCGCGATCGGCTTCCCGGTCTCCCGCACGATCCGCACCGCGCCGTCCCGGAAGTCCTGATCGAACCTACGTCGTGTCTCTGCCATCGCCCCTCCTCATAGAGCGATGTCTCCACGGTACGAGGGGAAGCTCACGGGCAACCTGTCATGGCCGAGCGGTACGCGGCGTGACCGGGTGGTTGATCAAGATGAGGGCGGCGGTGTGACGAGCGGGTGAGATCGCCGGTGTCTGCCGCCGCGTGGAAAGCGACGCGTGCACCCATCGAGTAATGGATAGTGGCCCAGTGGATGTGGGACTGGTGAGCTTCCTACGGGCGACCCTGGCCGACGCGGCCGCTGTGGCGCAGGTGTGGCTGCGCTCGTTCGGCACGTCGTTGCCGACGGTCCGCCAGGTGCACACGCCGGAGCAGGTGCACGGCTGGGTCCGAGACGTGCTGGTTGCCGGCCGGGAGACCTGGGTGGCGGTGGCCGAGGACAAGCTGGTAGGGATGATGGTGCTCGACGATGGCTGGGTGGATCAGCTGTACCTGGACCCAGCCTGGCGCGGCCGGGGCATCGGCGACCGGTTCGTCGAGCTGGCCAAGCGGCGCCGCCCGGCCGGATTGCAGTTGTGGACGTTCCAGGTCAACGGCCCAGCCTGTCGGTTCTACCAGCGCCACGGGTTCGTGCCGGTCGAGTGGACCGACGGCGCAGGTAACGAGGAGCATGAGCCCGACGTCCGCTACCACTGGCGACCGGCGGCAGTCGATGTCCCAGGGTAACCTCGAGACCGAGTAGGCCCCGAGCCGGCCAGCGGACCGGAGGTCATCTTCCGGTTCACCGCATGCATCCGCCTCCAACGCATGTCACTGCGGCGGATCCGTGCCCTTGATCATGGTGTGGATCGCCGGGGCGGGACTTGGTCTGGGTTGGCGGTAGCGGTGTCGTGTCCGGCCGCCGACCGCAGCCATCGGAGTGTTCCGGGAGCAGGGGGAACTCGAGGCTGGCGGCCGGTGTAGTGCAGGCGTCGGCGTCGGGGAGCTGGGAGACCGTCGTGCGCAGCCGAGGCTGGATCGCTCTGGCTGTGGTCGTCGTGGTGGCCGAGGCGGGGATCGCTGTTGCCGGCAGCCGGTTGGTGGCAGGCCGAACGCCGGCCGCGGCGTGCCAGCGCGGCATCCGCCGCCAGATCGCCCACCACGTCGGCAAGCTCGGCGCCCTCGGCGTCGAAGTCGCGCTCTGCCGCACGGCCGAACACGAACCAGACGGAACGGGCCAGACCAAGGCCACCTGACCCACACCGCCCCGCAGACCTTGACCGGCCAAGGATGGCCAGGGGTCCGCTGCGGGACGCCCAGCTGGTCCCGGTTTTTCGGGTTAGCGTGTCTTGCGGTGCTCGACGGATCTATAAGATCGCGCTCAGATCAGGCGTACTGCGTCTCCGGGATACGGGAGGATGACGGCCCATGGCGACGGCGGCGGGTGACCGGCTGGCCAGGACGCTGCGCGGCGACGCGCAGGCCGCGTTCAGCGTCGAGCTGACGGCCAGGACGGGTGACTTGAGTCTGCAGGTCGAGGGGTTCGGGCACGTCAGGTTCCCGGTGACCGTGGCGAAGGCCCGCAAGCTGATAGGCCTCGGCCGGCCGGCCCGGTTCGGGCGTGGCGAGGAGACGGTGACCGACCCGGACGTCCGCGACACATGGGAGATCCCGAAGCACCTCGTGCGCGCGGAGTGGAACGGTGCGGCGCTGAAGGAGATTCTCGCGACGGTCAAGGAGGAGCTGGGACTGCCGAACGCTGCCGAGCTGGCCGCCGATCTTCACTCCCTGCTGGTCTATGAGACCAACCAGCACTTCCTCGCCCACCAGGACTCCGAGAAGGACGACGCGATGATAGGGACCCTGGTGGTGACCATGCCGTCCGACTACGCCGGCGGAGAGTTGATGGTGGGGCTCGGCGGGGAGTGGAAGGCCTACCGGCGGTCGAAGACGGCGCTGTCGCTGGTCGCTTTCTACGCCGATTGCCGGCATGAGGTGCTCAGGGTGACGTCGGGCTACCGGATCACGCTCACGTATAACCTGCTGCTGCACGGCGACACCAGCCGTACCGGCGGCGACGACGGGACCGCCGCCGAGCTGGCGGACCTGCTGCGCGAGCACTTCGGCACTCCGGTGCCTCGCTATTACGGCGGACCTGCGGCTGACACGCCGAATCGGCTCGTCTACCTCCTCGATCACGAGTACACGCCGCGCGGGCTGAGCTGGCGGCGGCTGAAAGGCGGAGACGCGAGCCGGGTGGCCTTGCTGCGGGCCGCCGCGGACGAGGCAAACTGCGAGGCGATCCTCGCGCTCGCCGACATCAAGACGACGCACAGCGCCTTCAACGACGACTACCGGTCTCGGCGGCGCTGGGACGATGACTACGACGAAGACGAGTACGACGATGACGGCAGCGGCGACGACAGCCAATACGACATTCAGGAGCTGATCGACTCCGAGGTCACCCTCACCCACTGGACCGGGCCGGACGGCACCAGCCTGGAGGAGACGTCGCTGCCGGTGAAGAGCGGTGAGGTGTGCGCGTCCACCCCGACGGGCGACCTGGAGCCCGATTCCTCGGAGTACGAGGGCTACATGGGTAACTGGGGCAACACGCTGGACCGCTGGTACCACCGGGCGGCGGTGGTCGTGTGGCCCCGCGAGCAGGCCTTCGCGAACCGCGCCGAGACCTCCCCCGCCTGGGCTCTGGATGAGCTTGCCGCGATGGCGGCGGGCGACGTGCCGGGCGCCCGGGCTGCCGCCGCGACGCTGGTGCCGTTCTGGGAGGGGGCCCTTCGGGCCCGCACGGGGGAGGACAGGGCCAGGGTCTGCGGGCTGTTCGGCAAGGCGCTGCGGGCGGCGGACGCGGTGGCCGACGGGGAAACGGCGGCGATGCTGCTGCGTCCGTTCCGCACTGAGAACCTGACCGAGACGCACGTGAACTCGTTCGCGAAGATCGCAGACCGCTACGGTCAGCAGTGGACAGCGGACCTGTTGCGGACGTGGTTTGGCGGGAACCAGCCGGTGTGGGCATACGGCGGCGGGCAGGAACGGCCGCAGTGGGTGGCGGACCGGCTGCCCGTCCTGTGCGAGGGGCTGTGCGCCGCGGGCAGTGCCGGCACGGCGGCCGCGCAGGGGCTCCTTGCCCTGGCATGGGAGTGGCTCGGCAAGGAGATCGGCACTGGGCTCGCGTTGACCTCGCCCAGCCACCGCGACCAGGAATTCGCTGGCCTGGGTAGGCCGCTCGCCTCGGTGCTGACCGCCGCCGCCGCGATCGGGACAGCCGGCACACGAGACGCCGTTTGCGACTACATCCGGAAGCAGGACGACGTGGTGACCGCGCTGGAGATGCCCGCGCTGCGCGCCGCGGCGGAGCTGCCCGGGGACGGCGCGCGCGACGCCGGGTTCGGCGAGCTAGCCGCCGACTGCGCGGGACGGCTGCGCGCCCGGCTCGCCCGCCCGCACCGCGCGTCCGGCGACTGGTCGATCGGACTGCCCCCCGGCGGCTGCGCCTGCGACCTGTGCGATACCCTCCGGGTGTTCCTCGACGACAGCGGCCCGCGCAGCTTCGAGTGGCCGTTGGCCAAGGAGCGCCGGCAGCATATCCACTCCCGGATCGACGCTGCCGAACTGCCGGTCGCGCACGTGACCAGGCGGCACGGCAGGCCCTATACGCTCGTTCTGACCAAGACCGACGCGCTGTTCGCCCGCGAGCAGGAGGCGCGGATCAGGGACGAAACGGACCTGGAATGGCTGACGGCACGTGGAATCCCGGCACTTGACCGACGCCTTCCGACCAAGCAAGCGGCCGGATCCGGCCGCTGAGCTCGCCCAGGTCCGCCGCCGCCACATGGATCAGGCCGACCGCACCGACGCAATGGGCCTGGCTCTCTCAATCCGCCGGTTCGGGGTTCGAGGCCCTGGCGGTACGCTCGTTGAGCTGGGCGTTCATCGCCCGGCTCTGTCGTATGTGGACCGTGGGTGTCGCCTGGGCGCCGGTGGGTGCGACGCCGGTTTCTCGTCTTCCAGCGTTGGGCTGCCCTGGGTCGCACGGGTTCCGGCCTCGGCGAAGCCTCGATAGCAGCGGACTTCGACGGTGGTCCGTTGTGGCCGGCTTTCGCCGGCTGGGGCCGCGGGCGGAGGTCAGGACGAGCCGTGCGGCCGCCTCGGCGGTCTTGTGCTGTTTGTCGACGAGCACGCTGGTGTAGGTGTCCGCCGTCAGCACGATGCTGGTGTGCCCGAGCTAATTTCTGCACCGTCTTCAGGTCCGCGCCAGCGGAGTGGGCCAGGCTGGCCGCACCTGACACCTGCCCGGGCGGCCGCAAGACTCGGCATCCCGAAGCCATGCGGCCGATTGGGCTTCCTGACTAAGACGCTCGCGAAGTCGAACCGTGGCGTTGCATCCCCGACATCGAAGCGTCGCGTCCAGGGGCCCCACCGCACCCAACGGATGCGACCCATTCGACGATGTCGATAGTTGACCATCCTTCTCGGGAGAGTTCGATTCCTGCTTGATCGAGAACTTCTCATCGGCCATGATCAAAGGGCCAAGATCAACTGCCCGCTCATCGGCATGTCCGGTTGATCAAACGTGCCCTACTGTGACATGCGATGGACACATGACGTAGCCGAGGTGCCGTGCTGCGTGGGCTTGGGTGCCCTCCGTTCGGTACTCGAACCCGTGCACACCAACGGGAGGCGGTCGGAGGCGCGACAACCCAATGCTTGATCATCCGGATGATCGCCTCGGCGGCGCTGGTTGGCCACCTGTCAACCACCAGGCCCGAAGATTCTGCTGATCAGCCACGGCCGTTGGTCCGGACAGGTGAACCTCGGCGCACCCCGCGTCGCGCGGCAGTAGATCGACCTCGCGGTCGCCACCGAAGCGCCGACTGCGCGCGCGATCCCGGCTGGGACGTCCGGCTGCCGGCGGCGTACGTGATTAGGCCGACCCGGACCGGAGCACCTGCATCCGCAGCCTGCGGCTGAACGGGACCAGTGCGTAACGGCCGAGATCTACATCGAGCAGCCAGCTCCCGAGGTGCCCGAGGACGTGATCACGACCGCACCGCGGCGACGAGGCCGGACACTGCCCTCGTGTGTCCGTTCTGTGTCCGATCCTGGTGTCGGACCAGCCGGGGGAGGGCCCTGGCACGATCATCTGGCGTACGTTTCGCCTGGTCAGAGCGGAGGGCGTGGGATTCGAACCCACGAGGAGCGCGAGGCCCCTAACGGTTTTCAAGACGGCTGCGGGCCATCCCGGCCAGTTCAGCGCGCCCTCGCATGGGTCCTGTCGCTCCCGTCCTCGCAGGTCAGAGGCTAGTCTCAGTGCTTGTCGATGTGAATGCGTCCCGCTGGGTCCCTGGCCGTCTGTTGGCATGGTGTTGGCATGAAGGGCTGCGCACGGCCTTGGTGCAGCGCCCTGCAGACCTGGTGGGAGTGTGGCCTTCGGCGAGGGCAGCGACTATTGGTGCTGGCGACCGCCGGGACGAGCGCACGCCTCGGCTTGCCCTCCGAGGTCGGCGACGCGTGAAGCCGCGACTCGGCTGACGCCTGCGTGTTGCACGGGTTCGAACCCCAAACGGGAAACGTAGAACATCGCAAACTGCCGGTGACCTCGTGAAACGACGGCTGACGGTGGAAGCCAGATTCTCGCTCGGCATGTCATGGGCTGAAGCCCGCGCTACGACGCGAACGCCACTGCTCCACGAGCTGCGGCGATGCGGCGCTTCCAGGCGCCGCCGACGTCGACCATCGGCAAGCAGTCGGGCGTACTCGGTGTCAACAGACCCCTGCGGCCGGCCCGGGCGCGGTCGCTCCGGGCTCCGGGCGACATGATCGACGACGGTTCGGTCGGTGAGCCCGGTCCCGGGTGGCCGGTCGCACGTCGCTCGCGAGCCGCGCTTGGCACCCCGGTCACCACGAGATACCGCCACCCTGACCACGGAACGTAACCGCCGCGCCCGACGGGAAGAGCTCACTTGATCATGCGCTCATGCCGATGAGCGCGCTGTTGATCTTCGACGGTCGCAAGAAGCCGATCAGAGCGCGCGGCCTCTGGACGCCGCTGCGACGGTGCATGGTCGACCCGGTGGCCGACGGTCATCAGGCGTGTGCTCGTGGTTCGGTACGCAGTTCAATCGCTGACGGCGCTAAGCCAGGGCTCTCGATGAGAATGCCGGTGGCAGCGGACGGCTCGCGGGGTACTCAGCTGCGTGGCACGGCTCGGCGGCCCGATCTGATGGCGGGACGAGCTCGTCAGATGCACGGCTATGTGGAGTGAGCGCGGGGGCGGACCGTGGCCTGCTGTGACTCGGCGGACATGGAGGGATACGTTGCCTTCGCGGGTGACTGGGCAGCGTCTGTAGGTATTGCACCTCGTCGGTCATGGCAGAGTTGACCCGGCGGAGCAGGGCTTCCACCTCGTCGATGTCCCAGTCGTACGCCGCGACGTCCTCCGTCGCCGCGAAGTGCTCTTTGGACAGCCGGTCTCGTGTCGCCTGGTAGCGGGCGAACGCGACTGCCTCCGGCCGGCCGCCGGCCATCGACTCGACGAGTTTCGCGGCGAGAATCTCGGCGTCGCGCAGGGCGTCGGTCATGCCGTGGGTGGTGATCGGGTCCTTGAAGTAGCCGGCGTCCCCGACCAGGACCCACCCCGGCCCCCACGACCGGCGAACGTAGCCGGGCGTTCCCGCCCACCCGCGGATGCGACCCGACGGTGCGGCGGCGAGCACCGGGTCCACCAGCGCGGGAGCTGCCTGGGCAAGCAGCGCGGAGAACGCGTGCTCGGTGCCCGTCCGGCGGAACGCGCGCATCCGCTCCGGAGAGGTGCTGACGAAGACGCAGGTCTCCCCGTTGTTCGTGGGGATCAGGCCGGCGGCGGCGCTGGCGCCGTACGCCCACTCGTACCCGTCCGTGGGCAGGCCGCCGACGTACCGGTAGAGGATCGCCGAGCGTGACCGGCCGCGCCGGACCACGGGCGCTCCGGTCAGCTGGGCCACCGTCGAGCGGACGCCGTCGGCGCCCACCGTCATCCGCGCGCGCAACTCGACCGGACGGCCACCGCGGTCCACGGCGCGAACGCCGCTGACCCGACCGTCGCCATCGCGCCGCAGCGCGGTGACGGTCGTCTCGTGCAGCACGTCCACCCCGGCTTCGGCCGCGGCGTCGACCAGGATCCGGTCGAGCAGGTAGCGGCGCGGGGCGTACAGCGCGTCGACGCCCGGGCTGGGCCGGATCGACACCGGCACGCTCCGGCCGCCGGCGTAGTGGAACAGCGCGCTGCCGATGGCCGGGGTGCCGGCGGCCACGACGCAGTCCAGGAGTCCCCACCGAGACAGTTGCAGAACGCCGGCACGCATCAGTCCGTGGGTCGACAGCGTGTCGGTGCCGGAGCGGGATCGTTCGATCAGCGCGACCCGGACGCCGGCGCGCGCGAGGAGCAGGGCGGTGGAGGCGCCGGCGACCCGGCCGCCGACGACCGCGACGTCGTAGCCGTTCATGCCGCCTGCTCGTTCGGCGCCGTGGCCGGCTCCCTGCTCTGGCGAGCCGAGATCGCGAGCAGCTCGTGCCGGGCGGCCGGGGTGCCCGCCGCCGCGAGCGCGCGCTGGAACGCGGCGGCGGCGCGCCGCCACACCCGCGTTCGGCGGCGCAGCTCCAGCCAGCCGGACAGCACCTCGCGCAGACGCGCGGAGCGGCCCCGGTCCGTGGTGCGCGCCCGCCGCGCTTCGGCGGCGATCCGGTGCCGTGCCGCGGACAGCATCAGGTCCGCCCGCCGCGCCGCTGCCAGTTCGTGGTGGAAGTAGAAGGACATCGGTGGTTTCCTTTCGTGCCGTTCCTCGGTGGAGCGTCAGGCGGCTGTGTCGCAGGTGGATGGGTCAAGGTCGTTCGGCGCCTTGCCGGCGGCAGTGCCGAGCAGGTGACGGACGATCGCGTCGGCGTCGTGCCGTGCGCCGTCGATGAGCGCCGAGTCGCGGCGGTGCTGGAACCGTTGGCCGACCACGTAGACCCCGGGCGCCGGGGTGACGCCGCGGTGCTGGGCGATGGTCCCGTCCGGCGCGAGCACCGGCAGCCGCAGCCAGGGGTGGTGCGGACGGTGGCCGGTGGCCAGCAGGACGGTGCCGATTCCCTCCGCGCGGAGGTTCAGCCGTCTCGGCGTGGACGGCAGGTCGACGGCGCGAGGTCGCACCGACGGCAGCAGCCGGTGGTCGAGTCCTGCGGCGGTCGCGTGGTCGTCGATCCGGTCGAGGAGGCGGTGCAGCCTGCGGTCGGCGGTGGACACGGAGTCCGCGAGGTCGTCGCGGAACCAGGCCCTTCCCGCTGCGACCCGCTCGAGCCGTCCGGCGAGCCGGACGCCGCTCGCCCGCACGGTGGGCAGGTCGAGATTCCGAGCGTCGGCGGCACCGATGAGCTGCATCGACGGCTCCCGCCGCGCCGCCGAGGCGTCCGGCATCTCGTCGATCGTCCGGGCAAGGCGGCCTGTCCGCTCGAGCCAGCAGAAGATGTCCATTCCGCGGTAGCGGCGGGGCATCCTGGTGTGGCGCCCGACGGCGAGGACGACCTGCCGGCCCGCTCTGGCAAGCTCGTCGGCGATCTGCACGCCCGACGACGAGGCGCCGACCACCAGAACGCCGCCGGGTGGGAGCTGCCGGGGATTGCGGTACTGCCGGGAGGCGACCACCTCGACAGCCCGCAGGTCGCCCGCCCGGATCGCGGCCGGAAGCCGCGGGGCACCGTGCGGGCCGGTCGCGACCACGACATGGCGGGCGTGCCAGACGCCGCGGTCGGTGACGACCTGGTACGGGTGGCCGGGCGCCCGCGGGGCGAGGGACACGTCCTCGACGGTGGTGGACTGGATGACCGGAGCGTCGAACGAGGCGGCGTACCGGTCGAGGTAGCGTGCGAACTCGCCGGCGCTCAGGTACGGTCGGGATCGGGTCCGCTGTAGTGCCAGCCGGGCAGCCGGGTCATCCAGTTCGGGGTCAGCAGGTGCAGCGAGTCCCACCGTTCGGTGCGCCAGCGTTCGGCCACCCGGCCGCGCTCGAGGACGACGTGCTCGTGTCCGGCCGTGGACAGCAGGGCGCTGACCGCCAGCCCGGCATGCCCGGCGCCGACCACGACAGTGTCGATGAAGGTCACGGAGATCTCCCGGTTCGCAGGTGTTCGGGGCCGGCCGGCGTCGTTGGGTCGGCCGACCCCGTACGACGTGTGGTCGGGCCGTCAGCCGGTGACCACGTCGATGACGACGGGCGTGGGGTTGGTGAGCACGTCGTAGACCGCGGAGCGCTTCCGCGACTGCTCGACGAGCCCCCGCAGCGTCTCCTCGTCGGCGTCGCCCTGGATGTGGAAGGGTGACCTTGATCTGCTGGTAGCCGTTGCGGACGGTGCCGTCGGACAGTCCGAGGATGCCGAGCAGGTCGATGTCGCCCTCGACCGTCGAGGTGACGCTGGTCAGCTCGACTCGGCGCGCGGCGGCGATGTTGGCCACGCCGGCGGTCAGGCACGCGGCGATGGCGTGCAGCAGGAACTCGACCGGGGTCGGGCCGTTGTCCTGGCCGACCAGGACCGCCGGGTGGTCGGCGTCGAGCACGGTGACCTGCTTGTGCTCCATCTGCTGCTGGGCGCCGTAGAAGCCGGACAGCGTCGAGCGGCTGTGCGTCCCGCTCAACCAGGTGTTGCTGGCCCGGAACTGGAACTTGGCGATCTCGGGCTGCGCCCTGACTACGTCGAGGGTGGCGAACAGCGTCGTGACGTCCACGCCGTTGCGGCGGGCGCCCTCGGTGATGGTGGATGTGGTGGTCATGGGTCCTCCAGGTCAGCGCCGGTACGCCGGCGTCTCGGGTGATGGCGATGAGCCTGCACACCGGGGGTGTGACGGGACCTGTGACGGCCCCGATGTTGTGAGAGCTGCGAGGCGGCCAGCACAATCTGCGTGTGGCGAGCCGGCTGGCAGTCCACCTGCTCGGGAAGCCGACCGTGAGGTCTGCCTCGGCGGAGCTGCCCGCGCCCCGCGGCCGCAAGGCCTGGGCGCTGCTGGCGTACCTCCTAACGACCGAAGCCGCCCCGAGCCGCCAGTGGCTCGCCGACCTCCTCTTCGCCGACGCGGAGGATCCGCTCAACGCGCTGAGCTGGAATCTCGGACAGCTCCGCCGGCTCATCGGCCCCGGTGGCGCGATCGGCGGCGAGCCCGTCAGATTGCGGCTCCCTCCGGGCGCATTCGTCGACATCCACGCATTGACCGCGGGGACGTGGGTTCAGGCGCTGGACGTACCGGGCTTGGGACGGGAACTTCTCGAAGGAATATCGTTTCCGTCCAGCCCAGCGTTCGAGGTGTGGCTGCTCGCGGAACGTCGGCGGCTCGCCGCGGCGGCGCAGAACGTGCTGCACGAGGCTGCCCTGGCCAAGCTCGCCTCCGGGGACCCGGGGAAGGCGGTGGAGCTCGCCACCCGCATCGTCGCCGTGAACCCGCTCGACGAGGAGGCGCAGGAGCTCCTCATCCGCGCCTACGCCATGGCCGGCGACCGGGCGGCCGCGGAACGCCAGCGCGACGCGTGCGTGGCTCTCTTCCGCCGCGAGCTCGGCGTCGAGCCCGGTGACGCCATCCGTCGTGCCGCTGTCGTCCCACCCGCGCGCGACGCGGCCGTACGCCCGGCCACGGCGGCGAGCATTGCCGCGCAGCTGGAAGCCGGGCTCGCGGCCCTCGACGCCGGAGCGGCGGACGTCGCGATCGCCGGCCTGCGTCAGGCAGTCGCCGCGGCCCACCGGGCTGGGGCGTCGGACCTGCAGGCCAGGGCACTGCTCGCCCTCGGCTCGGCGCTGGTCCACGCCGTCCGCGGCCGGGACGGCGAGGGGGCCGGCGTTCTCCACGAGGCGATCGGCGTCGCCGAGCAGATATCAGCGCCGCACGTGTCGGCGCAGGCACGTCGCGAGCTCGGCTACGTCGAACTGCTCCGGGGCCGGTACGACCGCGCCGAGCGCTGTTGGCGAACGCCTCGCTGGCGGTGCTGGCCAGGAAGAAGGTGCCGCAATTGTCGGGCGGCAGGAACGACCACATCGGGTTGTACAGGAAGATGTCGCCGCCGGTGTAGTCGGCCGGCTCGGCCTCGAACCGGTCGATGTCGCTGGTCGGGGCCGGCGACCCGGTCGCGTTCGCTGGAGGCCAGCAGGTGGCTGACCAGGGCCCGGTCGGGTGGTTCGTCGTTGAAGTCGCCCATCAGCAGCACCGGGGTTTCCCACCGCTGCCGGACCGCGTCCAGGTCCCCGGCCGCGCACAGCCGTAGGTAGGTGGCGGCGTCGACGCGGACGTGGTTGCGGACCAGGAAGGCCAGGTTCTCAGCCAGCGCGATCCGGGACGGTTCGCTGTCGTATCGGCCGCGGCGGCGGGACGGCCAGTGGCTCGCCAGCACCACCAGCCGTTCGCCGGTGTCGTTGACCGTGAATACCACCTCGAAGATGTCCCGGGTGGGTAGCGCAGGTTCACCAGATGCGAGTGCTGCTCGACCACGGTCAGCTTGCGCCGGTCGTAGGCCAGCGACACGTCGATGCCGCGCAGGTCCGCGGTGCCGCGGATCCCGGACCATCTGCAGGTTCGGCTCGCCGACCTCGTCGAGGAGCTCGGCGAACACGTCGTCGCCCTCCACCTCCGCCACCCCGAGCAGCTCCGGCGGCCCGTCCGCGGTCAACTGCCGCAGCACCGCCGCCAGGTTGGCCTTCTTCGCGGCGAACGCCTCCGGGGTCCAGCCCTGCGCCACGGTGAAGTCCAAGTCCGCGGAGATCGGGTCATCGTCGGTGTCGAACAAGTTCTCCAGGTTCCACCACGCCAGCCGAATCGTGCCCACCACACAACCCCTTTAGGATCACGCCGCCAAGCCGGACACAGCCCGCCTCACCGCATCGTCGGCGAGGGTACGCGCGACCGTCTCCGCGCGGGCCAGATCGGCGGGCCATCCGCCGTGCATCGTCTGCCACATCACCGGGATCGCTGCATAGACCAAGAATCACGCCCGGAGGCGGTCCAGCCCGGCGAAACACTCGCGCTCCGGGGTCGATGATCAAGCACCCGGATTCGCCGCCGTCAGCGCGATTGCGTCCGGTCAGCTTGTGCTCGTGCCGGCCGTGAGCAGGCGTCTGAACTGGCCGATCATCTCGGTGTCGCCGTCGACCTCGACGGCGTCGTCGGCGGCGCGGTTGTACAGCCACATCAGGACGGCGGCTGGCTCGCCGCGGATCGTCGCGTCGGCGTCGCCGTCGTCCCCGGCCGGGCTCACCTCGGCTCCGCCGGTGCGCAGGCTGACCCGCCAGGCCGCCGTACCAGCGGACACCAGCAAACAACGGCCACCCCAGTCGACGAGGTGACCGGCGTAGTTCTCTGGCCAGGCGTGTGTTTCGTGGTCCAGGAACAGCCAGAGCATCTCGCCGACACCATCCGCGGCAAGGTCTTCCGGGATCGGCGTCACCGGCGCACCGGCCGCCAGCTCGGCGTCGAGCCGATGGATCACCGTCTCCTGCGCCATCCGTCGGATCCAGAACCGGACCGTCTCCCGGTCACCGGCGACCCGATCGTCGTCCGAGCGGGAGGCGAATTCCTCGGCCAGCGCGGCATAGCAGCGCTGCAGGGCCGGGATCGGCTGCTCGCCGGTGAGGTCCTGAACCGGCCAGTCCTTAGGCAGCCGAAGCCGGCGCACCACGACGTTCAGATAGCCGTTGGCGACATGACGCACCAAGTCGCCGACGGTCCAGTCCGGGCAAGTGGGTACCGACGCGGCAAGATCCCAGCCCGCGACCTCACCCAGCCGAGCGGCGTCGGCGGCCAGGCACTCCAGCAGACGGGTGCGGTCCACGCCCAGGATGATGCACGCCTCCACCGGCGCACTCCAGGGACCCATGCCAGGCGGCTCGATCGACGGCGCCGACCACGGCGACACGCTGCCAGTTCTAGCCACCAAGCATCTCGGCCGTGATCTCCTCGGGGATCACGTGCGCCCGTCGGATGGTCGAGTGGGCCGCCCGAACGGCGAGCCACGAGTTGCTCGGTTCTTGATCAAGCAACCTGTCACGCCGCCGAGAGAGTGGCCGACGGCGCGGAACGCTCTGTCACCGAGCATGCTCGGCGGTGGGGGTGGCCAGTTCGCGATCGGGACTGATTGTCGTCGCTCACGCATCCGGCCGGCGCTGGGCTGATGCATGGTCAGCAGGTGTAGCGCTCGATGAGCGTGCGCTGGACACCGGCGTCGGTGCCGGTTCCGGTGTAGTAGTAACCCACCGCCCACATCGACGTGCCGGCGTGCGCGACCCCGAGCAGGACGTTGGCGATGGCCAGGGTGGTGCTGGGCGACGGGTTGGCGCTGCCGGCGGCCAGCGGCTGCCATTCGGTGCCGTTCCAGCGCAGCGCGTAGGCGAACACGCCGGAGTAGCCGACGGCGATCACCTCGTCGGCGGCGCGCACGGCCACGTCGTTGAACGCACCGGGTGCGAGGGCGGCCGGCTGCTGTTGCCAGCTGGTTCCTGTGAAGCGGTACCCGATCGGGTACCGGACGCCGCCGCCATAGGGGTCTGCTATGAAGGAGCCGACTGCCCACACCGCACCCGTCCCGGCGTCCACCTCGGCGGCGAACTGCGCACCCGCGGCGGGTACGGTCCAGGCGCTGCCGTCGAAGTGCCAGGCGTCGTAGTCACCGACCGCCCACACGTCGCTGGCCGACACGGCGACCACGCCGGCGCGGGTGGAGGAGGCCCAGAACTCGAAGTTCGGCGGCCCCGGCCGCAGCGACCAGGACGCCCCATCGAAGTGCAGCAGCAGACCGCGCCCGCTCACGCCGCCAAACGGGGAGCCGCCCACGGCCCACACGTCATCGGACGCGACGGCGGCCACGTTGAGGAGCGCGTTGTACGCGCCGGGGAAGGTGTAGTTCGGGCTGTTCACGATCGACCACGCGGCGCCGTTCCAGTGCATGGTCAGCGTCTGGTACGGGTCGTCATAGCTGACCGTGTATCCGACCGCCCACACATCGTTCCGGGCGATCGCGGTCACCCCGCGGAGCGAGTTGATCTGGTTGCGGTCGGTGCCGGTCAGCCGGTTCGGGCTGGGCACCGTCGTCCAGGCCGTCCCGTCGTAGTGTTGGATCAGCGTCCGCAGCGCGCCGCCGCCGTCGACGAGGTACTCACCGACCGCCCAGGCGTCGGTTGCCGACAGCACCGCCGCGTCGAACAGCACGTTGTCCAGCCCGCTCGCGTTCGGGCTGGCCACCACCGCGAAGCCACACGCCGGGCCCGGTGTTGGCGACGCAGTCGGAGCCGGCGACGGGGACGGCGATGGCGATGCCGTCGGGGTCGGTCGGGGACGGGTCGGGCGGTTGGCATCCGCCGGCGGCGCTGCGACACCCCACACCAGCACAACGGCTGCGACCGCAGCCAGCCCGGCCAGCAAGATGCCACGCGGCGGCATCGTCCCGCGCATGCCCGTCACGTTAGGCGGCGCGGCCGCCGGCAACCCTTACAGGACAGTGACATCGCCGCCGATGACCAGCCGGCCGCCCGTGACATGGCCGGCGGGTGCTCGGGTCGGGTTCGGTGCGGAAAGTAGCCCGGGTCGGGTTCTCGGTTGCCAGCCGTTTGGCAGCGCATGCGGTCCGGCCGGGATTAAGCGGATCATGATCAGACACCCTCTTCCGCCGCTGTCATGCGGTGGTTGATCGACGTCTCGACGGCGGGGTCGGGCACTGTGGGTAACGGGCATGCCGTCGGTTCGGACGCTGCGGGCCCGGCTGCATCAGCGCCCGCTGTTGTGATCGGCGCCGCGGTCCTCG
>WNFX01000539.1_pt1 | contig 59840 bp, 54 predicted proteins | sample 5400111 | NCBI WGS metagenome assembly WNFX01 (sample SAMN13153363, study PRJNA577476) | soil metagenome | isolation source: 40 cm soil or saprolite under grassland replicate 1 | place: USA:California | collected 2016-06-15
GTTATGAGGGATAAACTGAGGAAAGTCAACCCTTGGTGATTACCCACATCTTTGCGTCATTGTAGTGAGTTCAGGTCACAGACCTCTTCATGTCGTACTCATAGCATTATAAAAGCTGAGTTTATCTTCGCAAGGGTTGGGCTTCGCATCATTCCCTTGTGCTCTCACGGACGCCTACCAGCAGGTAGTGCTGCCCGCAAACAAACTCTTGTGCAAGGGAAAGATTGTTCGCTTGTTGTAATTGTTGTATCTCTCATGTACACTAGCTCATGGCAACCTCACTTTTCAAGCATGTGGTCATTTCAAATGAAAGAAGTGAAGCGGGTGGAGGGATTCTCTCATGAGTACGCTGAGTGAACACACAGGGAATGGGAACTCAACAGAAACAAGCCTGCAGCTAGAGGATACAAAAGAACAGATTTACGGCGTACTCCAGCATTTTGATGTCTTACCATCAAGCTTCGATAGATTCATGTTTAGGTCTATCTCTGTCTATCTGATTGGCCTCCTTTTTGGCGAATTGCTCACCATATCCCCTATTATTTCTCAACCTCAAGCTGAGAGGGGTCTTTTGGCGCTTGAAGTGGGTGCGTTACCCATGGTAATTATTATCTCAACTACATGGCTTTTCAATGTCTGGCGATTGCGTACTCCTAAAATGCTACGCGATCTCTTTGAAAAGAAGCGCATTTATCTCCCCGATGGTGATGCCGACAAACTCTATCTCCGCATTCTTGAGAACTATCGTGATGCCCTCGCAAGCCCGAAAAGATACTTCCTCAGCGGTTTTCCGATGATCGTTTTTGGCAGCCTGAGTGTCTACGCAATAGTACAAACCCTCTCTGTCGTACACCTAAACATTTTTGCAACGATTCTTTTTGTGGTGGGGGCACTGCTCTCTGCGTTATCCTATGTGGGGGGATTGTACTATATCGGAATAGGAACCTGGGTAGTATACATCTCAGGCTGGTACGTCAGGAAACTGGCGCGAGCATTCGAGTTCAGAATTCGGCCATTTCACACAGACAAGTGTGGTGGCCTCAAGTTGCTCGGTAATTTTTGTTTTGGCTTAGTTACACCAGTGATTATCGGTTCTGGACTCGTCATCGGATATATTTTTCTCTTTCTTATCAGTGTAAGTATTAGTGGAAGTAGTGCAGCCCGTCTGGCTCTATATGTGGGACTCCCTCTTCTCCTTCTTCTTCTGTATGGCTTACCGGTGTTAGTCCTTGCTTTCATGCTCCCAATGTGGGATATCCATACCAAAATGGTGAGCGAACAGGAAACAGACGAAGAGACCTATAATGCTCGCATAGAGGCATTGCGGGAGGAGATACACTCACTGCTCGATAACGATAAGGTCGAGGAGGCAAAGGTCTTGCAAGAAAAAAAGGCAATATTGGAAACCCTCCACATTCCTTATCCAACGTGGCCATTTAGTATTCGCTCGAAAATCTTCTCTACAGTCCTAGAGGCGAGCGGTAGTCTCCTCATCGGAATGGTTACTGCAGCAGTACCTATAATCTTGCCGCTCATATTCCATACGCGGTAACTCTTGTTTGCGGAAGAAATCGATTTATGAAGAACTATCCGCCCTCACCACCGCTTGAGAATACAGGTGGGGTCAGAACGGAAAGGCCAGGAACCACTGAGGTATCATACCCAGCGACCTACAAGGACTCCGCAAGCGGCTCCACGTACTCATGAGCGTTTCAGAATGCATTTCCCAAGAACATGGAAAAGAGTCTTACCCACGCACAATGGAAGGGTTTTCGGTTCCTTCTCTGAAATTGTAAGTCTTAGACCCCCTTTCCATACACGTCCTACTCCTGCTGACCAAGATGCGCTTGAAGCTCGGCACGTTCTCGTAACAGGGCTTGCATAGAGGCGCTGCGCTGGTCTACCTTCCCTTGCTTCTTGGCAATCTGAGCCTCTACCTGCTGCAAGCGTGCCTGCACCTCCGCGGCTTCAGTCGTAGGAGAGCGCAGTGGTACTTTTTTGTTGAAGTGAAAGGCTGGGCCAGGAAGTGTTGGGGGTGAGAGCGCTTCTAGCTTTGGCTTGGCATCACTGCCTGCCTCATCCTGTTCATTCAACTCAGCCACCATCTGAGAAGGAAGCGGGATCGGGACAGAGATTACGATGGTCCCCTCGCGTTTCTCGATAGCCTCGGCCTGCTCGTGGTCAATGAAGGCTTCACATTCAATACACATCAACTGATGGATGCAGCGCGAGAAATGAGGATTGCCGCACATCCTCGGACGCCCATCAGGGCCATCGGAGAGGTAATAGAACACACAGGGCTCTTGTCTGGCATGGGCATTGGTATCAAGGATGGCGGCCACATAGCGCTCAAGCGGATTGGCTTTGCGGTAGGCTCTTCCCAGACGATGTTTATCTTCTCTCAAATACCACGGCAGCGACCGGAGGGGATCGGTATGCCCCAGGAGCTTGCCGATATCGGCGGGAGCCATGCCCATTTTGTGCATCCAGGCCGCCGTGGTGGCGCGTGCTCGATGGGAAGTAATGCGCCCCACCACATCGGTCTGATTGACTCCGGCCAGCTTACACAACAGTGGGATCACGCTCACATTGAGGAAATGTTGTCCCATCAACTCGTTGCGGTACTGGAAGAGATACTGGGTGGGCTTGCGGGCCTTACGATCTATCAAAGTACGCTGATTCGGCGGGCGCACGCTCTCCCACACCTCAATGGCATCTGCCACATAGAGCGGGACCGGCACATAAAAATCGCCCCTCATCTTGTTGGTTGGGATGCGGATGTAGGCGAGTTCTGCCTCTGGTTCTATCTGGTTGCCTTGTTCATCGCGCATCTCCGGGACCCATTCTCGACGGACGCAGCCCACCTGGAGCCGTCGAATTTCATCGGATCGTCTCGCCGCTGTCACCCAAATCAAACTGGCCGCTCGGTAATAGGCCAAAGGATAGATCGAAATGCGCGCCGCCTGCAAGTGTTCTTTCTTGAGCGTACAGGCGGCCCAGATCAACTCGAACCATGCATCCTCGGCAATATCTCTTGGATTGGGTTGGAGTGCAGCTCTGACATCATCCGGCAATTTGAATACTTCATGTGGCTGCCAGGTCAGCTGAAGCCTGGGGTACTGTTGGCCCTGCACAGTATATACTTGTCTTTGGAGCATGGAAAAGAAGGCTCGTGTTGCATTCAAACGCGCCCGTATCCCTCCGGGCTTGAGTTGTTGAGGTGAGTCTTGAAAGTGCATATATCTCATATTTGAAGGTAACGCTTGGTCTCCACGAAGCGCCTGACAGGTGTAAGTCACATATTCTGCCGCCAGGGCTTCATCCCATTGCCAGGGTTCCCTTACTTCTGGATGGATCTTTTTCAGCCAACGGCCCGCAGTGAGCATATGATAGTGGGTATGTCGAAGCATCCCGTCGCTGTAGCGAGGAGTCTGTTCATAGAAGGCCCGTATCCAGGCAAGCCACAACGGATCGACTGACTCGTCGTTTTTCACCAGCGCAAGAGGGTGTGAGGCGGTTTCTTTCGTGGAGACCAGAATAGCTGGCTCATCAAGGATCTCCAGTTCACATAAAGACATTTGTAGTCGGATGAGTGTCCGTCGTCCTCGAATGCGTCCAAGGCTCGCAACATCAGCAAGCAGGTCATACACGTTGACAAGCACAGAAGCAGAGAGCGCTGAGGACTCGGGATGACGGTTTGCTAAGAGCGCAAAAGAACACACCCAGCGAAATCGATGATACTCACCTCGTTCTTTGTCATAGCCGATAGCAACGAGTGGTGCATACAATTTGTCCACTTCTGTATTCACTCTCTCTTTCCCAAAGATGATATCAGCCATGAAACCGTATGCAGTCGAAGCCCCTACATACAGGAAATCGCAGAAGAGATATGCTAGCAGCGTCATCCACAGTCGTACCCCCTGGGCTTGCACTTCTCTGGGTGCTGTTTGGACGACTTCTACCCAGGTTTCCTTGGGCCAGGCCCAGAACGCTTTCCCAGTTCGTACCATAGCGGCAAACAGGTGGCGACGGCCAATGGAAATGTTTCTTGAGTGGGAAATGAGTCTGACGGTATCGGCATATGGTTGTTCAAACCTTGCAAGTTGATCAATCACGTTCTTTGCCCGTAAGCCGCTGAGCGCTCCGACTGCATTGACATAGTACTCCATGAGGGCCTTCTCCTCGTCTGTAAGTCTGGACTTTCGATCAGGGTAGGCTTGAGGGGTGATTGGCATCTGCCATGGTGTCGTGGGAAGAATCGGCAGGCTCGGTGCGCTAGTATTCGTCATGAGCTTCTCCCTCCACTTGTTTGATCAGCATAGTAAGGTGATCATGCGCTTTATTGACTTGGCGCGCTAGATCGGAGAGGTCGGTGTGCAGATAGATTTCCGTGCTGCTCATCCTGCGATGACGGGCGTAGCGGCTCACGTCGAGCAGTTCCATCCCGCTACGTTTGAGTTCAGTGAGCATCAAATGCCGCATCTTGTGTGGCGTAAGCTGGGGGATCTGAAGAGCATCGCTGATCCGATCAAAAATATCTTTGACGGTCCATTTCGAGAGTGGCTGACCAGGGTTGCGGTGCGAGTCCGACAAAAAAATGCGCCCATTCTCCTCAGCTCCGTAGTATGCGACAAGTGCTGCACGGTCCTCCTCAAGATACTCTTTGAGATGGGTCCATGTCGGATGGGAGAGCACAATGATCCCCGGCATGTGGTTTTTCGTGATTTCGGCACGGATGGTGATGGTATGGACCCTTCTGTCGATATCGTCAACGCGCAACTGCACGATCTCTTCTCGACGTAATGCTCCATCATGGGCCAGCAGTACAATGGCCTGGTCTCTTGTCGAGAATTTCGTGAGCACATATCTCAAGATCGCCTTCCATTGCCGCTCGTCAGGGATCCACGGGACGGAGGCTGGGACCGAAACGAGGCCACGCTCTTGGCCACGCACGCCTTCGCGAACCGGGTTCATGGGATCATGTCGATGTCGCAGCCGGATCGCCCAGCGATAAAAGCTTCGCAGCGTGCTGATACGCCGTCGGATCGTCGTTGGCGCAAGTTTGGAGCCAGTAATGTAGGCAATATTCCCTCGGTCTGCTTTGTGTCCAGATCCCCGCCGCGCATCACGTGTCCACAACCAATCAATGTAATGGGCAATCTGGGTCTCATCAGCTTCCAGCAGGTCAGCAAAAGGGACATCAGGAAAAGCAGAGAGGAAATCGTTGAGGTCGCGGGAGTAGTTCTCAATGGTGCTCGGGGACTTCCGCTCTCTGATGAGCTGCTCAATGAAAGCCCTCGTAGTTGGGTTTTGAGCCACCAGGGGGCAACAGATCCAGTTCATATCGGACATATCTCTACCTCCCTTTGTATGAGATCAAATGTTCTATTATTCTACTCAGTATACCATAAGCAATCCCTCTTAACAGCTACACGATGAGTGGTGCGGGATCTGGAATGCTGGTCCCATCGGTATGGAGAGTGAGATGAGAATCGGTGAAAGCTTGATAGCTACTTATAGGTTGTTCAGGAGATCGCTTCACAATTCGTGTGAGGCCAGTTTCATCTGCATCTCTATGCTTGACAATTGTCCCAAGGCGTCTGCATAGACGAAGCAGTTCCCTGGTTGAACAGATAGCATCGAACGTGATCATGCCGTCCCACAACAGCGCCTGTTCAATCTGCTTATCAGCATGCTCCTCTGTGATGTCAAGGTAAAAGGTAGTAAAAGGCGTTGTTATCGTCATGCTCTAGCCCTCCATCGTTGTTGAAGATCGCCATTCACCTTTTTGTACCTACAGCGTACTTTTTCCATTGACGAGAGTCAAATGACAAGTTGTCATATCCGTCAGTTTGCTTGTTTGTACAAAAGGAGATGAGGAAATAGGAAAAGTGGATAGGACGAGGGTTTTCAGGAGAAGGGATTGTTTTTATTGAGGGAGAGAGAACTGATGCATAGGTTGGGCCAGCTTCCCGAGAAGCAATTTGGCTTCGTCACCCATGGCTCTGGCAGGGCTATACGCTTCTACGGTTTGCACTGCACGGATAGCTCGTTGTACCTGGTGAGGAAGTCTGCATAATTCGGCACCAATGAGTGCTGTTTTGAGGTTTGCCAGTCCTTCGTCCACCCTCCCGATATGAAACATCGCTTCAGCTCTCGTGAGTTGTGAAATGACATGCCATTGCGGGGCAATAGGGACGGCGAAAAAGTGTGTGGTATCCTGCTCCAGGAGTGAGAGCTGTGCGTTCATTTGTCCTACATTCAATAATCCACGAACACGCACTTCATAAATGGTGACCGGATTAAACGTCGGAGTAAAGCTATCAACCTTTTCCTGTGCGTACAGGACGCTTCCTATCGCATCAAGAAAATTCTCTTGGTCGCCCATTTCCCCGTAAGTGCGTGCCAGAAGTGCCGCAGCCATTCCTTTGCTCATGGCATCAGGGGCGAGAAAAAAAGCTTGCTCAAGATAGGAAACGGCCTCGGTATAGTGTTTGTGCTTACGCAATTCATTGCCACATCCCCGATACACCTCGGATTTGAACAGAGCGTCACCATGCTCATCAGCGATAGCAACCGCCTTTTTGAAAAAGTGTACACTGATCCATAAATTTTCTTCAGGGAGCAAGTCACCTAAGATGATACCTAATGTTGCTTGAGCGGAGGCAAGTGTGAGTAGGAGACGAGGATTTCCATTATCCTGTACTTGCTGTGTTTCTAACCTGAGAATAAGAGGCCAGAGTTCGTTAACGGCAGCCTCAGCTCTCCCGCTTTCACGTACCGTTTGACTGAGCCGGATAACGGAAGAGGCAGTGTCGATTATCTCTGGACTCTGAGCGTATTGAAGCTCTTCTGACAGTATACCGAGTGACGATCCTGAGATACTGAGACGTTGAGCAATGTGCCTGAGTGTGGCACTGTCTCGCAGCCCCTGACCATTTTCAAGCTTTGAGATATAGGATTGATCAAATTCTAAGAGGCTGGCAAGATCACGCTGAGTCAGTTGATGGATACTGCGGTAGTTTTTGAGTGCTTGACCAACATCTGACAATCGTAGTGGCTTTGTTCGTCGAACAGTGTGAAGAATCGAGCGTAAGGTAAACGCGCTACGAGCAGAAGATGAGAGTGTAGGAAGAGACGAGGGTGCTTGCGTATCTGGAATCGTTGACCGTTTCTCGTCCTGGCATGACCAGCACAAAGGATCGGGGTTATATCGGCTCAGCTTTGTACCACAGTTTCGACAGCGCCGTTCGGAGAGAGAGGTGATTACAGACATCCTTGCCCCTTCCAGAGAGATCATTACCCCTGCGAGCGCAAATGGAAGTTGATCCACGCCTCAATAGAGCGTTTGTATCCCTCTGGCATACGAAGAGAGGGAATTTCGTCCGGTCTGAAGAGACCCACAGCTTTATGTTCCGGACTATGGGTGACGTGCGAAAATGGGAAGGGAGAGGTCCCATACGTCAGAATGAGGACATCGACTCCCTCGAAGATATGGTAAACCCAGGAGTCCAACAAAGGGCCAATCGTCACCGTCAGGCCCAGTTCCTCCTCGATCTCCCTGGCCACACAGGCTTCTGGCGTTTCGCCCAATTCCAGTTTGCCTCCTGGTAACTCCCACTCCTCGCGTTCGTTCTTGAGTAAAACGATCTTCTCGTTGGAGTAAATAATGCCCTTGACAGAAACCGGAAACCGATAGGCTCTATTGTCTTGTGGTCCTGATGAGGAAGACATCATGAAAATTTCTTTCTCCTTTACATTTTTTCCCTTTTACACTCTCCACCTTGCCCGAAAATAATCTCTTCGGGATAACTGTCTCGATTATAGCACATCGCTCGTGGAGAGAAAACCGGTCAGATCGGTAAGAGCCTGCAAAAAATAAATTAGGAACTCCACTGATCACTGTTTTGCTCCCGATCCTCATCAGAGAGCACCGTCTCAGAGCTACCACGTGATAAATAGAGCTTGACCACATTGGCGACGGTGAAGCCGAGCGCAGGCAAGGCTATGAAAAACTCGAAGGCTACTCCATCGCAGGTTACACCAATCGAGATGGCAAGGGCCTCGGCTGGATGCGTAGCGATGATCATGCGAGAGCGGTGTCCTTTCACCGTCACGGGCAGGTCTCTACAATCAAACAGATCCCGGCATATCCACTTTCGGGATATACGAATTGCTCATAGGCAAGGCGATCTTTTACCTGTGCAAGATCAAGGAGTCTGTGATCTTTGTCACGCATCAGCCAAGGGATCTGGGCAGCCAGCAGATCTGCGACGATGGCCCCGTTTCCCTATTGACCACCAAGCCGGATGAGGGCCTGACCTCGAGCAGGCTCGCCGTCGCCTGATAAGGCGCGATCACCTCCAGCCCTCGCAGTAACTCCTCTCGGTAGTCAGCATTGCCTGCATTCCCATTTATGTGGACTGGTGCATCTGGTTGACACTCCCTGAAGCGATGGGTACAATAGGGGCCGGAAGCGAGAAATAAGATCTGAGAATGCTTTTTAATGTCTACTCTGATAAAAGAGACATACAATTCTTTATTTAAACTGGTTGGTCTGACAGCAAGATCAGTTAATAAAGAAGCGTTGGTTTGATCTAATAAGAATGATATTGATATTCAAATATATGCAGGTGAAAACACCATCGTAAAGGTATTCTCAAGGACAGAACCCATCGCAGGCCAAGGATACTATACATATTTTTTGTTCCAAGAAAGGCATTTATTGTATGTCGCGGGTAGATAGTGATCATTCTGCTGAAAGCGCTTCTTTTGAGGGCAAAAAACATGCTCTAGTAATAGGAGTTGATACCTCTCCCAGTGCGCCTGGTCTGGCCCCGTTGAAATATGCCGAAACCGACGCGCGGGGTATGGGCTGGCTGTTGAGCCGGGAGGAGAGCAACTTTGCTTTCCCCAGTCCGGTTTTAGTCGGCGAGGACGCCACTACACAGAATGTACGCCAAGCGGTTATCCATCTCATTGAGCAAAGAAATCAGGAAGATCTGCTGCTCTTTTATTTTATCGGTCACGGTTATCCGCTTCACAATAGTAACGGAGACGTTGAAATCTATCTGGTGACCGCTGATTTTGATCCTGAGGTGGCAAAGCTAGATCCATCCGCTTATCTTTCTCTACGTTGGCTTCGGCAGAGGTTCTTTGAGAGCAATGAGACTGCCAGTGTTCTGATTATATTGGATTGTGTTTATGCCGGAAACATAGGGCATATTACCGAAACACCCTCATTTCAACTTAGCCGGTTGTTACAGGAGTATTTTACTACCCTCCAGCAATCAGAGCAGTCACAGAAACAACCAGATCGATCATGGGCAATTCTCACATCTGCACAAACAGGAGCAGAGGCCTATGAGCAAGGTGACGGTCATACCCGTATGACCTATTTCATTCTGAATGCTTTGGGCGGGACGGATAGAGAGGCTCTGGATAGCGACGGGAATATTTCCCTGGTATCCCTATACACCTATTTGGCAAAACAAACAGCCTTAACAGACTCGCAACGTCCTGCTTTATTGGGTCAATTGGGACGCCGCTGGGTTCTGGCCAGTCATCCTGCGCAAAATCCTGTGAAGATAAGTCTACAAGACTTTGTTTCTCAAGCGGAAAACCAGCAGGAAGCAATTGTAGATTTGGAGCAACAGTTTTTTGATATGACCATCTGCCAGAAGGCAACTTTTGCCCATCTGGATATTGAGCAAATCAGGGTGTTTCTCCAGAAGGAACGAGTGCTGCTACAGGATGATTATCGTGCTGATCTCAATGAGCAAGCCCAGTTTGAGGAGTTAAGTCTGCTTCAGGGAGCGCATCCTACTTATGGCGCGCTGCTTTGTTTTGGGCGCCATCCCTCGCGTGATGTTGCTGGCGCATATATGCGATGTATTGACTGGAAAGGCACAGATCGGAAGAGTGGTTGGAGGGAGGAAAAAGAGCATCGAGGCGGTCTCTTACAACAATTTGTGGAGGGATGCAACTTTTTGCAGAAGAACCTGCGCTTTGGTCGAGTAATCGAGCCTGGAGGCAGCAGCGAACAGCCCGAAATTCCATTCCGCGTACTAGAAGAAGCGCTGGCAAATGCGTTAGTACACCGGGAGTACATCACTGAACTAGATCATCGATTCAGATCAGAGGGAATACAGTTAGAGATTTTCAGTGATCGCGTTGAGATCAGTAGCCCTGGTCAACCACCTTTTCCTGTCAGCGTGACATCCCTCATGCAAGCATCCCAAGAGCACCCCGGCAGCCACCCCAGAAATCCTCAGATTATGCGTATCTTTTATCTGGCTGGCTATGTAGAGAAAGTGGGTTCAGGCATAGAGCGTATCCAACGATTGATGAAAGACGCTCATTTGCTCCCTCCTCGCATCGATTTAAATGAACAGAGCCAGATACTTGCGATCGTGTTACCCCGGCGTATACAAACTGCTCAGTTGCTTGCTTTGAATGGTCCTGAGAAATCGACGGTGGCGAATGGGAAAGAAATGCCCCGTTCACAAGCCCTGGCGTTGATGTCTTCAGATGAAAATAGAACTGTGGTGCCCCCAGGAGTTAGGAGCCAGTCAGTGACCTCCAAGAAAGCTATCGGGCATCGAGGTCAACTTATCTTTGCCTTGCTCTGCCTTGTGCTCATTGGGGGAGTGGTACTAGGGTTGGGCTGGCGCAGCGGCGTTTTTCCTAGAGGCAACGAGCTAAATCCGACATCTCCATTGCCGGCTGCCTCGACCACTATCCAAATTGCCAGCGATTTCCCTACTTCTGGCCTGGATACGCTCAATGGTCTGCCGCTGCAAAACGCGGTCCAGATGGCGATTACTGAGGCTAACAACAACAAGCTCTTACCTGGCTATACGCTTCAACTGGTCCCTTATGACGATGTAGGGATCGGCAATATTCATGATCCCGCCAAAGGCACGGCCAATGTCACCAACGCCGTCGCCAATAATCTGATTGCCGTCATTATCGGTCCAGGCAACTCCTCGGTGGCAATCAAAGAACTGCCTGTTGCCAATCGGGCGTCTATTGCCCTGATCAGCCCGACCACAACATATCCCTGTCTGACCAAAGATAGCTCTGCAGACCCCGATTGTTCAGAAGCTTATGAGATCAAGGCTCAGATGCAGCCAACGGGTCAGCTTACCTTTTTTCGCCTGGCTACCACGGAGGACCGCCAGGGCAAGGCCGACGCTGACTACCTCTTCAAGACCAAACGCTACCACAAAGTGGTGTTGCTCAGGGATGACAGTGATGTTTACAGCTTTGGTCTTGCTCAATCTTTTGCTCGTGAATGGCAGCAACTGGATGGCCAGATTCTTTCGTTAGACTTGCAGCAGAGCAGTGTGCAGAGTTATCGAAATGCCTTGCAAACGGTGGCTTCCACCCAACCCGACCTGATCTACTTTTCGGGGACCGATCCCAACGGAACCTATGCCTTGCAGGCACTGGCCAATATCCCCCAACTCCAAAAGGTGACGTTCGCCGGAGGAGACGGGATTATCGATAGCGGCTTCGCTCAGGCTGCGGACAACTTACACCTGAGTGCTCCGGTTTATGCCAGCCTTCCGATCCCAGACCCGGCACATTCTGGAACAACGATAGGGCAGAACTTTCAAGATGATTTCATCGCTAATGGATACAGTAACTATTTGGCATATGCCGCCTCAGCCTACGATTGTACAATGCTGCTGATCCAGGCGATCAGAACCGCGTTGCACAAAGGTGTTTCTACTCCTCATGGAGCGAATGATAAGGCGGGAGCCAGACTGTTTCGCCTAGCTATTCTCCAGGCGCTCGCACACAACGAATATACGGACCAGACCGGTACGCACCATTCGTACACGGGAGCAACGGGGAAGCAGAGCTTCGATGCCAATGGGGATACCACCAACCATACAATCTCTTTCTACCAACTCAACACCTCTGCTGGACAAGCAAGCTGGATATGGCTTCAGCAAGCTAACGCGTGATGGATGATAGGAAAGACTCTGCTGGGAAATTTTGTCTGGACACCATACAACCAGGAGCGGCGCATTTCGAGCACTTTCTGGCATCCGACAATGGATGTGTATTCATGCTTGTTGTCAGAGAAGCTTTCCAGCGAGTCAGATCATCTATGCTGAGAGCGATCAAAGCGGGTGAAATACGCTATGTGGGACGGTCAGGTGCGCCAAAGCGTCGTCAAGCTCAATATCTGAGAGATTCATTTTTGCAGAAAAATAGGAAAGGATTGTTCGCTCCATTAAAGATCGTTCCAGTCCTGCCGATAGTAAATGTTTAGATACATTGATCTTAAAGAGTAAAGGAGAATGCCTACTGATAATTCCACAGTGATGGCTGGTGACATGTTTCGGAGCAAAAGCGCTACTCACGTTTCTGACTATCAAGGTGGGAGTCCGGGACGTGAGTAGATATCCCTAATCTCAGAGTAGAGTTATTGTAAAAATGAAGACTATAGTCTGAAGACGCGTGTACATAAAACCGCTACAATGCTGAAAATCATAGGTATTGGTAGCGGATCGTATGGAAACACTGTCTCGGCTCAATAAAGTCTTTGGCGAGCAACTCCGAAGTATCAGAAAAGCAGCACGCATGACACAGGAAGAACTCGCGTTCAGAGCAGGTCTGGACCGCACCTATATCAGTCTTCTTGAGCGAGGCATCAAAAGCCCCACGCTCACAACATTTTTCCAGCTCTGTCGGGTCCTGGACCAGAAACCAGATGTTTTTATCGCTCAGATTCATGAGCAATTGATGCGCATAGAGCAAGAACAGTCACAAAAACAGAATAAGGATTCATAGAGCGTTGATGGAGAAAGTCTTCAATGGCAATCAAGAAAAGTGAGCTGTATAGTTCGCTCTGGAAAAGCTGTGATGAGCTTCGTGGAGGGATGGACGCTTCGCAGTATAAGGATTATGTCCTCGTTCTCCTCTTCGTCAAATACGTCTCCGACAAATACGCCGGTCAGCCCAATGCGTTGATTGAGGTCCCTGAAGGTGGCAGCTTCGTCGATATGGTTGCACTGAAGGGCAATCCAGAGATCGGCGACAAAATGAATAAGATCATCGCGAAACTCGCCGAGGCCAATGATCTCAAGGGCGTGATCGATGTCGCCGATTTCAACGATCCTGATAAACTGGGCAAGGGCAAGGAGATGCAGGATCGCCTCTCCAACCTGGTCGCTATTTTTGATAATCCCGCCCTGAATTTTCGCAAGAACCGCGCGGAAGGCGACGATATTCTCGGTGATGCCTACGAATATTTGATGCGTCACTTTGCTACCGAGTCGGGCAAGAGTAAGGGACAGTTCTATACTCCCTCTGAGGTCTCTCGTATCATGGCGAAGGTTATTGGCATCAATAAGGCCAGCAGCCAGAGCCAGACGATCTATGATCCGACCTGCGGTTCCGGCTCCCTCCTGCTGAAGGCGGCTGATGAGTCTGAAAGGGGCGTGACTATCTATGGGCAGGAGATGGATAACGCGACCGCTGCGCTGGCAAAGATGAATATGATTCTGCATGATAATCCTACTGCTGAGATCTGGCAGGACAATTCGCTCTCCAGTCCGCACTTTAAGGATACCTCTGACAACCTCAAGACGTTCGATTTCGTCGTCGCCAATCCTCCCTTCTCCAATAAAGCCTGGAGTAATGGTTTTGATCCCGCCAACGATCTGTATGAGCGCTTTGTCGATGGCGTGCCACCGGCGAAAAATGGCGACTACGCGTTTCTTCTGCATATCATTCGCTCGCTGAAAAGTAGCGGGAAGGGGGCGATCATTCTGCCGCACGGCGTCCTCTTCCGTGGCAATAGCGAAGCCGAGATCCGCGCGAAGCTCATTCGCAAGGGGTATATCAAGGGGATTATCGGCCTACCTCCAAACCTGTTCTACGGCACCGGCATTCCCGCCTGCATTATCGTTCTTGATAAGCAAAACGCCGCCAACCGCACGGGTATCTTCATGATCGATGCCAGCAAGGGCTTTCTGAAGGATGGCAATAAGAACCGTTTGCGCCATCAAGATATTCATAAGATCGTCGATGTGTTTAATAGACAGCTCGAAGTGCCGAAGTATGCGCGCATGGTGAGCGTGGCCGAGATCGAGGAGAACGACTACAACCTCAATATTCCGCGCTACATCGATAGCACAGAACCGGAGGACCTGCACGATATCGCGGCGCATCTGCTGGGCGGCATTCCAGACGCCGACATTGTGGCGTTGAACAATTACTGGCAGGTTTTTCCTACGCTCAAGCAACAGCTTTTTGCGGCGGGATCGCGTCCGGGCTATAGCCAGCTACGCGTGGATAGCGCGCAGATCAGGCAGGCCATTTTTACGCATCCCGAGTTTCTTGCCTATACTCAGGCCGTTACTTCGCTGTTTGAGCAGTGGCGCACAAACGCTCTTTTCGACCTCAAGAGGCTCGGTGTGGGCAGCCACCCCAAACAACTGATTGAAGCGCTCTCTGAGGATATGTTGCAGGTATTCGCGCAGGCCAGCCTGATCGATACGTACGATGTCTACCAGCACCTGATGAGCTACTGGACCGATACGATGCAGGACGATGTGTATATGATTGCGCTGGACGGCTGGAAGGCTAATAGCGTTCTCGTCCCGCCGCAGCTTCTCTTCAACCGCTACTTCGCCGCCGGGCAGCAGGCGATCGAGCAGCTCCAGGCCGCCAGCGAAGCTCTCACGCTGAAGATGGAGGAGATGGATGAGGAGCATGGCGGCGAGGGCGGCCTGCTCGAAGAGGCAAAAAACGAGAAGGGCAAGATCACCAGAGCCAGCGTGAAAGCTCGCCTGAAGGATATCTTCGCCGATCCTGATGCGGAGGATGAGCGCGCATTGCTGAATACCTATCTCGACCTGCTTGATCAGGAGGCCGACGCCAGAAAGAAGATCAAAGATGCGCAAAAAGCGCTCGATGCTAAAGTAGCCGCGAAATACAAGCTACTGAGTGAGGATGAAGTGAAGACGCTGGTGGTGGATGATAAATGGCTGGCAACGCTTGCCTCCCATGTACAAGACGAACTGAACCGCGTCTCCCAGGCATTGACAGGACGCATCAAAGAACTAGCCGAGCGCTATGCTACACCACTGCCGCAGCTTACCGAAGACGTTGAGGTCTTGAGTGGTAAGGTGGATGTGCACCTGAGAAAGATGGGGTTTGTATGGCAATAGTGGCACAAAATATCAATCAAAAACCAGGGTATAAGCAAACTGAGGTGGGGATGATACCTGAGGATTGGGAACCTACACCGCTGGGACTTTTATCAGCTTTTATCACGAAAGGTGCTACACCAACGACATACGGTTTTAGCTGGGTAAGCGAGGGTGTTCTTTTTCTAAGAAGTGAGTGTGTTTCTGAGCAAGGGCTTGATCTTACTCAATCAATGTTTATAACACCTGAAGCTCATAACGTTCTAAAGCGAAGTGAGATTCGTGCTGGAGATATTTTAATCACCATTACGGGAAACGTTGGTAGGGTTATTTATTTAAGCCATGACTTTGGAAGCGCGAATATCAATCAGCACATTGCGAGAATCAGAATAACTGATAGTAATGTAGCCGCTGATTATGTTTTTCATTTCCTTTCACAGTCCACAATAAGAAAATACTACGGCTCAATAATAACTGGCCAGGCTTACCCCCAAATCAGTTTAAAACAAGTTAGAGATACAAGAGTTCCCATTCCTCCCACCAAATCTGAACAAACTGCCATTGCTACCGCACTTTCTGACACTGATTCGCTAATTGCATCACTAGACCGCCTTATCGCCAAAAAGCGCGATATCAAGCAAGCAACAATGCAACAGCTTCTCACGGGGAAGAGACGGTTGCCGGGGTTTAGTGGAGAGTGGGAGGTGAAGAAGCTAGGTGAGATTGCAGAGATTGTCATGGGTCAATCTCCAATTGGTACTTCATATAACCGGAATGGAAATGGCTATCCGCTAATCAATGGCCCAACAGAGTTCACAGATAAATATCCTATTAAAATTCAATGGACTAATCAACCAACAAAATTCTGCATGAAGGATGACGTACTACTCTGTGTAAGAGGAAGCTCGACAGGTAGAATAAACATTGCTAACGATAAATATTGTATCGGAAGAGGTATAGCTGCAATACATGCTAAAAGTGGCTTGGATGCAAGATATATCACGTTTCAAGTTGATTGTGCGGTTAAAAATATCCTTACTCTAACTACCGGTTCTACCTTCCCAAACATTGATGGTAAGTCGATACGGTCTATTGTAGTTCCACTTCCATCATTTTCAGAACAACAAGCCATCGCCGCCGTCCTCTCGGACATGGACGCTGAAATTGCCGCATTAGAGCAGAGGCGCGACAAGACACGCGCCTTGAAGCAGGGCATGATGCAGGAACTGCTCACTGGAAAAACGAGGATCATATGAGCACCGTCGGACAGAAAGAACGCCTGACTCAGAACCGCGTCGTGAGATTGTTGAAAAAGTTGCGGTATACCTACCTGGGCAACTGGGAGGAGCGTGCCAACAATAGCAATATCGAGGAGGCGGAGCTGCGCTCCTACTTGAAACGGCAGGGGTACGCTGAAACGCTCATTACCAGGGCGTTGTATGAGCTCAATCGGGAGGCTGGCGATCAGACCAGGAGCCTCTACGACATCAACAAAGCGGTCTATAGCCTGTTGCGCTATGGCGTCAAGGTCAGAGCGGATGTGGGCGAAAACACGGAGACGGTCTGGCTGATCGACTGGAAGGAGCCGCTCAACAACGACTTCGCGTTCGCCGAAGAGGTTACGGTGAAGGGCGAACACACCAAACGGCCCGATATCGTGCTCTATGTCAATGGCATCGCGCTCGGTGTGCTGGAACTGAAACGCTCGGTCGTGAGCGTCGGCGAGGGCATCCGCCAGAATCTGGACAACCAGAAGAAGACCTTTATCCAGCCCTTCTTCACGACCATCCAGTTGATTATGGCGGGCAACGATACCGAGGGGCTGCGCTACGGCGTCATCGAGACGCACGAGAAGTATTATCTGACCTGGAAAGAGGAGAGCCGCATCGAGAACCTGCTCGATCGTCACCTGACACAGCTCTGCGGAAAGCAGCGTTTGCTGGAGATCATCCACGATTTTATCGTCTTCGATGGCGGGGTCAAGAAGATCTGTCGACCCAACCAGTACTTCGGTGTGCGCGCCGCCCAGGAGCGCGTGCGCCAGCGCGAGGGCGGCATCATCTGGCACACGCAGGGCAGCGGCAAGAGTTTGACGATGGTCTGGCTCGCCAGGTGGATCTGGGAAAACGTCCGGGATGCGCGCGTCCTGATCATCACCGACCGCACCGAACTGGACGAACAGATCGAGAAGGTGTTTCGCGGCGTCAATGAAAACATCTATCGCACCAAAAGCGGACAAGACCTGATCGACAGGCTCAATGCCACCACGCCCTGGCTGATCTGCTCGCTTATCCATAAGTTCGCCGGCAAGGAAGAGGGCGAGATCGCAGACTTTCTCGAAGAAGTGAAACGCAGCGTGCCAGCGGACTTCAAGGCCAAAGGAGACCTCTACGTCTTTGTCGATGAGTGTCACCGCACCCAGTCCGGCGACCTCCACGACGCCATGAAGCAGCTTCTTCCCAACGCCATGTTTATCGGCTTTACCGGCACGCCCCTCCTGAAGGCCGACAAGCAAAAAAGCGTCGAAGTCTTCGGCACCTATATTCACACGTATAAATTTGACGAAGCCGTGCGGGATAAGGTAGTATTGGATCTGCGTTACGAGGCCCGCGACATCGAGCAGTACATCACCTCGCAAACGCGCATCGACCAGTGGTTCGAGGCAAAGACCAGAGGATTGAATGACGTTGCGCTGGCTCAACTCAAGAGGAAATGGGGCACGATGCAAAAGCTGCTCAGCTCGCAGTCGCGACTCGCAATGATCGTGGACGACATTCTGATGGATATGGATAGGCAAGATCGCCTGCAAAGCGGACGGGGCAATGCCATGCTGGTTTCGAGCAGCATCTATCAAGCCTGTAAATTCTACGAACTCTTCCTTGCCGCCGGCTTTGACCGCTGCGCCATCGTGACCTCCTACAAGCCGTCGATCTCGACGATTAAGGGCGAGGAAACGGGCGAGGGGCTGACCGAGCGACTGCGGCAATACGACATTTACAACAAAATGCTTGCCGGCAAAGATTCCGAAGCATTCGAGAAAGAGGTTAAAAAGAAGTTCATCGACGAACCGGGACAGATGAAGCTCCTGATCGTCGTGGACAAGCTGCTGACCGGCTTCGATGCGCCCTCGGCCACCTATCTCTACATCGACAAACAGATGCGCGATCACGGCCTGTTTCAAGCCATCTGTCGCGTCAACCGCCTGGACGGGGAGGACAAGGAATACGGCTACATCATCGACTACAAAGACCTCTTCAAGTCCCTTGAACGCTCGCTTCACGACTACACCTCAGAGGCGCTGGACGGATACGATCCCGATGATGTCAAGGGGCTCTTAAGCGACCGTATCACCAGAGGCAGAGAACGACTCGAAGAGGCGCGCGAGGTGATCAAAGCGCTCTGTGAGCCAGTCGATCCGCCGAAGGATACGATGGCCTATCTGCGCTACTTCTGCGCCAAAGATACCTCGGACAGGGATGCACTCAAAGAGAACGAACCCAGACGCGTCGCGCTCTACAAATGCACCGTCGCGCTGATCCGCGCCTACGCGAATCTGGCCAACGAGATGCAGGAGGCGGGCTACACGTCCCAGGAGATCGAGCAGATCAAGCGCGAGGTAGATTACTACGAAAAGGTGCGCACCGAAGTCAAGCTGAACAGTGGCGACTACATCGACCTGAAAGTCTACGAGCCCGCGATGCGTCACCTGATCGATACCTATATTCGCGCCGACGAGAGTAAAAAGATCTCCGCCTTTGACAACAAGACCCTGATCCAATTACTTGTAGAGCAAGGCGTGAACGGGTTGAAAGACCTGCCCGCGGGACTCACCAGCAACAAAGGCGCAATGGCCGAAACCATCGAAAACAACCTGCGCAAAGTCATCATTGACGAGCGGCCCACCAACCCGATGTACTACGACCGCATGTCGGAGGTCCTCGACACCTTGATCCAGGAGCGCCAGGCGCAGGCGCAGGAATACGAGCAGTACCTCGCGCGTATCATCGCCCTCGCCAACCAGGTGCAGAATCCGGCCAGTGGAACGGCCTATCCAACGTCGCTGAATACCCGTGCCAGGCGCGTGTTGTATGATAACCTTGGCAACGATGAGCAGCTTGCCATCTCCCTGGATGCCGTGATCCAGCGCACCAAAAAGGATGGCTGGCGTGGCAACAAGATCAAGGAGCGGGAAGTTCGCCACGCAATACGCAATGTTCTGGCAGATGATGAGCAGACAAATCAGATATTGGAGATTGTGAAGAATCAAGATGAGTACTGAGCGGCACCAGATCACCGTCAATGGCCTGATCGTCGATGTGGTTCGCAAGAACATCAAGAACCTGCATCTCGGCATCTATCCACCTTCCGGACGCATCCGGGTGGCCGCACCACTGCGCGTCAATGACGAAGCGGTACGCCTCTTTACCATCTCCCGACTGACCTGGATCAAGCGCCAGCAGGCGAAGTTCGCCGCGCAGGAGCGCCAATCCGCGCGCGAATATGTGAGCGGTGAGAGCCACTACTACCAGGGACGCCGTTACCTGCTCAATGTCATCTACCACAAAGGCGCGCCGGAAGTGATCGTGCGCAACAACAAGACGCTCGACCTCTTCGTACGCAGCGAGAGCACGACCGCTCAGCGAGAGCGCGTACTCACCGCCTGGTATCGTCAACGGCTCAAGGAAGAGATCGCGCCCCTGATCGCGAAATGGGAAGCCATCATCGGTGTGAAGGTGGACGAATGGGGCGTGAAACAGATGAAAACGAAATGGGGCACCTGCAACTGCAAGGCACGGCGTATCTGGTTGAACCTCGAACTGATCAAAAAACCCGTGCATTGCCTGGAGTACATCATCGTCCACGAAATGGTGCATCTGCTCGAACGCCACCACAACGAGCAGTTCGTGCGCTACATGAACCGCTTCATGCCGCTCTGGCAATACTACCGCGAGGAGCTCAATCGAGAGCCCCTGGGGCATGAGACGTGGGAGTATTGAGAAGCTCATTGGTCGCCTGGGTCTCGCCCTTTAGTGGATCGAGAGCATTGAGCAACAGCAAAGGGTTTTTATGTCCACCAGATAAGCTGTTACGTTTTAAATATGCTCAACGCTACATCTTCTTAGCAATCTCTTGTAATGCGTTGATGATTGGACTATACCGTCGAAGATCGCGATGAGCTATCCATTCATACTGCTGCAATAGCTGTTCCAGGCGATCTCCAATCATCTTTATTTGTTCCTGGGATGTTGACAACGCAATCGCGGCAGTTTCCCTAACAAACCAATCAGAATCAAAAGTGGCTTGTAGTAATGCCTCAACCACCGAAGCGTTGCTTTTCTCTTCTATATGCAGAGATCTTGCGGCTTCTGCTCTTACAGCAGGAAAAGGATCAGAAAGAGTACGTAGTAATGAATCTGTGACAGTAGATTGATTGCCATTGTGATTATACAAACCCTTTGCTGCCGCTTCTCTAATCAGCCAGGAGGAATTAGAAAGGTGGGAGAGAAGAATTTCGGTGGTACCGTCAGACTTATCCATGATATTTCTAAATGCTTGGAGAGCTGAAGCTCTGTCTGTGATATCAGAGCCTGACAAACGAGCTAGTAAGCTTTCGATAATGTGCGTTTGTCCATTCCAACGGCTTCCTATGGCAGAAGCGGCAAAATCTCTGGCTAACACGGAGTCTCCGAAAAGAGGCTGAAGCAGTGCTTCAGTCAGTTGTGTTTGCTCATATTTCAGAACCCACACGCAAGCTTTATTATGAAAGTCTCAAGGTACTTTACGGACGCCCAGGATGGCATCTCTATATAGCATGGGTACACGACATTCCAAGTGGGATGGGAATGCTGTATATGTAGGATGGGAGAGCATCGCTTGCTGGCGGGGCAACCCTCCTGGAGCAGAGAAAGCAAGGGGGGCAAACGGCATTACTCCGTCACCGCATCCAGGTTGCTGCGCAAGCACAATGTACTCTCGTCGTTGGTCAGGCAAGCGTTGGTTCAACGAGTCAACAGAATATGGAACGTCTTGGGCTGCACACGGGCTACACTGGCACTGTATGGACACAGTTGTGATACCTTTCAGGCAATGAAGTGCCGGATGAGATTATATTTGAGAGAATACACCAGTCATTCGTCACCAACCTGCCTCATCAGCACTACGCTCACGGAGCACGGTCACCAGCCGAACTGAATCCATTTTGCCGTTTACCGAGGAATATGCCGATTGCTCGGTTCCTGCGCTCTGTTCTCCTGAAGGGGAAGACGCTGGATCACGCGGTAGCCACTCTGCAGTTCTGCGTGATCATTGACGACGAGCCCCGCCAGCTCGACCCAGGCATGAAAGGGAGAGTGGCCTGAAAGATCAAAGCACGCCCTGCCTATGACCACAGTGGCAGGCAGTCCCAATGCGCGAAGATAAGCACAAAAAGCGATGGATCGAAGCAGACAAACCCCTGTTGGAGCGAGACTGCGCACGAGCATCTGACACCAGATCAGTTCTCGCCGCGCCAAGCGCCAGAGGAGGTCTGCCTCCATGTCACTAGAGGAGTTCCCCAGGCGTGAGAGGCGTTGGGCGAGGACCTCCCATTCGCATTGCCTGACCTGCTGTGCTCGCTCGTGGCATCGGAGCAGGTCACATACGGTAGCAAGAAGATGAGTCGATCCCATGCGCTGCACCAGCGGCAGCACCTCTTTGGCCTGGCAGAGTAGACGCTTGGCTTGCTGCCCTGTTTGTCCCGTCAGAGCTGCCATCACCTGCTGGCTTTGCCGTACCATGTGCTCAGTCGTCTCGATGAGCTTCTCATAGAGTTCCTACGGCTCGCGCCTCTTTCTCTTCGACTTTGCGTCGCCGTTGCCGGTGCAAGGTTTGAGCTATTTGCCGCGCGGAGCGCAGCCGCGAGCGACAGACCTGCTGGACGTTGCTCACCTGCTCTTTGATCAATCCTTTGGCCCGTTGGACGAAGCGGGAGAGCACGCGCACACTATCGACCAGCAAGCCACTGTCGGTGGGATGATGAATGGTGGTTTGCACGCAGGTGGCATCCAGTCGCAGCTTGCGGCCTTTCGTGACCTTTGCCTGCCTGGCGAGTTTCACCACCTGGTCGTTGAGCACGTGAACCGTCTCGGGTTGCAGCGTCTGCTCCCAGCGGAAGACGCGTGCTGGCGTCGGGCACGGCATGGAAGGCCACCCGACAAAACCAGCGCAGCACTAAACTATCCTTGACCCGCCTTTCGGTTTCCCAGGTCGGCTCCACTGATACAGATGCTTGAGGATGAGCATGCGCAGGAGCACTTCCACTGGCGTGGAGTGCCGCCCATGCATCAGAGTGTACTGATACCGCTTGCCGAAGTCGGCTCGTACCTGCAGGTAGAACGCATCATCGTCGAGCAATCCATCCAACTTGCTCAGCACTGGATCGATCTCGTTGGCTAGCTCAGGGACCTGGGCGAACACATCTTCTCGCGTGTAGCGATCAATCAACATCGTCTTTTACCTCCAGCGCTGTCGGTACGTCGGCCGCAACCGTCCCGGGCTGCTTTTTGCCCGCTCGTTCGCCTGCTCTACCCGGCTTGCCAGTTCTTCCAGCACCGCAGCTGGAACCTGGTTTGCTGCCCACCTCACGTTGGTGATCGTAGGCCCCGGCTGCGTGCTGAGTCGGCAAAACCAGCGCAATGTCAGACTGTCCTGCACTTGCTCAGCGGTTTCCTGTTCGCTCCACTTGTACAGGTGCTTGATCAGCAGCCCCCGCAGGAGCGCTTCCCCCCGTATCGTCTCTGCCCTTCGTTGGTCCAGTTTCGCACACGTCTGCTGAAAGAGCGGATCTGCATCCAGCACCGCATCCAGATCTACCAGGACCGGGTCAGTTTCCACTGCTCGTGCCGCGGCCCGAATGAAAACTTCTTCTGCTTGCCTGCGTTCTTTTTCCATCATGCTCTCTCCTCTTTCGAGTTGAGAGGCGGCCCAGATCATTCGGTCATGCTTTGGGAAGGATGATAGGCCTCTGGAGCCGCTTGAGAGGCCCATTTCGCAAGGGATACTAGTACTAGAGACCGATGCGATAGGCGGGGTGACATCCAGGTGCTACCTGTACTACTCCCATAGGAGAATAGCCGCCCGCACGAGATCGGAGACACAAGCTCTACATGCCAGCACAGTTACCCATGCTCTTGCCGATCTGTGCAAGATACCAGTCTAAGCGATGCGGAGTTCTCCGTCATGCGAAACAGTTTCTCTGGCCCGGAAGCCGCGAGTGCCTTAGCTTGTGGGCTAGTACTAGAACAAGTATACTATATCAAGCAAGTATTGTCAAGTCCATCGGCTTGACAGGCGCGTTTAGCAAGAAAGGAGAGCGGAGAGGTGTCGAAGCCTCGACGAGGTACGCTGGCACGACTGCCACATACCTCTCCCACACCAGGATGCGTGCAAGAGGCGCTTCCTCCCCTGCTTGGAAAGGCTGATTCTTACCCACATCTTTTGGGGAAGACTTGAGAAGCCAATCACCATGGATGTGTTTGTGAAACAGTCAACAGTGGCACCTGGCCTCTCTCGCCGTTTCACAAAACCCAATTGTAAGATATGGATAAAAGACAGGCTTGGAAAGGCAGGGGTTTCCGCGCCACGTCTCTATGACCGATGGACGAACAGAAATGGCTGGCGGAGCAGTTTGAGGCTAACCGGACTCACCTGCGAGCGGTGGCTTACCGGATGCTCGGTTCACTGAGCGAGGCGGACGACGCCGTCCAGGAGTCCTGGCTCCATCTCAGCCGCTCCGACACGAGCGGCGTCGAGAACCTGGGCGGATGGCTGACCACGGCGGTTGCACGGGTCTGCCTCAACATGCTGCACGCGCGTGAAGCGCGGCGCGAGGAGTCCCTGGAAGCGTCCGTGCCCGCGCCAATCATGAGAGAGCCTGGCGGGATTGACCCCGAGGAAGAAGCGGAGCTGGCCGATTCAGTGGGTCTCGCGCTGCTGGTGGTCCTCGACACACTTTCTCCCGCCGAGCGTCTCGCGTTTGTCCTGCATGACATCTTCGCCGTGCCCTTCGACGAGATCACGAGAGCCGTGGAGCGCTCCCCGACCGCAGCAAGGCAACTCGCCAGCCGCGCACGTCGCCGGGTGCGAGGAGCACCGAGAGTTGCCGACGCCGATCTCGCCGCAAGCCGAGAAGTCGTGGATGCCTTCCTCGCCGCCTCGCGCGAGGGTGACTTCGACGCGTTGCTGGCGGTCCTCGACCCGGACGTCGTGGTCCGAGCCGACCGCGCAGCCGTGTCTCGAGGCGCGGCAGGGGAGATCCGTGGTGCGCTGGCCATAGCCAGACAGCTCGCAGGACGTACTCAGTTCGCACGAGCGGTGCTCGTGGACGGAGCGGTGGGAGTCGTTGTGGCCCCGCTTGGGCGGCTAGTGCTCCTCCTCCGCCTCACGATCAGGCACGGCAAGATCGTCGCAATCGATGCGGTCGCCGATCCTGCACACCTCCACCAGTTGCGCCTTATGGCCCTCGACGACTGACGAGCCGCCGTTGGCTGTCGCACGTACCCGTTCGGCTGTCAAGCCCTCAATTCAAAAATGTACAGCACGCACCAATGTATCTGAGAAAAATTGGTCAAATCACTCGCTTCTGAAGAGCGTTGAAGAGATGAGAGAAGATGCCTCGCCAGTTTCTGCGAGAGATCAATCGGCTGAAAGCGCCTGATCCGCCCGATACGGACAAGTTCTCTGGGAGAAATCCGCCCTGAATGAGAAAATAAACGACATTCCTCTTTTTGATCTCTCGATCCTTCTCTGGCATTTCTTGACCGGCACTCTAGCCACCAATCCGCCAGGCAAGGTTCCGATGTTGATCTGTTCGTTGCCTGGCAGAGCAGTGGGTAGACAAAGGGTCGCAATAGAGACCTGATTCACCCGAGCGAATTCGCCAATTTTGAGCACGGTACGTTCTCTCATTTCTTGCCTCTTCAGAAAAGTCCTCACACACAGCAAAAACCTTTAGAGAGAGCTTACACTCTCATGTAAGATGAGAGTCAAGGGAAATGCAAATGGTCAAAATGATTTAACCATTTGCAGGAAAACGTGTAGACAAAAAGGTACAAGAAAAGATGCTTTTTATGTAGACGATCACTACCTTGATGAGTACTATATGGCCCGGTTGCTGGAATAGAGAGCCATAGAGAAGGCAGGATAGAAGTACATTCTAGCACTTTCATTGCCTCAACACAGCAAGTACGTTATAATGTGTTGAACGTGTGCAAATAAACCCATTTCCATTGAGAGGGCAAATTATTTATCTATGGACAAAGCTATCCAGGTCGCGCCACCGGAGCAGCTACACGTCGAGGGCGACGCAGAAGGGACCGCCGACAATTTGCAGGAGCAGCAAGTCCTGGAATTGCCTTTGCTTTCTGTCCGTAATACCGTATTGATCCCCAATATGGTCGCGCCGCTGCTGGTGGGGCGCAGTCAGTCGGTCAAAGCAGTCGAAGAGGCGATGAACACAGACCACACGCTCTTCGTGGTCACGCAGTTGAACGAGGATCAGGAAGACCCCGCTTCCGACGAACTTTACACGGTAGGGGTTGAGGGCTATATCGATCGCGTCCTGAAGCTGCCCGATGGCACCATGAGCGTGCTCGTGCGCGGCCAGAGACGCATGCGCTGCCTTGAGTTTACGCAGCAGGCGCCCTTTATGCGCGTGAGGGCAGAGGTTGTGGAGGAGGTGTCCGACGCATCGCTTGCCACCGAGGCACTGAGGCGCGCGGTCCTCGCGCTCTTCGAGAAATGCGTCAAGCTGAACGCCTCCGTCTCGGAGGAGACCTATATAACGGCGATGAATATCGACCAGCCCGGTCAGTTGGCCGACTTCGTTGTTGCCTCCCTTGATCTGGCTATTCCATTCCGCCAGAACGTCCTGGAAGCCTTTCATATCGAGCAGCGCCTGCAAAAGGTCAGCATCCTGCTCTCTCAAGAACTCGACATTCTGGAGCTGGAGAACCACATCCACGACAAAGTACAGAAAGAGGTCGACAAGAGCCAGCGTGAATACTTCCTGCGCGAACAGCTCAAGGCGATTCAAAGCGAACTGAGCGAGGGAGATCCCTCGATACGCGAAGGACTGGAGCTGCGCGAAAAGATTCTGCTCAGTAGCATGCCAGATGAAGTCAAGGCACGCGCCAATAAAGAGCTGGACCGCCTGAACGCCATCCCCTCGATCGCGCCCGATGGCGCGGTGATCCGCAACTACCTGGATTGGCTGATCGCCCTACCCTGGAATAGAGCGAGTGTTGACCGGCTGGATATCAAGGCGGCGGCGGCCATTCTAGAAGAGAATCACTTCGGATTGGAGAAGGTCAAAGAGCGTATTCTGGAATATATCGCTGTGCGCAAACTTTCTAATACTATGCGCAGTCCCATCCTGTGCTTTGTGGGACCGCCCGGCGTCGGTAAGACCTCGCTCGGACGTTCGATCGCGCAAGCGCTCAACCGTAAGTTCGTGCGCCTCTCGCTCGGCGGCGTGCACGATGAGGCGGAGATTCGCGGACATCGGCGCACCTATGTAGGAGCGCTGCCGGGCCGCATTCTGCAGACAATGAAGACGGCGGGCACCACTAACCCGCTCTTCGTGCTGGACGAGATCGACAAAATTGGCTCCGACTTTCGCGGCGATCCCTCCTCCGCCCTGCTGGAAGTGCTGGACCCGGAGCAGAACAGTGCCTTCTCCGATCACTATCTGGAGGTACCCTACGATCTCTCGCAGGTCATCTTTCTCACGACCGCCAACGTGCTGCACCCGATTCCCGCCGCCCTGCGCGATCGTCTGGAGATCATCGAGCTGCCCGGCTACACAGAGGATGAGAAGCTGCACATCGCGCACCAGTTCCTCATTCCCAAACAAATGAGCGAGCATGGCCTGCGCGCCTCAAAGGTCGAGATCGACGACGATACCGTGCGGCGTATCATCCGCGAATATACCTACGAAGCGGGTGTGCGCAACCTGGAGCGTGAGATCGCATCGGTTATGCGTAAAGTCGCCCGCAAGGTCGCCGAGGGAAGGCGCAACAAGACCAGGATTATAGTGGAGAAGCTTCCTGACTACCTTGGTCCGCAGCGCAACTACTACAGCGTGGCGGAAGAGAACGACGAGGTGGGCGTAGCAACCGGAGTGGCATGGACTAGCGCGGGCGGCGACCTGATCATGGTCGAGGCGACGCTGATGGAGGGGAGCGGACACCTGACGCTGACCGGGCAGCTCGGCGATGTCATGAAGGAGTCGGCACAAGCGGCGTTTTCATACGCACGCGCGCGCGCGCAACAATTTGGGCTGGAGAATCGTTTCTACGAGAAGTACGATGTTCACCTGCACCTGCCCGCCGGATCGATCCCTAAAGATGGCCCGTCGGCGGGGATCACGATGGCGACGGCACTGATCTCGGCGCTAACGCAGCGACCAACACACAGCGATGTCGCGATGACGGGAGAGATCACGCTGCGTGGTCGCGTGCTGCCGGTCGGAGGCATCAAGGAGAAGGTTCTGGCCGCCCATCGAGCGGGCATCAAGACGTTTATTCTACCGAAGCGTAATATGCAAGATCTGAATGACGTCCCACAGGAGATCGTTCGCACGCTGCGTTTCGTTACGGTAGAGCGGATGGACGATGTAATCAGTGTAGCCCTACATGCCAGCGTCTCTGCTCCTGCGCAGGAGTCCGATGCCAGAACGGGAGAGCGACGCAGGCTAAAAAAGACGTAAAGGATATGCAAATTTTTGGCTTTTTCACTACGCGCCGTGCAGCAGGGCACGTAGCAGGGCGTGGAAGCGATCGTCGTGAGAATGCCCGGCAACGGGTCGCCCAGGGATGTGAAAGGAAACGTTATGTTGTTCTGTGGTAATTGCGGCTTTCGCCTGGCCCCCGGTGATAGGCAATGTCCTCGCTGTGGTACCGTCATTGATCCCGACCTGCTGGCGGCGGAAGAAGACGCGCAACCGGATGCTCCGACGGCAGCCTCTCCCTCGCTCCTGGCTCGTATGCAGCCGCCACCACAGGCGACGCGCCCGCCAGGTTCTCCAGGAGGCGATCCCCAGAAGCTCGTCCTGCGTCCAGGACAGGATATGGGAAGCTACGATATGCAGGACGCCGGCGACGCGACCCGGCGCGTGGATGCAACCGGCTACGACTATGGAACAGCTACGCAGAGAGCGCCCTCGAATCCCGATATGCGCACGTCGTATCCGGGCTACCCTCAGACCGGCAACAACTATCCGCCCCAGCACGCGCCATATCCAGGCTATCCGCAAGGGGGAATGAATGACTATATACAATCTCCACCCACACAATTTGCCCCACCAGAAAATACGGGCTATCAGCCCCATTCGGGGCGATACCAGCAACAGGCGAACGCGAAGGGACGCACTGCGGCGCTGGTCATCATCTTGCTCGGCCTGCTACTGATCCTTGTAGCTATGGCCCTGTTCATCCTGCAGCGCAACGGCGTTATCGGCGCAAGCGGTAGCGGTGGAAACACAGCTACCGTCACCACCACGTCCGCGACGCCAGAGCAGCAGGCCCAGGCATTTATCCAGCAGTACTACGATAACGTCAACAAAAAAGACTACCCAGCCGCTTACAACATGTGGAAGGATGATCCACAAAAACCGACCCTGGCGAACTTCGAGAACGGCTACAGCAACACGATACATGATAGCGTCGCCTTCGCTAACGTCGCGGCCCAGAGCGACGGCAGCGTCAAGGTCCCCGTTACTGTCGCAGCAACGGAGAAGACGGCGACAGGGGGTACTACGATCAGTACTTATAAGGGATTCTATATCGTCGGACAGCAGAATAACGGCTGGAAGATCCTCCAGGGAACCCTGAATAAGGTTTAAGAGCATCCTCATGATATACAACTCAGCACGAAACGTGTTACAATACTGAGCATGAATGAACTAATCAACCAGATCGAACGCCTCCAGGGACGCGTCGAGAAGACTATGGTGCGTCTTTGACCTGGCGAACAAAGCGACAGAGATAAGCAAACTCGAAGAAGAAAGCATGGCCCCGGACTTCTGGGCCGATAACCGCAGAGCACAGGCGCAGATGCAGCAAATGAACGCCCTGCGCGAAGAGGTCTCGACCTGGGAAGGGATCGCCTCGCAACTCAATGACCTGCACGGATTAGCCCAATTGCTGGAAGAGGAGCCAGATGAAGAGATGCAGGCGGAGGTTGCGCAATCACTTTCCTCCATCGAGGAGCAGGTCGAGAAGTTCCAGTTTGCCTTGATGCTGAGCGGAGAGCACGACGAGAAGAACGCAATACTGAGCGTTCACGCTGGCAGCGGCGGCGTCGATGCGCAGGACTGGGCCGAGATGCTTCTGCGCATGTACCTGCGCTGGGCCGAGCGCCATCGCTTCCGCACCGAGGTCTACGACTACAGCGAAGGCGATGAGGCGGGAACCAAGAGCGCGACCGTCGAGATCACAGGCCGCTACGCCTACGGCTACCTGCGTTCGGAGATCGGGACGCACCGGCTGATCCGCCTCTCGCCGTTCGACGCAGCCCATCGCCGCCACACCTCGTTCGCCAAGGTCGAGGTGCTGCCCGACATCGACGACACGATCGAGATCTCGATCCGCCCCGAAGATATCGAGATGGACACCTACCGTTCGACGGGCGCGGGCGGCCAGCACGTCAACAAGACGGACTCGGCGGTGCGCATACGCCACCTCCCCACGGGCATCGTCGTCACCTGTCAGAACGAGCGTTCACAGATCCAGAATCGCGAGGTAGCGATGAAGCTGCTCAGGGCCCGCCTCTACGAGCTGGAACAGAAAAAGCGCGAGGAGGAGACCGCGCGCCTCAAAGGCGAGAACGTACAGGCCGACTTCGGCACGCAGATCCGCACCGTCACCGTCCATCCTTACAATATCGTCAAGGACCATCGCACAGGCTATGAGACCAGCGATACCGAAGACTATCTGGCGGGCAATGTAGATCCTTTCATCTACGCGTACCTGCAAGGTCAAGCAGGCGGTGTTGCAGCGGGCGAGTACTGACCTGGCATTGTTTACCGATCTCAAAAAGAAGCTCCGATCTCTTGATTGCTGAGATCGGAGCTTCTTTTTGAGATCTTGCGCTGTTCTTGCAGCGAGCGAATCAGGTGTGCTGACCGTCATAGCGCTCTGGATAGCGGAGCTTGCGTAGGGCCTTGACCTCGATCTGGCGAATGCGCTCGCGCGTCAGGTGGAAGATCACGCTAACCTCTTCCAGAGAGAGGGAATGGCCGTCCTTCAAGCCATAGCGCATCTCGATAATCGTCCTTTCGCGTGGATTGAGCACAGTCATGGCCTGATCGATATTGTCGCGCTGGAGCTGGTACGCGTTCTGGTCCACGGGGAGGGCGCTCACGGTATCCTCCAACATATCAGTCAGGTGATACTCCTCATCGTCGGCCATCGGAGCATCCAATGAGATTGGCTGCTCCGACGCATTCAGCAGCTCCACGACGCGCTCCCGTGGCAGACCGATCTCAGCGGCGAGTTGTTCCGGCAGAGGCTCCAGGCCCTGTTCCTGGTACATACGGCGCGCCACGCGCTTGATTTTATAAATAAGTTCCACCACATGCACAGGGATGTGGATGCTTCGTGAATGCTCCGCGATGGCACGGCTGATCGCCTGACGAATCCACCAGGTCGCATAGGTACTGAAACGAAAGCCACGCTTGTAGTCGAACTTCTGGGTGGCACGCATCAGGCCGATATTCCCCTCCTGAATCAGGTCCAGCAGAGGCAGGCCCTGGTTGGAGTAGCGCTTAGCGATGCTTACAACCAGGCGCAGATTGGCCTCAATGAGCTTCTGGCGGGCGCGCTGGTCGCCGCGCGCCACACGTTCAGCCAACGGCAATTCCTGTTCAGCGGTCAGGAGAGGATACATACCAATCTCCTTCAGGTACTGCTTCACAGAATCGTCTACAGCGCTACGTTGATCCTCCTCCTCTTCGCCAAACTCATCATCAGCTTCATAGCAAAATCCTCGCTCATTCCCGCCATCATTTCGATCATAGACATAATCCTTTGAATGAAGTTTCTTTCCCAGCACTCCGGACAGTTCATTGTCCACACTATGGGATGCCCTGGTTCCTCTTGCTCCCACGACGGGTACTCCTTTTTTCGCCAGTATGCTACCCCTCTACGGATAGCGCTCTATTTGACAGATAACAATGCATATACCTCCGCACATCCCCTGATGAGTTGTGCGACCTGAAAATGAAACCACTCTACTTCCATGCAAGAAGCATGCCAGAATTCGGCTAAAATGCAGAGGACAATGGCGCAGTGCGGTGATCAGGCAGAGCAAACGAACAGTGGTTGCGCTCTTTCTTACAGCAATACGGCAGTAGGAAGACAAAAAATGCGTGCCTATGAGCAAAAAAAAACCTGACGGCAGATTCGAAAAACTGGTTGAAAGATGAAGATATTTCCATGTCTGTGGAATTTTACACAGCATAAATTCATGTATTTGCATGTTTACACGCTTCAACGCTTGACGGGAGTTGTAACTCCTGTTATTCTGAATGTAGGAAACAAGAAGCATTCGCTATGGTTCAGGTGGCCTGTGGGTACCACAAGTACTATGGTGTACATCTGGATTGGAGCGTAGTGTCGCGGCACTAGAGCGTAACGCGGTCCTGTTTTCCAGCCTTTTCCAGGGCAGCGGTCAGGAAGAGGGATAGGCATAGCACTTTGATATGTATATGAATATTTCTTCACCTACCTGCTGACAGAGAAAAGGAGTTGTGGTATGATAGTGAAGGCATGGATCATACCCTGCTGTGGGGATGCGGATGCAGCGGCGGAGGCTCCCCCTCGGCTTACTTTCTCGCTAAGCCTCGCTTGATTGACCAGGTCGGGCAAGCGATAATAACCTCCAGAGAGAAGGAAGGAGGCGATTTCGTGGAAAACGCTTTTCCCCGGTGTCGCAAATGTAGTGAAGGTGATCTGGTTCCGCTTTCGGATTTCGGTAGCCAGGGAGCTTCCATTGAGTACAAGGCATGGGTGTGTACCAACCCCTCTTGCCTGTATAACATCAAGATCCGTAACGGCGACATCATTATCAACGAACCGATTAGTGACGGCTCACTCCATTCGTATCGCAGCGGTCGCCAATAAGGGTGGGGTGTAGTGTGAGACAACACGTCGCGGGCCATCAAAATAGCTCACAGGCGTGCAGACACAGGGCAAAAGGCAGGAGACTTTCCTTTTGCCTTTCTTAACGTAGAGGGGCAATCATTACTTTTCTGTAAGTAATGATTGCGTACCCTCTTCTTCTCGTTTTTGAGGACGATCGCAGCGGAAGTTGAGGGATATTGAAGGAGTCAGTGCTGACGTGCTCAATCGATTCTTTGGGCAGAAACCGCAAGAACAGAAAAATCAAGGCCAGGAGCAGGCGCAAGAGGCACCTGCAACTGGGCAGCGTTTGAACTTTTTAGGCCGCACCCGGCAGCTCTTCAGTCGGATCGGCAACACCGTTCAGCAGAACGATACCATCACCGATTCGCTGTGGGAGGAGCTGGAAGAGTCGCTGCTGGAGGCCGATGTCGGGCCACGTACGACCGTCTGGCTGATCGAACGGCTGCGCCAGCGCGCCGAAGAAGAGCATATGCGCACGGGCGCCCAGGTGCAGCGCGCGCTGCGCGAGGAGCTGACTATTCTGCTTGGCAAACCAGCAAGCCTGCGCTTTTCAAAACAATCTCCTCTTACCGTTATCCTCGTGATTGGCGTCAATGGTTCGGGCAAGACCACAACTATTGCCAAGCTCGCGTATCGCCTCACCAAAGAAGGACACAAGGTGCTTCTGGCGGCGGCTGATACCTTTCGTGCTGCCGCTATCGATCAGTTGAAGGTATGGGGCGAGCGTGCCAACGTGCCCGTCATCAGCCAGAACCAGGGTTCCGATCCCGGCGCGGTGGTCTACGACTCTATTCAGGCGGCTATGACGCGCGGCAGCGATGTTCTGATCGTAGATACTGCCGGTCGTTTGCATACGAAGTACAACCTTATGGAAGAGCTGAAGAAGATCAACAAGGTCATTCAGAAGTTCGTGCCCGACGGTCCCCACGAGTTATTGATCGTGATCGATGCAACGACGGGGCAGAACGCTCTCCTGCAGGCGCGCCAGTTCGCGGCTGATATCGGGCTGACGGGTGTTGTCATCGCCAAACTCGATGGCACGTCGAAGGGGGGCTTTGCGTTTGCTGTTGCCGATGACCTGGGAGTGCCGATCAAGTTTATCGGCACAGGAGAAAAAGTCGAGGACCTCTCACCCTTCGAGCCCCAAAGTTTTGTAGCGGCGCTGTTCGCTCAGGAGTAACTGGAGGTACGTTATGGTCAAAGAAGCGGCTGTTCCCTCTACCGTTCAGGCGGCCTCCACAACCGATGCGCAGTCCCGGCTCCCTACAAACGGCAATCTGGCGGTGAAATGTCCCAAATGTCGGGAGCTTCTGTACGGACGCGACTGGGAGAAGAATCTGAAGGTCTGTTCTCGTTGCGGCTATCACTTCAAGCTGACCGCGTACGAGCGCATCAAGCTGCTGGTCGATCCCGGTAGTTTCGTCGAGGCGGACGCGGAGATTGTCTCGGTCGATCCGCTTAACTTCAAGATGCGTGCACAATCCTACGCAGGAAAACTGGATGAGGAACGCGAGAAGTCAGGACTCAACGAGGCAGTTGTGAGCGGACACGCGACAATCGAGCGCAAGCCTCTCGCGCTCGCGGTCATGGATTTTCGCTTCATGGGCGGCAGCATGGGTTCGGTCGTCGGCGAGAAGATTACGCGCGCGATCGAGTTGGGCAGCGCGCGGCGCATTCCTGTGCTCATCGTCTCGACCTCCGGGGGGGCGCGTATGCAAGAGGGTCTCTACTCGCTGATGCAGATGGCGAAGACCTCGGCGGCGCTGGCGCGACTGGGTGCGACAAAGGTTCCCTTCTACAGCCTGCTTACCGATCCTACGACCGGTGGCGTCACAGCGAGCTTCGCGATGTTAGGCGATGTCACTCTGGCCGAGCCGGGCGCGCTGATCGCGTTCGCCGGTCCCCGCGTCATCGAGCAATTCATGCATGTCAAGATGCCCGAGGGTACCGTCAATTCCGAGTTCGCCTTGCAGCACGGCATGATCGATGCTGTTGTGCACCGGCGAGACCTCCGACAGACGTTGGCGAGGCTCCTCATACTATATGGGCAGGCGACGCAATGACACGATGTCGTTGAGCATAACAAGGCAGTTTTCAGTAAACACGCACGCATGCATACATAAAGGAAGGGGCTGCATGGCCTACGATCTAGAGTTTGAAAAGCCACTGGCTGAACTAGAGAAGAAGATCCATAATCTACAACGCAAGGCTGAGCGCCTGAAACCGGATGAGCAGTATCAGCTCCAGGAGGCTGAGCGCGAACTCCAGCGTCAGACTGCCGAAATCTATAAGAACCTGAGCGCCTGGCAAACGGTCCAGGTTGCGCGCCACAAAGACCGTCCCTATGCAGCGGACTATATCCAGCTCATGTGCGAGGATTTCTTCGAGCTACACGGCGATCGCGCCTTCGGTGACGATCACGCGATCATGGCAGGCCCGGCGGGGCTGGGCGGCAAGACGGTGATGATGGTCTGTCATCAGAAGGGCCGCGATACAAAGGAGAAGCAGTTTCGCAACCTGGGCATGCCCCATCCCGAGGGCTATCGCAAGGCGGCGCGCCTGATGGAGCAGGCGGAAAAGTTCGGTTTCCCAGTTATCTCTTTAATCGACACTCCGGCAGCATTTCCCGGCCTGGGAGACGAAGAGCGCGGCCAGGGTCAGGCCATTGCGGCAAACCTTTATTTGATGTCGCGTCTGCGCGTCCCCATTATCGCGGTGGTGATCGGAGAGGGGGGCAGCGGCGGCGCGCTGGCCATCAGTATCGCCGACCGCATTCTGATGCTGGAGTACAGCATCTACAGCGTCGCGCCACCGGAATCTGCGGCGTCGATTCTCTGGCGCGACAACGCATTCGCGCCCCAGGCCGCTGAGGGCATGCGCATCAGTGCTCGCGAACTCAAGGCGCTCAATCTCATCGACGATCTGCTGCCAGAACCGTTAGGGGGTGCGCATCGCAGTCCCGGCCAGATGGCGGAGACGCTGAAGGAGGCGCTACTGCGTGAACTGGCCGCCATCGAGCAGGTTCCCCTGGAAGAGCTGCTCGAGAGGCGCTATCAGAAGTTCAGAGCGATCGGGAAAACCGGGACGGCGCAGACGGAGATGCCCCAGGTTTCGTCGCTCTAACCTCTTGACTTTTCGCGCCTGATGCGCTATCATGCGGTCTACGTAAGCAAAGTGATCCAGCCGGTGTGGCGGAACGGTATACGCGCTTGTCTCAAAAACAAGTCCCGCAAGGGTTGAGGGTTCGAATCTCTCCACCGGCACCTCTGAGGATGGGTGAGGCGTCTCGAGCGAGGATAGAAGCGGCCTGGGGCGTTTTTATTTCACCTACGGCGACCGACCTTACGGCAGTTTTTACGGCAGTTCACACCTTTGGGTTTCTACGGCGTTTCTTGCCCGTCCCCTGGCTCTTCCTTCTCTAAGGAACTTACTCCAATCGCATCATTCAGCCTGTTCATCGCGTCCTCGTGCATGCTCGGCATCACGTGCGAGTAGATGTCCAGCGTCATGCTGATCTGGCTGTGCCCGAGGATTTCCTGCACCACCTTCGGATGCACGCCGAGGCTGAGCAGAAGCGTCGCCGCGCTGTGGCGCAAGTCGTGAAAGCGGATATCCGGCAAATCCGCCCTCTTCAAAAAGACCTTCAGCTGGTCGAGCACGTCCCTCGTCGGGTTCAGGTGCGTTCCCAGGGGTGTGCAGAAGACGTAGTCGTGGTCCTGCCAGTTGGTTCCGGCCTTCTTCTTTTCTTCCTCCTGACGCCCATAATGCTCCTTGAGAGACGTGAGCGCAAAGGACGCGATGATAATTGCGCGTCGGCTCTTCTGCGTTTTCGGCTCCGCTTCTTCGTAGCCTTTACCGGGCATCTTGCTTGGAATCCGAGAAAGCACCCGGCGAACCTGCAACTTCCCCCTCTCAAAATCGATATCCTGCCATTTCAGCCCCATGATCTCTCCGCGTCTCATGCCGGTAGCGAGTGCGAGTTTAAAGAGAGCCTCCAGGCGATGCCCCTCTACTGTTGAAAGCAATTTCTGGATCTGCTCCAATGTTAGCGGCGTTACCTCGAACCGTTCCCTGCGCGGGGGATCGACCACTTTACATACATTCCTGACCACCAGGTTCCATTTCACCGCCCTCTCCAGGGCTTTATGCAAGAGATTATGAAAACTGATCACCGTCAGCGCAGAGAACCCTTCTTCCAACTTCCTGGTGTAGAAAGTCTGAACATGCTGAGCGGATAACTGTTGCAGTTTGTGACGGCCAAGGACTGGGAGAATATGCAGGCGTACAATCTCTTCATACCTTTCATACGTGCGGGGACGAACGCTTCGTCTCTGCGTATTCTCCAGCCAATCCGTCAAAAACTGTGTGACCGTCTGCTGCGGAGCTGTAATCAGCGCGCCTCGCTGCTGATCATAGAGGGCCTTCCTTAGCTTCTCCTGCGCTTCTTTATACGTTTTCGCGTAGAGGGTTTTGCGCTTCCCTCCCTCGACAGTAAAAGTCGCTGCGTAGGTACCATTTGGACGTTCGTAGATCGTCCCGTCTCCATTACCGCGGCGACCAGGTTTGCTGTGTTTTCCCATAAACGTGTACTCCTTCATTGCTGAGTTTCGCACTTTTCTTCAAGACAACGTAAACAGCCTTTTGCAGAGGAGCGGCTTCATTGACGCTCCCGCTCTTCAAGCCAACGCTGCAGTTCCGCCGGGGAGATCCGCGTCGCCCGCCCAAATTTCTGGACGGGCAGCCCCTCCTTCCAGATCAGTTCGTAGACCTTCGTTCTGCCCAGATTGAGGGCTTTGGCGACCTGCGGAATGGTCCAGAGTAACGAGAGTGAAACCGATCCGTCGTGCTGTTCCAGAGTATTGCTCCTTTCCTGAGTGCTTCATCGTGTTGTTCTTCACTCCATTGCGTGGGAAGAACTGGTGACCGCTTCACGAACGTCTCTGAACACAAGTGTACCCAATCGGCGACCGGAATCAGCAGTTCACCAGCAGGCCGCCAGCAGAAAACGACCGGGAAGGAATTCGGAACACCCTCGCGTTAGAGCATCGATTGCTTCCCAACGCCAGAGCACTCATTCTTTTTCCTTACAGTACAAGATGCAGTAGAAAATAATAGATGTATCATGACGCCGATTTCTGGTCGCGTACCGGCTTTTCTGGTTGCGTACCGGCTTTTCTGGCCTGCCATCAGGTATAGTAGTGGTATGTCGTACAAGATGGTCCTCTTTGAGGAGGCATCTTGCGGCCAACTGTGTTGGCCTGGTGGTATCACCCCATCTCTCCAGAGATCGTGCGTTGTGATGCCGTGGCGCGCGTGTGATCGGACTGCTGGATCGCGCGGCGAGTAGACCGCCCTTGTCCTTCCATGGACTGGGCCGCTGGTCCTCGTTGCTTGCCGCTTCCTGATCTTCACCGCCGCTTTGGGCGCTTCCTTGAGCAGGACTCTGTTTCAAGGAGGCATCGACGACGTAGCGCGTTGTCGTAGAGCTATTCTCCTGACCATTCTGTATGAAATGCGCTTGTAGATCTCGTCACAGCCTGCATCCTTATCGTACGTTCCTAAAAAGCTGAATCCACATGTTTCGTTCAAGTCTTCCTATCAGGCGGCAACGTATGTTGTCGGGACTCCAGAAAGTGTGTTGCTCGTCACCCGGTTCTGCAAGCAAAGGCTGCATATGGGAGTACCCTCTGGCGTGAGGAGGGCGTAAAGAGGTGTATGCCATCATCGATCAGCTCTTGCCACTCATGTCATGAGTCTGCTTATAACTACCACCAGTACGACTGGGACAATGAAGGAGAGAGTTTCCCACCTTTCGAGTATGATCTGTCCACCTGGGAATACTCGGTGATTCTGAGATGTCGATACGGTTTGATCTGTCGTTCCTGTAGATACGCAAGCGCCTGAAGTGCGCCTGCCAGCGGTTAGAGTCCGACTGGCAGGAATGGAAAAGCGTTCCTCGTAGGTTTGGCCGCCTCTCTCAAATGCCTGATAACGGCGAGGATACTACGTCTAGCAGTGAGAACGAGAACAGGAAAGCTTCGCGTTCTAAACAGCTAGCGCCGCTAAAACAGACAAATAAGTTGAGGCTCGTGTGGTCCCGTATGCGCCGCGTCGGCCCTGCCGACAATGCATCACGTAATGATTGAACCAACTCGTCGTCGAACCACTCATGAACATGGGAGGGTACACCTACGTGGGAAAATCACACCGCAAGAGCATAATCAAAGAAATCGTTGAGCGTCTTGAGAGCCTGATGGCTATTGGCGAAAGTCGCGGAAAGGCCAAAGAGAAGGCTCGTACCGCTGGCCAACAGACATGGGCGTTTTCGACAGGCAAAATCCATTCGTTCAAAACGCGTCAGGTCTATCAGGAGCAGGCTCTCCGGTTCGGCAAGTGGGCGCGAGACACCTACGGCATCAAGCAGTTGGCCTCCCTGGAGGCACGCGCCGACGAGCTGGCAAGCGAATACCTACGCAAACAGCTGGATGAGCAAAAAAGTGCCTGTACGCTGCAAACCATCCGTGCAGCCCTGCGCATGCTCTTTGGCAACCGCCAGCTCGCGCAATCGGTGGAGCTGCCCAAACGACAGCGCAAGTGTATTACCCGGTCGCGGGGACCGAAAAAGCACGATCGCCAATTCCAGCCGAACAACTGGCCGGATCTCTTGCAGTTCCTGGACGCGACTGGTTTGCGGCGGGACGAGGTCGCCATGCTCAAAGTAGGAGACATCCGCGAGCGCGATCCCCATTATGGCGGTCGGACGACAGTGATTGTGCGCAGTGGCAAAGGCGGCAAAGAACGCACCGTGCTTGTCGATCTTGAGCGAGCGCAGAGTGTCTTGAAGCTGAAAGCAGGCCGTAGCAACGATGAGCGGGTCTTTGCGCACATTCCCAGGCACCTGGACGTGCATTCCCATCGGCGCGACTTTGCCCAGGACAGTTACCTGCATCATGCTCCCGATCGCGACCTACCTCCTCCAGAGAAGGACAGGCTGAGTCCGAAAGACTATGATCGTACGGCGGCACAGCAAGTGACAGAAGCCCTCGGACATCATCGCCGCTCGGTTTTCCTGAGCCACTACCTACGATGAGAGGCGACTCGTCAGTTGACGTTGTCTCTCTATTCAACTCGAGTTCAGCTCTTCCGTTTGAGAGAACCAGGTTACACACGAGCAGAAAGCGAGGAAGACAGATGCTCTCCGCATTGGCACGCGACCAGGTGGTCACCGCAAAAGATGTCAGCAAAGACGATAGTCCATTTCTCTGCCTGCAATGCGCTGCACCTCTCCAGCTCAAAAAGGGGACGATCAAAGTTCACCATTTTGCGCACTTGATTGATACCGGATGCCGCCGGGGATATGGTGAGGGTGAAACACATCGGCAACTCAAAGAGGCGATCTGCGCCACACTTGCCTCCTCTCCCCAGGTCAGCGAACTGCAACAGGAACGGCGAGAACTCAAGCAGGTCTATCCAGACATCAGCTTTTTGTTCCACGGCAAAGGGTGGATCGCGGTGGAAGTGCAGGTCACTCCCATCTCGGTGGGCACCATCTGTCGACGCATGCGGACCTATACCGAGCAAGGGATTGCCCTGTTGTGGGTCTTGCCCTGCAATAAGGCCCTGGTCGCAGGTGAGCGATACCGACCGACTCGCTGGGAGCGGTATCTGCACGCGCTGTACCGAGGCAAGCTCTTCTACTGGTCACCGGAGCAGCGGCTGCAGCCGGTGTAGAGGAACGTTTCTAGGAAGTACTAGCAAGCTTTGTCAAATGCTAGCATCTGTGCTATACTTTCTCTATGAAGTTAAGTCAGTACGCCAAACAACAAGGCATCAGTTACAGCACCGCCTTACGCTGGTGGAGGGCCGGTACGATCAAGGGCTATCAAGCTCCGACCGGCACGATCATCGTGACCGAGGGGGAAAAGCCTTCTGCGCGTCCTGAGAAGGTTGCCATCTATGCCCGCGTCTCTTCTGCTGAGCACAAAGCAAACTTAGAGAGGCAGGCTGAGCGGCTGGTGCAGTACTGTGAGGTCAAGGGCTATCAAGTCACGCAAGTGGTGAAAGAGATTGCTTCAGGCGTGAACGATAGCCGCCCTAAGCTCTTGAGCCTGCTCAAGGATATGAGCGTTACCAGGATCGTGATAGAGCACCGTGATCGACTTACCCGCTTTGGCTTTCACTACCTGGAAGCTCTCTTAGAGGCTCAAGGGCGCACCATCGAAGTCGTCAACGTTGCAGAGAACGATAAAGAGGACTTGCTTGCAGACTTGACGGCAGTCGTCTACAGCTTCACAGCACGGCTCTATGGGCAAAGGCGCGCCAAACGCAAAACTGAACGTCTTGTCGCACAACTAGAGACAAAGGAGGATGAGGATGCAACTCGTTGAACGGCATGTGATCGACAAGAGCGATCCACGATACGCCGCGATAGATCAAGCTGCCTTTGCGTCCAAAAACCTCTACAATGCGGCCAACTACATCGTCCGGCAATCCTTCATTCACGAAGGCAAGTACCTGAGCTATGCGCAAGTCTTTCACCGTATCAAGCACCACGAAGCCTATCAAGCCTTGCCGCGCAAGGTGAGCAATGATGTCCTCCGGCTCCTGGATAAGAATTGGAAGTCCTACTTTGCTGCATGCAAAGCTTATCAGGAGCATCCCGAGAACTTCTTGGGACATCCGAAACTTCCGAAGTACAAGGACAAGCAAAAGGGTCGTAACATCTTGGTCTATGATATCCAGGCACTCAGCAAGACGGCGCTGCGGAAAGGAGCGATTGTGCCGTCTCAGCTTGGCATCCAGATACAAACGAAGCAAACGACCGTCAAACAGGCGCGCATCGTGCCGCGCAACGGTCACTATGTCGTGGAAGTCATCTATAGCAAAGAACCTGAGCAAGCATCTGTCGATCCCTCGCTCTATGCAGGTATTGATATCGGGTTGAACAACCTGGCTACGCTGACCTCAAACAAAATCGGCTTTGTGCCGAGAGTCGTTAACGGGCGTCCAGTCAAGTCGATCAACCAGTGGTACAACAAAGAGCGCGCGCGACTTCAGGCAATTCTGAGCCACGAGAAGCGACACAATTCCCACAGGCTTGATGCACTCACCAATAAGCGCACACGCCGTATTGATCACTACCTGCATGCCGCTTCGCGGAAGATCATTGATGTGCTTGCTCGTTATGGCATTGGCACACTGGTCATTGGCAAAAATCCGGAGTGGAAGCAGGAAATCAACATCGGCAGACGGAACAACCAGAACTTTGTCCAGGTGCCTCATGCCCGCTTCATTGCCATGCTCACCTACAAGGCGCAGCTTGTCGGTATCCGGGTGATCACCACTGAAGAAAGCCACACCAGCAAGTGCAGCTTTCTCGATCGCGAAGAGATTGGACATCATGAGCACTACCTGGGCAAGCGGATCAAGCGCGGGATGTTTCGTAGTCAGTTTGGCACGCTCATCAATGCCGATTGCAATGGTGCCTACAACATCATTCGGAAAGTAGCACCCGCCGCCTTTGAGCGAGGGTGTAGAGGATGGGCAGTTCATCCAGTGCCTCTCTTCGTAGGGGCATAAACAGGAATGCTAGCCTTTGCTAGCACTTCTTGATACTGTCTTACCGTGATCTGACAACCGCAGGGGAGCCGTTTGTTTGGTACCAGGACAGGCTGGAGTGGATTGCAGCAGGGCGCTTCTTCCTGCCAGAAGCCAGGCTCTGGACGCTCAAACCTGAGCCGCCACCAGCTTCAAAAAGGAGGATTGCTCGATGAAGCGCGGTGATGAGACAGAAAGCCGCCTGGCAAAGATTGAGACGAGCGCGTCTGCCGAGTTGTGAGAACGCTATGAGGGTCGGAACGTTTCCGGAGCCTGTTTGTTCACGTGCGCCGCGCCTCGACTGGCTTTATTGAGAGAAGTGACTCCACAGCGAGATCAACATGTCCTGTCTGCCGCCGGGTGTTTGGGCTCGAAGTGCTCGGCGATCATAGCGATGGCGGCATCGCCGACGAGATCATGCAATTGAGTATGAAGGGTTCCTATGTTCTCCATTTTTGCGCTAATAAATGCGTGTTGGCTTGTCCCGGCGGCCAGGCCAGAAAGCCCACGCTGTGCGGCTTCGTACTCCTCGCGAATGTGCGCCAGCAGGCGCGCGACTTCGCTGCGCTGACCATGAGCGTCTACCATAAGCATGCACTCCTTTCGTTTCCACGAGACCCCAGGCGGCACCCGCCCAGGGCGTGCTTACCGGGGCTTGTGCGCCCAGGTGACGAAGAGCGGCCACAGGCCGCAAAAATCATCGGAGAGGACCTCGATGGACGCGCGCTGGAACATCCGCTGGAACACCTCTTCCGTGGTGACCCCCAGGGAGATATAGCGCGATTTGAGCAACGTCGCGGCGACCTGGCCGTTTTGACAGACGGAGTGATGGAACGGCGTTCCGCTGGAGAAATCAATGGGGTAGGAACGCTGTTCACCTGATTCACAACCGGCCCTCCGCAAGAAGTGGCCCAGCACGGGAGTGATCCCGACGGTCGAGCCATCCGGGGAGAAGCTGTAGCCAGCCCGAAAGAGCGCCTGCGCGAACCATTGGGCCATCGTTTGGGCCGCCGGGGTAGTACAGATCGGCAGTTCCATGTCAGTCAGGCGGACCATGCCGCCTGGACGCGCCACGCGAACGCACTCGCCGACGAGGGCAGGCCATGCCTCCCTGGGGAGGACGCTGGAAAGGAAGCGCGCGTTGACCAGATCGAAGGTGTTGTCAGGGAAATCCAACGGCTGGGTGATATCCATGACGCCAAAGCTGGCATTGGGCAGGCCTTGTGAGCGAGCACGCGCGCTGGCGTACGCCACCACCTGCGGGCTGCTATCGACCCCTGCCACTTCCAGGTGCGGGTGGGCGTAGGCAACGTCAAGCACCCAGTCCCCCGGCCCGCACGCGACATCCAGAACGTCATGGACGCGAAAGAGTTCCTCGGTGCTCAGCTCAGGAATAGGGCCACCCAGACACCGGGAGAGCAGGCGCGCCTGGTTGATCAGGCGGGCCATTTCCACCGAGTTCTCCGCATCCAGCAGAGAAGTGGTTGAACGGATACAATCCATACGGTTTCTCGTTCCTCCTATCGTGTTGGAGAGGTGGTCGTGAGAGATGAAGGCTGGGGAAGACCCAGTCTCGTTTTCACCACGCCAACGATCATCTGTGTGGTAAACGGTTTGGTCAGATAGGCTTGCGCCCCTGCCAACCGCGCCTTGAGGCGAACAAGAATGCCATCATGTCGTGAAAGTATGACAATGAAGGTCCGGCCCCATTGCGGTTTTGAGCGCAAATAGCGTGCGATTTCAAAGCCGCTCATTTTCGGAAGATCGAGATCCACAATGACCAGATCAGGAATTCGATCAAGATACCGGTCGGCGATGGCTCGAAGTGCCTTGATGCCGTCTGGGTAGCTGACCACTTCTAACCCTTCTCTGCGCAGACAGACCTCGATGATCTTCCTCGTCGTGGGAGAGGCGTCGATCACCATGATGAGTTTCGGTTGAAAGAGAGAAGGCGTGTTTGGAGGCACTATGACCTCAGATTCAGGGGGAAATCCGCATCTGCTTGTGGTTTCATACCGTACAGGCATTTCTGTTGTCGGCTGAGAACCGAGCGTGATACGTCGTAGACCCGGCATGGTAAAATCCTTTCCTAATCTTCTACTTCTGTGTTCCTCATCCCTAAAGTTCACTGCACTACGCGGTTGTCACGGTGCAGCGGGAATCACTGCCTGACGCCCGCTTTCTGCTCAGGTAGAGGAAGCTGGAAGCGTTGATCACCAACATGAATCACCACCTGCCGCTCTTGAAAGGTCACGCGATACTCTCTGATACAGGGCTGACCAAGGTGGTGGTAAAGATCGTAACTCTGTCGGATCATGTGTCCCATTCCTTCATCGCCAAAAATAAGCAGTCCGTCATCCTGGACGAGGATGGCAGCCTCCCGCGTCAGAAGATAGAGGTGCATCTGGTCGTCTTTACTTCTGATTCGATAGCATTTTCTCAGCTCTGGGAGGAAGCACTGCAAAAGCAAGCTATACGCTGAATTATCGAGCAGCGACTTCATATTAGGAAGATGCATCCTGGCCGGTGTTCGTGTCTCATACTGTCCCCAGTTGATCTTTTGCTTTGATGGCATCAGATCCTTCGTACGCATTTCCATATAGTAGGCTTCGAGGTTGAGCAATCCGCCATCGAGTTCGGCGGCGGCGGTTTTCTCAACGCAGACAAACAGACTCGCCAGGTGGGTGAGCCAGTTGCCTACCAGTCGTCCACCCTTTCTGAGTTGGTCAAACCATGCGCGGGGAATGGAGCGAACGCTACAGGTGGTCAGAAGGCGATCATAGGGAGCATATGCGGCCTCGCCGAGAAAACCATTGCCCGGTAATGCGACCACATTATGTACATCGGCGCTGGTAAGATGGTGCTTCGCCCGTTCGACCAGGTCCTCGTCAATATCAATGCTGATCACCTGTCCGGTGTCACCGACTATCTTCCCCAACAGGGCGGCATTATAGCCCGTTCCAACGCCGATTTCCAGAACCCGTTGCCCATGTTCCAGCGCGAGAGCCTCGAGCTGCGCGGCCATCACCGATGGTTGTGAGGTAGAACTGCTGGGCATGCCCCGTTCGTCAATGCGGGTGACAAGGGCCTCGTCTCGATAGATCTTCTCCGGAGTTGTTTGGACGAGATCCCAGCTCAGACTATTGCCTCGTTGCTCGTAATACTGTTGGACGAACAGGGGTCGCGGCACCTGGAGGAATGCGCTGCGCACCGGTGGCGTGAGCGTTCGTCCGAGCCGCTGCTCCAGGATCTGGACAAATGGGTCTCTTTCCTCCACATCAATCATGCCTTTCCTCCTTCAATAAACAGCATTGCCAATTGGTGATAAAGCGGAACTCCGGTATGGCCTTCGAGCCAGCCAAACTGACCGAGCGCGTTGAGCTCCAGGTACACATAACGACCATTCGGTGTGAGGAGCAAATCTATGCTCGCGTAGGCCAGATGATAGGAGCGAGTGAGGGCGAGGAGCTTCTCACGCAGATCATCAGGGAGCCTATGGGGCGCGTAGGAAAGTTTGCCGTAATCGACGCGAAAATCGATCCGCGTTTCCTCGGAGAGCGGATGGATCTCCGTTGCAAAGACATCTTCCCCGATAATAGTCACGCGGATATCGCATCGCTTGACAATAAACTCCTGCAAGAGATGCGCCGTTGCCGTGACGCGGCGAGCTTCTTCAAGCATCTCACGGGGAACAAGAGAAGTAAAGGCTGAAATGGGGATCTCACTCTTATCAGCGTACCATGGGTATCCCATCAGCTTGTAGATGACGTTGCCGCGACATTCCTCGTAAAAGCGCTGGAACGCCTCCGGTTCATTGGTCACTATGCTCCTGGGAATAGCTAGTCCAAATGTTGCCGCGCGCTGAAGTTGCTCTGGCTTCTGCCCAGCCGCACGTACGGCATCGGGATGATTGACCCAGAACGCCTGTAGCCCGCGCAGCCAGCCCCAGATGCCTACGCTTGCCTCGCGCTGGATAAAGGATTGTTCCATGTGTGGGAGACCGTCACGGGGAAGAATGCGAGTCGGTCGGCGATACCAGACACTGCTACATTCTTCCAGGACAATCCGCGCGCCATCTGCGAGTACGAGAGAACTCTGCCTGGTATCATTACTGATGGAGGCATGAAGCTGCGCCTTCTCAGGAAAGTCGCCCGGATCAAAAATAGCCCAGGCGTGGCCGAGTTGGTCAAACTCGGCCACCAAGCGATGGACATGCACGTCGTCGATCGGGTTTGACAAAATCAGAGTTTTCTTAATCATCGTCATCAACACAATCTAATTTGCTTTTCCCATCATTGGACGTTTCATCACAACTGCGGGTCGTCGCCCCTTCGCGATGAGCAGGAACCGAGGCCTGAACAGTGGGAACGTGTAGGAATAGCATTCCCAGTGGCGAGACTGAGCGCTGCTGAATCTGCTCTAATTCCAGAGAATGATAAGGAGATGTAGGTACTACAATCATGGAAACCTCCTTTGTAATGAGGACTTCTCACGGCATTTTTGTGCTGTAGAGAGAACCATTCTTGTTTGTGCTATCACTATGACAATGTAATCTCAAGAGAGACTCGTGCTCTCTGAACTATAGCATGTATTTCTTGATAGCATATGCATATTTATGCGATTTGGAGGGCTGGAGTATGCATGTTTGTTTTCGATCACGTGGATGGGCACCACTTTGATCATGAAAAGAGACCTACTTTTACTTGAGAGATAACCCAATGATTATCCAAAAGGGTACCACCCCCAGCGTTTTCAGTAGCATGGGAGCCTACAACACACCCACCTGTAATCTCCGACTTAACCATAGCAAATGAGCACGTGATAACGCCTGTATAGCGTAAAGCGCATGGGCTTCATCCGTACTCCTCGTGTCAGTTTACTCATTAAGAAACTTTCATTTGCCCGTAGGCTCAAGCAGTGACTGCTTGCACCACATTCGTCCAGAAAGGACGATCACGAGTGCAATTGCCCACGTGGTACTCAGGAACGGCATGCCCGCACGAGAAGACAGGCTCACGACTTCGATTTAAAGAAGAGAGCCAACAACAACGTTGATCCTGGGACTAAAATCCCCCAAGGTAAACCTAGAAGCAATTGGCCCACAGAGAAACCCGGGTAAAAATAGACTATTGCTGACAATGGTATGTCCAAACCGTTTGCTAAGAAAAACAGCCCAACCCATTTTTCTAACCCGCGTTTCTCGAAGACTGGAAATGCAAACAGAGTTGCCAAGCTCAAAAAGATGTATCCTAATGCATCTATGTCCCAAAAGAGAGAGTGAGGAGTTTGGTTGAGAAGACTCAGTGGACCCACAGTCCCCTGCTGGTTTGCAAAAGTCCAAGTGTATCCTGCTGGTATCACGGTTGTTAGTTGCACAACGTAATTCAGCGTGCAGTATGTTGTATATATCACGGCAAAGACTACCGCCGCATGAGTCCAGAACTTCTTTTCTTCTGAAACGGTGTAATGGAGTGCCAGCATGGCAAGGAGGAATGGCGTCGCAATAATGAGTGAAGAACCATAGCCGATGATTCCGACCTGCAAAGGACTCACCACATTGAAAACCTGCAGGAATGCGCTCGTCATGTAACCAACTGCTCCAACAAAGGCAACTCCTGCTGCCCAGAAGCCAATCTTTGCGACATACGTTTGCTGGCTCATTTGTTTCATAGTTCGCCCTCCTTCTTTAAGGTATGAGAGACAATTACTCTTCTCCAACAACTGGCATGTTTGAAAATCACCGAGAACAGAGTTTATCAAACTGCTATAATCATAGTTCATCCGTTTTCCTAAGTAAACCGACAACAGAAAATTGCGGCAGACACCAGCGTTACAGTCTCATGAAACTGTTCAGACTTGACCTAAAGAAGATTTCGCAGAGAGCGCGGCCAAACATTGGTGGAAGGGATTAAGATGTTGAGCGATCCATGTGCCAAAGAGACTGGCAAGGCTCATGCGTGTGTGACTGCCTTTGGGAGAACGTGTTCCGCCGCTCACCTTACGCGCGATGACCAGGGGCCGAACGCTTCGTTCCGCGAGATTGTTGTGTGCCGGAACCCCAGGCACTCTCACCAACACAAAGAGTTCGGGCAAAAAGCGCTCAACACGCTCACACAACGTATGCTGAGGGGCCACTGTACGCAGATAGGGTTGGCACACCTGCCATAATTGCTGCTCGAAGACGTGTTGGCGCGCCTCGCGTTCTTGCTGCGCTTGGCGAGGAGAGAGTCCAGGATCAGGGCCTGACTCAGCCCAGGTGACCGCTCGCTCATAAATAGCTTTGACGGAGCTGACCCAAGCAAAGAGAGCCTCATCTTGCGGGTATTTTTCTGGTCCGTTCATGAGCATCGCGCAAGAAGTGAACCCAACAGCGTTGATGGAGTCCTTGATGGATGTTGTAAGCGGCATAAAAATCACTGCCTAACACGCCTTCATACGCTTCTCCAATGAGGGTTTTGACCACTTCCCTGCCTCGTGAGTGGTGGTACTCATAATAGCGGATCTGGGGCGTACGAACCTCCCAGATGTAGCCATTTTTGCCATCTTCGCGCCATCCGGTTTCATCGGCCTGGATGGCTGGACTGGCCTGCACCTGGTGCTTGAGGGCTTCCACCATCGGCTCCACATGCTCGGCTACCCGATGGAGCAATTCCACCAGTTCTCCCACCGAGAGATGCACTCCATGCAGGGTTGCCAGATACGTCTGGATCTGGCGAAAAGGCAGGCGCATCACCGTCCGCAAGGTGGCGATCAGACTGGCCAATCGGTGGCCGATGCGCCCCTGGCCGAGCACGTGATCATGCAAATCCACTGGAGCCTCATGCCATCTTTGGCAGTTGGCACACCAGCCTTTGTAGATCCGATGCTCCGTCACCTCAACGCAGACTGGTGGGGGAAGGTCGATCACCTCCCGACTGCGCGCCAAGCTGACCCCTCCTAAACGCAGATGACAATCAGGGCACGTGATGACTCGATGCTGCGCATGCTGGGTTGCCGACATTTTGTGCCTTCCCCGATTAAACTGCGCAGCACGTTTCTTGCGCGGTTGCTTCTCTGCGGTGTCTTTTTTCTTCGCATTGGCTTTCACAAAGGCTGGCGGCGGCGTTTTCTGCTTTTCCAATTCTTCGATGCGTGCCAAGGCCACACCCAGCAGTTCCTGGCTTTGCCCCAGTGCTTCTCGTAAGGCGTGATTTTCGGCCCGAAGTTGGGCTACTTCTTCCTCTTGCGTCATGGCCTCAGTTTATCAGAACAGGTCAAGTCTGAACTGTTTCCGTCTCATGCGCGTGTCAGAGCCTGCTGTCCAACGTCCTTTCTACTGTCTTATGTTTAAGAGCAAAATAGAAGTACAATATAATAGCAGGAAGCAAGGCTTATTCTCAACTGATCTGAATTGCAGAGCCAAGCGCAAGCAGTGGGGGAAGAAAAGCAGCCATTCTGTTCCTGTCCTGTTGCGGTTGCTTGCTCTCCCATCTGCATGTTACCACGTGTGCTTCAACAACAGTTCATAGCGGGAGAGGCCAACCGGTTGATTGCCGACCTGTTGCAGATCAGGCCGATCTGAGAGATCAAGGCTGGTGGTCGGTTCTTTCGGAGCAGTCAACTGATGCAAGCAATGTAACACGCCGTCCCAATGCACACAGTCGTAGGTCAGTGCCTGTTCAACAGCTTGTTCAACGAGGGTTCCTGGATAGTCCTGATGGAGTTGCAAGATACGAATAACCTCCTGCACACCCCGTCCTTCTGACCATTTCTCCTTGAGGATTGCAAGCATGCGGTGGTAGGACGCAGGCCAATCTTTACGCCAGCGTTTCATGGGTGTGGCGTACTCAAAGGCTTCTGGCCGTTGCTCAAGAAGCGGCAGGTAGTGAAGGGGGTCAAAAATATCCTGCTCTTTTTCGTAGCTGCGGGGATGGTGAGCGAGCTGCTTGTCTTTATCCAAAATGTCAATATGGAACGGATAGGCTTTGACTGTCACGTCGCGACGGGCACGGTTGACCGGTACAGAATAGCGGTTGGTCTCATAGGTCGCCTGGCTGTATGGGGTAAGCCGAACCGTCACCATATCGCAGCAGTCATAGGCAAAGCGGGGTAACGGCTGCAACAAAAGGCGTTCCTGTTCCCATGCCTGACCAATTGTAGGCGCTTGCCAACTGACTCGTCGGCAGTCATCTTGCAGGCACCACTCTAGGAGCAACGAATTGAGGTCTTCAAAAGACGCAACTTCTGGAATGGGTACCATGTAGTTTCTTCGACCATACCCCACCCCGTGTTCTACTTGTCCTTTCTCCCAACTGGCATTCGGTGTACAGAAATGAGACTCAAACAGATAATGGGAACGGAAGGTAACAAAGGTTCTGTGTTCCGTTCGCTTGCGTTTTTTCCCATTGCCAGCCTCACTGCGGTTGCCAGTTTATCATAGCTGATGCGAGCAGGCACACCGCCGGAAAGAATAAAGAAGGAGATTGAAGACAGGGCACGTATGCGTACACTGACGATAGCGGAGAGCATCATCATCTTCGACAAAAAAGGGATGGTGCGCCACGTGCGCGAGGAAGCGCGACAGCTTCAACCAGACAAGCCTTCATCGTGGCAGCAGCAAGGTATTCAGTCCCTGGCCCTCCATCGCACTGAGATGATCGCGTGCCGTCTGGAGGACGATCCGCTCACCGCAGTGCTACTCATGCACACGGACGTAATACACCTGCTGTTGGCTCACTATAGACAGCACCAGAGATGGTGGGTTGGTTCTCATCGACTGCTCGCTGATCTGAGTACCTGGGATCTGGAGATGGCGCGCCTGGTGGAAAATTTTGTGACGGCAAGCGAGGTCCACACGAAATTCCAGTGCTGGTCAGCGATTCTTGACCACGTTCTGCAACCGCTTGGTGGTCGCCAACTTCTCCCCGCGCGGAACTGCCCATGCAGTAAATGCCAGAAGGACGTGGCTCTGCTGCTGGAAAGATAGGCATGGTAACGTAAAATCATCCATACTGGTCTTGCCCTGTACGTTTTGTTGAGGCTAGACGAGCGGCTTCATGCGATAGGCTCTGGCATAGCCTCTGCGGCCACATCAAAGAAGATATGGCCAAGACAGCCAGAGAAAAATGAACAAAGCAAGACCAGATGTTCTCAGCATACACCTGGAACTTTATACTTTCTAAGAAGCTTACTTACCACCACTCTTTGGTGGAGGCATGGGATCATCGTCGGGAATGCCGTCTGCGCTAAACATCTTATACATCATAGTTTCTCCTTTGCGAGCTATGAATCCGCTGGTTAGCATCTTCTCTCGAAACTATACCATACCGGATGGTAATGCGATCTGCATATTTATGCAAGTTAGTCAGGCTGTTCCTGCGTATTCTCGAAAGAATCTATATATGAATCCAGATCAGGATCGAGTAAAAGTTTTTGTAGAGGCTGAGGAGGTGCGATAATCCCCAATTCCTGCAAGTCGGAAAGATATTCAATCGCAACTTTTCCAACTGCAAGACGATCTAATACTGTTGCATCTTGCATTGCTGCATGCTCCACGAGCCAAAGGCCTCGTAAGTACACAGCATCTTTATTCAGGCATATTCCCGCTTGTTGGAGGTCAGGCACACCTCGATAGACCCTCAGACATGATGAGAGCGCTGCACGCCTTGCTTTTTCCTGAGTGCTCTGCCTATCTTCATCCAGGTGCTCTATGAGACGCCAGAGCAGGAAAAATCGTTCTAAGAAGGTAAAAAGTGAGAGAAATGTTTGAGGAGGTGTGGTGACTCCGCTCGCCAATCCTGTGACGAGTGTTCCGAACCATGCGCCCCAATCATCGAATACTCTCCCTTGAAGCTTCTCTATTTGACGCTCCCTATAGAGTGCGATTCCTTCTTCTGTGGGTGAATAATTTTTTGTTCCAATGGCAAGAAGACCCAGTGAGGAATGTTCACCAGCAACAGAGCGAGCAATATGGCCTGCGAGCTCGTGCGCCAGGTAATGTTTTACCGATTCAAGTGTCATCTCGTTCTCTTGCAAGAACATTGTGCGAAGTCCAGCCTCGACTCGTGGGCCGTTCGCTTTCGGATCGATCTCTACTTGCCATCCCTCATAGCCGCTCTCGTGTAATACTGCCTCGAAGAAGCGTTTCGCCGCCTGAGCTGAAATCGTTGACGGTTGTCCTGAGGGAGATGCAGCCTGCGCCGATTGCGCCGCCTCAACATTTTCGTCAATAGTAAGAGGATCGAACGTGAGATGCAACTGTTGACCTAGAAGCTGCTTAAAGTCCTGGCTCATCTGAGCGGTTTCTGGATTGCGCAATCCTCGTATCAGTGCTTGGCGGACCTGAGAGAGCGCGTAATTCATTGCTTCCATAGTAGGTGGGGGATACATACGGTGGCTGAATTCCCAGAACCGTTCATTATCGCCCTCGTATGTAGCTTCGACCATACGCAGAAACCATATCTCTTCCTCGATTTTGTCATGATAGAGGCGTCGCACGATAGCGTTCGGTTCTTCCTGGCTAACCTCCTTATCTAGCTGAAGAAGTGCGGTAATTCGCTGGCGTACCTCATTGATATCTATCGCTGGATAGCGAAGACGGGGTTCTCGCTGTTCAGCTATTGCATCCGCCAGTTCACGGTCACGAGATTGAGCCATAAGCTTTCCTAATTGAGCTTTTGTCGCTTCATTGGTGCCTGAAGAGGATAACTGGTTCCACTGCTGCTGTTCCTCCTCAGTGAAAGGCCCCGCTTGTGCCCACCACCAGTAGGCATCAAATGCGTCCAGTGCGCGAAATCGCTCTATCCACCGCCAGTCTAACTGATGGCGTAAAGCATTTGCCTTTCGGTGCCATTGTTCGATTTCTTGAAGCGCATCTTCTGCAAACATCTGGTATACTCTCCTTCTCGGATGCACATGGGGGAGTGCTTCTCGAATGAGTTGTTCAGCTTCTTCAACTTTCCCAAGGCGAAGATAAAGCCTTCCACGGTTAATATGATAGATCCATAGTTCTTCTTGTGAGAGCGTATCTCCTGTATCAGCGCATCGTCGCACCTCTGCAATTGCCTTTTCATCGAAAACGAGTGCTTCTCGAAAGCGGCCAAGAGCTGCCAGGATCTGCGACTTTTCCCCATATGAGGCGGCAAGGGCTCCTACATACGCATATCCCATTTCTTTTAGGGCGATACCGCGTTCTGCCATCTCTAATGCCTCTTCGTACAGGCCGATGCCGTTCAGATGATAGGAAAGATTGTTCAAACACCGTGCGAGAGATCGTTTAAGAATACTTACTCTCAATGGCGATTGCTCATCACAAGTTGAGAGCAATTGAATGCACTTTCTGTAGAGGTCAATGGCTTGTTCTCGAAGGGCCCTCGACTCTTTTGCCTCATGTTGTTTCAGTGCATATTCGCTCCAGCGAGCGAAGAGCAATGCGCGCTCCTCTAGCAATGCGGCTTGTAGATCTGTAAGCGAAGCCTGTAACGGCTCCAGTGGTGCGTAGCACGCGTCAAGCACAGAAAGCGCTTCTTCAAATTGTGCCTTGTTCAACAGAGACAGGAGTAATTGGTGTGTAACATTCACATCCATCAGCGGCTGGAGGCTCAAATTTTTCGCGGTAATGGCATTCTGGATGCGTTGGTAATCGCGCATCTGTTGCTCGTACTGGATGGTTTTTCCAAGAAATGGTGAAAGAAGATACTCTAAAAGACAGCCTCCCCATTTATTTTCCTCTGTAGTGAATGGGTCAGAATGTGCTATTACCTCATTTACTTGCCTGGCGAGTCGAGGCCCATGACCTATATTGAAACTGAGCCAGCCAAAACGCGTGAGCAATTGAGCAGCGTCTAAAAGACGGTGATGCCTTACATACACTATCCCTAGCTCTGCAATGACTGCCCCTGCCTCACTATTGCTCATATGTCCATCGTCCAACCAATGTGTTAATGCCAGGATCATCCGCTCTTCTCGCGATTGCCGTTGCTGCCGTGAGAGGCGCGTCTCTACTAGAGCAGCGACCATAGGCAATAATTGAACCCGCCCTGTGGAGATCGTCAGCAGGGAGGCATCCCGTAGTTCTTTGAGCAGACCAGGACGCGGACAGAATTGTTGCAGAGCCGCCTCCCCCAGGGGAACAGTCACAACGGAGAGATGTTCGAGTACATCGCGAGCCTCTTGTGAGAGGTGGTTGTCCAGAATGCGTTGGAGCAGTGGTGTCAAATGCGTTGCGAGATGTTCTCCCAGAAGTGCTGGCTCCTCTAGCAGCCGTAGGATGCGCTCCGCGATGGGACCTGGGTGGTCCCGTTCGTCTCTTTCTGGCTTGCTACTGAGATTCCACCACTCATCCAGTTCCCAGGGGTCCTGTGCGAGCCGGGCCACCCACTCCAGGCACAGCGGGATACCCGCGACACGTTCGCTGACCGCTTGCAGATGCTCGACGGGCACGCTCTCCAACCCCAGGCGTTGGAGCAGCGAGACGCTGTCCTGAAGCTTCAGCAGAGGCACGGTGATCTCGGCGATCAATTGACCGTCGCGTCCAGGCCATCCATGCCATTCCTTGGTTGCTACGAAGAGTGTGGCGTGATGTTGGCAATGCAAGAATTGGACCAGGAACTGTTCCCAGCAAGGGGCCAGCCTTCCCCTCTTGTCTAGTAAGTGTTCGGCATTATCCAGCAGGAGAAGGAGAGGACGGGAGCTTTGTTTGAGTGCTTCCAGGGCAAACAGAATGCGCACATTGAGTGATGCCGATGGCATCACCGACCCGAGCGTTCCTGCCTCGGCCAGGATCGTCGCGAGAAAGATGTCCAGCATGCTCTCTAGTTCCACATCGTGCTCTGTGATGGGCAAGTCGCACAGAACGACTCTGGTTTGTGGAGCCTCCACTCTGAGCAGGTGCTCGGCGAGACGGTGCAATTCGGAAGATTTGCCAACGCCAACCGGTCCTTGTAACACAACCAGTTTTTTGGGCAACGTCTCGTCCAGTAGTGCGAGGACTGATCGGAGCCAGTCTTCCCGGCCAATCAGGTGTCGTGTTTCACGCAAGAAAGAGGACGAGGGAAAAGGCTTTGAGAGCGATGTAAGATCTTGCTCATCGGTCTTCGATTCCACTCGTGCCAGCGTCAGGCGTAATTCGTCCCATTCGCGCTCCGTTCGGTGCTCCTGGTGGCTCCTTTTGGCTTCGATGCGCTCGTGCGCCAGTGTGACGAACTGGCGACGATCCTGCGGCGTGAACGCGACACCCGCGCGATGCAGAGCGAAATAGAGAGCGGGGAGCTGATCGAAAGCTGGCGCTAATTCGCCAGACTCCAGACGCGAATAAGCGGTCTGCGTCCAGCCGCTCAGTTGTGCAAGGACATCCAATTGCTTGAGGCCATAACGATAACGTAGGGTTTTGAGCAATGCTCCAAAGTGCAGAACCTGCTGGCCAACCTGAGATGTAAGTTGTTTCTCGGACGGTAGCACACGAACTCCCTTTTCCTCATACGATTAATCGCTGAGAACGTGTCTCTTATCCCTCAGAAATGCGGCTGCGAGGGAGATAATCGAATAGGCTCCTCTAAGACGTATTGAGTCGCATATAGTATAACACCATTCGTATGTTTATGCAGGTGCTTCTGTCTTCATACTCACAAATGCCTTCGTGAGAACGCTGTGTCACACTCTCTGTTACCGAATATCGTGGGCCATATAGCGAATGAGAACGCCTACATTATTGATCCACTCGATCCACAGGGCAGGTTGCACCCATTCATCACGAGACGCTGTTCTGACCTGCAATATCCCATTTTTTCTACGCGCTCGCGTAATTTTCCGATGTCTGCTCCAGCCTTCAATCTGTGCATAAGTTTTATAATATTGGCAGAGCAAGTTGATATCCCTGACATTAACCAACGCATGCGCTTGCTGATCCATCGTACATCTCCCTTTCATTGCACGCCGATAGCATATCACACACTCATGCTGTCAATGAAAGCGTCGATGGAACGTAGCCTCGTTGCTCGGGAACTGGAAAGGCTCAACAATAAAAACATGCTCAGGAGAGGGACATGGAAATAGGAGAAACGCTGCTGGTTCATACCCGGCAAGAATGGCGCGAGTGGCTTGCGGTGCATATCCAGACCCACAAAGAAACCTGGCTCGTCTTCTACAAAAAGAGCGCTCATCGCAGTGGGATCTCCTTCGAAGATGCGATTGAAGAAGCCCTCTGCTTCGGCTGGATCGATAGCCAGTCCAAGGGGATCAACGAGCAAACGTATGCGATCCGTTTCACCCCTCGTCGCCCACAGAGTCAGTGGACGGCTAGCAATCGTGCTCGCGCCGCTCGATTGATGCGTGAGGGGAAGATGACGGAGGCGGGGTTGGCGGCTCTTCCAGCAGATATGAGATAGGATTACATTCTATCGACGCTTACGTCATCGTGTCGCCGCTCTCATATACGAGGAAGCGATGAAATACATCTCTATATATCTTCTGCCATTGTGCTTTGTCCAGGAGGACAGGTCTTCCGCTGAACTATCGTCCGATGGCAACGTCCGACTCATCCTGCTACAGTGAAATACAAAACAGAAATGGAGACAAGCGGTGGATATTCGTGAGTATCTCAAACGTATCAGCTATCAAGGGTCACTTGAGCCAACGCTTCAAACGCTCCGCGCCTTGCATCACGCTCACCTTTTAGCTGTTCCTTTCGAGAACCTGTCCATCCACTGGAAGCAGCCAATCCTTCTGCAAGAAGAAGCGCTCTTCCACAAAATTGTGCGCCAGGGCCGTGGCGGCTTCTGCTATGAACTCAATGGCCTCTTCGCCTGGCTGTTACGCGAGTTGAACTTCCAGGTGACATTGCTCTCCGCTGGCGTTTCCAATGGTGCTGGCGGCTTCAGTCCCGAATTCGACCACCTGACATTACTGATTCATCACCTCTCTGGTGCTGATTGGTTGGCCGATGTGGGGTTCGGCGATTCATTCCTGCGACCATTATGTATTGAGGCAGAGATGCAGCAAGATGGAGCTGATGGACGAACCTATCGCCTGCTGAGAACATCTCAGGAGCAGCGTGACGATTGGACGTTGCAACAACGCGACGATGCTCAATGGGAAGCACAGTATCGTTTCACCCTTCAGCCTCACGACCTGGCCGATTTCACGGAGCGGTGCCAGTATCAGCAGACCTCGCCCGAGTCGCATTTTACGCAGAAGCGGATCTGCTCATTGGCGACGCTAACCGGACGCATCACGCTCAGCGATATGCATCTCATAACGACCAGACACGGAGAGCGAAAGGAGCAGATGCTCACCAGCCAGGAGGAATACGTCGCTGCTCTTGCTGAGCATTTTGGCATTGTCCTCTTGTGATATCTGGGGCATTGTGCTGTAAAAGCATTTAGAAAGAACTCCATTGCTTCAGCGTTGGGCGATCCAGGCGATATGGTTTCAGATCAGCAGGCAGTGTGTCACTGGTCACTGCCTCCGCCAGTAATTGCCCGAAACGCACCCCAAAGGGCATGCCATGGCCAGTAAACCCACCCACGAAGTACGCACGGGGGAGTTGTGGAACCCGATCGACAATGGGATGCATATCGGTGGTGCAGCCCAGCGTCCCGGCCCAGCGTTGCACGATGCGTAACGGAGGGAGTAACGGGAAGAGCCGTGGCAAAATCCGTTCGATCGCTTCCTGGACGACCGCTGTCGGCTGCGTCTCCCACACCCCCAGATCTCCATGAGGAGCAACGGAACTGCATCCGCCAATGAGAAGCGTGCCATCAGGCGTTTGTTGCCAGTATTCCCCGGTCACTACGTCAGCCGTGACTCCCATGGAGAAGATCGGAGGGAGAGGTGCATACGCCAGCATTTGTTCGCGCTCGGGCACAATGACATCAGACAAGGCAGGCAGCAGAGTTCCTGTCCAGGCATTGACGGCGACGACGACGGCACCCGCAGAGATGGTCCCCCGCGTTGTCTGCACCTGAATGCTGCTTCCTTCCGGCACGAGTTCACGGACGTTGGTGTGATAGGCCCGTGCGCCAGCGCGAAGAGCGGCTTGTAGCAGTCCGTTGACGAGCCGGGCGGAATGGACGAGTCCCTGTCCAGGCAAGAAACGCCCACCAGCTATATCGGATGCGAGGGGTGTTTTGATCAGCGCCTGAGTCTGCTCTCGATCAAGGAAGTGTGCCGAGAAGCCATCCGCCTGCAGTAGCGCGACTTCGCCCTGGAGATGTTCGGCCTGCTGCTCACTGAGCGCCAGGCGCAGCGATCCCGGTTCCCGGTAGTCGCAGGCGATTCCCTCCTCCTCGATCACCTGGCGGGTCAAGGCTTTACTTTGAGAAGTGAGCGTCATCACGGCACGAGCCGTCTCCTGCCCAAACTGGTCAATCGCCTCAGGGTAGGAGATCGCTGCCCCGGCTCGCACAAAGCCTCCATTGCGCCCCGTCGCCCCAGACGCTGGGAAGTGACGCTCAAGTAAGGCAACATGAAGACCAGCACGGGTGAGCCAATAGCAGGTCGCTGCCCCGAGCAGACCTCCACCAATGACCGCCACATCGACGGTTCGTGGCAGATCGGTTGAAAGAGACACAGCCTGGGACGTGCTTTGCCAGTAGGAAACCGAGTCGTCGCTCTTCATAAGCGGTCCTTTCTCGTTGGGAAGAGATAGATGATCAAGGGCTATCCATGAAAGATAGAAAAGAGACGCTGTTCAAGTATAGAATTATTTCGTAGTGAGCGCTACCTCTGCCAACAGGATAGAGTAATAGAAATATAGAAGGAGAAATTCACCACCTGTATGATTGCGTTCTTCAGAGAAAAATGACTAAAGTGATAGGTAGAGGAAAAGAGATCCAAAGTGAGATCTGGCTGCTGCCAGCAGCAAAACGATGTGGAACCGAACAGACCAGGAAAGCAAGTATTGTCAGGCGTAAGGAGAAGGATACTTCTTGACTACCATGTTGAGGGCGGCACCAGGAGGACAAGTATGGCAGTTACCTACACCAATCGTAAAGGCCAGACGTACACGCTTTATAGGGGACAGACGAAGACCGGCAAGCCACGCTATTACTTTGGTCGCGTGGGCAAAAGTCAAGACGAACCAGTCACGGAGCTTCCACCCGGTTTCACGATCAGCGAGAGCGTCAACGGTATCGTCTCCCTGGTCAAAGACCGTTCCACATTGATCCTGCCAGAGGAGGCAGCAGCCGTCAAGGAAGCGGTGAAGTTGCATCCTGAAGCACGTCGGTACCGGATCGCCGTCAAGCACGACCGGATCGAGATCTACGAGCAAGTCGGCCCCAGTTACAATGCTCTCTTCAGCGAACTTCAGACGGTTGGAGGGTTTGCTCCGGACCTCGCTGAGCGGTTGCAGTCTGAGGAGGAGCGCTACGCTCACTACATGCCAGTATTGCGCTTCATCCTCCTTGATCCGACGCAGCGACTGTTCAGCACGCAGCGGATGTGCTACCTGGGCAGTATCGACGATTGGTTGGAGCTGGGGCAAACAGGACCCGTGGCAACGTTGGCCCATACACTCATTCCCACCCTGGGTACAGATCAGTTCTATGAACTCTGGTAAGCTAGCAGCGGATGCAAGAGCGACAAAACACATCGTAAGGTCTCGTTCGGCAAGACGTGCTCTTCAAAAGCATCCGCTACGAAATTTGTCAGCTCATCAGGCCCATAGCATCAGATGAGTGAAAGCTGCATCACTTGCGCTCCCAGTATCACTTTGAATAGCTGTCCCTATGCGTCCTCCGGCGTAGGCATTGTCTGTGTAGTACTCTTGTGCCGACTCGATACTGTTCAGATTTGACCTCTCTGTTATACTCAGGCCATGATGACGGAAGAGCAGATAGGCTATCTCAACGAAAAACTGAATCACGTGTTGGCAGAACTGAGTCAGACGCAAGAAGAACTGCGAGCGACGAAGGAA